>Ga0210410_10003985_pt1 | contig 13007 bp, 10 predicted proteins | sample IncBWC4MmetaG_FD_161058 | JGI IMG/M metagenome (GOLD analysis project Ga0210410, IMG submission 161058) | Forest soil microbial communities from Barre Woods Harvard Forest LTER site, Petersham, Massachusetts, United States - Inc-BW-C-4-M | ecosystem: Environmental > Terrestrial > Soil >... | reverse complement strand
TTCCGCGCATTGCTCAACACGCAGGGTTAACCCCGGGGGCCGTCTATCGCCGTTTCCCGGACAAGGACGCTCTCCTGGAGGCTGTGGTCATCGGCATCCTGGAGCGGCAGGAACAGAGGTTGCGCATGGCGCTTACGCCCGACATGGTCCGCCAGATTCCCCTGGCCGTGTTTGCCGAGCAGCTTGTCAGCAGTATGCTCGTCAGCTACCGCGCAAACGCCGGCCTGTTGCGTGCGCTCCGGCAGTTCTCGCAGGGGCGCTTTTACAAGCCGTTTTGTAAGCGAGTCGCCAAACTGGAGATGCGCAGCATCCAGCACCTCGTGGGGTTGTTTTTGCTGCATCGGAATGAGGTCAAGCACCCCGACCCGCCACTCGCCTTATCCTTCGCCCTGATGACGCTCACCAGCACTCTCGTCGAACTAATCCTGGCCGATCACGATTTGAAGTACTGGCAGGCCGTCATTCCTAAGGATGACCAGTCCCTCAAGCGCGAGCTACTACGCGTTTTCCTTTCTTATTTGCGTAAGGATAGCTGAGAGCCGGACTAATAATGACAGACGTTAACCCACCCACTCGCCAAGCCTTGCCCGCGCGCACAGCAAATTGCCCGAAGCCGGAGTGAACAACCGGTTGTACATAGAAGCGGGGCGCATACATTTTGATTTAGGAATCTACTTGGTAACTCCCGAGTTGTCGGCAATCCGGAAGTAATCTGTCCCGGCTCGGGACGTCGGATAGAGTTCGGGTTGCGAATCCGTTTTAAAGGAGAGAGCCGCCGTGAGAAACAAATACCAGAGGAAAGGCTATCAAAAAATCCTGTTGCTGAAGGAACGTCTGAATCCCTCGCGCATTCTGCAGAAGGAGGTCCGGGCAGTAGAAGTCGCCGTTCTGAAACGTCGACATCCGCGGCCAAGGCTAGACCTGCTCGACAAGCTCTTCTGGGTCGTCGTCCGCCGATTCTGGTCCGGATGCAGCAATCCCTCTTTGCGGTCACGCTCGAAACCGTGGTGCGTTGGCACAGGGGGGATTCCGTTTGTACTGGAAGCTGATCTCCAAGGTCAGGAGGTCCGCCGGAAGGGTTCGTGCATCCTTAACATATACAGGTAGGACCGCAATATATACAGGTATACCGCGCGGGCGTTCTTCCGAGAGAGATTCTTGGCGCTCGAGAATGAACGGATAATCTAGATGGGACAGCCGTCGCGGCAGGGAAGCGCGCTATTTTCAGTGCGCTTAGAATTGTGGCGAAGCACAGGCCCACGACATGGGTGTACTCTTACTCGATGCTAGGCTGTGCAGGCTATCAGAGGTTTCATCGTCGCACCTGTTTACGATGTGCGCATGCACTTCTGTGGGTTTGGCGTCACTATCGCTCCCAAAACATTGCGCCTGCCGATTGAAGTAACTCCGGTCTAAGACCTACTCGAAAAGGGTGCCTCGCGTTGTGCGGGATAACAGGATTTACACATAAGCATTCGAAGCCGTCACAGGAAAGGATTCGGGACACGGTGGCAACTCTCATCCACCGAGGTCCTGATCAGCAAGGTATCTTTTCGTCCGATGTGTTCTCGTTTGGTGCAGCGCGCCTCAAAATCATCGATCTTAAATGTGGGAATCAACCCATTCTTGCAAATAACGGTGAATACGGAATTGTCTTCAATGGTGAAGTCTATAATCACCGCGAGTTAAGAACGGAACTCGAGGAATTGGGGCACACGTTTATCTCGCGTTCGGATACCGAAACTGTCCTGAAGGCATTTTTGCAATGGGATACAGAGAGTTTCGCGCGCCTCAGGGGTATGTTCGCCTTAGCAGTCTGGAATGTGCCCCGAAAACGCGTAGTTCTGGCGCGTGATCGAATGGGGATCAAGCCGCTATATTTTGCACAGAGAGGCGAGGAACTATACTTTGGGTCTGAACTCAAGGCAATCCTTGCTCATCCCGAAATTGACCGCACCCTGAGTCGAGAAGCGCTCGATTGCTATCTCTCGCTAAATTACATTCCGTGTCCGTGGACGCTCATCGACGGCATTCGCAAACTTCCGGCGGGCAACTGGATGGAATGGAGAGACGGCAAGGTTACAACGAAACGCTACTGGCAACTGCCGTACGGTAGAATTCGCGAAATATCGTTGGAAGACGCCAAAGAGCAATTGAACAGGCTTCTGGCGGAATCCATTCGGGAGCACCTGCTTTCCGATGCGCCGCTGGGAGTGTGGCTAAGCGGCGGAATTGACTCCACTGCGATTCTGCATTACGCCGCGGCGGCAAGCTCATCCCGCTTGAAGTCGTTTTCCATTTCGTTCAAGGGACGCAGCTTCGATGAGTCATCCTACATCCGGACTGCGGTGCGCGAATATGGCACAGATCACGACGAGATGGATTTGAACCCCGCCGTTGATCTGAGAGGGGCAATTGAAGAGTTCGCTTATTACTGCGATGAACCAAGCGCAGACGCCGGTGCATTGCCAGTCTGGTTTTTGTCGAAACTCTGCAAGAGGAAGGCGACTGTAGCCCTGAGCGGGGAAGGCGCGGATGAAGTGTTTGGTGGATACTTGACCTATCGTGCTAACCGGATCGCTCGACACCTTCGGAGACTTCCGCGCGCGGCGGTGGCAGCGGGACTCTCCATATTTCGTCGTTGGCCGGTTTCCGACGAAAAGATCGGATTTGATTACAAGGTGAAACGTCTGCTCGAGGGCGCTCTTATGCAGCCCGAGCGGGCGCACGTCTATTGGAATGGCACGTTTGCCGACCAGGATATGCGCGCGCTAGTGCATGAACCACTGCCCAGAACCCTTAAGCAGATTCTCGGCGAGATGGCAAATCTGCCCCAACTCAATGATGACCTGGCCCCATTCCTTTGGCTAGACCAGAAATACTATCTTCCGGATGACATCCTGACAAAAAGCGATCGTATGAGTATGGCTCATTCGGTGGAGGTCCGGCCGCCCTTTCTGGACCATCGCATCGTCGAATTCGCCGCAACCTTACCAGCCAAGCTCAAAATCCGTGGCTCGCGGCAAAAAGTTATCCTTCTAGAACTAATGAAAGACAAGCTGCCACCGGCCAACCTGAACCGCCCGAAGATTGGCTTTGACATCCCTGCACACGAATGGCTACGCGGCCCTCTTCGCGGATTGCTGGAAGACTCTTTGCTTTTCGGGTTATCGGAATACGGAGAACTCTTCCGTCGCGATGGCATCGAACAATTTAAGAAGCGTCACTTTCAGAGAGAAATCAACATTGGATATCACCTTTGGGGATTGCTTATTTTGTTTTTGTGGATGAAACGATGGCGTGTCACGATATAGCTACCCTGAGCGATGTGCGCGATGAAGCACTGAGTGACGCGCGTCATCTTTGTCGTCAACGTTGGTTCTTGCTTTCCCTCGTCTTCGTAATCGCAACCGCGATCTACCTCGGTTGCGTGCTCTCTCCCCCCTCTCTCATGGATGACGTTGATGCCGTGCAAGCACAAATTGCGAAGACGATGCTGACGACCGGTGATTGGGTGACGGCGCGGTTGGACGGAGTCGTTTATTTGGAAAAGGCTCCGCTAATTTATTGGCTGATGGCAGTTTGCTATAGGATTTTTGGCGTGGCTGACTGGGTGGCTCGACTTCCCGTTGCACTCGCCTCGATCGGTCTCGCGCTCTTATCAGCTTTCTTCGGCATGTGGGCCTTCGGACAACGAGCCGGCTTTTATGCGGGCCTGTGTATGTCCACGTGCGTTGGGCTATTTCTGTTTACACGTATTCAAATCCCAGACGTAATGCTCACCTTCACGATCGCGCTTGCTCTGTGGGCCTTCTTGCGGGCCTTGGATGAACGGGAAAAGCGACCGCGGCTCTGGGCGGCCATTCTCGCGGCAAGCTTGGGTACAGGGCTCTTGCTCAAAAGCCTGGTGGGCATTGTATTTCCGGTGGCGGCAGCTTTGATCTATCTTTTTATCTCAAGACAGCTATTTTCTCGCAGGACTTGGCAACGGCTCCGGCCGCTCAGTGGTTTTCTGATTGTGCTGCTTATCGCCGCCCCCTGGCATGTGCTGGCGACCCTTAGGAATCCTCCCTATTTTGCCTGGACTCTGCAGAGCGGCCCCGGTCTGTACCACGGATTCCTGTGGTTCTATTTTGTGAATGAACAACTCCTGCGGTTTCTCAACCTCAGGTATCCTCGCGATTACAATACAGTTCCACGACTGTACTTCTGGCTGCTGCACCTTCTGTGGCTCTTTCCTTGGAGCGTATATTTCCCGGCGATCGCGAAGCTCTCTTTTAAACCTGTTGATCGCGCCGGGCAAACCAGGCTTCTCGCGCTCTGCTGGGCAGGATTCATTCTGATCTTCTTCACGTTTTCAACCACCCAGGAATATTACTCAATGCCTTGTTACCCAGCCTTGGCTCTTCTGCTTGGCTCGGCAATGACCGTGGAAGGCAAGTGGCTCCATCGAGGAACACGCGCTTTAGGAGCGATCACTGCTTCCGCTGCCTTAACCGCTGTCGCCATTGCTTTTGCCGTGCGCAACTTACCGACTCCAGGAGATATTTCGTCTGCTCTGTCTCACCATCCGTCAGCTTATACCCTATCGCTTGGGCACATGCTGGATCTAACATTCGATTCTTTTGCTTATCTTAGGCTGCCGCTATACCTGGCAGGAGCGGCTTTTTTGCTGGGCGCCGTGGGGAACCTGCGCTGGTCAGGTATGCGCGCATTTCTAATGACAAGTGTGATGATGGTGCTGTTCTTTCACGCTGCCCGGAAGGCGCTCGTCGTCTTTGATCCCTTTCTCTCTTCTCGCCCACTTGCGGAAGCGATCATGGCTCAGCCTCCCGGAAAACTCATTATTCAAGGCCACTACTATCCGTTCTCCTCGGTCCCCTTCTACACCGGACTCGATCCTGTCCTATTGAACGGCAAGCGCCACAATCTGGAGTATGGCGCCGCAGCGCCGGGCGCTCCCGCCGTATTCCTGAGTGATTCGGACTTCAGAACGTTATGGACAGGCCCAGAAAGATACTATTTTGTGGCGTTCCAAAAAGAGGCGGACCGGATCGAGAATTTAGTGGGCAAAGAACATTTTGAGACCCTTTCTAGCAGCGGAGGTAAACTGTTGCTGAGAAACGTAGCCCAGTCCCATTCACTCGTTCCAGAACAGTAGCCTTCCCGGCTGCGACGCGAACTACTAACGTATGAAGTCGCAGCAATTCCCGATGGCCAGCCTCTTGCTAATTTCATGTCTTTTTCAGCATCATACCTTCCGCGAGTTTGGTTAGGCAGCCAAGTCTCCGCCAAATTCTTCCCCTCGACCATTCGGCCGCTGGCTGCCCACGTTAAGCTAACTGAGAATTGCCAAGCTAGATGCATCAGTTGTGACTACTGGAAGTCGCGGTGGGATGAAGGAATCGACACGAGTCGCGCTGTCGACCTTGTGAATCAGATCGCCGACCTTGGGATCGGTTCGTTGCGCTTCACCGGCGGCGAACCTTTGCTAAGGAGGGATTTTTTCCATGTCTTGCGGCAATCGAAGAGTTCCTCTTTCAAGCGCATCATCCTGCAAACAAATGGGCTGCTGCTAAGAAAGCTTCACAAGGAAATCAACACCTCTCCAATTTCGAACATCTCTGTGTCTATTGACGGACTAAGAGACTCGAACGACCGCATCCGGGGAATCCGTGGCTATTTTGATTTGGCCATGGACGGCATTAAGTTGATGAAAGATAAGCAGGTTTCCATCGCCAGGTGGACTACATAACGCGGTGTTACAACAATGAAAAAATCGCAGAGCCACCTTGTGTCCTCGGATACCTTCAGGTGTTCGTGTTATCGAATGGAGATGTGTTGACGGGTTGCTACTCACTCAAACCCGTCGGCAATATTCTGCGTGACAGACTTGCCGCGATCCTGGCATCGGAGGCGTACTCCCGCCAGAGCATGGCAATGGTACGTCGCGAATGTCCAGGTTGTACTTGCGGCATTGAAAGCTCCTTGGCTATGAAGCACGCGGCTTCCAGTGCATTCTACGAGGTTAGCCATTTGAAGCTTGGTCCCAACAAGAGCCATCCCCCAGTTCCCCCTGGCCTGGAGCAAGCCGTAAAAACGCCGCGTCCTTAAACTGCGACGCCTGCACGTTGCACCTCAATCTGAACTGTGGGCGGCTGCTCTGGGCGCTCCGGCGCTGTTTTTTGAACGATTCCGAATTCAAGAACTTGTGGACAGGAGGGAAGAAATACTATTTAGTTGCGTACCAGACAGGGGCAGACCGCATCGAATCCTCTGTTGGCAAGGAGCACTTTCGAGTTGTCGCCACCAGCGGGGGAAAGTTCCTCTTAACGAACGTCTCGGAGCCTCCTGCCAGCAATCTGCTGTCGGATGTCTCCCATCCACCTCCGCCCCACAGTCTCCTCGCTCAGAGGAAACGATGCTCACCAGTGATCTCACAGCAAGAGTTACTACAACCTGGGACAGTGTAACCCTGCGCAAGATAGCTTTCCTGCTTCTGCGCGTGGCCATCGGAATAACCATCCTTATCTATCTTGCAAGATCGGGCCAGATCAATTTTTCATCTTTGACAAGGCTTTTCCGCGTTTGGCCAATAACTCTGGCGGCAGTGGGTTTTCTGCTGTTCGATATTCTAATGATGTCTATTCGAGCGTCCCTGCTGTTTCGTAGTGCTCGGCTATCTCTCTCGCTTAGGAACTCTTTTCAGTTGAACTTGATTGGGTTTCTTTTCTCCACGTTCCTCCCTGGAGCGGCGGGTGGCGACATTGCAAGACTCGTATATGCGACCAGGCAGAATGACGGGAGGCGCGCAGAGGTTGCGACGGTGTTGGTTTTGGATCGCTTCGTGGGGCTATTTTCGCTCGTGCTGCTCCCCATTTTATTTGCACCATTCTTTATCGATCTGCTGCGCTCCCTTTCCGTCCTCAGACGTCTTCTCTATCTGGATGCCTTGCTGGCAGGACTGATGGTTGTGAGTGCGGCAGTGGTCACGTTTTCTGGGTCCACACGTTCATGGGTCGCCCGGTCACTAGGCACATGGCCAACAATCAAGGATCTCGCCGTTCGCGTCCTCGACGCAATGGGATTGCAAGGCAAGGCTCAGAGCACGTTGTTCTTTGCCTTTCTCCTATCGCTTCTAGCCAATCTGGCGCTTATTGTAGTGACTGCCCTCGGGCTTTATGCTGTCAATCCACTGTCTTTCTCGACCCGCCTTGCACTGGTTGCACCGATCGGCCATTTGGTCAACAGCCTGCCCTTGACACCTGGGGGCATTGGCGTAGGAGAGACAGCGTTCAATGCACTTTTCAGACTAACAGGCATAAGTGGCGGAGCCGAAGCCTTACTGTGTGTCCGTCTATGGAATATTTCAGTAGGTCTATTAGGTCTACTTGTGTACCTGTTTGGGATGCGCCGCATCGTCTATCCGTATGTAGAGGAGTCACTGGAAGCAGATGTCGAATGTGTCCAAGCTGACTCGACCAGTTCACGGAAGCGAGCTTGCCCGTTATTTGACTTGATGTAAATCTAGACTCGTGGAGCTCTGCAGCAGGGAACGCAATCCCTCTAAGAGCGAATTGATCGTCGAGCATGGCAGGCTTATACCCTCGTAAATATCAAGGCTCTAAAAAAGGTGACGCTATGAAAATCATCATTCTGGGCGGAGACGGATATTGCGGCTGGGCGACGGCCCTCTATCTTTCCGCTAAAGGGCACTCCGTCGCAATCGTGGACAACTTTGTGCGCCGTCAATGGGACCACGAGCTAGGCGCGCAGACTCTTACACCTATTCTTCCTCTGAGTGACCGTCTTAGGGCCTGGGATCAGCGGACAGGAAAAAACATCCCTGTTTTTGTGGGAGATGTAACCGATTACGATTTTTTATATTCCACGATCAAGCAGTTTGAACCGGAGACGATCATCCATTTCGCGGAACAGCGGTCGGCTCCCTACTCGATGATCGACAGAAAGCACGCTGTATTCACCCAAGTGAATAATGTTGTCGGTACCTTGAATGTGCTGTTCGCGATTCGGGAGCTGCAGCCGGATTGCCACCTAGTCAAGCTCGGTACAATGGGGGAATACGGTACTCCCGACATCGATATCGAAGAAGGCTACATCCGCGTTAACCACAACGGGCGAAGCGATCTTTTGCCCTTCCCCAAACAGGCAGGCTCGTTCTATCACCTCTCGAAAGTACACGACAGCCACAACATCATGTTTGTCTGCAAGGTCTGGGGACTTCGCGCCACGGATTTGAACCAAGGGATTGTCTATGGCACGGTGACAGATGAGGTAGGGCTAGACGAAGCCTTAATCAATCGTTTGGACTATGACGAAGTGTTTGGAACGGTACTGAATCGTTTCTGCGTACAGGCCGCCATTGGCCAGCCCCTGACCGTCTACGGGAAGGGCGGCCAAACGCGAGGCTTCCTGGATATCCGGGACACCGTCCGCTGCATTGAGCTCGCCTGTCTTAATCCAGCCACCAGGGGAGAATGTCGCGTGTATAACCAATTCACCGAACAATTCTCTGTCATGGATATCGCGCTAAAAGTGAAGGAGGCAGGAAAGGATCTTGGATTGAAGGTGGAAATTGACCATATCCCGGATCCGCGCGTGGAGGCTGAACAGCATTACTATAACGCGAAGCACTCCAAGCTACTAGATCTGGGCCTGCAACCACACTATCTCTCGGAATCTCTCTTGGATTCCCTTATGAACATCACCCTGAGGTATCGCGATCGGGTGGATCCCACGATGGTGCTGCCACAAGTGAATTGGCGTGAACCGCGGAATCGTCGCCGACTGCAAACAAACATCGCCGCTGGAATGTCGGTTGGCGCGGCACACGTATCACCCGCCGCGAACACTAAGGGAAAGCAATTATGAATGCCGCGTAGGTCGTGGATACTCTAGGAATCGCTTTTGGTGGAGGAGTTCTGGGCAAGAGCATCCGCGCTGGTCACGAATTGACCATTTCGCAATTGATAATCAACACTGCGCCAGCGGATTGAAGTTTGAGTGAAACTCACCAACCAGATCAGAAACGCCATCGCGTCCCAAAGGGGAATCAAAGGCATCTTTGCCCAAAGTCCGGCCTGTTTTAAGCCTTGAATTCCAATCAGCCACGTCATAGCCACGCGAAAAGCTAGGTACAAACCCCAATAACCCGCCACAACACTTATGGTGGGGTGAAGCAAAACTGCGAGAGTTGTCCAGGGCAAGCCCCAAGTAAAAAGCAGGCCAAAGTGCCCCCATGGCCTCATGGCTCTCATCACCGTCATCCACCGCACGCGCTTCGTCAGAAGCTCACCCATCCCCTGGAAATCAGCAACGGTCTCCACCGCATACGGCAGCAGCTTTACTTCAGCTCCCTGTTCCGCAATTAGTCGCCCAAACAGCAGATCGTCCGCAGGGCGGTTCTCCAACACCTGAAAGCCTCCGAAGCCCTTCACACGCTCTTTCGTCGATACCATTGTTGGCCCGAGCGCGAAATTTACACCGTCAAGCTGCCACGCAACCAGTACACCTGCGTAAAAGTCTGAAATCATCCCGATCGTCTGAAGTTTGTCTACGAATGAGTCGTCTCGCGAAGATACGTAAAAGCAAGTCACTCCCCCCACTTTAGGGTCGCGCAGCGGCTCAACCACTCGCCGCAAATAACCATTCTCTACGCGGACGTCGGAGTCATTTATGACAAGGTAGTCGTATTGCGCTTCACGTTCCATCAGCCGCAATTTGGCCACCTTGTCGTTGATCGCGGTGTGGCCGGCACTGTAGAGCAACCGGATCTTTCGTTCCGGGAACTCTCGAATCAATCTTTGGATTACCGGCACGGAAGGGTCGGTCTGGTCCGTCACGCAGAAAATGAGCTCGTATTCCGGATAGTCCTGTCGGCAGAAACTCGCGAAGTTTGCGTACGCCTCGGGATCTAGACCGCGAACTGGTTTGAGATTGCTTACGGGCGGAGTGAAGTCTAGATTTTTCTCCGGTTGCTTTCTATTCCGCCAGAAATAGCGGCTGGCACTGTAGATTGTCAGGAAGTAGAAAATAAACGGAATCGCCGCCGCGAATAGGACTGTGAGTTCTAGCAGGTTTGAGGGCACGGCACCATTTTGGATTCGAGTGCGGCCAGTCTGCAAACCCTTCCATATAGCAGAACGGCAGTGCGGTGTTCCTGCACTGAATTCCAAACTCCGAGTCAAATTCTATCCCGAATCAGGGTAACTTCGTGAATATCGCTGCACTCTTTCGCGAAGCCTTCCTGCATCGTGGCTGTTATGACAACGGACGGCAATGCTTTGCGGAGGTTCCATTGCCTTGCGAAGAGTTGTAGTTAGACGGACTGCAATTGCGCATGAATTTTCCGACTTAAGCGGAATGCTTATTCTTCCGTTTTTGCTATTCTGGACCACTTAACAAAGGAACCACGTGACGCGTATCCGCAGACTCCAACTGAAAACGATTCCGTTGATTCTAATCAGCATAATTTTGGGACCCCTGGGAAATGTATTTCTCGGCAAGGGCATGAAAAGCATCGGCTCGGTCACTTCGGCAAGAATTATTGATCTCCTCCCAATCGCTTCTCGGGTCCTAACATCCGGCTACATCTGGTTGGGCATTGTTTGCTTGCTGGGATTTTTTGTCGCCCACATGCTGTTGCTGACTTGGGCCGACTATAGTTACGTCCAGCCTGCCACATCCCTCTCCTATCTCTCCATCGCCATCTTGAGCTACCTTGTCCTCGGAGAGATGATCTCTCCATTGCGCTGGCTTGGCGTCACTGTGATCTGTGTTGGTGTTCTCCTCGTAGGTCGAACCTCACCGAGCACCTCGGAAGCCCCTGAACATGCGTGAAGCGGTGCTTTTCTTCTTTATCGTTGTCGCGGGAACAGCGGGAGAGCTGTCCGTAAGTCGTGCCATGAAGGGCGTCGGCGAAGTCCATGATTTTCGTCCTAAGTCCATTTTGCGGTTCGTTCTGCAATCGTTTCGCTTGCCATGGATGTGGGTAGGCATCGCGCTGATGAGCTTGGCGTTCTTCTCCCTTCTCGCGATTTTGTCCTTCCGGCAAGTCAGCTTCGTGGTGCCAGTCAGTGCTCTGAGCTATGCTGCTGGAGCCTTCGGCGCGAAACTCTTTTTGGGTGAACGCATCAGCCGAAACCGCTGGATTGGAATCGCCATCGTCTGTCTCGGCGTCACTATCGTCTGGTGGACCAGAGGATAAAACCGGGCTGTGTTGGACAGTCAAGCACAGCCACTGCCATCAAGGAATCGCTTGGCTCGTCATACTCGTCGTAGCTGGTCTTGATGGGTGATTGGCGGAACCATCCAGCTAAGTCTTCGCGTCAACCGCGCTCCTCGATTGCTCTCTCGTCAACTAACAAGGCCGAATCCCGTGAATATCCAGTTTGAACCTATATTATGGGTGTATCCGATCACCGAAGTCGTTTCATTGCTCTCGGGCGGATCAGGGGACGACGCGGATCTTCCATGGTAATGCCAAGCTTGAAGTCTGGAAGGGGTGCCGCTCGCCGTCGATTCTGGTTGGCGATGTCCGGGTTTGTCATGGCGCTTGCGCTAATGCCCTTTTCCTACAAAGTCGAACGTCGCCTGGAGACAGCTGCTCACATCAAGGGCGGAGAATCCGAAAAAGTTGACAAGGAACTGGCGCAGCGCTTCCAGTCTCCCTACGCCCACCGCCTGGTTGTTGTGATCAGCGGTATTCCCGATCCGGATTCTGCAGAAAGCGCAGATGCATTGGGCTTCTTAACCAGTTCATTGCGTAGCGTGCCTGGAGTGTCGGGTGCGGTCTCGAGTCTGGATTGGCCAGATCCTCTGTTCACTGGGAACGATGGCGGGGCCTTGATCATCGTCGGGTTGGACCCGCACGATAAAGCTGTCGAGGCATTGGTCCCGATACTGAGGGCAAAAGCAGACTTTATGGAAGGTCAGCTTAGGTCACAATACCCCAATATCAAACTGGAGATTACGGGTGAAACACCACTGACCTTCGACCTTCGCAAGGTCAGCGCCGATGACGTCAAGCATGCCGAAGAACGAGCGATGCCGGTAACGCTCCTGCTGCTGTTGCTGGCTTTCGGAAGTCTTGTGGCCGCGCTATTGCCGCTGGGAATTGGAGTACTCTCCATCTCGATGGCGCTGGGTGCGGCTGCGCTGCTCGCGCACTATCTGCACCTGTCGATTCTGGTGCAGAATCTGGCGACGATGCTCGGCCTTGGCTTGGGCATCGACTACGCATTGCTGATAGTGAGCCGATTTCGCGAAGCATTGGCCGAGGGATATGATCCCGGCCGGGCTGCCGACATTGCTGCCGGGCAAGCGGGGAAGACACTGCTAATCTCGGCCACGACAGTGGCGATCGGATTTTCAGCGCTGCTGACTGTGCCCATCAGCGAACTGCGCTCCATCGGAGTCACCGGCCTGCTGGTAACGGTTCTGAGCGTTGTACTGTGTACATTCATTCTACCTTGGGTGCTTGGTCTGCTCGGGCATCGCATCAATGCCGCCAGAGTGCGTCTTCCGGACAGACTATTCAAAACGCGCGAAAACCTCTGCGCGGCGAGTGAGCGGTGGGTACGGTGGGGCAGCATCATAACGCGCCGGCCCTGGACAGCTCTGCTTATCGCCGGGGTTCCGTTACTCATCCTGGCATTCCAGGCAAAGAGAATCTCTCCCGGGATTCCTGACCACGATTCGCTCCCGGCCGCAGCAGAGTCGGTGCGAGCACTGCGCACGCTGCAAGGCATGGGGCGATCGGGTATTGTGCAGTCCCTCCGAGTGGTCCTGGAGTTGCCGCCGCAGTCTCCACCGCTCTCACCGGCTGGCTGGCTGGCCGTCAGCCGCTTGACGAAACGCTTCCAGAGCGATCCTAGAGCGGAAGAGGTCTTATCTCTTCCAACCCTCACGGGGATGTCTGACACTGCGGATGCTGTCGACGATGTGCCCCAGCCAATCCGCGAAAGTTTTCTTCGTAGCGATGGCCA
>Ga0210410_10003984_pt1 | contig 13010 bp, 18 predicted proteins | sample IncBWC4MmetaG_FD_161058 | JGI IMG/M metagenome (GOLD analysis project Ga0210410, IMG submission 161058) | Forest soil microbial communities from Barre Woods Harvard Forest LTER site, Petersham, Massachusetts, United States - Inc-BW-C-4-M | ecosystem: Environmental > Terrestrial > Soil >... | reverse complement strand
GGCAAATTTTTACGCTCGCGAAAGTCCGGAGGGGGGGGTTCGAGGTTCTGGGGGGGGTCTTTGATGGCGATGGGTCGCAAGCCGAAGCCGACCTGGCTCAAGATGGTGACGGGAAATCCCGGCCATCGGCCGCTCAACGAGGCCGAGCCCGTCTCGGTAGTCGGGATTGGTCCGCCGCCGGATAGTTTCAACGCGGAGATGCGCGTCAGGTGGCTCGAAATGGTAAACGAAGCTGCGCCTGGTCAGCTGCAGAAGCCGGATCGCTCCGTGCTTGAAATGTATTGCCGCTCGCGAGTGCGCCACGACTTCTGCGACGGCGAGCTGGCGAAGTATGGTCTGCTGATCAAGTCGCCGGTCCAGAAAGTCGCGATGCAAAATTATTATTACAGCATCATGAAGGCCGAGCGCGAGACGATCAAATGGTGCCTGGTCGAAATGGGGTTCACTCCGTCATCGAGGTCGCGTGTCTCCACCTCTCAAAAGCGCCAAGGCAAAGCCGCAACGCCGTTCGACGACCTCAAGGAACTCCCAATCTAGGGATTACATCCTCGAGGCGATCGTCTATGCGGAGGAGGCGATCGCCGATACGCGTGGATTGAAGTTCGGCAAGCGCATGCGCCAGGCCGCGCGGCGCTTCATTCGGGACCTAAAAGCCTCGCAGCGCAAGCGCCCGCCGTTCGTGTGGAGCGCAAATCAGGCCATCAAGGCGTGCCGATTCATCGAGCGACTGCCGCATGTCGAGGGTCAATGGGCCACCGAGACCATTACGCTCGAGCCGTGCGAGCTTTTTTTGGTCGTGCAGCTGTTTGGTTTCCGCCGGCACGACGGTGCGCGCCGCTTCACGACGCTGCTCTACTGCGTCGCGCGAAAAAACGCCAAGTCTACGCTTGCGGCCGCAATCCTTCTGTACGTCTTCTGCATGGAGCCGGAGAACGGGCCGCAGGCGCTGTCGGCCGCGATGACGGGGCGCCAGGCGCGCATCGTGTTCCACATTGTGCAGCGGATGGTGCAGCAATCGCCCGGGCTGCAGAAGGCTTTCACGCTCGAGGCCTTCGCCAACTCGATCGTGCGTTACGAAGTGGGCGGCGCGCTGCTGCCGATCAACTCGAAGGCCTCGACACAGGACGGTTTGAACCCCTCCGCGCTGTGCTTCGATGAGCTGCATGCGCACAAAACGCGCGACCTGTTCGATGTGCTGCGTTCCGCGGTCGGCGCGCGCAATGACCCGCTGTTCATGTACACCACGACCGAAGGCTACGAAACGCCCGGGCCGTGGCCGGAGATCCGCGGCTTCGCCTTCAATGTGCTCGACGAGGTGATCGAAGCGGATCACATGCTGGTGATTTACTACGCGCTCGATGAGGACGACGACGATTTCGACGAGTCGAAGTGGATCAAGGCCAACCCGATGCTCGGCGTGTCGATCGCCTTGAAGAAAATGCAGGAGTACGCGATCGAGGCGAAAGCACAGCCCGGCGCGCTGTCGGAATTTCAGATCAAGCGCCTGAACCGCCAGGCCGCGGCCGCGGAAGGCTGGGTAGACCTGCGCCGCTGGAAAAAATGCTCAGGTCCCGTGCCACTGGACGAGCTCGTCGGCTCGCCTTGCTGGGGCGCCCTGGATCTTGCGAGTACTCGCGACATGAATGCGTGGCGATTGCTGTGGCTCAAAGACGATATCTACTACACCTGGGGACGATTCTGGGTGCCGTCTCTCGCTGTGCAGCAGCGCACCGAGCGACGATCGGTGCCGTATGCGTCGTGGGTCAATGCCGGATTCTTGACGCAAACCGATGGCGATACGGTCGACTACCGAATAATTCGCGAGTCAACGCTGGAGGATTGCGAGCGCTTCAGCCCTATAAAAGTGGCGTTCGATCAGTGGAACGCGACGCAACTCGCGCTCGAATTGGCCGAGGCCGGCGTGCCGATGGAGAAGTTCATCCAGGGTCCGCGCTCCTACAACCCGGCTATGCAGGCTTGCGAGATAGCGTATATTTCGGGCCGCTTGCGCCATGCCGGCAACCCGATCCTCCAATGGAACGCCGCCAACCTTGTACCGAGAACCGATGCAAACAAGAATTTGGCTCCTGATAAAAAGCGCAGCGCCGACAAGATCGACGGCATGGCCGCGCTCTTGATGGCCTTCGGCCTGGCGGTTTCGGAAGACATCGAGGGCGATGCCTCCGGGTTCTTTGCGAAGCCGGTGACGGCATGAGCGCCGTCGCGCAGCGGCCGACGTTGCGGCAAAAAACCGCGGAGTTCTTCAACAGCTTTTTCGATTACGGGTCAGGCTCGATCGCGCGCGGCTTCTATCCGGTCGCCGCCGGCGGCCAGGCCAGGCCCCCGATCAATGCCGCGAAGTCGGCCGCCGGCACGATCGTTACGCCGAACACGGCGCTGACGCTCTCGACCGCGTGGGGTTGCGTGTGGCTGATGGCCAATGCCGTCTCATCGCTGCCCTTCATCCTGAACAAGCGCTCGGGCGTGAACTTAAACTACGGCGCGCCGGCGTTCGACGTGCCGCTCTACACGGTATTGAACAGCCAGCCCAACCAGGACATGTCGGCGGTGACGTTCTGGAAATTCATCGTCGCCTCCGAGCAGCTGTGGGGCAACGGCTATGCGCTCAAGACCTTGAACTCCCAGAATCAGCTGATCGCCTTGGATCCGATCCGCCCGGAGTACATGGTCCCCTATCGGCAGCTGATCCCGAACTCGGAGCCGAAGCGCTACGAGATCCGCTACCGCTATTATTCGCCGATCGAGAGCATCGATTTTTCGGCCGACCAGATTTTCCATTGGAAGGATCGGACCATGGATGGCCTGGTCGGCCTCTCGCGCATCGAGTACGCGCGCCACTCGATGGGCATCGCGCGCGCCGCGGAGGACTCGACCTCCGAGACCTTCAAGAATGGCCTGCGCTCGGGCGGCTTCGTCCAGTCGGTCAAGTACTTGAACACGAAAAATCGCGACGAGCTCAAGGCCTCGCTCAAGCAGTTCGTCACGGGCGGCCCCGACTCGGGCGGCATCATGGTGCTCGAGGGCGGCTTGACCTTCAGTCCGATCACCATGAATCCGCAGGACGTGCAGCTGCTGATGTCGCGCCAGTTCTCGGTCGAGGACATCTGCCGCTGGTTTCAAGTGCCGCCGGTCCTGGTCGGCCACGCCGCCGCGGGCGTCACGGCCTGGGGTGCTGGCATCGAGCAGCTGCTCCTCGGCTGGTCGGCGCTCTCGCTTCGCTCCTATGTGCGCGGTATAGAGCAGGAAGTGTTGCGCGCGCTGGTGCCGGCAAAGGATCGGCCGAGCCAGTACCTGACCATAGATCTCGATGATCTGCTGGCGGCCGACTCCGCGGCACGCTCGGCGTTGTACTCGACGTTCGCGCAGAACGGTGTCATGACGCGCAACGAGATCCGCGGCCGCGAGGATCTCGCACCAATGCCGGGCGGCGACGTGCTGACCGTGCAGTCGAACCTGATCCCGATCGACAAGCTGGGCGATGCGCCGCCGGCGCCGATCCACATTTTCCCACCTGGCGCCACTCCGCCGCCGCCTAAAGGTACGCCACCATGAAACTGAAACACCGCCAGGTCCCATTCCAGTTCAAAGCCGTCAAAGACGATGGCACCTTCGAGGGCTACGCCTCGGTGTTCGGCAACACGGACGCGTATCGCGACGTCGTGATGCCGGGCGCGTTCGCAGACTCGATCGTTAAATGGAAGCAGCAAGATGCGATGCCGCCCTGCCTGTGGCAGCACCAGAGCTACTCGCCGATCGGCGCGACCACCGATCTCGCCGAGGATGGCAAGGGACTGTTTGTCGCCGGGCAACTGCTGATCAAAGACGTGCAGCAGTCGCGCGAGGCCTTCGCGCTGGCGAAAGCGAAAGTGGTGCGCGGTCTCTCGATCGGCTACGACCCGACCGAGGAGGAGTACGACGGCAAGACCAACGTCAACAGGCTGATCAAGGTCGACCTGTGGGAGTACAGCTTCGCGACCTTCCCGGCGAACACCGAGGCGACCATCACCAGCGTGAAGTCGCTGCTCGCCGTCGGCGATCTGCCATCCCTTTCAGATTTCGAGGATTTCCTGCGCGAGGCAGGGAATTTTTCACGATCCCAAGCCAAGGCGATAGCCGGCCACGGCTTGGTGCGACTGCTAGAACAGCGTGATGCTGACAAGAGCAAGCTCGGCGAGAAAGAAGTCGAGTCCGTACTGGCGATGATCAGAGAGCATCCACTACAACTCTAGCGAGGAATTTTTATGTTTCTACCCAAACCGCGTCGCGTCATCACGCGCGGCGTCATCGATATGGCCACCTCTCGAGTACTCGAGACGGACAGCTATTTTTATTCTGGCGCCTGGGCGCGCGCCGACGGCCCGACGAGCGATCAGCTGCGCACCGCGATCAAGGAAGCGCTCGACGCGCACGGCAAAAAAGTTAAGGAGGTTCTGGACGAGGTCGAGAAGAACGTCAAGACCTACGGCGAGGTGCAGGAGGGCGTCAAATCCGCCGTGGCCAAACTCAACGAGGATGGCGCCAAACTGATCGCCGAGCACGAGAAACTGAAAGCCGAGCGCGCCGCGAGCGATGCGCGGCTCTTGGATCTCGAGCAGAAATGGCTGGCGCGCGGAGGCATCGGCGGTGGCGGCGCGAAATTCAAATCGCTCGGCCAGCAGGTGATCGAGTCGGAGGAATGGAAGGACTTCGCGAAGCGCGCAGGTTCATTGCGCATGTCGATGAAACCTTTCCAGGTGAAGAACATCACGACCATCACCGGCGGCGCCGGCGCGTTCCCTGAGTTCCTGCCGACTCCGGTCATTCCGCCCTTCCAGCCGCTGACCATTCGGGATCTGCTCGACGTCGGCACGACCACGTCGAACCTGATCGAGTGGGTGAAGGAAACGCTGTTCACCAACAACGCGGCGCCGGTCTCCGAAGGGGCCTTAAAACCCCAGTCGGACATCACCTACGAGCGCGACACCATTCCGGTGCGCACCCTCGCGCACTGGATCAAGGCGTCCAAACAGATCCTCGCAGACTTCTCGCAGCTGATGACGCTGATCAACGGGCGAGGGACGTTCGGTCTGAAGCTGGTCGAGGAAAAGCAGATCCTCTACGGTGACGGCACCGGCGATAATTTGCTGGGGCTGGTCCCGCAGGCGACCGCGTACACGCCGAACGCTTTCAAGCGTCCGAACGACACGCGCATCGATGTGATCCGCCATGCGATGTTGCAGGTGAACCTGGCGTTCTATCCAGCCACCGGCATCGCCATGAGCCCGACCGATTGGCACGATCTCGAACTGACCAAGGACACCTTGGGCCGGTACATGATCGCGAGCCCAACGGGCTCGAGCCCTGGGATGCTGTGGGGACTGCCCGTCGCGCAGTGCTACTCGATGGCGGCCGGCGAGTTCCTTGTGGGCGCGTTCAAGCTGTGCGCGACGCTGTTCGATCGCGAGGAAGCGCAGATCCTGGTGAGCAACGAAGACCAAGACAACTTCGTGCGCAACTTGGTGACCGTGCTGTTCGAGGAACGCCTCGCGCTCGGCGTGTCGCGCGGCCAGGCGCTGATCCACGGCTTCGTCCCGGCCGGCGAGAGCACCGAGGTCTCGTAGTAGGTTCCAAGCGAAAAGTCCTGGGCGGGTATCGGTGCTTCCGAGCCGCCCAGGCAGGAGAATTTCGATGCCACAGTGCAAAGCAATCAAGACCTTCAACAGCACGCAGTACGGCTATATCCGCGCCGGCACGCGATTTAGTTCGGAGAAGAACTACGCGCTGGCTCTGCGATCCAAAGGCCTGATCGAAATCATCGCGGACGAGATCAAGCCCGATCGCACGCAGGCCTTCCCGGGAGCGCCGTCAGTAAAAAACGCGCCGCCGGTGCTGCAGCCGGACGAGGACCTGCAGCGGCCGCACACGGAGGACCCGGAGGACGCTGGCGGGGAGAAACCGTCTGCATTATCGCGAGTGGCCCGAGTCTTACAGAGGCCGACTGCGTCTACGTCCAAGGCAAATGCAAAACGATAGCCGTCAACACGAGCTTCCGGCGCGCGCTGTGGGCGGACGTGCTCTATGCGTGTGACGAGACCTGGTGGATGGCCTACTTTCCGGAAGTCGCGCGCACCTTTCACGGCGAGAAGTGGACCGTGAACGCCCGGGCGCGCGATCGCTTCGATCTGCATTGGATCTACGGCGCCGACAGCCCAGGCCTCGCGAAAGATCCAACCTGCATTCACCAGGGCAAAAATTCCGGCTACCAGGCGATGGGCCTCGCGTATCTGTTCGGCGCCGCACGCATCCTGCTCCTAGGGTTTGACTTCTCGCGCGACGGCGCGCGCACGCATTGGCACGGCGATCACCCGAAGGGATTGGGCAACGGCGGCACGTATCCGACCTGGGTCGCTGCGATGAATTCCCTCGCCGTGGATTTGAAGGCCGCCGGCGTCGAGGTCATCAACTGCAGCCGGCGCACCGCGATCAACTGCTTTCCCCGCCGCGCGATCGAGGAGGTTCTATGAAAGTTCGCTTGAGCACACTTTCGATCGTGCTCATCATCGTGCTGCTGCTGTGTGTCGGCGGCGGTTTCGGCGGCTACTCGTACGGCTACGGCGGCGGCGGTTTGGTGCTGCTCGTGCTGCTCGTGCTGCTGATCACCGGTCGATTGTGAAGGCGCTCACCGTCATGCCCGACCTCGAGTCGCTGGTTCTGGAGATCCGCCTCAGCCGCGTGTTCATCTTTCGCGTCTGGCTGGGCACGCAGCTGCTGAAGCTCGCCATGTGGGTCATCGGCGGGCAGGCCGAAGTGCTGCCGCGCTCGGAATAATTGCAATGCAATTAATCCCCACCTTCTGCATCGCGCACCGGCCGCCGCGGCTCTCGGCGCACCTGTACGACGAGATCATCGAGACGCCGAAGGGCCACGACTACCAGGCCTTAGTCTCGGTCGTCGCGCACCCAGTGCTCGCGGAGCGCGCGCCGGAAGTTGGCCTCATGAATGTGTGCGGCTATCGCAAGATCGTCACGCGCAAACCCGATCTGCCGCACAATCGGATCTCCGAAGCGCAATGCGCGCAGATGCCGCGCGCCGAGACCGAACCGCATCAAGGGTCCGATTTTCTGCTGTGCCTGCACGATTTTTTCGCCGTCGGCCGCCGGCATCGGAACATCAAGGAGCAGTGGGATAGCTGCCACCATCGCATTGATTTGTACGACTGCTTGAACCTGGCCGTGGCCATGGGCGTGATGACCCACGGCGAGCGGCGCGCGCTCGAGGCGGAGCCGGCGCTCATCGAGGGCGGCGTCGCCATGGGCGTCTACCCCGGCAGCCTGGTGCGCCAGATAGTGAGCGTGGTCTTTCCGCTCTATCAGGAGTTCGCGAAGCGATACCGCTCGCGGTTCATGCGCTACGACCCAAGGCAGCGGCGCTGCATAGCTTTTCTTGCCGAGCGCGTCGAGACGCACTTCATCCTGCGCGAACTGCGCCAGCGCTACGCAAAATTGCCCAACACCGAAGTGTTCGGCTGCTTGACCTCGTCCTGGGACGGGCCCTGGGAAGCGGGGACGATGCAATGATCAGCGTCGTCACCTGTACCGGCGATCGCCCCATCCCCTTCGCCCTCTGCGTCAAATATATGGCGCGGCAGACGCGCAGGCCGGATCAGTGGGTCATTGTGGATGACGGGAAAATGCCGTTCGGGTTTGTGAGCGAAGAATTGCAACGGCGCTGCGGTATCGCGGACGTCCAGATCGTGCGCAGGCATCCTCAGCGCGGCGATCCGCCCCACACCTTGCCCGTAAATCTGCTCGCAGCGCTCGAGCGCGTGAAGCACGACAGCGTGGCCTTCGTTGAGGACGATGACTGGTACAGCTGCTGGCACATCGAAGTGATCGAAGACGAGCTCAAGTCGCACGCTATGTTCGGCTTCCAGGGCATCGTCTACTACCACGTGGGCAAACGCTGTCACCGCACGATGGGCGCGAGCTCGCCGCACAGCTCGCTGTGCCAGACCGGGCTCACGCGCAGCGTGTTTCCGCTGCTGAAAAGGATCTGCGCGTCGATCGATTCGGGCTCGGTGGACTTGGGCTTATGGCGCGCGTTCGAGGGGACGAAAAAGCTCTGGCAGGACATCGGCACGGTGGTCGGCATCAAGGGACTGCCGGGCAGGCAGGGTACGACGATGGGGTGGAGAAACCAGAGCGGCTACACCCCGGACCCGACCATGGCGCACCTCGCGACGCTGATCGGCGCGGACGTGGATAACTATCGGCCGAAGCCGCGCCAGGATTGTTCCACGGGTAACGGGCGGTGTGAGATAAGCCCATGATCTCACTCACAAAGACACAAATATACATAGATGTTCCACGGTTCCGGAATCTCACAGCGCGCGTATAAGGAGCCCCCATGAGCAGCCCCCCGCCAGTGACCTTCATCACGCTCCAGGACGCCAAGGATCAGTTGTCGATCGATGCCGGCCTGACCCTGCACGACGCGCGCATCACCGAGCTGATCGGCGCGGCGATCGACTGGGCGGAGAATTTTTGCGGCCGCTCACTCGGGCAGCTGCTGCCGCTGTCGGGCCCGAGCGACGGCGCCGCGGTCGTGCTGCCGGAGCCGGTCGACTCGCCATTTTTCAATTCGCCGCAGGAGAACATGGACGTCGGGGTCGAGGGTTTCAACGACTGGCAGTATTGGGACGAGCGCACCTGGCAGAGCTACTACAAAAATAATCCGCTGCTGCAGAACAATGCCGCGACGCTGCGCCGAGATTTGAAGAACGCGATCCTGATGCGTGTCGAGCTGCTGTTCGATCGCAACGTCGATAACTGGGAGCTCTTGGACAAGACCGCGACCGACACCCTCTTTCCGTACCGCACCGGGATGGGCGTATGAGCAATTGCGGCCTGTGCGGCAAGGTTCGCGCTCACTTACCTGAAGCGATCAGAGCCAGGCTCGCGCAAGTCGAGGCGCGCATGCGCGCCCGCAAACCGTCCATCGCCATTTCATACACCACCGCGAGCGCCAGGCCGGCCCGCGCCGATTCGCCACCACAATTGCCTGCAGTCCCGCAGGGTGGCGACGGCGCGGAGGGGGCCAAGTGAAACGCCGCGAGATCCGCCCGACGCAATCGGGTGAGCTTCGGCACTTCTGCAACATCGAGACACGCGTGCCGGGCACGGATACGACCGGCGCGCCGAACGTCACGTACCAGCTGTGGGCGGAAAATGTTCGCTTCGCGATCGATGATTGGAAGCCATACGAGAACCAGGTGGCCCAAGCCGTCGAGCGCTCCGTCATCACACGCATCCGGATCCGCTATCGCGAAGGGATGTCGGGTGCGGGCCCGAATCAATTTCGTCTGGTCTACTGCACGAACCCAGGCGAGTCCCCGGCGGTGTTCGAGTACTACGATGTCCTGGGCGCGGTGCGCGACATCAATCTGCGCGTCGAGCTGCAGCTGACCTGCTCACTGCGCGACGCCGTGGGCTATCGCGTGGGTGCGACACCATGATAAAGGCGGAAAAACGAATCAAGCGAAGGCGCAAAAAGATGATCGCGCAGATGCTCGAACTGCGCGGCAAGAAATCATCGAAGAAGCTTTCGAGGGTGCGTCAATGAGATCCACTCTCGAAGGCGTCGCGGCCCTCACCAAGCAGCTGAACGAACTCTCGTCGCTCGAGGAGGGCAGGGCGCTTCGCAACGCGGTGCGCGCCGGTATGAAACCTGCGCTCGCACAGGCGCGCATCACCGCGCCGGTCGGATCCGAGCCGCATCGATTGAAGAATGGCTTGCTGGTCGCTCCCGGCTACGCACGCGGCACGGTACGCGTCATCACGACCATCAACGCGGCGAAAAATATCGCGAGCGCGATCATGAGCACGCGCGCGCTGGCCTTTTACGAGGCGGTGTTCGTGGAGTTGGGCACCCACAAGATGCCCGCGCAGCCGTGGCTGCGACGGTCGCTGCTCGAGACGCGCGCCGCCGGCGAGGCGGCCTTCAAGGATTCGATCGCACGCGCGGTGGCGCGCGCGGCGGCGAAACGCTGATGCTAGAGACAGACCTACGGAATTTTTTGATCGCGGCGCCAACGATATCGGCGCTGGTGGCACAGCGCATCTATGGGCTGATCCGGGAGCCAAACACGCCGCTGCCGTCGATCAACGTGCAGCGCGCCCACACGCAGCGCCAGGAACTGTTCTGCGGCGTGGCACCGCTCGCCGACGCCTCGATGCAGATCGATAGTTTCGGCATCGATGGCGACACCGCCTGGGCCGTGGCGAAGGCCTTGCGGCTGCTGTTCCAAAACCTGACGAACGTTGCGATGGGTCCGACGCTCGTACAAAAGATGTTTCTCGCCAACGAGTTTCCGATGGTCGATCCCGATCCTGGGATCATTCGAGTCGTTCAGCTCTATAACGTTTGGTACTTGGAGGATTGATCATGATCGAAGATGCAAAGCCCTTTGTCGGGAACATTTTTCTTGCGGTGGGCAACGGTGCTTCCCCCGAGCAATTCACGCGCTACTGCGAGGTCGACACGATGTCAGGGATCGGTGCGGCGAATGCGCTGATCGATGTCACCACGTTCTGCAGCGGCGGCCACAAGCAATATATCGGCGGCCTCGCGGACGGCAAGCAGCTCACGTTCGGCGCGAACTACGCCATGAACGAGCCGATCCAGGAAGGCCTGATCGCGGACGTGGAAGCGAAGAACAATCGCAACTTCCAGGTGCAGGTCGACGGCGAGTCGCCGATGCGAACCTTTCACCTGACCCTCGCGATGCTCGATTGGGAATTGGACCCGCAGGTCGCGAAGCAAAACGTGATCAAGTTCATCGGAAAGATCACCGGCCCGATCCTGCGCACGCAGCCATGAGCGAACTGCTGACCAATACGGTCACCGTGCGCGGCGCGACGTACACGGTGCGCGAGATCAGCGGGCGGCACATGCGGGAGATCCGTAAGCGCCTGAAGGATGCGCCGGAGACGGTCGAGGCCTACATGGCCTGGGCCTGCACGGTGGATCCGAAGTTCGCCTCCGAGCAGGCCTGCGCGGATGAGCCGCACGCGATCTTGAAGGCGATCAGCGAGGAGGCCTTTCGCTTGTCGTCGACGAAGGACGGTGACGAGGGAAAAAACGCCTGACGCCCGAGCAGATGTTCGAGCACCGGCTCGCATCCCTGCTCGGGCGATCCTTGGGCGAGCTCGATGAACTGCCGGCGCGCGAGCTCGAGCGCTGGGCGAGGTACTGGAGCGAGGAGCCGTGGGGTCCGCATCGCGACAACCTGCACGCAGCGCTGATCATCACCGAGCTGCTGCGGCCGCATTTGAAAGAGGGCGCGAGTTTGAACATGGACAAATTCATGCTTAAGCCGAAGGCGGATCTCGACGCCGCCGCGCGCGCCAAGTTCGTTGCGCAATTAAATTCCATGGCCGATGCGCCGCCGGCGCGCGAGCGCGCCAGGAGAAGGTAAATGACCGACCTAGCCGCCCTCGTCGTACGGATGCAAGCGGATAACTCCGAGTACATCAAGGGGCTCGAGCAGGCGACATCCAAGCTCTCACAATTCTCCAAGGATCAGGACGACCTGCTCAAAGGCATGGGCGAGAAATTGGTCGAGGCCTTTACCGTCGCCGCCATCGTGGAGTTCACGAAGTCGGCGTTTGAGGGCGCGGCAGCGCTCGACCGCATGAGCGAATCGACCGGCATCGCGGTCGAGGCACTGTCCAGCTTGCGCCTCGCCGCGGCCGCCTCCGGACTCGACGCCGATGGCTTAGGGACAACGCTCAAGAAACTGAACGTCAACATAGCGGAGGCCGCCGGCGCCGCCGACAGCAAAGCGGGCGTCGCCTTTCGCGCGCTCGGGATCTCGGTCACGGATGCGAACGGCCAGGTCAAAGACGCGGGCACCGTGATGGCTGAGCTCGCGGATAAATTCGCCGGGATGGCGGACGGCCCGAACAAGGTCGCCTTCGCGATCGCGCTCTTGGGCAAGCAGGGGCAGGCGATGATTCCGGTCTTGAACCAGGGATCAGCGGGCCTGGCGGACTTCAAAGCGCAGGCCGAAGCGGCCGGCATCGTGATGTCGCAGGACATGGCGGACGCGGCGGAGAAGTTCTCGCAGAAAGCCAGCGTCATGAAGGCGATCCTCGTCGACGGTTTGGGTCAACAGCTCATCGCGCAGCTGCTGCCGGCGTTCAACTCATTGATCGAAAGCTGGAGCTCGGGCGGCAACGCGGGCGAGAAGCTTAAAGTGATCGCGGAGGAAATCGCCACCCTGTTCAAGATCGTGGCCACCGTCGTCATCGACGTGGTCGCCACCTTCCAAAGATTGGGCAACGCGATCGGCGCGGTGTCGGCCGCCGCGGTCGCCGCCGCGCACGGGCATTTTTCAGAGGCCGGCGAGATATGGAAGGAAGGCGCAGCGGATAACGTCGCGAACCAGGCGGCGGCGGCGAAGGCGATCACGGCTCTGTGGGAAGCGGGCGGCGCCGATTCGCTCGAGGCGATCACGATCACGGCGAAGAAGATTGGTGACCAGGGAGCAAACCTCGCGAAAGCGCTGGCCTCGCAAGCGGCCGACACCAAGCTCGAGCAGTTCGCAGCCGGCATACAGGCGCAGTCGGCGGCGTTCGGTTTGGGCGGCGCGGCTCTGGTCGCGTACAAGCTGCAGGTGGGGGATCTCGCCAAGGAGCTCGGGCTCGCCGGCGATGCGGGCAAGAAGGCGGCGAACGATGCGATCGCCTACGCGAACGCACTGCAAACCAAAAAAGACGACAAGACCATCGAGGACGTGACGGCGAAGATCGTCGAGCAGATCGTCACGCTCAACATGGGCACGCTCGCGAGCGAGGCCTACAAGCTCTCCACGGGCGCGACCGGCGAGGCCTTAAAAAGGTTGGGGACGGCGGGTGATTCCGCGCGTGCGACGATCCTCGAGCTCACCAAGGTGCAGATCGAGGCGAAGAACGTCAACGCCATCCAAAAGATGGACGATGACGCGCAAA
>Ga0210410_10003983_pt1 | contig 13011 bp, 11 predicted proteins | sample IncBWC4MmetaG_FD_161058 | JGI IMG/M metagenome (GOLD analysis project Ga0210410, IMG submission 161058) | Forest soil microbial communities from Barre Woods Harvard Forest LTER site, Petersham, Massachusetts, United States - Inc-BW-C-4-M | ecosystem: Environmental > Terrestrial > Soil >... | reverse complement strand
CTTCGCTCCGGTGCCGCTCCTCGTGCTGGCCTGCGTCGTCGGCATCTTCCGCTCAGCGGATACCGGCCAAGAGGCGCGCGCGTTCATCTTGATGGAAGCCATCATCTTTCTCGGCTACACCGGACTGCTGATCAGCATCTTTCCGAACATCGTGCCGCCGAGCCTGAGCATCTGGGATGCCGTGGCACCTCGATCAAGCCAGATTTTCGTGCTCGTCGGTGTGGTGATCATCGTGCCAATCATTCTTTTCTACACGGCGCTGGCTTACTGGGTGTTCCGCGGCAAAGTGCGTCACGGCGACGAGGGCTATCATTGATGAAGGAGGTGCGAAGGCGCTCCTCGCTGCGATCGCGGCTCGGCTGGTTCGCACTGCTGTACCTCGCTGGCGTGCTGGCGGTGTTCGTGTTGGCCGCGGCCCTTCACGTGCTGGTAAGCGCGCAGCGCTAGAGACCCAAAAAAGCAGATCCACGACCGGAAGACCCGTCAATGTAGCGGGAGCGTACAAATGTACAGAGCCATTTTAATTACCGGCGCGGGCTCCGGTTTCGGCGAAGGCACCGCTATCGGGCTCGCCAAACGAGGCCACAACGTAATTGCTGCGGCACAGTCCTGGCAGCAAGTCACCGCATTGCGCAACAAGACGGAGTCTCAGAAATTATCGGGTCTGCGTGTCGAGAAACTCGATCTGCTCGATCCCCACGATGTCGCCCATGCACTGAGCTGGGAGTTCGACGTGCTGGTCAACAACGCCGGCATGGGCGAAGGAGGGCCTATCAGCGAAATCCCAATGGATCTGGTGCGGCGGAATTTTGAGGTCAACGTGTTTGCGCCGCTGGATTTGACTCAGCGCGTGGTGAAGCGTTGGGTCAGGTCGAAAACCCAGGGCAAGGTCGTCTTCCTGTCATCGGTCCTCGGAGTACTGAGTCCACCGATGGTCGGGGCGTATTCAGCCAGCAAGCATGCAGTGCAAGCGATCGCAGAAGCCATGCAGGACGAACTGCGGCCTTTCGGCATTCAGGTACAGACGATCAATCCAGGGCCATTCCTGACGGGCTTCAACGAGACAATGGTCGAAGCTGCGTTTCGGTGGCTCGATGACAAGGTGACCTTCACACCGGGCGCAATGGTGAAAAAGATAACGGACGGACTCCTGGCCAAACCGGAAGGACGGCTGAATCCGAACGATATGATCGCGAAAATGATCGAACTCATTCCCGATCAGAAAGGTCCTTTCCGGAACATCTTTCCGGAAGCCTCGCAGGAGTGGTTCCGGGAATACGAAAAAGCGATGCTGGAACGAACGATTTGAGGTGGCCTGGCATCACACACGGCGCAGCGTGGCCCCGCGACCCTCTTTAGTGTCAGTTGGTCTTCAAAGGCAGCTCGAAGCGATTGCCATTGACGGTGCGCAGTCGAAGCGTCGCGGCTTTTCCGGGTATGTCGGGCCCGGCTGTCGCCTGGCCGGGCAAGGTGATGGTCGCCTCGGCACCCATCTTCGCCGACAGCCCAAAGGGGCCTGGTGTGAATCGATTGTAGGCGAACTCGTTCGCGATCATGCTTGGAGGCAGGTGGCTCAGCGCCGCGCCGTCCCACTGTTCCAGCACAGATCCGTCTCGCGCCACGAGCGTCGCAGCCATGATGTTTGACGGTGCTGCAGGCGTGCCACCATCCAGGTAGGCGTGGAACCGTACGCTTCCGTCCGGCAACACGCCTCCGGCCGCCAACGCCAGATGGTGCTTGGCCGGGCTCACCGGTCCGCCATGGAAGGCCGTGACGACGGAGCCGCGATAGTAGTTGTACGTTGCGAGGTTGAACACGGCGGTTGATGCGAACGCTATCAGCGCCAGGGCGCGGAAACCGCGGTCCGGCAGTTGCAGCGGCATTGCGCCGCCCAACCAGCGGAACCAGCCCCGTCCGGCCAGCGCCGGCACGCGCCGGAGCAGCGCGTTGTCGATCGAGAAGGCACCGCTGCCGGCCAGCATGAGCGTCGCGCCCATTGCCAGGTTGCTCGCCGCCATAGTCCATTCGTCAATGCAGGTGGCGCCCTGCCAGCCGAACATCAGCATCAGGACGATCGAGAATCCGATTGAGGCCAACGCCGCCGCCCGCGTCAGGAAGCCGGCCATCAGGAACGCGCCCGCGATCAGCTCGCCAGCGCTGAATAGGATCAGCGAAACATAAAGCAGGTCGAAGTGGTGCAGCAGGAAGGCGATGAGGTGGTCGGTGCCGAGCAACGCGCCCGGCATGGCCGACTGGAACTTGTTGGCCATCCAGCTCGCTGTGTGCGGATCGAGCTTGGAGGGCGCGTAGATGAAGCGACGCGAGCCGCCGCCCCAGTAGATGAACCCCTGGATGAAGCGTATGGAGAGCAGTGCCAAGGCGACGTTGCGCCGTGATTCGCTGGTCGCTCGCTTGCTGGCCGAAGCAAGAGTGTGCGTGCTTCCGGTGATGCTCGTCATGGTCATAGGCCTCTTTCAACATCCGCGGACTATGGATGCGTGATGCATCCATGTGACCGATGCTAATTGCGCCGTGAGTCTCATCGATGTCCGGCGCCGGAGACGGCATTACACCCGTAACATTGACCACGGAATCACCTCGGAACGACACGAGAAATCCGTCGTAATAGATTGATAATAATAAAAATTCTAAAAGAATCGGAATCGAACAGCAGTCCTGAGCAGAATCAATCAAGCACTTACGCGTGCCAATGCAGGGGAATGCTCATGGGGCAGGGAATTTTGCGACACTGCGCGCCGGACATGTCGAAAGTCCTTCGGCGGCTCCGACCTGTCTGCGAGGGCACCTTCAATTCCGAGGGTCGCACCGTTCAGGAGCAAGTCATGAAATTCTTACTAATGATGAACACCCCTCGCGGCGGGGAGTACCAGATCATGAGCTGGCCGAAGCAGGACATTGAGGCACATATCGCCTTCATGATGAGTTTCGCCGGTAAGTTGCGCGCCGCCGGCGAGCTGGTCAGCGCTGAGGGTTTGGCACCGCCATCGCAGGCAAAGCGGGTACGTGCCGGAGAGGACGGTAGACCGATCACCGACGGAGTCTTTCCGGAAGCGAAGGAGTTTCTCGCCGGATATTGGATCGTGGATGTGAGCAGTCTGCAGCGCGCTTGCGAGATTGCGGCCGAGGCATCAGCGGCGCCCGGCGTTGGCGGCAAACAGCTGAACATGCCGATCGAGGTCCGCGAGGTCATGAGCGCACCGCCTAACCTGAAGTGACGTTCCGGTCGCCCGGGCCTGATTTCGAGCACCTGCTGCGCGAGTTGGCGCCGCAGGTGCTCGGCGCCGTGATGCGTCGCTATCGCGATTTCGCCGCGAGCGAAGACGCTGTGCAGGAATCGTTGATCGCTGCCGCCAAGCAATGGGCGCGCGACGGCATACCGAGCAGCCCGCGTGGCTGGCTTATACAGGTGGCGTTGCGTCGAATGACCGACCACGTGCGCAGCGAGATTTCACGCCGCAATCGCGAATTCGAGTTGGCGCAGGAGTTGCCTGTCGTCGTAGCGCCCGTAATGTACAGCGAGCCGGAGATGGATCCGGAGGATGCGTTAGTGCTGCTGTTCATGTGCTGCCATCCCGCCTTGACTCCGACCTCCGCGATCGCGCTCACGCTGCGCGCGGTTGGAGGCCTGACAACCGGGGAAGTCGCGAAGGCGTTCCTGGTGCCGGAAGCGACAATGGCGCAACGAATCAGCCGCGCCAAACAGAGTGTGAAGGTGTCGCAGGTTCCGTTCTCGCTGCCGGAAGCTCCAGAGCGAGCGCAGCGCCTCGGCTCCGTGATGCATGTCCTGTATCTCATATTTAACGAGGGCTACACCGCCAGCTCCGGCGACGCGCTAAATCGCACGGATCTATCGGGCGAGGCAATACGACTCACGCGCCTGTTGCACTCACTGTTGCCGAGCGATCCGGAGGTCATGGGCATGCTCGCGTTGATGCTGCTGACCGAAGCGCGTCGTACCGCGCGAACCGGGCCGAGCGGCGAGCTGATTCCGCTCGACGAGCAGGATCGCAGTTTGTGGGATCGGCACTTGATCACAGAGGGCATCGCGCTGGTGACGAAGGCCATGGCCCACGGTGCGGTCGGCGAGTATCAACTGCAAGCGGCGATCGCGGCCGTGCACGACGAAGCACTGGATGTGCAGACCACGGACTGGCCGCAGATCCTCGCACTTTATTCTGTACTTAACAGAATGTCCGACAACCCCATGGTTGCCCTCAATCACGCGGTAGCCACCTCGATGGTCCATGGCCCGTGTGCGGGGCTGGCGCTGCTCGAGCCGTTAGAGAGAGACGAGCGTTTGAGCGGCACACATCGGCTGGACGCAGTGCGCGCGCATCTGCTCGAGCGCGCGCAAGATTGGGATGCGGCGATCGCGTCCTATCTGGCTGCCGCGGAGAAAACGACCAACCTGCCCGAGCGTACCTATCTCATGATGCGCGCCGCCCATCTTCGCGATCAAGAGCGGTGACTGTAATACGGCTGAATGGAGCCGTCGTCCATGGTGACCACGGTCGGCACCCCGACCATGGTCGCGGCGCAGGAGCACCGGGACCGGTTGTTCCTGGATGAGACAGGTTGCGCCGGTCGGACGGTCGTGATCGCGCAGATAACTGGCCAGATCGGTGCATTCGCCAACGTGCTGGAGGTACCTGCGTCCACTGTGAGCACAACAAACATGCAGGACGTTGTGAATCACTCGCATAATCTGTTACAACCTCCCACCAGGGGGGTACTGACAATGCCAGGTTTGGAGTTACTCAGCACCGCGGTCGAGGCGCCGCATCGGCGCCTGGACTACTGGAATGGCTTCCATGACCAGGCGGTGGTGCCAACGTTCACGGATACCGCGGATCTGGCTGGATTTGGTCCAAGTCTAACTCACACCATGGTGTCTGACCTGTGGATAGGGCAGGTGCATTCCTCGCCCGCGGTCGTTCATCACACGCGCGAGCACGTCGCAAAAACGCGCGAGCCTCTGTTTTTGCTGAAGATTCAAACGCAGGGCAACAGCCGGATTTGCCAGGACGGCCGCGAGGTGAGCCTTCAGGTTGGCGATTTCGCGCTGTTCGATTCCACGCGTCCCTATCACATGACTTTTGACGCGCCGAATAAGATGCTGGTGGTTGGCATCCCTGACGCCTTGTTGCGGCGTCAATTCGCGCGGCCGGAGCGGCTGGCTGCGCTCAAGATGGCCTACACTGAGAATCTCAACAGTATACTGTCCGACTTCGTGCAACGGCTGTGGCGCCAATGCGATCTGGATGTTGCCCGTGCGACGGGTCACAATCTCTCGAGCGCGCTGCTGAATCTCACCGCCGCGGCGTTCGACAAATCGGCGAACGCGCAGGACGTGGGCTCGGCGCACCTGGAAGCGCTGCGCCTGCGCATCATGCACCACATCGAGAGGCATCTGGGCGACTGCGAGCTGTCGCCGAAGTCGATTGCTGCCATGCTGGCAACCTCGTTGCGCTATGTGCACTCCATATTCACACGTGGCGATGAGACCATTTCCCGGTACATCCTGCGGCGACGGCTGGAGGAATCGGCGCGCACCCTGGCGAGCGCAGCGCACCGGTCGCGCTCGGTGAGTGCCATAGCGTTCGATTATGGCTTCGCCAGTTGTACCAATTTCGGCAAGGTATTCCGCGAGCATTATGGGATGACACCCACGGAATACCGCCATGAGCATTGTCAGAAGTGCATCTTGACGCCGAGGTAGACGCGTGAAGAACATGCTCGCCACCGTAGCTCTGGCGTCCTTCATCAGCGCCGCGTGTCGTGCCGCGAGCCCGCCGCTGGTGCCTGAGAGTCTGCTCGCCTGCCGCAAGCTGGCCACCGAAAGCGAACGAGTCCACTGTTATGACTCGCAGATCGACAGAATGAGCGCGGTTGCCGCCTCCAGTCCGGCTGGGGTACAAACCGCTCCAACAGTGCCCCAGACCGCGGTGATTCCGGCCCGCGCGACGGCGCCGCGAAACGAACCTCCGGCGCATGTCGCTTCGAGCCAGGTCGCCTCCACAGGCGGATTTGGCCAGGAAACGCTACCGCCCGCTGCGCGGCCGAAGACATCTCCCCGGGACGAGCCAGCTCTACTTTCGAGCATCACGGCGATGCGCCCAGCGGGACGAGCAACATATGCCATTTCACTCGCGAATGGGCAGGTCTGGCGCCAGGAAGAAGCATCCGACGTCAGTCTGTTCTTTCGCGTCGGAGATGGCGTGCGCATCGAAAAGGCCGCGCTAGGCTCCTACCACATGTCGACTGCCACGACAGGCACCAAGAACTGGGTGCGTGTCACCCGCATTCAATAAAGAACGCGGCGGGCCGGGGGCCCGCCGCCTTTCCCTGTTGACACGTCAGAACTGGGCTCGGAACCCCAGGAAGAATGTCCTTCCATAGACGTCGTAGTAGCCGGAATTCGTGAGATCTCCCCCGCTGCTCGGCAGGCTATATGTCGTGGGGTTCACACAACCCTTCTTCGCAGCGTCTGCACTGCAGACTTTGGTGAGGTCCGTCCCGGGCGGGTAGCCCGCCATCCGAGTGCCCGGCTCGGTTACGCCAATCACCGCGGGCTGCTTGTTGAATAGATTGTTGATGCCGGCGCGCACCTGCAGGACGCTGGTGACATTCCAACTGCCCGACAGGTCAAACGCACTCCAGGCCGGCGCCGCGAGGTCCGTGTACGGGATGTAGCTGAGAATGGAGCCTGGCCTGCCGCTGGCGACCCGATTGTTGTTGTCGATGATCCCCTGCTGGGCGGCGTGCTCAGCGGTGTTCACCGAGGGCAGGAACCGCCACCGCAGGTTGACATTGAACGACGGCAGCGCGTAGCCGATCGAAGTGAAGAGGCGATAGCCGTACGCACCCGGGTTGGTACCCGCCAGGTTCGGACCCAGCGAGTCCTTCCAGTTGATGACGGGGTCGATGCTTGCCGGGGACTGCTTGGTACGGTAGTACTGCAGGAAGGAGTCCTGGGTGTTGAAAGTCAAGGCACCCGGAAGCTTGATGCCCATATCCGCGAGCTGCGCCATCCAGTTGACGTTCACGTCGACGCCCGCGGTACCAATCGTCGCCTGGTTCGTGTACTGCAGCAGCGAAGTGGCGGGATTGCCGTTGGAGTTCAGGCGATTCACGTTCTGACAGGCGGGCGTGGCGGCCTGGGCGGCGGCTGAAGCGGCGTCGGTAACGGTTACCGACCCATAGCAGAGGTAGTTCGCATAGTCGGGCGAATCCAATTCGATCGCGTTGTTGATGTGCACCTGCCACCAATCGACCGATCCCGACAGGCCGCTGAGCAACGGTTGGTCGCTCAGGTTGCTGAAGACGAAGCCGGCCGTCCAGGTGTCTGCCGTCTCGGACCGCAGGTTTGGGTTGCCCTCCTCATTCAGCCAGGCAAACGTTCCGGCGGCCGCCTGTGTGGATTGGTTCGAGTTGTTGTAGTAGGTCTGCGCCGCGGTTCCCATCAGCGCCTGGCAGATGAGGTATGTGCTCTGCGCGCCGGCAGCACCCTTGCCGTTGACGACGTTGGTCGCTACACCCGCCGCCGAACCCGAGGGCGACTTGTCCGGAGCCGCGCCGCCGGCGCCATAAGGCGCGTTGGAGCGGACCGAGCAGGGATCCCCGAACAGCGCGCCACCGCCGAAGTACTCCTGCTCACCGAGGAACAGCTCACCGAGATTCGGAGCGCGCGTGGCTCGGTTGAAGCCGCCACGCAACCGGAGCGAACGGCCCAGCTGGGCCTCCATATTGACTTTGAAAGTCGTCGAGTTAGTCGTGACGCTGTAGGCGGAATACCGTCCACCCAGGTCGAAATTGAGCTTCTTCAAGAGACCGAGATCGGATAGAACCGGGATGAACAGCTCCGCGTAGCCGTCCTTTGCGGTGATCTGGTTACGCTGCAGCGTGCCCAGTGGGTATAGGCCGACCGTCTGATCGAGGAAGGAGTTGGTCGCCTGCAGGTTGTCCGGTTGGAACTGCGCGGAATCGCGGCGATATTGATAGCCCAACGCGGCGCTCACTTCGCCGGCCGGCAGCTTGAACAGACTACCCGCGAAGTTCGCCTCGACGATGTCCTGCTGCATTGCAGTCATTGTCTGCAGCACTGAGCTTACGGCGTTCTGGCAATCGGCCGACGGCGCGACCTTGTCACCGAATATCGCGCCGTAGAACCCGCTGGTGCAGGTGGTGGGGACCGAGGTGCCAAACCCGAGATTGGCACCGTTTTGATTACCCTGGAATGACTGGCCTTGGCCATAACCGGGGGAGTCGATCACGGCCCGGAGGCGATCCAGGGAGTCGTTGCCGTAGCCGCTCTCATAGTTCAGGGATTGGCCGCGGGAATAGTACAGGTCTCCCGTCCAGTCGCTGAACAGCGGGAAGCGGAAACCCGTCTCGATCTGCCACGAGGACGAGGTGTCCACGGTGGAGCGCTGGGGAGCGGTGAACTCGGGCAAGTAGTTCAACATCCAACTGCTGGGCGCGCTCGAGCACAGGGTGGCCGAGATCTGCGGGAAGCACGGAGACGGCCCGCCGGCCAGGGGGCTGGCACCGGTTTTGCGAGAGTCCATCAACAACGCCAGCTGCCAGGGTACCGGGTGCTGCGCGCCCTTGGTACCGATCGGAACGAAGGTGGGGTTCCAGTTGGGATTGCTGCTCGTCGGGTTGGCGGCAAAGGATGCGGCGATGGCGGACAGAGTCGACTGGGGCGTCGTCGAGTTGATCAGCGCCGGATTGATCGGGCTGTCTGTCGCCGCGTTGTACGGCACATCCGCCTCCCAACCAAAGGTCGCGGTAGTCGGCGTCGGCAGCAGCGTTTGAGTCCGGCTCTCCGCAAAACGTGCGTTGGTGTAGAACTGGATGTTGTCGGTGATATCGTAGTTGCCGTTGGCGAAGAACGAATAGCGCGTCTGGGGTGAGCTCACGTACGCCAACGGATTGTTCCACTTCAGGGTCTGTATCTCATTCGGCGCAGGCGCCGTGGAGTTGTTCGGCATGGTGGTGTCCAGGGCGTTCTGAAGCCCGTAGCCACCCCCTGAAGTGGGACCCGAAAAACCGCTGGTGCCGATCGGGCCGGTCTGTGCCCAGATCCCACCACCCGGGTTGAAGTAGAGGTTCTGGATAATCCCGCTCTGCGGGTAGGGGTACACCAGCGGGGCCCCGCGAGCGTTGAGTGGCCGGTTGGGGAACAGAGTTGCCATCGCGGCAGCACTGGGTGGGGCGGTGCCACTGTCGTAGCCATTGTAGCCCTGGACAAACAGCACTGGGCCGGCCGCCGCCTGTTGCGGCGCGTTGGGGTCAGTCCAGGTCCGGGTATAGAAATCGCGGTTACGCTGGAACGCCCCTTTGCGGTCGTACCATTCCGCACCCATGATCAGGTTGCCCTTCCCATCCGCGATCTTGGTGCCCATCAGCGCGCTCACCCGTGCCTCGTTACCGTCACCGGCCTGGGTGATGCCGTCCTGCGCGTCGAGCTGCACACCCTGGAAATTCTTTTTCAGAATGAAATTCGTTACGCCGCCGATGGCATCGGCGCCGTAGGTCGCCGAGGCACCACCGGTGATGATCTCGACTCGATCGATCATCGCGGCAGGGATGCTGTTGATGTCTGTCACCATCAGCGCGTTGACGGGGGTAGTCCGGTGACCGTCGACGAGCACCAGGCTGCGGTTAGGGCCGAAGCCGCGCAGTGAGATGGTCGAGATACCCACGGTATTGACGGCCGACGGCTGCACGTCGAAGTTGTCGGTCGTCGGCGTCTGGGCCGGGTTGTAGTTCGGCAACTGGTTGAGGTATGACTCGAGGTTCAGGCCAGCACGCTGCTCGATCTGCGCGGAGTCGACAGTGATGAGTGGGCTGTTCGACTCCAGGTCCTTACGCTTGATGCGTGTGCCGGTGATCGTGATCTCTTCGAGAGCGGACGGAGAGCCTGCGTCCGCGCTAGCCGCAGCCGGTGTGGGACCAGCGGCATCGGCATCGGCGGCCGCTACAGGCGCCGTGGAGGACAACATCGCGACGGTGCCAAAGGCAACCACCACTGCCGTCCGGATAGAAAGCGACAGACCTTCTGACTTGACAGACATTCCCCCTCCTGTCGCACGCTCACAACAGTGGCGCACGTAGTGACGAATGCTGACAAGAGATGCAGACGGCGTTTCCATTTGGAAGGAAGAAACCATCCATCATTGGCGCACACGCAGAAGGCCGCCGTGGGGACTGATACGAAGTAGCAAAGGTGTTGTGACGGTTCATTCCCGTCCGGCGGGGCTGCCGCTGAGGGCTACGTAAGAACGGGCACGCACCGCGCCGCTGCGTCGTATGCGTCGGCGGAGCCGCTCACGACGACCTCGTGTTGGCCAGGAACCGTATGTGATGGAATCCTGACATAATCCGTGAGGAGCAGACGCCCAAGCTCACGGACAACGCGGCGCGCTCTCGCCTAACGCGGCGCGCTGGCGCCGCTGAGGTGGTCGAGCGGTCGTTGTTCAGTTGAATCCGCATCGAGCCCTGGCCCGGCGGTCTTGGCGGGTTCTGCAGTGGCAAACACGTACGCGGCGTTCGGCCGAGGTTGCCTGTCTTTGTTGGTCACCCAGGGGGCGAGTTTCGGAGGGACGCCTGGATCGCGAATAACAAGGTAGATTTCGACACTACGTTCTCGGACCGATCCTGTGAAGTGCTCGGGCGCTCGCGGGCTTTGAGCTTGCCGCGTCCACGACCCGCCCTAATACTCCATGCGGGTCGTGGCACGCCCGGATTCCATGAGCCGTCAGAGGCTGGCGAGTTTCAGCGCGGAAGTGTCTACGCTCTTGACGTCCTTGACCTTCCCGGCGACATCCTTGACGTGGTCAATGGCACCTTGGCTGGCCAAGCTGCCGGTCAGCGCGACGACCCCATCAGTCGTGGTCACTCCGATGTCGAGGTCCTTGCTGAGACTGTCGCCAGCAATCTCGGATTTCACATTGGTGGTGATTTGGCTGTCTGAAACGGCGAACTCCGTGCTCGTTCCCGCTTTCTGGTCATGTGCGGGCGAACTGCTGCTGGACGGCATCGTCGCCAACTCGTCGGCGCTCTTCACAGGGTCGATGCTGTTTGTGACAGTCTCGGCTGCGGGCTTCCCGCTCGTGTTGGCCGAAGACTTAGTGCTCGTGCCGGTGCCGTTGGTGGCAACAGTGGTGGGGCCCGCCTTTGCCAGATGCCGGCTATGTGCAAGCTTGGTGTCGCCCGAAGACGCAGTAGCGGTGTCGGCGCTTTTGGTGCCGGCGCTATCATTGTGAGCGACCTCGGCAGGGGTGTCCGGGACCTGAGGGACCGCCGCGGGCGCGTCGGGAATCTGAGCGACTGCGGCCGGGGCGGCGGTAGGAATCTGAGCAACAGGGGTAGGTGGGCTGGGGGTCTGGGCGATCGAGGTAACGGGGTGAGAGCGCAGCGCGAATATCGCGACCGCGATACCGACGGCAACGGCCATGCCGCTGACGACAATGATCTTGCGAGACGTCTGGGAGTTCATATTGCAATACTCGGTTGGTTTAGCGAGTGGAGGGGTCTACACCGCCAACGGCAGCTGTCGGCTAGAGCCTGTCAGTTGGCGCATGCCGTCCGAGCTCGGTCGACGTAGCAAACCGTCATATCGGAGACCGAAGCTACGCGCCGGAGAGCCGGCCTGTCGGTTCCCTAGCGCACGGAGACCTTCCTTCTTCCAGCCAGTCGACGCCCGGGTTCGATGGCTGGCGCGTTCGGGTACGGGCCGATTGAGCCACGGCAGGCGCGGCTTATCGCTAACGCACGCTCACGATCCTGCCGCGAAACGGTGTTTGTTGATGAAATATGACTCTGGACATGGATAGTGAGTCCTTACTATAATATGAAACGTAAGGAAAACGAGGCTCCCGCACCATGAGCACAGAGGCAACTTTGACCAGCAAGGGTCAAACCACAATCCCGAAGGAAATCCGAGATAGCTTGCACATGAAGGAGGGCGACCTCATGACCTTCACGTTGCTCCCGGATGGCACGGTTTTGATGCGGGTGAAAAACAAGTCCGCGATGGAAGTCGCTGGGCGGCTGCACAAGAAAGGCCGAAAATCTTTGCCGATCGAAGCTCTGTCCCGCTGATGATCGGGCTCGACACGAATGTACTTGTCCGGTTTCTAGTCCGCGACGACGAGGAGCAGTTCGAGCGCGCTCGCAAACTCGTTCGCCGCCAGGCGCAGGACGGCCAGCCGGTGCGAATCAGCCTCCTGGTGTTGCTCGAGACGGAGTGGGTCCTGCGTAGCCGCCATAAGCTCAAAAAGGGCGAGATCCTCAGCGCTTTTTCAGATCTTCTGAGCGCGGTGGACATGAGTTTCGAGGATGAGCCTTCAATTGAAGAAGCGCTCTTTGTCTGGAAGGACTCGCCCGCCCAGTTTGCTGACTGTCTGATCGGTGCGCGCCACCGGGCTCTGGGATGCACGTCGACGGCCACTTTCGATGGCGATGCACTCAAGCTTTCTGCGTTCATTGCCGTGTAGGCGAGTTCGCCTTGCCCTCGCCTGACCTCGTCGTTCTTTCTTGTAATTTGCGTCGGGGACGGCAGCGAAAACACGACTTTGTGGACCAGCTTCACTCGCCCAGCCAGGGCGGCGGCACTTAAAGTGCCGCCCGACGCAATCTCGCGGGATCGCTGACGATCTCCTCGATGCGGGAGCTGGGGGCATCGATCAGCGCGCCCGGCGGCAAGGCATCCAGTCGGGTTAACAGGGCAGGGCTCGCGCAGACAGGGTCGAAGTCAATCAGCAACTCCGTAGCGCTGCCGCTCTTCGAGGCAAAACACACCTGTCCCATTTTCCGATTGAGCGGGTTCAGCAGAGCGCCTGAAACGAGCTCGCCGGCGGCGTCGGAGCCTCCCGCAACATCGATATCGATGACGACATCCTGGGCCGCCGCGCCGGCGAGGAGGTTGGCGTTCAGGATGCGCAGAGCCGCGGTGGCTTCGGCGACGAGCGATTGGGAGGCGGT
>Ga0210410_10003982_pt1 | contig 13013 bp, 7 predicted proteins | sample IncBWC4MmetaG_FD_161058 | JGI IMG/M metagenome (GOLD analysis project Ga0210410, IMG submission 161058) | Forest soil microbial communities from Barre Woods Harvard Forest LTER site, Petersham, Massachusetts, United States - Inc-BW-C-4-M | ecosystem: Environmental > Terrestrial > Soil >... | reverse complement strand
CCACGCGCAAAGTGCTCGCCAAAGCAAATCTCACGCTCGCTCAATTAAATGTAATCGAGCTGAACGAAGCCTTCGCCTCGCAAGCGCTCGCCGTCCTCCGCGAGCTGGGCGTTCCCGACGACGCCGCGCACGTAAATCCCAACGGCGGCGCAATCGCGCTAGGTCATCCGCTAGGAGCAAGCGGCGCCCGCCTCATCACCACCGCCACCTATCAACTCCAGCGCACAAAATCGCGCTATGCTCTCTGCACCATGTGCATCGGCGTCGGCCAAGGAATCGCCGTAACCCTCGAGCGCGTGTAATCCCATGCCCACCGCGCCGACAGATAAAAACAACATCGCCAAAGTAAATGCGACGCACATCCATTACGCATTTTCCGGCCCGGAAGACGCGCCAGTCCTCCTGCTATCCCACTCGCTCGGCACAGACTTCACGATGTGGGACGCGCAACTGCCGCAGCTCAGCAACAGCTTCCGCGTTCTGCGCTACGACACGCGCGGCCACGGCCAGAGCGAAATCAGCCGCGGCCCCTACGATTTCGACAAGCTCGGCCGCGACGTTCTCGGGCTGGCCGACGAGTTGGGCATCGGCAAGTTCTCGTTCTGCGGATTGTCCATGGGCGGCGTCACCGGCATGTGGCTCGGCACCAACGCCAGCTATCGCCTGCACAAGTTGGTGCTGTCCAGCACCGCAGCCAAAATCGGCAACGCAGACACGTGGAACGCGCGAATCGCCGCGGTGCGAAAAGGCGGGACAAAAGCGATAGCCGCAGGAACGATGGAGCGCTGGTTTACAGCAGGTTTCCGCGAGCGCGAACCGCAAACCGTGGAGCGCATCCAGAAAATGGTGGAAAGCACCGACCCCGCAGGTTTTATCGGGTGCTGCGAAGCCCTGCGCGAAGCCGACTTCCGCGAAAGCATCGCGCAAATCCGCACCCCAACCCTGGTGATCTCCGGAACGCACGACGCCGGCACCACCCCCGCCGACGGAAAATTCATAGCCAGCCAAATCCCCGGCGCCCGCTACGTCGAGCTAGACGCCGCGCACCTATCAAATATCGAGCAGCAGGAGGCTTTCACGGAAGCGGTGAGCAACTTCCTCGCGGATTAAATTTATTTCCCAGCCGGCACGGATGCCGCCGCTTGCGGCGCTGCTTCTTTTACCAAAATCGGTGACCGCGGAAACGCAAAATTTCCGGAAACGTCATCAACAACGTTGACCTGGCAAACATAAAACCCAGGCTTCAGCGCCTGCAGTGGCAAATCGATTTGAAAAATCACCGCCTTCCGATCCGGCGCGGTCACTTCGTTAGCGACAATCGGCTTCGACTCGTAAACTTTAGTCGTGCCCTGCAGAAACTCGATGCTGGTAAAAACCCGCACGCTATCTTTCGGAGCTTTCCCCTGCGGCGCAGTCTTCGCAGCGTCACCCGATGCAACATTCGCATTGGAGCCCGCATCGGAATTTGCCGCACCGCTCTTTGCGGCTGAGTTCGTCGCGCCGTTCGTACCAAGGTTCGCGGCGGCATTTGTTGCGTTGCTCGCAGCGGCGCTGGCGCCCGACGCAGTCGCGGGATTCTTCCCGCGCGCGGCGTCGTACACTTCGTACTGCAGATACAAGTGCTGGTCCTGAGTGAAGACGTGCGTGACATTCGGAACGAGCTCGGTCTGGTTCTGCACGAGAGGATGCGGTCCGCTCGCCTTCTTGGCTCCAGCCGGTACTCGCTGGCTACTGAGTACTACGGAGCTCATGCGCAGCGGCGTTTTGCGCAGGTCGGGAATTTGCACATCGGTCTCGAACGAGCCCATGCGCCCAGTCTGATTTTCGCGAACAACAAATTTCAGGTGATAGCTTCCCGGCGCAAGAAGAAAGCCTGTGTTGTACTGCACATTTTTGCGGCGCACCTGCTGCGCGCTATCGACCGCGAGCTTTACGGTGTCGCGCTGATGACCCACGGCAAACTTTCCGTCGGGAGTGCGCACTTCTCCGATCACATCGATCGTGGCGCTGTCTTTGTCTTTCGCTTGCACGAAGGGAATTTGCGTGCCGGGGATCACGAGCGAAACGGAAAGATAGTAATGCGAATCGTCCTGCCGGAAATAGGACGCGCCGGCATAGACCGATACATCGGTCTGCGACAACTCCGAGGCCAGCTCGTCCTGGATTTGCTGCTCGCGATCGGAGCGATTCAGATGTTCGAAATCGCGGCCGGCGTAATAGCCGGAACGATAGTCGAGCTTCAGGTCGGCGCGGTTTAGCTGCACTTTCAGGTGGCGGAACTTGCCGTCCTTCATTGCGTTTGTGCTGGTGAATCCAAGGACGTAATACGCGGAGCTATCTTTTTGCACCTGAGAAAATACCGCGCCGAAATCGTTGGAATCGAAGAACGCCTTCCCGCCGGTGTCGGATGCCAGCGTCGACAGCGTGTCCTGCGAGGACGCATTGCTGTTGAGATCGCTCAGCACGGCCGCGCCATTGTAAGCCGATTGTCCGTGCAGGCTGGCACTCTGCGCTTCGCCACCGGGAGGAAACGCCTGCAATCCGCGAATATCGACGGGATAGATGGAGACGTTGGCTTTCACCGCGGAAGCAGTGGCGGCACGCAATGCGGATTGATTGTCGACACCATTTTGACTGATGCCGTTGCTGAAATAAATGATCGCTTTCTTCTGCGAGATCTTTCCGAGCGATTGCATGATGGCTTGCAAGGCGAGCAGCTTGCGATCGGCGTTGAAGGTGTTGTAGTCGGTGTCATCGGCAGTGAATGCACCGCTGGTTTCCGCCGCGCCTTCGGAGCTGCCGGTCAAGCCATTATCAAAGCCCTGCCCTTGGCCGGAAGTATAGGAGCTCAGCACGCTGAGCACTTTCGTTTTGTCGTCGCTGAAGTCCAGATCGATTCGCATATTGGTTGCGAGCGAAACGAGCGCGATCAAATCTGCCGGTTGCATGCGCGTCTGCACGAATTTCTTTGCGGCATTCACGGAGCGCTCGATATCCTCGGGTTCCATGCCGGAAAAATCGAAGAAGAGGAGCATTAAGCGGCGATCGCGCGCGTTTAGCGCCGCCGACTGATCTGTAGAATGCAAAAGGCCCGAATTAGCGGCTGTCCCAGAGACGGTCGCTTCGGCATTGCCAGCAGGGATCATCTCGTCTACGTTTTCAAAATCGAATGTGGAGATCGCTTGCCGCTTGCCATCTTCGAGAAGCGTGAAATCTTCCTTTTTAAGATCGCGGACAAGATTACCCTTTTTATCGCGCACGACTACGTTTACCAGGACCAATTCCGAAGTAACGCGCACGCGATACTGCGGCTGCGGCGGCTGAGTTTGTTGCGGTTGTGGAGCTTGCGGCGCGCTCTGAGCAAACGCGGAGAGCGAAACGTTAAGCAGCAGAAGCAATGCCGTCAGTACCGCGCGAGCTTTGTTAGCTATTTTCATCATTTCTCAGAACCGGAAGCGAGCCAGCAACGTGATGCGCCGCATGTTGCCCACCGAAGTCACTTCGCCGTAGGTCAGCGAATTCACAATCGTATTGAGTCCCGTAAAATGCGCGGTATTGAAAACGTTTGCCGCCTGGATGCGCAGTTCCAGCGCGCGTGATTCCTTTACGGTGATCGTTTTGCTCAGGTTCATGTCAAACGTGAACTGCCCCGGCCCTTCGATGATGTCGCGCCCGGCGTCGCCAAAGGAACTGCCGCTGGGGTTCGCGCACGTGCTGCCCGAACCGGGCGTGCTGGAGCCAGAAGAACAAAACGCCGCGGTGTTGAACCATTCGAGAGTAGAAGGGGACGATAACGAAACGGGAGCGCCCGTCACATTAGCGCGCAGCGAGCCGCTCACGCCGCGGTTGATGTCCACCGAGTTACCGAGAACGCGCGGCGAGAAGTAAAACCCGGAGCCGATGGTGAAATCACCACTCCATTGCCAGTTATCCAAAACGTGCGAAAGCGCTCCACGCTGGAGCAGACGATGATTTTCGCCAAAGGGCAGCTCGTAGATCCAGTTGCCGGTAAATTTATGGCGCTGGTCAAAGCTGGAAAGCCCGCGGTCCGCGGCGATGTCGAATGGGTTCTGCGAGACAACGGTCCCGCCACCACCGATCGACGAAGCGTCGTCGATGGATTTGGAATAGGCGTAGGTTGCCGAGACGGCAATGCCGTGCGCCATGCGCTTGCGCAGACGAATCGATCCGGAGTGAAAGACGGAGTTGGCCGCCGAAGACTCATAAATAAAGGGCTGCACTCCCGCGATGGTGATGGCGCGCTCGACGTCAAGGCGCGTGCCCTTGGAACCGTTGTAATCGAGGTTCATCACCAAGCCGGCGGGGAGTTGGCGCTGAATGTCGAGATTCCAGATTTGCACGTAGCCGAGGCGATAGTTAGGGTCCACGGCGAAATTGTTGGTGACCCCAGCGCCGACCGCCGGAAAGCCGCTCTGCAAGGTGAGCGGATTTGCGAGGGAGCTGATATTTGTGGAAGTTACCGCGAATGGCGGCTGAAATGCGAAATTTTGAATGATCGCGCCGTACTGCGCGAGGTTGTAGTTGATGCCGTAACCCGCGCGCACAACCGTTTGCTTCATGGGTTTCCAGGCAATGCCGATGCGGGGCGCAAAATTGTTGCGGTCCGGATTAACGAGAGACCGTGTCGAGGATGGAACGGCGCCGCTAAAGCCACTTGGCAAGACGGCACCAGCGGGAACCAAGAGCTGCGCTCCAGTGAATCCGGAAGCGACATTCAGGTTTGCGATCTGGTTGTTCGCTTCTGTATATGGCCCGTTGTATTCATAGCGGAGGCCGAGATTGAAAGAGAGGTTTGGGCGAAAGCGGAAATCGTCCTGGGCGTAAGCGTCGAAGGCGTTGGCGCGGAAATCGTACGAGTTTGTGCCGGATTGCAGCGAGGTTTGTTGAGGCAAGCCGAGCAGGAAATCAGCAAAGTCGTATCCGGTGTTCGCAACCGGCGCGCCGCTCGAGACCTGTGACGTGGCGAAGCCGGTAAACACGAAGCTGCCTTCGGCGTTCTTCGCGGAACGGAAACTTTGCAGGATGCGGCGGTAGTCTCCGCCAAAGCGCCAATTGTGCTTGCCACGACTCCAAGAAAGCGTGTCGGAGAATGTGAAAGTCTGGTCGAGCTCGCGCCGCGGCACAGGATCCGTGAGACCCGCAAAACTGGTGAAGCTAATTCCCGGCAGACCGAAGTCAAACGGGTTGGTTGAAACACCGCCAATGCCCGCATCGCCAGCAACATTTTGAACATTCGAAAACAGGTTTGTCGTGGCCACGTGATTGTGGTTGTAATTCACCCGGAAATTGTTTGTGGCGCGCCCCCGGCCATAGACCCAGCCTGCGGAGGCATTCAAGCCTTGCAAACTGTTGCCGCCGGCCAACGAGGGGAACGGATTCACCAGCGTGGTCGAACTGCGCGTCCAGTTCATGCCGAAGTTGATGTTGTTTTGCGCGCGCTTACGCCCACCGCTACCCCCGCCGCCACCGAAGTTCATGAAAGGCAAGCCGCCGGAGCCAAAATTGTGAATCAGCCGGAAATTCACCGAATCGCTGCTGCTGCTTCCGGAAGTGACGTAATGGAAGTTCTGGGTCGGGTTGTTCAGATTGGGCAGAGGAATGAATGCCAGCAAAGCTTGCGCCGACGGACTGATGAGCGAGGGATCGATTACGTTGAGCTGCCCATTGCTTTGGAATTGTTGCCCGGTTTTAGGATTGAAGATCTGCACCGGGCTGCCGTTTTTGTAAGTCGCGGCCGAAAAATCTCCGGAACGCTCCGCCAGCGTCGGGACAGTGGAGAACGCGTCGTACGGAGTGCTGCCGCGATTGCCGTTCCACCCTGCGAAGAAAAACGTTTTGTTGCCACCGTTAAAAATTTTGGGAATATTGAGAGGACCGCCAAGAAAAGCGCCGAACCGAGGCACGTTGTAGCTGGCCTTCGGAGTGGCCAACCCCGTCAGGGAATACGATTTTGCGTCGAGTGCGCCGGAATCGTCCGAGGCGTAGAGCATTCCGTGCGGCTGATTGATATTCAAGTTGCGCGGCAAACGCATAATCATTGGTCCGCCGCCACCCATACCTCCGGGCCCCCCGCCACCCGGCGAACCGCCTTGTAAATTCCCCCCTTCACGTTGCGAGCGGTCGCGAAATTCCTGGATTTTTTCCTGAATATCGTCTTCGCTGCCTCCGCCAAAATCCTGCGTGCGCCCTTGCGCACCGGTGATGCTAACGGATTCCGTCGGGCCTTCTGCTCCGGCGCCATTCAAAGGCAACGAAGACATGTCGCCCCCATTTCCATTTTGCCCGCCGCCCATCATTCCTTGGGACATTCCCGCAGCTCCGCCGCCCGCGAGAGCGGAAAGGTTGTCCATTGCCAAGCTCTGAAAACCGCGGCCGGCGGTGACGAGCGCAGCCAGATTACCCAGGGCGCCCTGATCCTGCTGCCGCGATGCGAGCACCATTTCCGCGTCGAATTTCCCAGCGGGAGTTTCGGGTTTCAGGACAATCTCCTGCGTCTGCGCCGCGAAACCCATGAACTCGATGCGCACGACGTAACGCCCGCGCGGCAATCCCGTAAACGTGTAAGCGCCATTGGCCGCTGTAGCCACGGAAAATTTCTTTCCAGTGAGCGAATTGGACGCGGTGACGGTTACGCCGGGCAGCGGAGTTTTTCCTGCCTTCACGACTCCGGTAATTTCAAACGAAGTCGACGCGGGCGGCGCGGTTTGCACCGCGGACGGAACGTTTGCTGGAGGGACCGCCTGCGTCGACCCACCATCGGCAGAAGGGGGCGCGGAAGGCGCTGGAGTTTGCGCACGCAGGAAATCCACGGAACTAATACAAAAAAGAAGAAGGAGGGCCGGGAGGGGCGACTTCAATGAGGAGGCTCCGCAGATTTCTGCGAGGCGCCACCTGCCCCGGGGCCTCCCGGCGCGCCCGGACGCATTCCACCCATTTCCTGCATACGTTTCCATTGGTCGGGTCCAATAACCATAACAAACTTGGGCACAAATACGTTGTCTTGCAGCGCACCGCGTGCCAAGAGGTGATCACCGACCTGCACATCGCCCATGGTGATGGCGTCGCGCCCCTTGCGGAGCGAGGTGTCTTCGTTCAACTCAATCGTCTGCGTGACATTATCTGAGCGCAGGACCGCAATTTTTGGCGCATCGACGCCCTTTACTTCGCCGGCCACGTAATCTTTGCCCAGCGTGCCAGCCTGCATGTTCGGCCCGCGGCCCGCGCCATTTGCGGAGCGCGCGCCGATGGTCTGCGCCGTCCAGGTGTGATCGGGATTCTCCTGACCACGGACCGCGATCACGTCGCCAACTTTGAATTCGCTGCGCTTGGCCGGCTGGCGATCCTTGCGAAATTCGGTTTGCGTCGTGAGCTTTACGGTCACTGCGTCGCCGTTAGCATTGGAGATCTCGATTGTGGAATCATGAATCGCAGTGATCTTGCCAAAGAGGGGCATGCGCCCTTCGTCCTGGCTTTGTTGACCTTGGTCGTGCTTATGGGAAGGGGCGTCCTGGCTCAGGACAACGTCGGACACCAAGAAGGATTGTGGAAGCGCCATCAGTACTGGAATGGCCAGTAGAAAAATCGCGATCGCGAACAGCTTGAAATCAGGTTTCATTGCTCTCTTTCAGGACGCGCGCTCAATTGTTATACGCGCCGGTGGACTGTGGGGTTACCCTCACATTGGTTGGGTGCGAATTGACTCCCCCTCGTTACAAATTCGGATCACAAACTTTCCATTCCTATCACAAACTTTCATCTTGATTTCCCGTCACAAAGGCACAAAGTTCCCGCAGGAACCTGTGGGCAGCATTTTGCGTATTCCAGGTAGGGGCGTGACGATTGGATCCGCTGCGACGTCATGAAGATTGTTGAAGCTTGTTCGCTCATGGGACGATTTTTCCCATTTTCGGTCAACCGCGACCCTGTGCCACCCTACGTTTTAGGTGTAAACTACTGAATAACCGTAGCTTACGCGAGATGCGCGAGGGCAGGCGGCGTGCCATTTTCAAGGTGAACAAACACTATGGATATCCAACGACCATCGAACGCCCGCGCCAAGAAAATTAAACGAATCGTCTACGTCACCGTTGCCGTGCTGGCCTGCGCCGGCGTCACCCTGGCATTGTCGCGGTTGAAGCCCGCGGCGCCATCTGTCGACGGCTCGACCATCTGGCCCGACACGGTGAAGCGCGGACCTATGCTGCGCGAGGTGCGCGGGCTGGGCACCCTGGTTCCCGAGGACATTCACTGGATTCCGGCGCAGACGGCTGCGCGGGTGGACAAGATCGTTATCCGCCCGGGGCACTTGGTGCAGCCTGACACGATCATCCTGGAAATGAGCAATCCGGAGCTGCAGCGGGACGTGCTCGACGCCGAGTACGGGCTCAAAGCTGCCGAGGCCAATTACGCCAATCTGAGAGTGCAAGTCGACAGCGACCTGATGAGCCAGAAAGCGAACGAGGCCTCTGTGCGCAGCGACTATGAGCAAGCGCACCTGCAGCATGACGTCGATGAAAAGCTATACAACGAAGGAATCGCGTCGGTGAACACGAAAAATCTTTCTAAGGTGAAGGAGGATCAGCTCGCCATTCGCCTGGAATTAGAAACCCAGCGGACGAAGATTGCTCAGGACTCGGCCCAGTCGCGACTGCTCTCCGCGAAGTCTCAAGTTGATCAGGCCAGGGCAACGTACGGACTGCGCATCAGTCAATCCCAGTCGCTGCGCGTTCGCGCTGGGATCACCGGCGTGTTGCAACTGGTTCCGGTGGAAGAAGGCCAAAACGTGGCCATCGGGACGAACGTGGCGCGAGTGGCCGATCCAAAGAAGCTGAAGGCCGAAATCAAGATCGCGGAGACGCAAGCCAAAGACATTGTCATCGGGCAGAAGGCCACGATTGACACGCGGAATGGCGTCGTGATCGGCCACGTCTCGCGAATCGATCCTTCGGTGCAGAACGGCACCGTGACGGTGGACGCTGTGTTCGATGAGGCGCTGCCGCCGGGCGCACGCGCGGACCTCAGCGTCGACGGAACCATTGAGCTGGAAAATCTAAAAGATGTGCTGTACGTGGGCCGCCCGGTGCATGGGCAGGCCGACAGCACCATTAGCCTATTTAAGATTACGCCGGATGGTTCAGATGCCTCGCGCGTCAACGTGAAGCTGGGGCGCAGCTCGGTGACTACCATCGAAGTGCTTTCGGGCTTGCAGGTGGGAGACAAAGTGATCTTGTCGGACATGTCGCAATGGGACAATGTCGACCGTATCCGGCTGAAATAACGGGTGTTGGCTGCCGACCGCGGATTTCTAAAGATTTTTGGTTTCTGCAAAGACGGAATGCAGGCTGCGACGTCTCAGTCAGCAGGATTCGTCTCATTCGCCGAGGTGGCCTCGTGACGGAAGTGGTCCGAATCACGCTCACAAATCCTTATCGTGGAACAATGGCGGCCTTCGCAGCGTATATCCCTGACATAGAGGGATTCATGGCGGCCGCGGTGCGGTTGCGGACAGTCTGGACGGGGAAATCCTGATGCGGGCGCTCTGGCAAGACATTCGGTTTGGCGCACGGATGCTGGCGAAGCATCCTGGGTTCACTGCGATTGCGGTGTTGACCCTGGCGCTTGGGATCGGCGCGAACACGGCGATCTTCTCTCTGGTCAATCAAATCCTGCTCAGGCGCTTGCCGGTGCAAAACCCCAGCGAGTTGGTCGTGCTTCGCTCACCGGGGCCGATGCGCGGTCATGTGTGGAGCGATGGCGACGAAGCGCAATCGTTTTCCTACCCGATGTACAAAGGCCTCCGGGACACCAACAGTGTTTTTTCCGGGATGTTGGCGCGATTTCCCATTCCCGCCAGTATTGCGTCGCGCGGGCAGACCGAGCGCGGCTCGGGTGAACTGGTCTCTGGAAATTACTTCGACGTTCTTGGCGTAGGTCCAGCGCTGGGGCGACTCTTCACGTTGGAGGATGATCGCGTGCCGGGTGCGCAACCCGTGGTGGTCTTGAGCCATGCGTATTGGACGCGCCGATTCGGTGGCGATCCCGGCGTGCTGAATCAGACGCTGCTGGTGAACAATACTCCGCTGACCATTATTGGGGTGGCTCGCGCGGGCTTCGCCGGTATTCAGGTGGGCCAAGCCGCGGATATTTTTGTCCCGCTGATGATGAAGGGGCAAATGACGCCGGAGCGAAACGGCCTGGAGGAGTGGGACAACTTCTGGCTGGCGATTCTTGCGCGGCGGAAACCCGGACTCTCGATGGCGCAGACGGAGGCGGGAATCAATGCTGTGTATCGGCCGCTGTTGCAGGAGCAACTGGCGCAGATTAACGGATGGGACGCGCAAAAACGGCAGAAGTTTTTGGACAAGAAAGTGTTGCTGGTTCCCGGCGCGAAGGGGCGAACGACGCTGCAGAGTGATTCGGGCCAGCCATTAATCGCGTTGTTCGTGATGGTCGCGCTGGTATTGCTGATTGCGTGCACCAATGTGGCGAATCTTCTTCTCGCGCAGGGCGCGGCACGGCAGCGCGAACTGGCCATTCGCTCCGCCATGGGGGCCAGCCGCGGACGGATCATTCAGCAATTGCTGGCGGAAAGTTTGCTGTGTGCGCTGGCCGGAGGTGCGGCGGGATTGCTGATCGGCGCGTGGCTGATGAACTTGCTCACGCCCATTGTGGCTTCCAATCTCTCGGTCAAGGGATTGAGCACTAGTTTGGACCTTGGTGTTCTGAGTTTTGCGGCGGGCGCCACGCTCGTTTCCGGCGTTTTCTTTGGGCTTTTGCCGGCCTGGCGGGTGACTCGAACGGCGGTCGCACAGACGCTGAAAGATCAAGCGACTACAACTTCGGCGGGGACGTCGCACGTTAGCGCGCGCAAAATGCTTGTCGCCGGCCAAGTGGCATTCACACTGCTTCTGCTCGCCGGGGCCTTTTTGTTCACGCGCACGTTGTGGAATCTGCGCAAGCAAAATCTTGGACTGCGCACGGAAAACGTCGTCACCTTTGCGATTTCGCCGATTCTCAACGGCTACAATACGCCGCGGAGCATCGCGTTGATCGATCAATTGCGTGCGCGTATGGCTGCTGTACCGGGCGTTCGCGCCGTGGGCACTTCTGAGATGGGCACTCTAACCGGAACGGATATGGGCAGCAACGTAACCATCGAAGGGAGCAAGGACCTTTCGGCCGAAGACTCGCACATCAATTTCGATCCCATCAGCCCCGGCTATTTTTCGACTCTGGGCGTTCCGCTGCTGTCCGGACGCGAAATCAATGAGGGCGACGGCACTGGCAAAACGAAAGTGGCGGTCATCAGTGAAGCGATGGCCAAAAAGTATTTTGTGGGGCGCAATCCTGTGGGCTTGCATTTTGCGTTCGGCGCCGGCAACGACATCAAGCCGGACATCGAGATCATTGGCGTGGTGAAAGATGTAAAGCAGGATCACGTGCGCAGCGCCGATATTCCATTTATTTATTTGCCTTACGCACAGCAGCCCGTCATTCGCGAAATGACTTTTTACACTTATACGCAGCAAGATCCTCTGCTGGCCGTGTCCGCTCTGCGCAGCACGGTGCGGGACCTGGACGCCAATCTGCCGATCTTTGGCATTAAGACGATGGAGCGCGTGGTGGACGAAGATTTGTTCGGCGAGCGCATGGTCGCCACGCTTTCCGCCACCTTCGGCACGCTAGCGGCGCTGCTCGCGGCTATGGGCATCTACGGCGTGCTGGCGTATCTTGTGGTGCAACGCACGCGCGAAATCGGAATTCGCATGGCGCTTGGCGCCGAAACGGCACACGTGCGGCTTCTCATCGTGAAGGAAGTGGGCACGATGGTGCTGCTTGGTGTCGCGGTCGGCTTGCCGTTGGCTTACGGACTTGCACGTTTGAGCGAATCGCTGCTGTTCGGCGTGCACGCGGGCGATCCCACGGTGTATGCGCTGGGATTGGCCTTGATTGCGTTGATCGCTTTAGCAGCGTGCTACATTCCGGCGCGGCGTGCTACGCGCGTCGATCCGTTAGTGGCGCTGCGCTACGAGTGAAGCAAAGAGTTTGAAAGCCCCGGGGTGATGTACACGAGTTTCTAGAACACGAATACGGATCCAAAGGAGAGGCAATGGCGGACGCAAACGGCACACTTATTAAAATGCAAGGCGTGAAGAAAGTTTTCTTCACGGACGAAGTGGAAACCCACGCGCTCGAGGAAATTCATCTCGAGATCAAGAAAGGAACGTACATCTCGATTGCCGGACCTTCCGGTTGCGGCAAGTCGACCCTGCTGTCGATTCTCGGGCTGCTGGATTCTCCGACCGACGGCAATTACGAGCTCAACGGCCAGCCGGTGGCGAACCTCAGCATTAGCGAGCGCACGCGCATTCGCAACCGCGAGATTGGCTTTATCTTTCAGGCCTTCAACCTGATTGGCGATCTGACCGTGTACGAAAACGTTGAGCTTCCGCTAACGTATCGCGGCACCAGTTCCAGCGAGCGCAAGCAAAAGGTGCAAAGCGCGCTGGAGCGCGTCGGCATGGCTCACCGCCTGCGCCACTACCCTTCGCAGCTATCTGGAGGTCAGCAGCAGCGTGTCGCCGTGGCCCGCGCGTTGGTCGGCGATCCGCTCATTCTGATGGCCGACGAGCCCACGGGAAACCTGGACTCGAAAAACGGCGAAGCGGTGATGGAGCTGCTGCGCGACTTGCACCGCAATGGCGCGACGATCTGCATGGTGACGCACGACCAGCGCTACGCCAATTTCGCTGAGCGCACCATCCACCTCTTCGACGGCCGCATCGTGGAAGAAACCCAGGAAGCCCGCGTCGGAGCGAACTAGCTCCGCCTAAATCGAAACTGCCCTTACACCCCCGGTGATCTGGCTACGGGTGTATTCGTGCAGGTTCGCATCGAGGAGGCAAATGAAGACACTGTGGAGCGACCTACGATTCGCGCTGCGAGTGCGTTCCTTCCTTTTGGTCCGGCTCCGGAAGATCTCGTGATCGCGG
>Ga0210410_10003981_pt1 | contig 13013 bp, 11 predicted proteins | sample IncBWC4MmetaG_FD_161058 | JGI IMG/M metagenome (GOLD analysis project Ga0210410, IMG submission 161058) | Forest soil microbial communities from Barre Woods Harvard Forest LTER site, Petersham, Massachusetts, United States - Inc-BW-C-4-M | ecosystem: Environmental > Terrestrial > Soil >... | reverse complement strand
GCATGCGGGAAGGGCGAAGGATGCGCGCCGCCGGCGACGAGCCCGGCGAAATGCGCCATGTCGACCATGAGCCAGGCGCCGACCTCGTCGGCGATCTCGCGGAAGCGGCGAAAGTCGAGGATGCGCGGGTAAGCCGAGCCGCCGGCGATGATCACCTTGGGCCGATGCTGTTTCGCCAGCTGCAGCACTTCGTCCATGTCGATTTGATGGTCCTCGCGCCGCACGCCGTACGGCACGACTTTGAACCAGCGGCCTGACAGATTGACCGGCGAGCCGTGCGTGAGATGGCCGCCGGCGGCGAGGTTGAGGCCCATGAAGGTATCGCCGGGCTGCATCAGCGCCATGAACGCTTCGGCATTGGCGGAGGCGCCGGAATGCGGCTGCACGTTGGCGAAGGCGCAGCCGAATAGCCGGGTGGCGCGTTCGATGGCGAGCGTCTCCGCAATATCGACGAACTGGCAGCCGCCGTAATAGCGCCGGCCCGGCGTGCCCTCGGCATATTTGTTGGTCAGGACCGAGCCTTGCGCCTCGAGCACGGCGCGGCTGACGATGTTTTCCGACGCGATCAGCTCGATCTCGTCGCGCTGACGTCGAAGCTCGCGGCGGATGGCATCGGCGATTCCGGGATCGCTTTCCGCGAGCGAAGCGGCGAAGAATCCCTCGACAGTCGATAGTGCGCTTTGAGTAACCGACATCTCCTGCTCCTGAGCGGAAAGGACCGCGACCCACTGACGGCTGAGCGCTCGCCGATATCACACCAGCGGCCGAGCGCAAGGGCTTGGGACTATTCTTCGTCTATTCCCCCTATATTTGGGGATAGCGGGAGCTCGCGCGTAGGGTGGGGCTCAGCGCAGCGAAGCCCACGCAAAAATGCTGATCGTATTGAGGTGGGCGCGGCGCTTTCGCGCCTTTGCCCACCCTACGGCGCTTGCCTCAAGTCAGGCGGCAACGCTCGGCAGGCCGGCGAGCGCCATGGCGAGGTCGGCTTCGTCATAGGCCTGATCGACCAGCTTGCCTTCGAAATAGTTGATGTAGGCCGACATGTCGAAATGGCCGTGGCCCGACATGTTGAACAGGATCACCTCGGCCTTGCCCTCCTTCTTGCAGCGCAGCGCCTCGTCGACCGCACAGCGCACCGCGTGCGTCGCCTCCGGCGCCGGCACGATGCCCTCGCAGCGCGCAAACTGCACGCCGGCATCGAAGCACGTTTTCTGATGGTAGGCGCGCGCCTCGATCAGCCCGAGCGCGTGGATGTGCGACACCATCGGCGCCATGCCGTGATAGCGCAGCCCCCCAGCATGGAAGCCGGGTGGGATGAAGGTCGAGCCGAGGGTGTGCATCTTGACGAGCGGGGTGAGGTGCGCGGTGTCGCCGAAGTCGTAGGCGTATTTTCCCCGCGTCAGCGACGGGCAGGCCGCCGGCTCTACCGCGATGATGCGGCGCTTGCGCCCGCCACGCAACTGCAGGCCCAGGAACGGGAAGGCGAGCCCGGCAAAGTTCGAGCCGCCGCCGGTGCAGCCGATTACCACGTCGGGGTCGTCGCCCGCCATCTCGAACTGCTTGATCGCCTCCTGCCCGTTGACGGTCTGATGCAGGAGCACGTGGTTCAGCACCGAGCCGAGCGAGTATTTCACCGCCGGGTCCTTGGCCGCCATCTCCACCGCCTCTGAAATGGCGATGCCGAGCGAGCCCGGACTGTCGGGGTTCTTGGCGAGGATTGCGCGCCCGGAATCGGTCTCCTTCGACGGCGAGGCGATGCAGCGCGCCCCATAGGTTTCCATCAGCGCGCGGCGATAGGGTTTCTGGTCGTAGGAGACGCGGACCTGAAAGACAGTAACCTCGAGGCCGAACAGCGAGCCGGCAAACGCCAAGGCCGAGCCCCACTGGCCGGCGCCGGTCTCGGTCGAGAGCCGCGTGACGCCCTGCTCCTTGTTGTACCAGGCTTGCGGTACCGCGGTGTTCGGCTTGTGCGATCCCGCCGGCGAGACCCCTTCGTACTTGAAATAGATCTTCGCCGGCGTGTCGAGCGCCCGCTCGAGACGACGCGCGCGGATGAGCGGCGACGGCCGCCACATGCGGTAGACGTCGCGGATCGGCTCGGGGATGTCGATCGTGCGTTCGGCCGATACCTCCTGGAGGATCAGGGCCATCGGGAACAGCGGCTCGAGATCGGCGGGGCCGACCGGCTGCTTCGTGCCCGGATGCAACACCGGCGGCAGCGGCTGTGGCAGATCGGCCGCGAGGTTGTACCAGGTTTTCGGGATCTGCGTTTCGTCGAGAACGTATTTGAGCTGATCACTCACGCCACCCTCCCACGCTGAAAGCCAGCTATTGCCGCACGCCAGCTTATCCCGGATCGGGAGGCGGCAAAATCCGCTATCGCGACCACCCGGATCGTGGACGATCCCGTCCGTCGCATCGCCGCGGGCCGGCCGCGAGGCTCAGCGCGGGCTCGAGATCGCCAGCGGCTCGCCGCGCGCCGCCTGCGCGCCGGGAAGGCCGTCGCGGCCGTAGATGTCCTCGCGGAACTGGACGACGCCGTCGGCCGTGGCCCAGCCGGTAACATAGACCCAATGCAGAGGCACCGGATTGGCGAGCCGCGCGGTCTTAAGCTCGCCGGACTTGATCACCAGATCGATCTCCGGGCGCGACCAGCTTCGCGTGCCTGAAAGCAGCCACGCCACCAGCTCGCGCACGTTCTGCACCCGCACGCAGCCCGAGGAATGGAAGCGGAAATCCTCGCCGAACAAATTCTTGAGCGGCGTGTCGTGCATGTAGACCTGGTGCGGATTGGGGAAGTTGATGCGGATCGAGCCGAGCGAGTTGAAGCTCCCCGGATCCTGGCGGAACGTGTAATTGGTCGCGTCCTCCGAGTACCAGTTGATGTCCGCGGGCTGCAGCTCCTTGTGGTGGACGTCGAAGATGCGGATGTGGTTGCTGGTGAGGTAGTCCGGCTGGTCCTGCATCTTGGGGATGAGGTCCTTGCGCACGATCGAAGCCGGCACGGTCCAGTACGGATTGAAATTGACCTCGACGATTTTGCTGTTGATCTCCGGCGACGGCCGGTCGGGCTTGCCGACGACCGCGGTATGGCGGGAAACGGCGGCGCCGCCGTCGATCGCCTCGATGCGCGCCGCCGGCAGGTTGCAGACCACGTAGCGCGGGCCGAGGTTGGTGCTGAGCGTGCGCAGCCGCGTCACGTTGACCTTGAGCTGGGCGAGCCGCACCGGCGCCGGCACGTTGAGCGCGGCGAGCGTCTCCTTGCGGATGATGCCGTCGACGGTGAGGCCGTGGCGCGCCTGGAAGCGCCGCACCGCAGCCTCGACGTAGGAATCGTAGATGTCGTTGCCGACGGCGTTCGGGTCGATGTCGCTCGACGCGACCAGCCGCGCCCGCAGATCGTTGACGCTCGGATGGCGGTCGCCGAGCCGCAGCTGCGTGACGGCGGCGACCCGCGGCCAGCCGCCGCGCGCGACAATGGCGGCATAGCGATCGATGGCCTGCTCGGTCGTCTGCACTGTCGCCGCGGAAACCGTCGGCTCCGACGCTTTCGGCATGTGGATGGTGCGGGAAGCGTCGTCAAAACCCTCCCCGAGGTCGCCGCGCTGGGCATCGCCCATCAGTGCGTCGAGCTGGTCATCGGCGTGGCCCACGCTCGGCCGTCCGGCGGCGGCGAGGGTCGCTGCGCCGGCAAGCGTCAGGAACGTGCGCCGGTCGGGCCGCGCCCCGTCTTGGTCATGCGGCTCGCTCATCGAGCGTCCCCCAAAGCACGGCATGAAGGCCGAAATGGGCCACGATGCCGAATTAGCACGACGGGGAGTTGAACCAAAGGGCCGTCAGATCGCCGGCGCCCGGTGCAATGCGCGCGACAAGCCTGTGGGTTGAGCCGTTTGTGGAGGCCGACCTGCCTTGCCTTCGCCACCGGACATGATAGCCCCGAGCCGCCTTCCAGGGAGCGACCATGGGTCCGATCAGGCTGCTCACGGCTCCGATCCGCCGCATCGCCAATTCCCGGCTGTTTCAGCTCGCCGTCGTCGTCACCATCATCCTGCTGCTGGATCACTACTCCTACGATTATGCGCCGCTGCTGCCGATCGCCGAGGGCCTGAAGAAATCGGTGATCGCGACGGTGGAGCTGTTTTCAAAGTATTTCCGGGTGGGGATCCTGACCGATCCGGTGCTGCAGGTCGGCCTGATGATCGCTTATGTCTATGTCGTCTGCCTGCTGGTCTTTTTCCTGCTGCGCCGGGCGATCGGGGCGCTGGTCGACCTCATCGGCTGGAGCAATTTCCTGTGGCTGCGAAGCACCATCGCGCGCGAGCGCGGGATCGCCGCCTACCGCGCCTGGGAGCCGCTCGAGCGAATACGGCCGGCCGATTGTCCGCAGGAGCAATGGGAACAACAGTTCGCCTGGCCGGCCGACGACAAGCCGCCCTATCCACCGTGGCCGCGGCGGCTGCTGCACAGCGTGATCAGTTATGTCGTGGTCTTCGTCGGCGCCGCCATACTGCTCCAGGTCTTTACGCCGTTTCCGGTGCTCACTTGGCTCGGCAGGCTCTTCAACGCCCCGACCGGTCAATGAGCGCGCCCCAGCCGTCGATGCCGCACAGGACGACCGGGCGCGGCGTCGTTCATGCAGGAAGTGCGCGAGGACCGTCGCTTTGGTCCGCTCTAGCGCGTTTACGCATAGACGCGCCGCCGGAACTTCCGCTTTCGGGACTAAAGCTCACGACATTCTGCAAGGAATGGAGCCTTTTCCGCTCGTGACCCGGATCGGAGTTGGCGACATCCACGGGGATCCGCATCTGCGGGGGCGGAAGTTCGCCCCTTTTATTTGGCAATGTCAGCCTTCCAGGCGGTGCGGAAAGTGGTATGGTGCGTATACGGGCGTCTCGGGGATTTCGGAAAATAGGGGCGTCAGCCAACAATCTCGCGGCGGCAGGCCCTAGGCCGGGCCAGAGGGTAGAGCGTGTCACCACGTCCCTGCAACGTCCTCATGATCTACCCGCGCTTTGGCGCGGGAACATTCTGGAACTTCGCGGCGGCTTGCGAGCTATTCGGAGCTAAATACCCAACTGCACCTCTTGGCCTGATCACCGTAGCAGCCCTGTTGCCGGCTGAGTGGACCATCCGACTGATCGATCGAAACATCGAGACGTTGCCGGATGGCGATCTGGAATGGGCCGACTTGGTCATGACCGGCGGCATGCTGCCGCAATATTTCGACACGATTGAAATTATTGAGCTGTGCCGTGCGCACGGAAAGCCGGTTGTCGTCGGCGGCCCCGGCGTTACCTCCATTCCTTACGGGTACAGCAAGGCAGATTTCCAGGTGCTCGGCGAAGCCGAGGGCATTATCGACAAGTTCATCGCGGCCTGGGAGGCGGGCGCGAGGGAAGGAGTCTTCGAGGCCGAAAAGTTCAAGGTCGACGTCTCGAAGAGTCCAATCCCGCGGTTCGACCTCTTGAAGTTCAAGCATTATCTCTACATCGGCGTGCAATTCTCGCGCGGCTGCCCGTTCACGTGCGAGTTTTGCGACATTATTGAACTCTACGGGCGCGTTCCTCGCGCCAAGACCAACGCGCAAATGCTGGATGAATTGGAGGCGCTTCATCGGCTCGGCTATCGCGGTCATGTGGACTTCGTCGACGACAATCTCATCGGCAACAAGAAGGCGGTCAAGGCATTCCTGCCGGAACTAAAGACGTGGCTTGGACAACATGATTACCCGTTCGAGTTCACGACCGAGGCGTCGCTCAATCTGTCCGACGATGCGGACCTCCTGAGGCTGATGAATGAGGCGAACTTCATCGGTGTCTTCATCGGGATCGAGAGCCCGGATACGGACACTCTGATTGCGATGCGGAAGAAACAGAATACCAGGAGAAACATCGCCCAAAGCATACATAGAATCTATGCGGCCGGACTCTACGTCACCGCCGGCTTCATTGTCGGATTCGACAGCGAGAAGGGATCGGTCGCCGACCCTCTCATCGAGCTGATCGAAGAGGCCGCCATTCCGATCTGCATGGTAGGTCTACTTTTTGCCCTGCCCAACACCCAACTGACCCGTCGGCTCGCGAGCGAGGGCCGCCTCCACGCCGAACTGCTGTCGGCTCCCGACGCCGGTATCGATCAAGCGACGCAAGGCCTAAATTTCGACACGCTGCGACCGCGACCAGAAATCCTGTCCGATTTCAAACGGGTCCTTGAACATATCTACGATCCAACCGCCTATGCTCGACGCCTCCGGCGTTTGGCGGGTCTGCTCGGCAGCACCAACCCCAATCGCCGCACGCACACCAGCGATTCCAGCGGCAGACTCGACGGGCTGGGGATTGTGCATCGCATCCTATCCAATTTGCCTGGAGCGCAGGACGTCTTCAAGCAAACGATAATTCAATGCGCATCGACAAATCCGCGATGGGCCCGGACCATCGTCATGCTGGCGGCCTTTTACCTCCATCTGGGACCATTCTCCCGGCAGGTCATCCACCAGATCGAGCAGCGACTCGACGAGTCGCGGAATACCGCATCAGATCCACGCGAACCGACAAGGCTGGCTGACATCGCAACTGTTGCGTGAGGCGCCCGGCAAACAAAAAGACCCCGGCATTGGCGCCGGGGTTTTGAGACTCGCCAGCAGGATGGAGCCCTGGCGGGCGCGACCCGCTCTTGTCAGAGTCGGTAGAGAATCTGGTCGGTCCAGAACCGCTCGAGCCGATGCAGCGCCTTGTTGAGCACGCCGAACTCATCGGCGTTGATGCCGCCGACCTGCTCAACGGTGCGCACGTGCTTGTGGTAGAGCGCCTCGACGATGTCGCGCACCTCGCGGCCCTTGTCGGTGAGCTTGATGCGTACCGAACGGCGGTCGACGCGCGAACGCTGGTGATCGAGGAAACCCATCTCGACCAGCTTCTTGAGATTGTAGGAGACATTGGAGCCGAGATAGTAGCCGCGCGTGCGCAGTTCGCCGGCTGTGAGCTCCTTGTCGCCGATATTGTAGAGGAGCAGCGCCTGCACCGCATTGATGTCGGCGCGCCCGCGGCGATCGAACTCGTCCTTGATGACGTCGAGCAGACGCCGGTGGAGGCGCTCGACCAATGTCAGCGCCTCCAGGTAATGCGGCCGAATATGGTCGAAACGCGCCTCGCGTTCGGCGGGCTCGACCGTCTTGGCGACGGCTTTCATATTGACGCCTTTCCCAACATAATTTTGTTCGTCGACGGGCCCTGTTTCCCGTCTTATGATCCCGAGGCTAGGCCCCAGGGTCTAAGATCAGTTTAAATAACACGCTAAAAATAGGGTTTATTCGCCGCTTGCCGGGGCGGAATAAGCGTAGAGTTGGGGGAAATTTTCTGACGCTTTGTTCACGATCCCGGTCCACGCGCGGCCTGCATCGTCTTCGCGTGAGCGACGAGTTGATCGAGCGACCTGCCCCACCCCTCGCTGAACCCCATCCGCTCGTGTCTGTTGCGGCTCGCTTCGTCTTTGTGCATCGCAAGAGCGCTGTATTTCGTGCCGGTCCCGTGCGGCTCCATGCTGACGATCGCGGTAAAGGCCGGAACGTCGAAGCTTGGATCGGCCGGCCGGTAGCCGGGCCGGAGCGCGACCGTCCATACCAGCTTGCGGCTCGGCATAATCTCGAGGAAGCAGCCGATGTTGTTTATTTCCTGACCCTCCGGCCCGCGCATCACCGTGCGGAAGATGCCGCCGGGGCGAAGGTCGATTTCGCAATTGATCGTCACCCCAGGGCGCGGGCGTGAACCACTTCTTGACGTGTTCGGGCACGGTCCATGCTGCCCATACGAGCTCCGGCGGGACGTCCACCACGCGCTCGAGCAGCAGGTCAAGCCGCGGATCGGTGCAGGGTGGCGCTCACCTCATGTCCTCCTTCAGCTTCAACAGGTAGTCGTCGAGTTGATCGAGGCGGCGCTCCCACACCGCGCGCTGTTGCGTGATCCAGCGCTCCGCCGCCCGCAGCGGCTGCGGCACGAGCCGATAAGTGCGTACCCGCCCCACCTTTCGCGAGCGGACGAGCCCGCACCGTTCGAGAACGTCGAGATGCTGCGTGAAAGACGGGAGCGCGATGTTGAACGGCCGCGCCAACTCGCTCACCGGAGCGGGGCCGGCGCTGAGCCGGCCGAGCACCGCCCGCCGCGTCGGGTCGCCCAGCGCCCGAAAGACGCGATCGAGCTGCATTTGTTGGTTAGGCATATGCCTAACCATACATGATAAAATACTAAGGTCAATACCTAAGCGAATGCCACGTCCGGCAAACGTCGGCATGACCTTGGCGCGCCACTGGAGCGACGTTGGGGAGGGCAGCCGGTGACGTCGCGCCGCGGCGCAGCGCGCCGCAGGCAGCGGGCACCGGGCGAACACACGTGCGGCAACATTTGGCCGCCGTGAAAATCTCGGCCGAGGGTTTGCGGCAGGTGCAATCCGGAACGGAATGCGCTCGTTGGCACAGCAGAGACCGCAGTAAGATTTGCCGCCAAGCCATGCATACGCACCCTCCCCCGGACTGGGCACTGGGAGATCATTGTTCCGACAACCAAGGTCACCCGCTGAGTGCTGATCGCTGTCCGCTGTGGTAGCCTCCAGAGATGCGATCTCAACAAATCATGCCTCTACTCGCATTGGCACTAGCATCGGCGCTGCTTGCGGCCCTCGTCGCGACGCTCCTGCTCACGATACCAACGCTGGCGCAAATCGAAGAACCGTGGAACATCGTCGTTGTTTCAGAAGCTCTCACATTCGCGAGGCTCACGTTTATTGTGGCGCTTGCTCACGCGCTCATTCTCGGCCTTCCACTCTTCTTTTTCCTGCGCTCGAGACATCGACTTGGCATTGCCTCCTGCGTTCTTGCGGGGTTTCTCGTGGGGGCAGTGCCGTTCGGCGTACTAGATTTGATCTCGATGTTTGGGGTCCAGAGCGCATCGACCGGGGGCACGCCGACGATCATTAATGGGGTGTCAACACTAGCGGGCTGGATCGAATATGCTTATGCAGTTAGTTTTACGGGATTGTTCGGCCTCGCTGGCGGCGTAACCTTTTGGGTCGTCATGCGCGTATTCGGCCAATTGGCTGGAGAGCCGAACGGAACTGACGCACAACCAAGCAAGGTACGCCGTGGATCGTGGAGTATTGTTTCCGTAGCCGTTGTCTTAACCTGCGCGGTCTTCCTTCTGCCGAGCGTTGTGAGGGATGGCAGTTGCCACAATCTCTTCAGAGATGGTCGAACCTCCATCGGACCACAAATCGGCGCCGATATAAGTTTGCCAGCCGAAGACTGGCCGACGCTAACGCAGATATTTGTCGATTTTGGTCGGACCCACTCCCTCTCGTTTCGTCGCGACGAGCAGATTCGCCGTGGAACGCTGATGTGGCGAGACTTGAACTTATGCAGCGAAGCCGGCGTGAACATCGATGCTGTCGAGCAGCCGGGGTTAGCTCAGATGAAATCTCGCATCGCCGATCGAGGCATAGACATCACTGTCTATGAACTAAAGCCAGGATCTGACTGGAAACCGCTCGCCCGCGATCTTATCAATAGGATCGACACGACGTGGCCCCAGAAGATCACATTCCGTGACCCAGACGGTAGGGTCATATCCGTCGAAGAGGCTCTTAAAGGACGGCAATAGCCTCCTGCAGGATAGCCAGAGTTTGTGATGTACATTCCAGCGATGGTGGGGGAGGTAGGACTCGAACCTACGAAGGCGTAAGCCAGCGGATTTACAGTCCGCCCCCTTTGCCGCTCGGGACACTCCCCCGCACGCGCGGTAGTTAAACATCCGCAATCAGTTAGGCAAATGGTTTCATCGCCGTCAATTTGTTCGTCCGGAACGGTGCTCCACGCGGCACCGAAGGTTCCCTTCCCTATTTCCTTCGCGATTTACAATCGTGTCTGCAGGCGTGTCTACTCGGGGTTCCAAGCTAGCGCTCGAGGCGTTGCGCCAAGGGCTGGGTTATGGTTTCTATACCGCCGCCATCGCAGTATGGGGGCGGGAACAAAGTGGCGGGTAGAGTCAGTTCTGCGGGGCCGATCGCCGACGCGAAGCAGCCATCCAACCGTTCATTCGGCCTAGTGATGGCCACCTTCTTTGCGATCATCGCTTTCATCCCGCTCCTGCGCACCGGACACGACACGGTGCGCTGGTGGGCGGTGATGGTATCGGCGCTGTTCCTCGCGCTCGCGCTGTTCTGGACGGCCCCGTTGCGGCCGCTCAACTGGCTATGGACCCGGTTCGGCGATCTGCTCAATCGCCTGGTCAGCCCGATCGCGATCGGCTTGCTATTCTACCTCGCGGTCATGCCAACCGGCCTCCTCCGTCGGGCGCTCGGCAAGGATCTGCTGCGGCTGCGTCGCGATCCGTCAGTTCCGAGCTATTGGATTTTGCGGGTGCCGCCTGGTCCGTCGCCCGAGTCCATGAAAAATCAATTCTGATCGCGGGGCCGCCATGGGTTCGCTCATCCATCAGCTCTGGCTCTACATGAGGACACGCAAGAAGTTCTGGCTGCTGCCGACCCTGATCATGGCGGCGGTCGTGGGCGCGTTCGTGACGGTGACCAAGGGAACGGCGGCGCCGCCATTCATCTACGCGATCTTCTAGACTGCGTCGCTTATGCGAGTACTCGGACTTTCGGCCTTCTATCACGATAGTGCCGCGGCGCTGGTCGTCGACGGCACGATCGCGGCTGCGGCCCAGGAAGAGCGCTTTACGCGCAAGAAGAACGACGCCGAATTTCCGCGCGCGGCGGTGGCCTATTGCCTCGAGGCCGGCGGCGTCGAACTCGACGAAGTCGACCAGATCGTATTCTACGACAAGCCGCTGCTCAAGTTCGAGCGGCTGATCGAAACCTATCAGGCCTTCGCACCGAAGGGCCTGAGCTCATTCCGCACCGCGCTGCCGATCTGGCTGCGCGAGAAGCTCTTTCAGGAGCGCCTGCTGCGCGACGAGCTGCGGCGTTTTGCGCCCGGCTTCAAGCCCGCAGGAAAGCTGGTGTTCGCGGAGCATCATCAAAGCCACGCCGCCTCGGCGTTCTTCCCGTCACCCTTCGACGAGGCCGTGATCCTGACCATGGACGGGGTCGGCGAATGGGCCACCACCACCGTCGGCTTCGGTCGCGGCAACCAGATCGAGATCGTGCGGGAGATTCATTTCCCGCATTCGCTTGGTCTGCTCTACTCGGCCTTCACCTACTATCTCGGTTTCAAGGTCAACGACGGTGAATACAAGGTGATGGGCCTCGCCCCTTACGGCGAACCCAAATACGCTCAGCTCATCCTCGACCATCTCATCGACCTCAAGCCCGACGGCACATTCCGCGTCGATCAGAGCTACTTCGATTATTGCACCGGACTGCGGATGACCAACGATCGGTTTGACAAGCTGTTCGGCGGCAAGCCGCGCCGCAGCGAAGACCCGATCAGCCAACGCGAGATGGACATCGCCGCTTCGGTCCAAGCGGTCACCGAGGAGGTTGTCCTGCGTCTCACCCGCGCGCTCGCTGCCGAAACCGGCATGGCGAACCTCTGTCTCGCCGGAGGCGTCGCGCTCAACTGCGTCGCCAATGGCAAGGTCCTGCGCGAGGGAAAGTTCAAGCGCATCTAGATCCAGCCGGCGGCCGGCGATGCCGGCGGCGCGCTGGGCGCGGCACTCGCCGCCTATCACATCCACAGCGGCCGGCCGCGCAGAATCGACAATCGGCTCGACGGCATGTCCGGTGCCTATCTCGGCCCGGCCTACGATGCCGACAGCATTCGCGCCAGCCTCGACAGCCATCGCGCGCACTACCAGGAACTTGACGCTGACGCACTCGACGAGGAAGTGGCCGCGGCGATCTACCAGGAGAAGGTCGTCGGGTGGTTTCAGGGACGGATGGAGTTCGGGCCGCGCGCGCTCGGCAACCGCTCAATTCTCGCCAAGGCCACCTCGCCCAAGATGCAGTCGGTGCTCAACCTCAAGATCAAGTACCGCGAATCGTTCCGTCCTTTCGCACCGGCGGTCTTGCGCGACGACCTGGCCGAGTGGTTCGAGATGGACGTCGACAGTCCCTACATGCTGTTGGTCGCCGACGTTGCCGAACGCCGCCGCCGCAAGTTGACCGCAGCGGAAGAGGCCCTGTTCGGCATCGCAAAGCTCAACGTTCCCCGCTCCGATATCCCCGCGGTCACCCACGTCGATTATTCGGCGCGTGTCCAGACGGTGCACGCCGACACCAATCCGCGCTTTCACCGGCTGCTGGAGAAAGTCAAGGCGCGCACCGGCGCCAGCGTGGTCGTCAACACCAGTTTCAATGTGCGCGACGAGCCGATCGTGTGCACGCCCGACGACGCCTATGGCTGCTTCATGGCGACTGAGATGGACGTGCTGGCGATCGGCAATTTCATCCTGCGCAAATCGGAGCAGCGTCCGCGCGCCGCTGCGACGACCGGCGCCGAGAGCCCGCTGTTCCCGGCCGAGCTTCTGGCGTGCCTCAAGCCGCCCGGCGGCGAGGGAGAGTCGCTGGAGCGGATCGAAGGCAGCTTCCGTTGCCCGGAAACAGGCGCCCTCTTCCCGACCTCGATGGCGTGCCCTCACTGCTTAAGGGCACCGATTTCGAGCGCGACGGGGTCACTGGGCGCGTCAAGGCGTTCTACGAGGAGAATCCGTTCCCGAACTATGAGGGGGTCGAAGAGTTCAGCTCCCTAGTGAGCACCGGCCTGCATAACAGTCTGACCAGCACCCTGCTCGACGCCATCGGCTACAACAAGCTGATCCTCGAATGCGGATGCGGCACCGGGCAGATGACGAACTTTCTGTCGCTCAACAACAATCACGTGCTGGGTGTCGATTTGTCGCTGTCGAGCCTCGGACTGGCTCTCGAGCACAAGCTGCGAAATGGACTGCGCCGCCCGGCCTTCGCGCAGATGAATATCTTCGATCTGGCGGTCAAGGACGAAAGCTTCGACGTCGTGATCAGTACCGGCGTCCTGCACCATACCCGCGATGCCCGCCGCGCCT
>Ga0210410_10003980_pt1 | contig 13020 bp, 9 predicted proteins | sample IncBWC4MmetaG_FD_161058 | JGI IMG/M metagenome (GOLD analysis project Ga0210410, IMG submission 161058) | Forest soil microbial communities from Barre Woods Harvard Forest LTER site, Petersham, Massachusetts, United States - Inc-BW-C-4-M | ecosystem: Environmental > Terrestrial > Soil >... | reverse complement strand
TCTTGCCCTGATCGCGCAGCCTGGCCAGCGCCTCCACTGAAGCTTCGAACGAGATCACGTTATCGGGGGCATGGAGCTGATAAACGTCGATGCGCTCCAGGCGCAGACGCTTTAAACTTCCTTCCAGTGCCTCGGTGAGATGCCTCGGGCTCGCATTGTGTGTCCATTGGTTCGGGCCAGGACGTTCCCATCCACCCTTGGTGGCAACGACTAGTTCGGCGGGATACGGATGGAGGGCCTCTGCAATAAGTTCCTCGGAAGTGGCCGGCCCGTAAGAGTCGGCGGTGTCTATCAGATTTACGCCTAATTCGATCGCTTTCCAGAGCGTTGCCAGCGCCGCCTGCTTATCGGCGGGAGGTCCCCAAACTCCGGGTCCAGTGATGCGCATCGCGCCATAGCCCATTCGATTCACAGTTAGGTCGCCGCCGATTGTGAATGTGCCAGCGGCAGCAGCCGGCAGAATTAGTTGTTGAGTCATCTTTGCTCCCCTATTGCTGAAAAAATGCGGTAGAACGGCCTTTCGGTCGGTCGTCCTCTCGCGGGGGACTAATGCAACAGGCGTGCCATTATCTAAATCGCTGAAAACACGCTCGGTAGCATTGGTCGACGATCACGAGGACTCGGAAATTTCCGAGATCCCGTGATGTTTCCCTCGACTCGGTTCGCTGTCACACGCGCGGAACCGCGTCTCCAGTGCTAACATTTCGCCAGCTATCACCTCGCGCCGGAGCGCCTGAGTGTCCCGTCCTCTTCCCCAATCCGCATCACCGGTGCAAATCATCCGAAGGTACGTCGTTGCCGTTCTCTCGGTTTTATTCGCTCTGCTGATCGCACATTGGCCGGGAATCCATCTGGAATCCGCGCCCGCATCGCTGCTCTTTTGCGCAGTGATGGTGAGCGCCTGGTTCGGCGGCACTGGTCCGGGGAGCCTGGCCACCGTCCTCTCGAGCGTCGCTTTCTACTACAGCTTCCTTCCACCCGTGGACTCATTCGCCGCAAAACCCGGCCAGCTAGCACGATTCATTGTCTTTATCCTGTCGGCGGTACTTGTTGGCTCCCTGAGCGTGGCGCAGCGGAAAGCAGCTGAATCTCTCCGCCGAACCCGCGACGATCTGCGCGACACGGTTGAAAAGCTCATGGAGACGAACGATAGGCTCACCAGAAGCGAGGCGTATCTGGCCGAAGCACAGACGTTAAGCCATACGGGCAGTTTCGGATGGGATGTTTCCACCGGTGAACAATTCTGGTCAGAGGAAACCTATCGAATCTTTGAATACGACCCAGCACTGAAACCTACTGTGCAGCTCGCGCTCGAGCGAATCCATCCTGCAGATCTTCCCCTCGTACAGCAGATCATGGCGAGTGTTTCCGAGCATGGAAGCGACGTCGACGTAGAACATCGATTATTGATGCCTGACGGATCTGTCAAGACGATCCGCGTTCTTGGCCACACTTTAAACGATCGAGTTGGCAAGCATACTTTTCTCGGAGCCATGACGGATATCTCGACCATAAAGAATGCGTTCGAGGAGATTCAGAAACTGAAAGATCAGCTGTACAAAGAGAATCTGGCCCTCCGGGAGGAAATCGACGTCACCAGGATGTTCGAAGAGATCGTCGGCTCATCTCCCGCTCTGCAAGTCGTCCTCTCTCAAGTTGCAAAAGTCGCGCCAACCGACTCGACAGTTCTGATCACCGGCGAGACCGGCACGGGGAAGGAACTGATCGCCCGCGCCATTCACAAGCGATCGCAACGATCCTCGAGGGCCTTCGTAAGCGTCAACTGCGCCGCCATTCCGCAGGACCTGATTGCCTCGGAGCTGTTTGGGCACGAAAAGGGAGCATTCACGGGCGCAACTCAACGCCGCCTGGGCCGCTTCGAGGCGGCCGACGGGGGCTCAATATTCCTCGATGAGATTGGCGAATTGCCGGCCGAAACCCAGGTCGCACTTTTGCGGGTGCTGCAAGAGCGCGAGTTTCAACGGGTAGGCGGCAACGAGGTTCTTCGCACCAATGTTCGGGTTGTTGCTGCCACGAATCGCAATTTGGAGGCCGCGATCGCGGAAGGCAGGTTCCGCGAAGATTTGTTCTATCGACTTAATGTGTTTCCCCTTGAAGTTCCGCCTCTACGGGAACGAAAAGAAGATATTCCGCTTCTGGTCCAATACTTTGTCGACCGTTATGCCACTAAAGCCGGAAAACGGATAACTAGCATCGCCAAGCGAAGTCTAGAACTCTTGCAATCGTACACATGGCCTGGCAACATCCGGGAACTGCAGAACGTGATCGAGCGATCGGTAATCGTGTGTGATTCAGAGAACCTCTCTGTCGATGAGAGTTGGCTCGGCAAGCGACCGACGATCAGCGGTTCGTCAGCGCAGCCTCTTTCCGAAAGACTGGCATCCCAGGAGAAAGAGATTATCGAGGCGGCGTTGACGGCCAGCAATGGAAGGGTCTCCGGCCCTTCGGGGGCTGCGGCCAGGCTCGGAATACCTCAGTCAACACTGGACTCCAAAATCAAGTCTCTGAAGATAAACAAGCACCAGTTCAGAAAGAGCTAGTCACCACCCTTCCGGTTCTTAGATCCTCCGCATATCTCACGAATTTGAGCTCGTCAGGTCTGTCTCGACTTAGATCCCATGCACCGTCTCTGATCGCGGACCCATTCGATCCCGAGATTTCGGAAATTTCCGAATAGTCGTGCGGTTCTATCAGGCGTAACGCTTTTAGTTTCAGCTGTATGCGAATGGCATGCAGTTTGCATTTCCATGTCGCGAAAGGTTAGGCGAAATGACCTTGCGCATTCAGAGATCGGTCGAAAGCGACCTGGTGGTTTTCAAGCTGACCGGTCGAATCCAGGCAGCAGACGTACCGGAGCTCGTGACCCTCTTCTTGAAGTCGGATGAGTCATGGGGCGGACGTGGGATCGTCCTGGACCTGGAACAGGTAAAACTCGTGGACCGGGATGCGGTGTTCTTTCTGGCGCTGAGCGAAATGACCGGCGCAAAGCTCAGAAACTGCTCCCCTTACATCCGGGAGTGGATCACGCAAGAGATAAGCGCGATGAATCGAAACAAAACCGAGGACCCGACCGGCTTCGAAGGATAAGGAAAAAGCTATGTGGATTGTTCGATTGGCATTACGTCGGCCGTACACGTTCGTGGTGATGGCCATTCTGATCCTGGTGATGGGGGTGATCTCCATCGTGCGTACGCCGACCGATATTTTCCCCAATATCAATATCCCGGTCGTGAGCATCATCTGGAGCTACAACGGTTTGGTGCCGAAAGAGATGTCCGACCGGATCGTCAGCATCACGGAGCGAAACCTCACTACCGTGGTCGACAACATTCAGCATGTCGAGTCGCAGTCTCTCTATGGCATCGCGGTTGTCAAGGTGTTCCTGCAGCCCAGCGCAAGTATGGATCGCGCTATTGCCCAGATCACAGCGAGTTCGCAGACCCAACTCCGCCAGCTGCCTGCAGGCACTACGCCACCGCTCATTATCGCCTATAGCGCGTCGAGTGTCCCGGTGATGCAGCTCGCCCTCTCGGGACAGGGGCTCTCAGAGCAACAACTCAACGATTACGGGCTCAATTTCATTCGCACCCAGCTGATCACAGTCCCCGGAACTGCGGTTCCTTATCCATACGGCGGCAAACAACGCCAGGTGCAGGTTGATCTCAACCCCGCGGCGTTACAGTCCAAAGGCCTGTCTGCATTGGACGTGGTGAATGCGATCTCCGTGCAGAATCTGATCCTGCCTACCGGCACATCGAAGATCGGAAGCAAGGAATACGACGTCGACATCCCCAACGCGGCGCCGCAAACGATCGCCGACCTGAACCGCATCCCGGTAAAGACAGTCGGGAATACGACGATCTACATGAAAGATGTGGCCTGGGTGCGAGACGGTTTTCCCCCACAAACCAATATCGTGCGCGTGAATGGACAGCGATCCGTGCTGCTGACAATCCAAAAGTCCGGCGACGCTTCGACACTGAAAGTGACCTCAGGAATCAAATCTCTTCTTCCCCAGATCGCCACGACAGTTCCGAAGCAATTGAAGATGCACCCACTGGCCGATCAATCCGTGTTCGTCCTGGGGGCAATCAATGGGGTCGTTCGCGAGGCGCTGATCGCCGCTTGCCTGACGGCACTGATGATCCTCATCTTCCTCGGAAACTGGCGCAGTACGCTCATCATTGCGACATCAATTCCGCTCGCCATTCTTACGTCGATCATCGTGCTGAGCCTTACCGGCCAGACCATCAACATCATGACACTGGGCGGCCTCGCCCTCGCGGTCGGCATCCTCGTGGACGATGCGACCGTCGAGGTAGAAAACATCAACCGCAATCGAGAAGCGGAACCAGATAAGAACCTTGACGAAGTCGTTCTCGATAGCGCGATGCAGATTGCGACGCCCGCCTTCGTGTCCACTCTTTCGATCTGCATCGTGTTTGCGCCCATGTTCTTGCTGTCCGGCGTAGCGCGATATCTGTTTCTGCCTCTGGCTGAGGCCGTGGTCTTTGCCATGCTCGCCTCCTATGTCCTCTCCCGGACGATCGTGCCCACCATGGCCAAGTATTTGTTGCGCGGACAAAAGAGCGGTGAACACGCGGCCGCCAGTCGCAATATCTTCGTCAGGCTTCAAAAGAAATTCGAATCTGGATTCGAAGCCTTCCGAAACGCTTATCGGGTCATGCTGGAGCGTTGCCTGCAGCATCGTCTGGCCTTTCTGCTAGCGTTTTTCGCAGCCTGCCTCGGATCGCTTGCAGTCATCGTACCGTGGCTCGGCCAGGACTTCTTTCCCGGCGTCGACGCTGGAAGCTTCAAGCTTCACCTGCGTGGGCCGACCGGTATGCGCATTGAAGATACCGCTTTTCTCTGCGATCGCGTGGAGGATGCGATCAGAAAGCAGATTCCGGCTGGTGAAATGGAAAGCATCATCGACAACATCGGCTTGCCGTACAGCGGCATCAATCTCTCCTACAGTAATTCGGCGCCGATCGGAACATCCGATGCCGACATCATGGTGACTCTCTCGCCCAGGCACCATCCAACCGATGGCTATGTCAAAGACCTTCGTACGAGCCTGGCTACAGAATTTCCGGGCGTAACGATTGCGTTTCTGCCCTCCGACATGGTCACTCAGATTCTGAACTTTGGACTCCCGGCTCCCATTGACATCCAGGTGATCGGCAATGACCTGCAGGGTAACCGCGTCTGGGCGAGCCAATTGCTCGAAAAGATTCGCTATGTGTCGGGTGCCGTTGATCTTCGGGTTCAGCAGCCGTTTGACCAGCCCTATATGCATATGAGGATCGAGCGCACCAAGGCCCAGGAACTCGGCTTCTCGGCGCACGACATTGCACAGAATCTTCTAGTCTCGCTCAGCGGTAGCTTTCAGACATCGCCGACCTACTGGGTGGATCCCAAGAACGGCGTCAGCTATTCGATAGCGACACAGACGCCGCAGTACTTCACGAGCACACTGCAGGGCCTGGTCAACACACCGGTGACCGGGAGCGACTCGGCGGCGCCTCCCTCACTCATGGCAAGCCTGGTATCAACCCAGCGGGGCGCAGGCATGGGGGTGGTGTCGCATTACAACGTTGCTCCGGTGATCGACGTTTTCGGTTCCGTGGAAGGCCGCGATCTGGGAGGCGTCTCCCGCGACATCAATAAAATCATCGACTCGGCTCGCAGCCAGTTACCTCGCGGCTCGCGCGTGGTGATTCGCGGGCAGGTGCAAACCATGAATTCCTCGTACACCGGACTGCTTCTGGGCCTGGTGTTTGCGATCATGCTGGACTATCTCCTGATCGTAGTGAACTTCCAGTCCTGGCTCGATCCTTTCATCATGATCTCGGCGCTGCCGGCGGCGCTGGCGGGAATCGCCTGGATGCTTTTCATCACACATACCTCTCTAAGCGTCCCCGCACTCATGGGAACAATCATGTGCATGGGCGTAGCCACAGCGAACAGCATCCTGGTCGTCAGCTTCGCCACCGAGCAGATCTCGCAAGGCAAAGACCCACTTTCAGCCGCGCTTGAGGCGGGCTTCACCCGTTTTCGCCCGGTACTGATGACCGCCTTGGCCATGATCATCGGCATGGTTCCGATGGCGCTTGGGCTTGGGGATGGCGGTGAGCAGAACGCTCCCCTGGGGCGAGCCGTCATCGGCGGCCTGCTATTCGCCACGGTATCCACACTCTTCTTTGTGCCCACATTCTTTAGCATGCTGCATGGCAGAAAGCACCAACCGGCATACGATCGCGACAGGCTCACAACTCAGCCACTAACCGAAGTCACGGGTGATTGATATGACACAAACACAACTTCCCGATCCAATCGAAACAGTAGCGACTTGTCCTCTGAACAAGAGTCACCGCTGGCCGTCGCAGAGACCCTGGCTCATTGCGGCCCTCGCCGCTCTCGCCGCGATTGGTGTGTTGGCCGCTGGTATCAGATCTCGCGTCAGGGCAGCGACAAACCTGCGCGCAGTGACGACGCAAATGGCGGTGTCTTCTGTTGCAGTCGTCGCGCCGAAGCAAACCGCGCCGTCGCAGGAGATTATCCTGCCCGGCAACATACAGCCGTTCGTTACCTCACCGATCTACGCGCGCACCGACGGCTATCTGAAGAAGTGGTACTTCGACATCGGAGCACACGTGAAAGCCGGCGACCTGCTGGCGATCATTCAGACACCGGAAGTCGACGAGCAATTGGCACAAGCGCGCAGCACACTCGGCACGGCGCAGGCTAACCTGCGACTGGCTCAGATCACGAGAGATCGTTATCAGTCGCTGCTGACAAAACATGCGGTTGCGCAACAGGACGTCGACAATGCGGTCGGCGCTTACTCGGCCAATCAAGCCATCGTTGATGCCGACATGGCAAATGTTCGTCATTTCGAAGCTCTCGTCTCGTTTGAGAGAGTCTACGCTCCGTTCGACGGAGTTATAACGGCGCGAAACACGGACATTGGTGACTTGATCAACTCCGGCAGCTCCACCGCTCCCAAGACCGATCTCTTCGACATGTCACAGACACGCACCCTGCGTGTATATATCAATGTCCCAGAGGAGTATTCCCAAGGCATAAAGCCAGGCCAGACCAGCGCGGATATCACTCTTGCAGAATTTCCCGGCAAGAGTTTTCCAGGAAAACTGGCGCGCACCTCCGAGGCGATTAACGCGTCCACCCGTACGTTGCTCACGGAAGTTGACCTGGATAATCCCGGCGCAACTCTTTTGTCCGGGTCGTATGCGGAAGTGCACCTGCAGGTTCCTTCCCAGCATTCTACCTTCCTGCTTCCGGTCAGTTCTCTGATCTTCAGGGGCGAGAAGCTGCAGGTGGGCGTCGTGAGGAACGGAAAGGTCACGATTAGTGACGTCACACCGGGCCACGACCTCGGAGAGCAGATTGAAGTTGTTGCCGGTCTTAATGCCAACGACCAAGTCATCGTGAACCCGCCGGATTCGCTGGTGTCCGGTCAGCAAGTCAACATTGTGCAATCCGCGCTGCCAGGAGATTCACGATGAAATGCGTCCACAAAGTTCGAATCACTACCCGCGTCGAGCGCCTGGCTTCGATCGCGCTTCTTCTCGCCGGGGCTCTCCTCTTTACCGGCTGTGCATTGGGCCCGAAGTACAAGCCCCCCGCGGTTCTTGCTCCGCCTGCGTACAAGGAGATGGGGAACTGGAAGACCGCGCAACCGAACGATCAGAGCCTTGGCGGAAACTGGTGGGAGATTTTTCACGATTCGCAACTGAATGCTCTCGAAGAGCAGATCAATGTCTCAAACCAAAACCTCAAGGCCGCAGTGGCTCAATATCAGGAATCCAGGGCGGCTCTGCGGTATGTTCGTGCCGATTATTATCCAACCGTCACGGCGTCTCCCTCTGCAACCCGGGAGCAGTATTCCAGCAACCGGCCTCCTCAGACCTCAGGGCTTGACGGGCTGACCTTCAATGATTTCGTCTTGCCGGTCAGCTTCTCTTACCAGGCGAACGTATGGGGGCGCGTCAGCCGCAATGTGGAATCGTACAGAGAACAGGCACAAGCGACGGCCGCAGATCTGGCAGTCATCAATCTCAGTATGCACTCGGCACTAGCCATCGACTACTTTGCCGCCCGCACCCTGGACGCCGAAGAGAAGTTGCTGCGCGACACCGTCGCCCAGTACGAACAGGCGTGGCAACTCAACGAGGACCGGTATCGGGGTGGTCTTGGATCAGAAGTCGAAGTGGAGCAAGCCCGAACCATACTTGAGACAACGCGCGCCCAGTTAGTCGATGTGGGAGTGGCCCGCGCTCAGTATGAGCATGCGACCGCTGTATTGATCGGCAAGGCTCCAGCGGACTTCACGCTGCCGCCTCTGCCCCTCACCGCGCCACCCCCTCCAATTCCGGTCGGAGTTCCTTCGGAGCTACTTGAGCGACGCCCAGACGTAGCGGCCGCCGAGCGTCGCGTGGCATCGGCAAACGCCCAGGTTGGGCTCGCCAGAACTGCTTATTATCCCCTGGTGAATATTATGGGCGCTGGCGGCTTCGAGAGTGGAAGTATCACCACCCTGCTTCAAGGCCCAGGTGCGTTGTGGTCCATTGGTGCATCGGCGGCAGTAACGATATTCGATGGAGGCCGCCGGCGAGCGCTCAACGATCAAGCCAAGTCCACGTACGATTCCACAGTTGCGTCCTACCGCCAGACGGTTCTAACGGGTTTCCAACAGGTGGAGGACAATCTGGCAGCGTTGCGAATTCTTGAACAAGAAGCGGGCGTCCAAACGTCGGCCGTCGAGGCAGCGCAGCGTTCCCTCGATCTCTCAAACACACGGTATGATGGCGGAGTTACGAGCTATCTCGAAGTCATCACGGCTCAGAATGCGGCGCTTATCGATGAAGTAACACAGGTCAACATCCTGGGACGGCGCATGGCAAGCGCCGTGCTTTTGATTCAGGCGATCGGCGGAGGCTGGGATCGCAGCAGCCTGCCTGATCGCCCGGAATGCTGCGGAAAGCTGGCTTTGAGCGGCCAGTAGCTCCGAAGCCGCGACTGATCTAGCCACCTTCCTCGGATAAAACATCCAACAAATTGCAGTGCGCTAGGGAACACAAGAAAAGAAGGCGACCATGAGCCAGGCATTCTTTGAAACAACGGTGGAGAACGTACGCGAGCGGCACTCGCTCAACGTCAGGGATCGATTGGCCGCCGAAGAACCGCTCGAAATTCAACTTTGCTACGGTCCGGCTACTGCCAGGGCCACAAAGTCGATTTCGGTAACGATGAGAACACCAGGAGATGACTTGGAGCTTGCCGCCGGCTTTCTCATGACGGAAGGCGTACTCAAAGATCCAGCCGATATTCATAGCCTGGAATATGGACCGCAAGGGGAGCGTCCGCCGCTCGCGCTCTCTGACAAGCAGGAAAACGCTCTCTCTGACCTGCCCGGAAGAAATCGTGTGGTTGTGCAGCTCGCTCCCGATGTAAAGGTGAGTCTCGCGACGCTGGAACGCAATTTTTACACCACCTCAAGTTGTGGAGTTTGCGGAAAGGCCTCACTGCTGGCCCTACAGACTTTTTGCCCTCCGCGTTTACCGAATACATTCTCGATTGAGACGGATGTCCTATACAACCTGCCGGCCCGACTCCGCGAGGCGCAGAGCATCTTCGACCGGACCGGAGGATTGCATGCCGCGGGTCTCTTTGATGCTGCTGGCTCCCTTCTCGCCATCCGGGAGGATGTTGGTCGGCATAATGCCGTGGACAAACTGATCGGCGCGGAGTTCCTGGCGGACCGCACTCCCTTAAGAAACAGGCTTCTGTTGCTTTCGGGGCGCGCGAGTTTCGAGCTTCTGCAAAAGGCCCTGATGGCAGGAGTATCGATGGTCTCAGCCGTCGGCGCCCCGTCCAGTCTCGCTGTACAGGTCGCACGGCAGTTCGACATCGCGCTGGTCGGATTTCTGAGGCAAGACCATTTCAACATCTATCACGGCGTTGAGCACATTCGCGGGCTTCAGCGGGTCGTCGATGAAGCGTGCGGACACACAAGTGAGATCGGATAGCAGATGGCTCTGAAAACGGAATCCGATGAAGACCGCGCGTAACGAAGGAGAACCATGAAGCCTGTGTTGCTTGAATCCCCTGGGAGCGGGAACCGCAAGAGTCTTGGTGCCGCTCGGACGATTGCCCGACAGGCTATCGTCACGCTTTCGTTTGTCGTCAGTGGTCTCGTAGTTTGCGCGCAGGATGGGACGCAATTCGGCAAAGGCGTCCCTCTGCCTGAAATGCCCGAAGTGAAATCGCCGTTCACGCTGTTAGCCGTGAATGACCCGGGCACCGGCAAGAGTTCGTTTTCTTACGCGGGGAAAGAGGTCGCGCCTGTTGTGCGTGCAACGCCGGGCTCCCAAATCGAGATTGATTACTTGAACCGCATGGCCGTGCACTCAGATGAGTTGTGCGTCGACGGGCCCTGCATGAACATGACCAATCTGCACTTTCACGGATTACATGTCTCGCCAATTGCTCCTCAGGACGATGTAATCTCCATGATGGCCACGCCGGGTCAAAGCCTTCATTACCTGGTTGACATATCGACCGATCAGCCGCCGGGGCTCTACTGGTATCACACGCACCCGCATGGCGAAAGTTATCAGCAGTCACTCGATGGAATGTCAGGCGCCATCGTGATCGACGGGATCGAGCGCTACGTGCCCGAGGTGCTCTCGATGAAGGAGCGGATCCTGGTTCTCCGCGATGCCGAGTTGAGACCTCACGATCCTGAGTCCGCCCCGCTTCTGAATCGCCTGGAAATGTCAAACATCTCCTGCGGAGCGGAAAACGAAATTCCGGAACGAGTCTTTACCGTGAACGGTGTGATCCGGCCGCGGATCGGGATCGCTCCCGGGGAGAAGCAGTTCTGGCGCATCGTTAATGCTTCCCCTGATCTGTATGCTGACCTCGCGTTGGATTCGGGAAGCATGGCAGTTGTTGCTCTCGATGGAATGCCGCTGGCGTACCACGATCCCACTCATACGACCGAAACACTTCAACACGTTCTACTGGCTCCCGCCGGACGCGTCGAAGCAATCGTGACAGGTCCGAAGGTCGGCACTCGCGTGTCCTTGCGAAGCCTCTGTGTCGACACAGGACCTGACGGCGATCCGAACCGCGAGATGGTATTGGCCGATCTAGATGACTCCAGCCGAAACAATCCGCATCGGGAAATGCTTCCGCGCAGCAATCAACGAGCCGTTTACAAGCCGATTGCATCCGGCGTGCTAAGGGCCCTGAAAGCTAGCGATTCCCAATTCACAGTGAAATTCACGGAAGATGGTAACGGTTTCTATATCAATGACAAGAAATACAACCCTGCAGATGGCCCGATGTTGACTGTGAAAACCGGGAACTATGTCCACTGGCGCGTGGTGAACAATACCCATGAGATTCATCCGTTTCACATTCACCAGGTCCATTTTCTCGTCTACCGGGAGGATGGAAACGAGGCGCAACATCCCGACTGGCTCGACACCGTCAATCTAGGCCCTGGAGGTTCCGTGGATCTGCTCATGGATTTTACCGACCCGATCATCCGGGGAATGTCGCTCTTTCATTGCCATCTGTTGAAGCATGAAGACAAGGGCATGATGGCGAAGATCTTGTTTGAATAGGCGTCGGAGGAAACGCATCGTCATTGACTGCATGCGAGATTCCGGCTTTTGAATACCCATTCTCCACGAACGTCCTTTCGCAAAGTTTTCGATCGACCGATAGAGCCAGGAGCCAATTCGAAAGGACCGTGCCTATGCCGGCATGGTGTAAAAGCCTGGTCGATCTCTGGCTCAGAGATTCAGGGGTCGCTGAAGGCAGGGTGTTCCGGCGGATTCTGAAGAATGGGCTTCGACTGGAGGACGGAGTCACCCCCAATGTGGTTTGGGATGTAGTAAAACGCTGTGCCAAACACGCGGGCATCGATCACCTGGCACCCCACGATTTACGTCGTAGTTGCGCCCGCCTCTGCCATGGCGTGGGAGGAGAACTCGAACAGATTCAGTTTCTCCTTGGCCATGCATCTGTACAAACGACAGAGCGCTATATCGGATGCAAGCAGAAGCTGAGTGAAGCGGTCAATGATCGATTTCAAATCTCGCTCAGTGTGCATTGAGGCCTTACTTTCGAGACTCGACGCGTTGTTTCAAATGTCCCCTTTCTTCATGGCAGACTCGGCCCTCGCGACCGTCTCAAACTCGGGAGTTCAATCGACATATTACATTATCTGTAATAATATTGGAATGGAGGTTCAAATGACCGGACAAGCCCTTCGCCAAGCGAGAACCAATGCCGGCATGACCCAGGTCGAAGCTGCAGCGCGGTTCGGCGTTTCTCAGACTCTGCTTTCGCTCATGGAGAAGGGCGAGCGCTCCGTTACGCCGGTGGTTGCGGAGCTTGCAGTTGAGTACTTGCGAGCGACTCCTGAAGAGCTACCGCTTTCCTTCGAGCTCCGCCACAGCGACGATCAGCTTGCGGCGGATCTCGGTGCGCTCGGCTACCCAGGGTACGGTTATCTCCGGAGCCGGCTCCGGAATCCAGCCGAGGTCCTATTCGACGCGCTCGATCGGCCGGACCTTGATGCTCGCCTGGTTGAGGCATTGCCCTGGCTGCCGTTGGAATACCCGAATATGGATTGGAGCCGGCTTATCATTGAAGCCAAGGTCCGGAATCGGCAAAATCGACTTGGGTTCGTTGTCGCTCTCGCAGCGAAGGTTGCCAAGAAGCAGGCGAAGCGCGACGTTGCGCAACGCTTATCTCAAGTCGTGAAGACGCTTGACGAAGCACGCCTCGCAAAAACCGATACGCTATGCCAGGAATCGTGGCCGCCAAGCCAGCGAGAGTTTGCACACAAGCAGCGGTCCGCCCTGGCAGCTCATTGGAAGCTGGACACGCGCCTCACGGAGGAGAACCTTGCCCACGTTGCCACCTAGCCCGTGGAAGGAGTTCCTTCAGGCACTCGAT
>Ga0210410_10003979_pt1 | contig 13022 bp, 14 predicted proteins | sample IncBWC4MmetaG_FD_161058 | JGI IMG/M metagenome (GOLD analysis project Ga0210410, IMG submission 161058) | Forest soil microbial communities from Barre Woods Harvard Forest LTER site, Petersham, Massachusetts, United States - Inc-BW-C-4-M | ecosystem: Environmental > Terrestrial > Soil >... | reverse complement strand
GGAATAGGAGAGCTTGAGCGGCTTGGCCACCATGCCGCTGATCTCCAGATTCCATTTTTCTTCACTGATCGACGGAGTCCTGAAGTGGTTGCGGATAAAAAAGTCAACGTTCGGAGTCACCACCCCTTTTACGGTTTCATTCGAGCTGACTGTGTCAAAACGGGGGCTGAGTGCGCTACCAGCGCGCAGAGAGCTCAGCTGGCCTCTCCAGTAACTCGAAGCCAAGCCACTCGTCGCGACGACCGCCAGCATGAATTCACGCCGCCCAACTACCCTTGCCGCACGGTTTTTATCTGCGTCGACTGAGCGCTTCATAACAAGGAGGTGGCCGAATCTGAGTTCAGGGAATTATATCTATTTCATTTCGCTGGAGCCGGTCTCACAAATTGTTCTGGGCCAGTTGGGTGTGTCTGTCCGCGGAAACCCCGAAGTGTGAAATGAACATCAAATAAGACGGTCTTGATTACCGGAGCCAACCGCGGCATCGGCCACGCACTCGTCCATGAGGCACTTAGACGGGGAGCGAAGAGGATTTATGCAGGTACTCGTGGCGCTTTGCAAGTGCCGATTTCGAGTGTTTGGCGAGCACGGGGGTAAAAGGCTCCTGGGAACGCCGTATCAGAGCGTTCAGCTTCAGACCGGAGCCGCGCCGTTCAACCGGATCCCCGCCTGACCACCTGGTTTTCACCCAGGGCGCTCAGTGCTGTCTTGATTGTAGACAGTACATGACTCGTAGCATGGAAGCTGGAGCCAGCGAGAAAGGCGCGTAAAGTGAATCTCTCATGCCTGTAATTAATTGATTTTAAATAATTTGGTCGGGGAGAGAGGATTTGAACCTCCGACCCCCTGGTCCCGAAACAAAGGAAATTAGCCAAGGTGTTGATTTTTCAATCCATGTGAGTGGTGCTTCAACCGCATAAACTCACGTCATTCTTGCTCGGCGATGTCAGTCATTTTCTTATGGGTGCCCCGGAATGGGTGCCCCAGACCAAAGGGATCAATCCAATTCTAGCGCGCATTCCAACCCGCATATGAGCGTAATCTCCGGCTGCGTGCTGCTAACTTGAGTGAAACTCAGGCGCGTGACAAGCCGGTCAATTCTGTGCCGTGTTCAACCTTTCGCGGCTTGATCTTTTTACCGACGCCGCTGCCCAGGGCGATTCTCAGATCGTAGTCGTTCTGAAGGTTGAGCCAGAACTGTGCAGGCAAGCCGAAGTATTTCCCCAACCGAATCGCAGTGTCAGCACTGATCGCGCGCTCTCCTCGTACGATTTCATAGATGCCGGGAAAGCCTAGCGCTCTCGCTAGTTCATAGCCGCTTACGCCCATTGGCTCCATAAATTCTGTCTTGAGAATTTCCCCGGGGTGAACCGCAAAAACCTTCTGTCTTTGAGTCATACGTTTCCCCACTTCCTAGTGGTAATCCACGATCTCCACATCCAAAGCGTTGCCATCCCGCCAAACGAAACACACACGATATTGATCGTTGATTCGAATGCTGTGCTGTCCAGAGCGATCGCCATGCAGGGCTTCCAAGTGATTCCCTGGAGGCACCCGTAAGTTATCGAGCGCTATGGCGGCATTCAAAATGGCAAGTTTCTTGAATGCTCTTCGATGCAGATCAGCAGGCAGGTGCCGACTCTTGCCCGACTGCCATAGTCTTCTTGTCTCTGTGTCGCGGAAACTGGCAATCACACTCCAGTATACTAACGCGCTACGATACTACTGTCAAGCATTAGTATGTCTTGAATGTGCTCTGGAAAGACGCCGATTCCGACATTCCCATCCTGAAAGAAGCCAAGGCGGAGTACGAGAAGCTGAAGTAGGCTGCCGAAGTTCGGTCTTTAGCGACCTTCGTTGAAACCGCCGTGATTCTCTTTCTGCTGGCAGGTATCCTCAATCGAACTTGCCATCTTCGCTATGCAAGTCAAGGCCACTCACACAAGAGGACGAAACCGGCGTCGCAGAACAGCAATGGGCTCAGTTTGGCGGATTTGCAAAATTGTAAGCGATTGAAAATAATTGGTCGGGGAGAGAGGATTTGAACCTCCGACCCCCTGGTCCCGAACTTGGGGGCGCGGAGCTGATTTTGTTAGTATTCAATCATTTGAGTGGTGCTTCAACCGTGTCATTCTTGCTCGATCACGCTAGTTTGGGCGTAATGTAAACCCCCCAGTTGCAACCCTAGCCAGGGGGTCATTTCATTTGGAGGAGTCTGATCTAAGCTCAGCGTGGCGCCCGCGTAATAATTTCAGGATCGCCGACCACTAAAGAATGCTTCTGTTCTTGTGAACACAAGCGCGTCAGCCAGACGCATTCGCTTAGAGGGACGATCATGACAAATCAAAATTTCACCACCCCCTACGCCGATTAGTAACGAGAAGTCGCTGGGTCGACTGAGGAGTGGCTGAGGTCATCAAAACTCAAAGTCAATTGAGAGCTGCAATTGCCATGGAATGTCAGCTTTGTTTGCCGTCGCGAACACTGGAATGGGGGAACTGTCCGAACCATAGAACGGCTTCAGAGCGACGACATTTCCATGGTTGAGCACTCCTCTCGTACTGCTGCCCCATGATTGCCGGCGCGTCTGATGAAGTCCAAGTTATCGGAGCGGTTGTGCTGAGCGGTGTACGGTGTTGCTGCGCGAGCGGATGATCTTCGGGCAAATGCGCGACCCACTGGTTGACGCGCGCGTTGGCCAGCACGTCCAGACTGGGAACGATCATCCGTGCATCCGAACATCTCAATAACAACACGCCGGTACACGTGATCCAAGCGCTGCCCGGTCACGCCTCTCCCGACACTGTGATGATCTACGCCAAGCTCTACCCCCAGTCAGCTCATCGAGGAGTATCGCAAGACCGTACGCAGTCTCTATAACGCCTATTACGGCGAAGACGGTCTGAAAAACCCGACTGCGGAAGAATGGGCGGTCTTCGCGGCGAGCTGCAACCTGCGCGATATGGGCACGCACCTATGCGCCTTACCCACTGGAGAACATGGTCCGAAGGGATTGATCTGCCTGGGCTGTGCGCATGTACAGCCGAAGAAAAGTGCTGCTCCCATTTTTCGACGCATGCTAGCCAGCCACGAGCGCAGCCTGGCGGCTGCGCAAGGTCACTGCGAACCCGCCGGACAGATCGCGGCCCGCGAGATGGAGATTGTCAGGATCAAGGGAGCATTGCAGAGAGCGGAGGAATTGAGCGATGACGTGGCCGCTGCTATCGAACGGGCTCTCTGAAGTGCATTCGGGCCAAGTCATCGATGGAGCCAGATCCGAGTTCGCCACTCATACGCAGTGACTATGATCGTCCGGTCAAGCTCTACCATCTAACCCTTTAGGAAGAACTCATTGTCGTCTCCCTTGCATTGCGCTCCCTCCGAGGTGGAGAACCAGCGTCGAAACGTGATCGGTAGAAGTCGGTATGAATTCGATCTGCACGTCCATTGCTCGCGTAAAGAACTGAGGGTGACCGTTTATTTCTCCTTCATAGGAGAACAGCAACGGTGGCTGTCCCGATGCTTGCACGATCAGGCCATCGTCCGATGGCGTTATTTTGAGCGACAACTGCGCCGAGATTTCGTAGTCTCCAACAAACTTTGAGAGTTCTGCTCTCGCGATAGGCAGCGCAACTCTCGGCTTGGCAAGTGTGACCGCTTTCCCCAGGGTCACGTCTAGGAGCTTGCCAGCCATGAGGTCCGGTGCATCGCCGCTTACGTTGGACAAGACGATGATCGCGATATTGCGGGCTGGGACATAAGTCATATAGCTGTTGAAGCCGTCAATGCTGCCGCCGTGTTCAACGACCTCCATGTCATCTTTACGACTCACGAAGACTCCATCCCCATAGTTCCCTTTACCTGGTGTTGTCATCTGCTTGAGAGATGAAGCAGACAGAACTTTCCCACCGAACAGGGCCCGTTCCCATCGAAGTAGATCCGCAGTTGTCGAGTACATGGAGCCAGTGGCCCAGCCTACAGACATTGATAGAGAACGGACGGGAACTAGACCCTTTGGTCCAGGCTGGTAACCTTCGGCTCTTTCGGGCAAGATCAGGTCGTCATCGTCGAGCCCGGAATCCTTCATTCCCAGTGGTGCAAGGATGCGCTCGCGTAAGAGATCCCCATAGCGTCGACCGGTGACTTTTTCCAAGATCATACCGAGCAACGTGTAGTTGGAATTGCTGTACTCCCACTGCGTTCCAGGTGAGAAGTTCAGAGGTTTGTCTTTGAAGAGGGCGACTTCCTCGGCAGGAGTTCGAGAGACCATCCGCCATTCAAAGTATCGTTTGTCGAAGATGAAGTTGGGAATGCCCGAGGTGTGATGCAACAGATCGGCTATTGTTAGTCTTTCCCATGCAGCCGGAGCGTCAGGCAGGTATTTGCGGACAGGATCGTCCACGGAGAGCCTGCCTTCTTCTTGCTCCAAGAGAATGAGAGCTGCGGTGAACTGCTTTGTCATCGAGCCGATCCTGAACTTCACGTTAGGAGAATCTGGAATGCTCCACTCCAGAACTGCTTTTCCGTAGGCCTTGTCAAGAAGTATGTTGGGGCCCTTCACTACCAAGACAGCACCCATGAATGCATTGTCCTTGGTGAACGAACTCGCTACCTCATCTAGACGCTGGTTGGACGAGTCCGGCTCGACAGCGCCAGCCTGGGCAAAGACTGTTGCAGAACGGACAACCCAAATGGCGAACAAGAAGTAAATAACTCGGCGTATGAGAGAGGCACTGCACTGCGAATTGTTCATTAAATTCCTTTCGACTCAAGGGGCACATAACGTGACCCGGCATGGTGAGTACGGCCTAAAAGAGCAGGCTTCCACCCATTCAACAAAGAGGACTCTATCTCACGAAAGAGCCGCTTTGACTTGATATCGGCAAATGAACAGGAAAACGCGATGAGCAGAGGTAGAGGTGCGATAAGCGCCTGAGCCTCGGCCCATTTCGCTGTGGATGCGCCGCGCCCATCCCCCTGGTGATTCAGTTTTCAGCAGAGATTACGACCATACCGATTTGCGATCGGGAAAGGCTGCCCTCTAATATTCGACCTCCCTATCGGAGCGTTTTGCGTTGACCCGCGGGAAAGCTGCGACGAAACGCTTTAGGTAGGCAGTTCTGAACGACTAGAATCAGAAGCATGGCGCGCACGAGAACACCGTGGTTTCCGTCTTTCTGGCAGATACAGCCTGCGGCATGGACGCTCATGTACGTGCTGCTCATCGTTGCAGCTCTTCCCCATCTGAGAGAGCCGGCAATCTTGAGCTACAACACGGTTGCATGTGTCATGGCCTTCAGCGTTAGCATCCTGCTTCGTCCGATCTGTAGGAGGGTGTATGAGCGTTGGCTTGCAAACTGGTTAGTGTTGGAGAGCTTTGCGTTCGGGCTCTCACTTGTCGGCGGAACCGTCGTCACGTTTTGTTGCCAGCTCGTTCTATTCGGAGTTCGAAACTTCAGGTGGAGCAACTGGATTCTGAGCGGAGTGCAGCTCTCAATGATTCTTTTTCTCTGGTGTAGCTTGTATTTCAGCGTGAAGCAGTGGAATAGGGTGAATCAGGAACTAGAACGCAGCCACAGAGCCGAGGACGAATCGCGTGACGCGCGCCTCAGTGCACTGCAGTATCAGTTGAATCCCCATTTCCTCTTCAATGCCCTAAACGCCGTATCAACCTTGATCCTCGAAAAACGAGATGAAGACGCTACCCAGATGATCTCGCAGATCTGCGATGTCCTCCGCACCTCACTCGTATCGAATACCCCGTCTTTGATTCGCCTTTCGGAGGAGATTACTGTCATTGAAAAATACCTGGCCATTGAGCAGATTCGAATCGGTCCAAGGCTGCGCATTGCTGTGTGTGTTGATGATGACGTTCTGCAGGCTCAAGTACCAGCGAAAATCCTCCAACCTCTGATAGAGAACGCAGTCAAACACGGCGTATCTTGCGTTCCTGGTGAAGGCCAGATTACCGTCCGCGGTTATCGTGAGGGTGACAGGCTTAAGGTACTCGTAAGAAATACGGGTGAGAAACACGGCAGTTCGGGACAGCCCGAGGCAAGCGTGGCAGGAATCGGGCTTACAAATACAAGACAACGGTTGAATACCCTGTATGGCTCCGACTTCACGCTTTCGCTCGATTGGCCGCTGGATGGAGGCTGTCAAGTATGTCTCGACCTGCCGTTTCAAAGAACTGAACACAAGGATCCTGCACTGTGCGAGTGCTGATCATAGATGACGAGCCGCCTGCACGGCGCGGCATCGCCCTGCGACTGAAAAGGCTTTCCGATGTAGAAGTGGTCGGTGAGTCGGGCGATGGTGTGGAAGCGCTTAAGGATATTCTGAGACTCACACCCGATCTTATCTTCTTGGATGTGCAGATGCCGGGTATGAATGGCTTTGACGTCCTGCGGGCTCTTCCTGAGGACAAAATGCCGCATGTCGTCTTCCTCACAGCGTTCGAAGAGCACGCGCTCCATGCTTTTGAAGTTCACGCGCTGGATTACCTGCTGAAACCTATCAATGACAAGCGATTTACAGCGATGATGGAATATGTGAGACGTAGGCTGAACAGCGGTACCTCCCGCACTGCAGATCAACGGATTAAAGCTCTGCTCGACCAACCCCTCCCTTTTGCAGACTCAAGCTTCGCCATACGGACGGGCCTTCGAACCAAGATCGTGTCGCAGGAAAACGTTCTCTGGATTTCTGCCGCCGGAGATTATGTGGAGTTGCATACGAGAACGGGAGCGGTGCACCTTTTGCGCGAAACGATGAGCGCTCTCGAAGAGAGGCTCGATTCAGCCAGATTTCTAAGGATCCATCGATCGCGCATTGTGCGGCGAGACCAAATAGCAGAGGTAATCAGTGAGGACGACGGCGAGTATGTGATTAAGCTACGCGACGGTTCGGAACATCGCTGCAGCAGAACATATTCGCGCACGTTGACGAGTTGGCTTCAGTCCGGAAGGGCATGAGGTAAACCATCCCCGCATCAGGGAGGTGCGGGTCTGACAGCCACCTGAGGTGAAACCCTGGTTTAGGCACGGCGAATCGGGCCTGAAGTGCCAACTGAAACACAATGACTTGTGCGAGTGCGTAGCAGATGCGAGGATTCTGGGTGGATGGTCGGAGGCCGGAAGTAGTCGGGGATCGGATCCGTTGCCCGTACGGGAGCAATCCCTGAGCATCGATAATCGGTTGCGAACAGTGTTACTTCGACGAGTAGCCGACTATGATGAAAGACTCACGTCAAGCCTAGTAACCTTTCTGCCGCTGGCACGTCAAAAGATTGAATCCCGTGCGCCGCGCTTCCATAACTTCCGTGTTGCTCGTCCTGGTACTTGCCATGACAGCGTCAGCTTGCGCAATCGGATCGGGCAGCCCGCCCGCGACTTCCTGCCTCCGACCGAGCGCCCGACACGTTTGTGCCCGGAAAAAACTAGGCACCGCGACGGCCGGTGGCCTTGCGTGCGGCCGTGTCGTGAAGTCGCTGCCTGACAAGTGCGGCCTGCGCAGCCTCGTCCGACGTCAGTTCGTGGTGTTCCGCACATTCGAGATCTCAACTCCACTCCGGCGCACGGCCAGCAACATCTCCGCGCCGTTTGACTCAATGATCATGGTCTCCTCGGTCGGCTCTCCTGAGACCGACCGCGGCCCGCCCTGCTCCTGAAAACCGGACCGACTCTGCGCACTGAACCACACGTGTTTCTGCTCGTGCGTTTGTTCTAACGTCCGAAACTTGCTTTTCAAGGAGCTATCATGAAAATTGTCTCTCGCATTCTGTTCTGTCTGCTTCTCGCTGTCACCAGCCACGTTGCCCTGGCGCAAACCAGGCTCACCGTCAGTCAGGCGCTCGACTTCTGGATCACGACCGTCGAGAAAACGGTCGTCGCCACCGCCGATGCCATGCCGGAAGAGAAATATTCCTTCGCGCCAACCAGAGGCGAGTTTACTGGCGTCCGCACCTTCGCACAGCAAGTCAAGCACCTGGCCGCCAACAACTATCGCATGGCCGCGTACATCCTCACCCAGACGCCCACCCCCGATCAGGAGTCCGAGACCGGGCCCGACACAGTTCAATCGAAGGCCCAGATCATGGACTACGTCAAAGGCTCGTTCGCAGCGCTGCATCGGGCGATGGCTGCCATCAATGAAGGAAACATGCTAGAGCCCATGGCCGCCTCTCCTAGCCCCCGGCAGAAGACCCGTCTTCAGCTCGCCGAGGATGTGGTGGCCCACTCCAACGATCACTACGGGCAGATGGTGGAATACCTGCGCATGAACGGCATTGTTCCGCCTGCTAGCCGCAGTAACTGGTCTCACTGACCAAAAGCGTGCCACCCAACATACCTCGGCGTGTTGGGTGGCATCACTGCTCATTGCCGGTCAGTTTGCGGGGGCGTAGTTCAGCTGGTTAGAACGCCTGCCTGTCACGCAGGAGGTCGCGGGTTCGAGTCCCGTCGCTCCCGCCACATCTTCGGTTGGAATTCAAAAGGTTCCAAACCCCTGCCGCAGCACTATCCCTTCAGAGACCGATGGACTCTTTGTAGGCCTGGAACTCCCTGTCCTGCGACAGGGCAAAGCGCAGAAGTTCGTTCACGATGTAGTTCTTGTCGTTGTTCGACCATTCGCCTAGCAGCCCAAGATCCGCAGCGATTGACTCTTCGATTGTTGCTTGCAACTTCACACGGTTAATTCGACTGACGCCTTTTTCGATCTTGAACTTGTTCATCCAAATCTCCAATCGACCTTGCGCATATCCGAATCCGATCAGTTCGGGATACCGAACTGATCTAGTTTCGATCCTGCCGTGCTCCGATCTGTACAAGCCAAAGGGCGGGAACGACCAGCGCGTCCGCCGACGCGTGGCAGCCAGAGGCGGGGTCGTTCCCGCCCTGTCCCGAATTTTTCCTTCACCCACTGACATCCGCATCTGCTTGTGACGTAGCAGCTTGCGAGCCTGGGAGTCGAGTCTAGACCCGAGGAATGCTATGAGGATCATCGAACTACCCCACTCCCCTGTACTTGGGGCCGTTCTGGGGAAACGCGGCATGAATGATGTAGCCGCGAATCGAAATATTGATGTGGTTCTCGTCATATCGGGCGAGAATCTCCTGGTCAGTGATGTCATCCTTCATCCAAGCGTCGAACAGCTGATCGTGCGCGGCTGTCCTATAAATGTTCCTACCCTCAGCAAGAAGTCGTGACTGTTCGAAGGTCGCTGAGGCACAAGACCTTCTTCAAATACCCGGCGCGCTTCGAGGTAGCCAAGGAAGTGCTCGACGCCACGCGGGCACTCTCTCGCGGCGACGGTCGTGGCGTCGAGCTTCGGAAACGCACGGGAGAGCATGCGTCCGGCATCGAGAAAATGCCGTTTGGTTTCGGCCACATAGACAATTTCCGAGCTGGGAAGTAAGCGGATTAGCTGCTCGTGACGAAGCAGGAAGCGCCACAAGGGCCCGAGGGTTTTGATTCCGTCGTCCACGAAACAAAAAGAGATTCTTCGTGGCTGTTTTGCGGTTTCGGGGAGAATCGAGATCGGATAGCGATCGGGAAAGTAGCAGCAATGTTTACCAGCCGTGGGAGTCACCAACTCAAGACTCGGCAGTTTATCCAGGGAGATGTGGAGCGTGTCACGAAAGTATTCGAGCTTCTGTTGCTTGGTCCGAAAGAAATGCTGTTGGGGATGATCGAGAACATAGTCGAGGGAGAGCAACATGGTCTTGATGGTCTGGTCACTCTTGATCCGCCGGTCTTGAGACTCGTTGATTCCGCACAGGCGGTAGGGGATGCGGGAGCAGAGATGAAAAACAGAGCGGTGCTGACGATGGGAGCAGCTGAACATGCTTCTTCTTGAGTGCCTTGGTCAGAAAAGCGTGAGCCAGGCCTCCATCTTCTTTATGCATATAACGGTTGAAATGGCGACGGAGGAAGAAGCCGGAGTGACCGGCAACTAACGCCAGGAAGCCGGTTTCTCTCGGGGTGTAGCCGAGTCGTTCAATGTCCGGAATGGGGACCTCCTCGCGTATCTGCATCATGCCATCCCAGCCCGCGCGTTTTACCGCGGGGCTTATGAACTTGGAGCAGATGTCGCGCTCGGTGAGGTCTTTCTTGTTCATGCGGTTATCTGTTTATTTCTTGCTCAAGCGCCGTCAGCGTTTCCATGATTCCGCCGAATGCGGGTGGCTCCCCAAAGATCATCACAGCCATATCGCGATAGTCCCTTTCCAATGAGGCGACGCGGTTCTCCGCTGGCATGACGCGGAAGCTTCCCGGCCGCGCGAGATCGTAACGAGCCCAGGCGGAAGGATAGAACGTCTCCTTGTGTCTCACAACTTGCGCCAGCAGATCTTTGTCAGCCAAAGCTTCTGCTCGTATCGGCCCTTGTGCGAGCATCGCAACATCATAATAATGACGCGAATATCGCCCAGGGAGTGCTTTGTCAGGAGGGCGGTAGTATTCCGCGTGAAGGATTGTCGCCTTCTCCCAGAAGGTCCGCTTCGCAAGCAGTGCAACCACAACAACGTCGGCATCGGTAATCACTCTCGGAAACTCTTCTGCCGCGAATGAGCGGATCGTAAAACGATCATGTGGCACAAATTCCGCGTGCGTTCCCAACTCAAGTACGACCTGGGGAGAAACGTAATCGAGATTCTTAGCGATTGCCGTTGGGTAACGAAACCGTACCACGTTCGGGTCCCCACTAACGTCGAGACTCCATGCGTCCGTGGCTCCGAGAACTTCGCGGCAACGAGCCTTGAGTACATCCAGAAATTCACCGCCGATATACCGCCGGCATTCCGCCATCATCTCATCAAGGATGCCTGCTCGCTTCGTCTTTGAGATATCCTCCCGCCTCGGGTCACGTTCTCCTCTGAACCCCAGTGCCTCGTAATCCACCGCCAAGTCGATGTCTTCCGAAAACCGGCTTATCGCGTGGAATATCTTGGAGAGGGACGTGCCACCCTTAAAGAGGAGCCGTCCTGAAAGAGCGTCGATTGAGAAAATCTGCTTCAGCACCCAGCAGACCCAAAAGTCTTTTTCAATAATGGCTTCGGGCAAGACTTTTCGCTCCGCTGTTTCGGCGAATAAGTCCGCGCGCTCGCGAGCAGGCATCTGGGCCACTTTGTTCACGCGGTTTTCTCCGCGATCCTTTTCGCTACTTCATAGATCCAGTCCACACCGAACCGCGTATCCTTCACAAGTCGGCGTTTCTCAGCAGTGGATAGCGCTGACTGTAACTTCTCGATTTCGCGCGGGCCAATCGCCTGCTTGCCCAGATGACGAAGAGACTGAACCACGAGCGCGAACTTTCCTTCCAGCCCGGCCATCGCTTTCGGGCGAGCGTGTTTGAAGTGGATGCTTCGGCGTCCGATCAGCACTTCGTTATTCGGGCCGTCGGTCAGGTAGATGATTTTCGCGGGCACTTGAGTGGAGAGGCCAAGCAGATTTGCAGCCCACGCCCCTTCCGGCACGATCTTCCATCTTTGCCTTCGAGCGATTGCCTGAGCAGCCTCGTCGATGTCCGGGCTCAACTTCCCGCCCAGGGTGGGGTTGACCTTCGGCATATCGTAAAGGCCACGCCGAATACGGCGAATTGTCCCGCTGCGAGCGAGGCCCCCAAGCGCCATGTCGATAGTCCCCCGGCTGGCAATGTCGAGAAAATCCTTCGCGGAGAAGGCCTTCCCCTCGCCTAGCCGCTCGATCCTTGCAACTATCTGATCCCGCATGGTTTGCATGATATCAGTTTGCCTGATTATTTAGAAAAAGTATACTAGTTTTTCTAAATCACTTTCCGTCTTATTTTTGAGTTTTAGTCTAAGTACAAGCAAAACCCCACCGCACCGCCGTCGCGTGGCTTCGGCTGCAAGCTCAGCGCGCCTTTACCTGTCTTCCTGTCACTCTCTCTACCCCGGAGGCATTTTGTTTCTTGTCACCTCGACACAGTGGGGCTCCCGGTGGTCCGAACCGACTGACTGTCGGACAGTCGACCAGGTGCGGCTAGGAAGACTGCCCCCAATAATTGTGTGCCGCGCGTGTGTTGACTTTTGCGAATTTTGCCGGTCTCAATCACAGGCCCCGCTTTCGCTGGCGGTTCAGAAATGGGGTAACGAGGCCTCGATACGGGTTGGATAATTGTGTCTTGCGATTCCTTCAGGCGCGTCAGGTGGCCACCGGTGGCTGGGATGTCAATCAGTTTGCCGTGGGAACGTTGACACGGTACCGATCAGAAGGTCGGGAGATGGATCCCTCGGCTCTTTCCCAAGCCATTATCTCGCAGCAAGAACTCGGGCAGGGTTCGAAGGGGTTCAGTAAGGCCTGCAATTTCTGTAGCCGCGTTCGGTGAACATTAGACCGGCTTCATAGCTGCCGGTTATCAATACAATCCACCAAAATCTTGGACGCTGAGAGCAATGTTCCTTACTTTGTCTCAGGGCAGGGGGGAGGCTATCCAGCTAGGTCCGCCTCCGCTGCTGGCCCGAAATCGAGCGCGGGTTTGTCGCCTAAGTCGAGCATGAATCAAGGAATCACCGATGAGGGAACACCTGAGTTGGGTGCTCGCATGACAAGTGAGAGCAAGGAATCGAACTTCACCGCTGGAAACCCTTCGGGAGAGGTCCTTCTGACCGCGGATGAAGTGGCGCAAATCCTTCGCGTTCCTCGAAGCTGGGTGTATAGCCACTCGAGCGATCTTCCCGTGATCCGACTGGGGCGCTACGTGCGTTTCAGGCGCTCGGAGATAAATGGATTTCTCGAGAAACGCCGCGCTTGCCAATGATTCTCCTTGGTGCTACTTATAAATCACGGCTGAAGCACCACGGAAGGAGAATCGTGGTGCGAGAAAGACATCAAAGGCCCCGAGTTTCAGACTTGGGGACGAAGTGGAAAATATTTTACTGGGACTATAGTTCCGGCAGCCGTCACGGTCGCACAAAGAGCTGGGCGAAGAGCTTGGCTCCCACCAGAACTGAAGCGCAACGTTTGGCTGATCAGTTTATGGAGACCGCAAACGGACGGAATAA
>Ga0210410_10003978_pt1 | contig 13023 bp, 18 predicted proteins | sample IncBWC4MmetaG_FD_161058 | JGI IMG/M metagenome (GOLD analysis project Ga0210410, IMG submission 161058) | Forest soil microbial communities from Barre Woods Harvard Forest LTER site, Petersham, Massachusetts, United States - Inc-BW-C-4-M | ecosystem: Environmental > Terrestrial > Soil >... | reverse complement strand
CAGCATCAGCGCGTGAGCCAGTACCGTCAGCATTTAGATCAGGAAGAACGAGATCGATCGCAGCAGCAAACCGCAGAATTACAGCAACAGAACCGCAGATCGCAGTACCGCTTCCAGCAAGATTATCTGGAACGTCAACGTCAGCAACAAATAACATTTCGGAACGACCGTGAGCATGACTACGAGCGTGATCCTTACTACTACACCGCTCCCAGCTATCGTTACAATCGTGGCGGTAGTTACTACGAAACGAATGAATATGGCGCAGACTTGCTCCGGCAGGCCGTGAACCATGGTTACGAGGAAGGCTTCCGCACCGGCGAAGCCGACCGGCAGGATCGCTGGCATTCCGATTATCAGGATTCTTATGCTTATCGGGATGCGAACTACGGCTATAGTGGCTACTATCTGTCCCAGGACGACTACAACTTCTATTTCCGGGAGGGCTTCCGTCGCGGCTACGAGGATGGCTATAGCAGCCGCTACGAATACGGCCGCTACTCGAATGGCTCGTACAGCATGCTTGACGCCATCGTGTCACAAGTCCTCAACCTGCAGTCTCTTCGATAGAGGGGTCAGCCGAAATTCCGTCTAGCGCCCCGCTCCATATTCCCGAAAGCTGGTCCTTGGGGCGCCGGACGCTCACTCGGTACTCCTTCGCTTGTGAGCAATTGGTAAGAAGAATCGTGGGAAAGCCCCCTCACGGTTCCGCTTTTGCCATCTAACCAGGAAGTATCTAGAACGGTAGTGTCCAATTTTGACCAGACTCCCGGCTTGGCCAAATGAGATATTGATCTCGTGCGGCGAGAAGCTCTGCCCACGGCTGGAAAGAGGGACGATGTCTACCCCTTCAAAGCATCCGATCTTAGTGGTTGACGACGAGCCGAGCATTCGAGATAGCCTCGAGTTGCTGCTAGTTTCGGCTGGATACGATGTCTCCACCGCAAAGGATGGATTTGCTGCCCTCATGCAATTGAAACGAAGATTGCCGGAGTTGATCGTTGCCGACCTCAACATGCCCCAGATGTCAGGTCATGAGTTCCTCTCCGTCGTCCGCCGGCGTTTCCCGCAAATCATGACTGTGGCGATGAGCGGTGACTATCAGAGCGACGCCGTACCCTCCGGAGTGATTGCCGACGCCTTTTTTGCGAAAGGCCAGAGTTCCACGAACCTCCTGGCAACGATTGCGGCTACGATTCAAACCTCTGCAGCAAGGCTAAGTGCCCGTCAGAGAGAGTGTGCTCCAGCTTGGATCCCGCGCAACGGCCATGATGCTCAAGGAGTGCCGTACGTGGTAGTCATGTGCACCGAATGCTTAAGGGGATTTCAGTTGCCAGTGGTAGAAGAAACTGTGGAAGTGCTCGAAGCAACGTGCCGGTTTTGTGCGAGCAAGAATCGATACATCATTGAACCAAGCGGGCACGGCATGCGGCAGGTGTCTGCGTGATGAGAATTCTACACTGCATCAACCTTTAATCTGGTTCCGGAGACATACCACACTCCGAGCAAAGATACCTTTTTAGACGACTTGTTTGTGATCGAAGGTGGGAATGTTCCATTCCGTTTGTTTGCCTGGCCGGAGGGGTGGCGGGTTGGGCCGCCGACCAGATCGTGGGCGACGATGGTTTCGGAACGGGGCCGATAGCCTCCTCGGGATCAGGGGTGCTTTCGTGGTTCGCTGGTCCGTGTACTAGTGAGGGAGTACCCAAGAGTTTTCTGGCCACTCGTCTCTGAACCTGGCGTTGTGCTTCTTTAGCCGTTGGTGTTGGACCGCCGGATGTTGCGTCTGTGCCCGGCGCGCGCCTTCATGGCATTTGCGTGTCTCTGCACAACGCGCTTATCAGTGGGGCGTTCCCGGGACGGCGGTTCCTTCGTCTCCGGATTCCCGACCGCGGTCGCGGTGGCTGCCGCAATGGTTACGGACGGCGTCGCAGTCTCGCTGAGCGTCGCATGGGGTGGGGTATTTACCTTCTGGCTATCCACTGTTTCCTCTCGTGACTCAGTCATATTTGACCTCCAGATTTGTCATATCGTGAAGCCCATCGAAAACGACCGCTGCCGATGGCGTGAGACGGAATGAATGTCACCGGGATTCGAGTGCTTTCAACCGTATACGCTTGCCTTGCCGAACTTGCTCCGCGGTAAATGCACGACCACAAGTACTACATCTCCAGCGAGTGGATAGAGACGTCGCCGAGGTTGCACCGCCGTTTGCAGTCTCCGATCGACTTGGACGCACCGCCAGCCCCAACTCGCCTCCGCATTCCGGACATTGACGATCAGCCATGGTGAATAGAAACCGTTCCTTCCCGTTGGCTCTGCCTCATAACGATTCGCTGCCCGGCATGCGATCCGTAATAGACGCGATAGAAAGCCGTGGCGGCGTTTTCAGCAGCTTCAGGGACAGGGCGAACAAAATAAGCGCGAGCGTGTTCACGACCAGGGTCGGCGCTGTCGAGAACCCCAACGGCACAACGGGGTTGAACAGGCAAGCCACCAGGCCAAAGGCAGCGACCCAGCGATATTCGCGTACGGAAGCGGCCTGAAATATAACCACAGTGGCCGCGGCGGGGATCAGGATCAGTAAGCCCACATGGTATCCCGCGGCGTAGCGTCCCAGGAAGACGGGAAGCAAAAGACCACCGAGCAGCGCAGTGCTGGCGATCCATTTCATGAATTTCGTAAGCATAAATTCCTCTTTAAAGTAGCTCGTGATTCAGTCCAGAGATAGGAGGCTCCCTTCTTGCCGAAATCGACAGGCGGGTTCCGTCAACCGCGCCCACTCCATTGTTTGCGGGCCCTGATCCGCTGGCGCACAGTTGAAACCAGCAGGGCGATGCCCGCGATGCAGAGCAGCGTCACTGAGACTGCGAGATATGTTTCTGTGGTGTTCATTAGGCCCACCCTCCGTCGGTCAGAAGCCGAAGGCATGCGCATTCTCTGCGCTCTACTGGGCTTTTTCTCGGGCCTCGTTTACTTTCAACGCACGGCCACCCAGGCTGCTGCCAGTGATCGCTGCGGAAGCCTTATCAGCCTCACCCGCATTGGTCATCTCCACGAAGGCGAAGCCCCGCGGGCGTCCCGTTTCCTTGTCGGTAACGATTCGCGTTCCACAGCTCCGTGGGTCTCAAACAGCGCTCGCAATTCTTGTTCAGTCGTGCTGAATGCGAGATTGCCAACGTAAAGGTTCTTCATAGTATTTCCTCTTTGTGTCGTGCTGGTCGGACAATGAAGTTTCGTCGATCGCCTTGATCGAATCGATTTGTGAAACCGACGCCACGCCGTCTACGCATTCTCGAACCGCTAGTCCAAAGGCCGGATTTTCCAACCGTGGCGAGCAAGTCGCTAACTTGTCGCGCGTCGCGTTCGTTGTCCCATGGACCGTACTGGGGCAGCCTGGTGTAGTGGGGCGGGTCCGGAAACCCGGACTGGTGAAGTTGGCATATGCACCACTTCTTGTGGTCGGCCTGTGCTGACATAACCACTCCGATCATTGCGAACTGGAATGTCTCAACTCTTGGCCCACTCCGCCGCGCTCTGCGCAGCCCGCCGTTCATGGGGATGATTGAGACGGAACCCTTCCTGAATATGACGCGAGTGCGCTGAAACCACCACGTAGGGGATGCCCAGGAGGTCGCGGGCTGCGATGCCCGTCACTTCCAGGCAGTTGAAGTCCTCGGCGCGTATCTTCGAGAAGATACGCTGCAAGGCAGCGCGCAGACTGCCCGCCCGAATGGATCCGAAAGCACTCGCCTGGACTTCGGGCGCCATGAAGAAAGAGTTCCAGCCAGCGGCCCGAACCTTGCGATCGAGCGAAAAACCGTTGACCGCGCGAACCACCTTCCAGTTCTGCGAGTAGGAATCGCTCTCCAACCCCAGGCGTTCGCTCATGAACGGTTGCTCCTTGATCAGAATCGAGCCTATTTGAATACTTGAGGGCATTTTCTCTCCGTGTGTAGGAACGAACCGGGATCGATCCGGAGACGGCTCCGGAGCCGTCCCACAACTGATCGAGGAACCGTTCAGGCTGCCACCACCGCGGCCTTGTGCAGCAGGGTCGAGCTGATGACGTCGGAAACGCGGAGTTTGGGACTTCCGTCGAGGAATCTTTCCAGGCTTTTCATAACTTCCGGATAGCCGGAAGTGTTGTAGGCCTCCGCATTTTCCTTGTTGTCCCACAGACTGATCGCGATCACGTCGGTTCCGCCCGGCATGGCAAATGTAATTTCGTCCTGAAACCCTTTTTGCCTGCGCAGGATAGGAAGCACGTTAGTTTCAAAGGTCTTAGTGAAATCGCTGAGCGTATTGGCTTTCAGGCGGACAGCTACATTGCGAGCGTACATAGTCAACCTCCACAGATTGATGGGTGTCTAAGAGGGGAAACTTCAGATGTGCTGACTTAGCTCAGGAAACCTGAAAGAGCGGAAAAGAGGTGGCTCGCTCACCTTCAAGCCTAGTCTTGGGTGGCGGGGATGTCAAGGGACGTGAGGCTTCGCTAGTGGGTCAGTAACATCTTGTCATAACTCACTACCCCGCTACATTTCAAACTGACCCCCTACCGAGGCTTCGCTTAGTCTGCAAACGACTGGGGGGTAGCCAAGTCTCCTCGTATATGACAATCTGGACTCATGCCTAAAAGCAAACTGACCGCACGTGAGAAATCCCGCCAGGAACGCGAACGGGCCAAATCCCTCGCAGACCGCTCCCGCCAGCAGATGAAGAGGTCCGCACAGGAGAAATCCCGGCGCGAGGGGGTCACTCAGGCTGCGACGCGGATCGCACAAGAAGCTACGGAGAAGACATAGGTTCGGGGTTGGCTGCCCGCCTTGCAGACCTAAAACTGTTCGCTTTTGACCAGTTTTCTCCCTTGGCTACCACCTACTATGTCTGCCTACCAGCCTCGCCAGCCTTGGAGGAGGCTATGGAAAACGTTGCCGACTTGATGCAAAGGCTACTTGAAATCCAAAGTGGCGGAGAACGTAGAAGCGTCGGGCGAGCGGCGCAAGTTGGAAAACGCTTTGGAGGCATTGAATCTACTGCGTAATCGGCGCACTTAGTCGCAGTTTAAAATTCTTGAGGCCTTCCTTTCGTTAAAGCCGCGAGAGTCGTAGATGCAAGAAAATGCGTCAGCACTTGTCGGGTCCCGCGCGTGAGCGGTCGGTTCTCGGGAGTTGCTTTGTTCAGGCACCAGTTCCCCGAATACGGCTCGCTTTCCAAACCAAGGACTTGGGTCATCCGCAGCGACTCCGCGACTCCCCGACCAGAATGGAGCCGACTTGAATCATTTGCATAACATCCTCCCCAAGAAACTGCTGGACGGCGTCAAACTCGTGTAAATGCGATTACTACGATCAGTATCAGGGAAGCGAATAGCAGCCCTCCGCTGCCCATCAGCACTATTTCGCTGAACAGGTCAGGCTTCATTAGATCTTCCGGGTGCATTTCATTCCTCCGCCCCGCCGAGGCAAGCATCGACACTAGCACCGGATGAAATACCCGTCGGGTTGGACGGATAATCAGCGCTCACGAGCCATCTACAGGATCGCTCGTTCCGTTTCGAAATACTGTGCAGAACGGCTCACTTCGGAAGCTCGCTTTTGACAGGCAATATTGTGCCGCACGAAGGTCGTCACGATCTATTGAATTGGAATTCCCTTCTCGGGACTATAATCATTGACGATGAGGCCTACAGCGGCAACCAAGAAACATTGCGCGTTCGAACCTGACCGCTTCCTCGCCACCATTGGCCAAGGCAGGAAGAACCTCGTGGTTGCCCGGAAGAAAAGGATTTTCACTCAAGGGGACGCGGCTGACGCTGTCTTCTATATTCAGAAAGGCAAAGTGCGGCTCACGGTCGTATCGAAAACCGGCAAAGAAGCCGCCATCGGCATATTGAGCGAAGAGAATTTCTTTGGCGAAGGCTCGTTGGCGGGCCAGGCTCTCCGCTGGGATCAGCAGCGGCGGTGACCGACTGCCAAATTCTGCGGATCGAGAAGAAGGCGATGATGGACGCCCTTCACCATGAACACGCCCTCTCCGACATGTTCGTGGCCTATTTGCTCGCCCGCAATATCCGGTACGAAGAAGATTTGGTCGACCAATTGTTCAATTCCAGCGAAAAGAGACTGGCCCGGGTCCTTTTGATGCTCGCGCATTTCGGCAAGGAAGGCGTGCCCGAGACCGTGGTTCCGAAGATCAGTCAGGAGACACTGGCGGAGATGGTAGGCACCACTCGTTCCCGAGTCAGCTTTTTTATGAACCGCTTCCGCAAAATGGGTTTTATTGACTATGCCGGAGGAGTCGAAGGCGGGCTACAGGTTCACAGTTCACTACTCAATGTGGTCCTGCATGACTAGCATTTCCCGCTGGAACTTGTGAAGCGAGAGGGCTTGCACCAGTGCTTGCCTGATTCTCTTCCGTTTGGACTGCCACTGTTCGAGTTGTTCCGGGTTTGGAGGAAGGGGTGCCAGAGCGCTTTCCGTCCTGTTCAGAATCAGCAGTTCCTTAATGAGAGACCTTACTTGGTTTGCATTGACCATCGCGGGCTTCATCATCAGGTTGCACGATTGAGCACTTCCTCAAGGACCATCGAAGAATGCGACGCGTCTGAGATGATCTGCTGTTCCCATTCAACTGGTGGAAATTGTCGGGGCATACCGAGCTTTGTCATTTTGGATTGGCGATGACCGCACGACAGGCAAATGGCTCCCACTTGCTGGATATCGGTCTCTTTGGAGATTTCATTCTCGCGGACCGCTAGGGAACCCGCCACGACAGGTCCACTACACCTGTCACAGGAGTAGGCGGAGAGATGAAGGTACTGTTTTCTCATCGGTGCAACCTCGCGCTTTCCAAAAACTACTGCACATCCCAACCCGTCGATGATCGAGACTTCTGTTCACACTTGACCAACCAGCCCGCAAGGCCTGCGCGCTCTGGCAGCCTAAGCGGGATTGAGAGACTTGCCGCACTCCAGGCAAAACGTCTTGTAGCGAGGCGTGATTAACCCGCAAAACGGGCACATTCTTTGTGACCGGACTTCCGGGGCCCGTGGCGTCAGTATCGCCAGCAGCCTTCCGCACAAGTCCGCAATGAAGGCTACCCGTTGGCGGATCCGGTTGCGCAAGGGGCGAAGCACGGGTTCCATCGAATCTACCCTGGCTCTTTCTCGCTACTAGTAAACGACCGGAGACATCGAGAAACTCCAGCATTTTGCATCTCTGAACGGTGAATCGTGACATGTCGAGACGGAGGAATTCTGTGCAGGATTGCTCACATTACGTTGAAAACTCTCATGGGTCCCTCTGAACATTCGCACCTCGCTAACGGCAAGAAGCAGGTGTGAGCAATTCAGACCACTTCCGATCGGGGTTCCGAGTGATAATGACGCTTAGAGACGAGCACCTCTTCTCTCTCTTTCAGGTCACCTGAACTAAGTCAGTCCATCTGAAGTCCTCTCCTCTTAGTTCCGTAGCTCCGAAAGGGCACAATTCATGAAAAAAACAATTTCCTTGTTGTTGATAAGCTTGATGGGCATGGTTGGAACCTATGCGTGGGCCGGCTCGAATCGCGAAGATACGGTCGACCGTCTGCAAAAGTCGGTGGACGTTCTGCACGCGATTATGACTACGCCGGACAAAGGAATTCCTGAGGAAGTCCTGAGCAATGCAAAATGCATTCTGGTCGTGCCAGACTTGATCAAAGGTGGCTTCATCATTGGCGGCAAGCACGGACGTGGTGTTGCAACGTGCCGTACGACCGATGGCTGGAGTGCACCAGCATTCGTCTCGGTTGGCGGCGGCAGTTGGGGATTACAGATTGGCGTCGAAGGCGTGGACCTGGTCATGCTGGTCATGAACGACCAGGGTTTTCAGCATCTGCTGTCCAGCAAATTCGAACTCACCGGTGAAGGCTCGGTCGCGGCCGGCCCGGTCGGCCGCCACGCTTCCGCAGGAACGGACTGGAAAATGAACACCGAAATGCTGACCTACTCGCGTTCGAAGGGCGTCTTCGCCGGTCTGACACTTGAGGGAGCGGTTGTCCAGCAGGATGACGACTCCACCCGTGCCATTTATGGCAAGAACATGACATTCCGCAAAATCCTTTCCGGTAAGGCCTCCACCCCGAAAAGCGCAGATGCATTCATGAAGGCCGTGTCAGAAGCTGGCCAGCAGGCACACATTGCGGAATCCAGGGAAGACAAAAAATAGATACGCAGACGGATCCTATCGGAATGAATTCAGCCAGCCGGACGCATGTGAGTTCGGCTGGATTCCAGGTAGTGGGTCAGTACTGACCCACTACCGCATTCCACGAACGTGAATGACTTTGTCTAGTGTGTTGATATATTTAGGACTAGAAGGGGGGACGTGACGCGCTGCTTTTGGGAACAAATGGGCGCTCTTGGACCAATCTGTCAGTTTATTGGGCAAGGGATTGAATGATAGTGATATCGCAAAGGAGTTAAATCTCACTGAGGTGAATGTAAAAAGCTGCGTAGTCTGGCTGATTCACTTCTGGAGGATCGTCAGGAACTGGCGATATACGCGCTAGCTGCGTAGTTTTGGCACCGTTTCTCTATCGGCGGCTTTATTGTGACCACTCTGTGACCGGCGCCGATGTGCGCCTAAGCGTCGGTGTGGAACTATTCGGGATTGCAGGAGTGATAACGATGCCCGTCTAGTGACTTAGCCTCACCAATTCTTGTAGTGATTCCAATCGCTCGTGACTAAGCTATTGAAACCGGTGTGCCCGCGATTGAGTCTAATCAGTCACGACTGCGGCAGGAGGACTCGCACATGGCGAACACTAGTTTGACAGCACTCATCACTGGAGGAACGAGCGGAATCGGTCGCGCCACGGCCAATAAATTGGCCCAGCTTGGGGTCCATGTCTTGGTCGTAGGACGCAACGCGGAGCGCGGGAGGAAAACGGTCGACGAAATTCGTGCAGCAGGCGGCAAAGCGGATTTCATTTCCTCTGATCTTCGAGATGCACCCAGAGCGTCCGAAGTGGCCAAGAAGGCAATCGAACTCGGAAATGGCCACCTCGATATACTGATCAACAATGCAGGGATTTATCCTTTCGGTCCCACGCACGAAACGACGGAAGAGCAGTTTGACCGCGTCTTTTCGCTCAATGTGAAGGCGCCGTATTTCCTGGTCGCTGAGCTCGCTCCGCTGATGGCCAAAAGAGGCAAAGGGGCAATCGTAAACCTCTCGACAATGGCTGCCGAATACGGGTTGGCGGGAATGAGCCTGTATGGTTCGAGCAAGGCCGCGATCAATCTGTTGACTAAGACTTGGACTGCTGAATATGGGCCGAGCGGGGTCCGCGTCAATACAGTGAGCCCTGGACCAACGCGCACGGAAGGTACGGACGCAATGGGAGAAGGTCTTGAGCGGCTGGCCGCGCAAGGACCGGCGCACCGTCCAGCCACGCCCGAAGAAATCGCGGAAGCAATCGTTTTCTTGGCGACAGATCGTTCCAGTTTTGTTTACGGCGCAAAGCTCGCGGTGGATGGAGGGCGCACCGCGATCTGAACTAAAATTGCCAAAACTATCCTGTAAATTTGTCAACTCTCAGTTCTGAGCCACAATGGAAAAAAAGCAATGCCAACTCTTCATCAGGCGGTAGCCCGGTTTAACTCGACCCTCTGCGCATCTACTTGATTGGCCGCGAACCGGTGATGAGGATATCCACGAGCCTCCGGGCGCTTTGCTGCCAGTCGGGACCGGAGGCCACGTGGCAGACGCCAATCAGCGCGCGGAGTAGATCGAATGGCTCCAGGTCTCTACGAATGTCGCGGCTCTTGATGGCACGCTTCACCAACGAATCAATCGCTCCTTGAATCTGAACGCGTGAACCTTCGAATAGCTTCGAGGGGCCTCCAACCAGCGAATGTAAAGCAGGGCCGATGATTTGCTTGGTCGCGATGTGGTCGACGAACAGCAACATCCATGCTCGCAAGGCCTCGATGGGAGGAAGGTTTTCGGAGAACTTCTTCTCGGCAGCGGCCAGTTTCTCCACCTCAGTCCGATAGACCGCTTCGATCAGTGCATCGCGAGTAGGAAAGTGGCGATACAAAGTCCCCGCTCCAACACCCGCCTCTTTAGCGATGTCGTCGAGGCTGGCATTCGCACCAGACCGGGTAAACGCCTCCTTTGCCACTTCCAGAATGCGCTCACGGTTCTGCTGGGCGTCAGCGCGAGGTTTTCGTGGGGCTCTCTGATTTTTCGCTGGCATGCCAAAAAAGTTGCAACCGGAGATAGTCTCCGTTTATCTTATCTAGTGATTCGGAGACACTCTCCGTTTTAGCCGGAACACGCCAGCCTGTCAATAGCGGGTCCTGGGTTGCCGTTTCGTTCTTTCAGCTTCGAGAGGTTAGGAAAATGAATCCACGTGCTCGTTACGAACCATCAATAAATTCAAACTCTGGTTGCGCCGACCTCATGACGATGGCGGAGCGGGAGTTGTCAGCATTCTTCAGCATCGTCACCCAGTTGTTCGGGTCAGAGCAAGCAGATCTCGCAGCAGAAGAGTGGTTGCACGAGCTGATCGAGATCGAGAGTCTGCCTACTTCAGCCCGCGAATGGAGATTGATCACTGCAAAAGTTTCGACCCGGCTGCCCCGCGGAGTGAACGCTTCGTCCCCGGCGACCGTATCGGCCGAATTCACAATTGCTTAGGAGGAAATGAATATGCGTGTTTTTGTCACCGGTGCTACAGGTTTTATCGGCTCTTCGATTGTTCGCGAACTGATCGACGCTGGTCATCAGGTGCTCGGTCTTGCGCGCTCAGATGCGGCAGCCAGAACCCTCGTCGCGGCGGGAGCCATCGCACATCGCGGTTCGCTCGAAGATCTGGAAAGCCTTCGCAGCGGCGCAGCGGCAGCCGACGGAATGATCCACACTGCATTTATCCACGATTTCTCAAACTATGGGCCGGCCGCCGAGGCGGATCGACGTGCCATCGAGACTCTCGGCGACGCGCTCGCGGGCTCTGATCGCCCGTTGATCGTCACCTCCGGAACTCTCCTCGCTCAACGCCAAGGCCCGATCGCAACAGAAGAAGATGTACACAATCCCAACTTCCCCCGGAAGTCGGAGGAGGCGGCATTTGCGCTGGCGGCACGCGGAGTCCGCGCTTCTGTGCTGCGGCTTCCGCCTTCGGTCCATGGCAACGGTGATCACGGCTTTGTGCCACACCTGATCAGCGTCGCACGTGAGAAGGGCGTTTCCGCGTTTATAGGGGATGGGCTCAATCGCTGGCCCGCGGTGCACCAGCTCGATGCTGCTCATCTCTATAGGCTCGTGCTTGAGACAGGTAGCGCAGGAGCCACGTATCACGGCGTCGCCGACGAGGGCGTACCGACTCGAGAGATCGCGGAGGCAATCGGCCGTGGCCTGAACGTACCGGTCTTCAGCAAATCGCCCGAGGCAGCAGCCGATCACTTTGGCTGGATCGCTCGCTTCTTTGGCATCGACGGCCCGGCTTCCAGCGCGCTGACGCAGCAACAGTTGGGATGGCGACCGGTTCAGCCCGGGATTATTGCCGATTTGAAAGCGGAGCACTATTTCGAACACGCTGCTGACGCCGTTCCTTTGCATGGCTAAGGGCGTGAGTGATGGAGAACGGTTATTTAAAGGTAATCAGTATAAGGGAGTAGAAAATGACGAACATTCTGGAGACAACTTCATTTGGGTCAACTACGACCACAGAGGACGTTTTATCCGGCGTCAATCTGAAGGGCAAACGGATTCTCGTGACCGGTGTTTCGGCCGGTATCGGCGTAGAAACGGCACGCTCCCTGGCAGCGCACGGCGCTCAGGTTGTGGGCGCGGCGCGGGGCTTGAACAAGGCCAAAACTGCAACCGCGCAAGTGCGAAAAGACGCTGCGGCCAATGGCGGAAGTTTCGACTTGGTGGAACTTGATCTTGCCAACCTGAAAAGCGTGCGTGCCTGTGCCGACGGGTTGGTGGCGAAGGGAGAAAACTTCGACGTGATCATCGCCAATGCCGGAGTGATGGCCACACCGTTCGGCCACACCGCCGATGGCTTCGAAACGCAGTTCGGGACGAATCACCTGGGCCACTTTGTCCTGGTCAACCGGATTGCGGCACTCATTCGGACGGGAGGGCGCCTGATCAACGTGTCTTCCGCCGGTCACCGCTACTCCAACGTCGATCTTGTCGATCCCAACTTTGAACGAACACCCTATGACCCCATGGTTGCATATGGCCGATCGAAGACGGCGAATATTCTCTTCGCGATCGCATTCGACAAACGCCACGGGAACCGGGGCCTGCGTGCAGCGGCGGTGCATCCGGGAGGCATTCAGACCGAACTCGGTCGCTACCAGGATCCTGGCCGAATAGAGAAGATGATCGACCAGATAAATCAGCAACGCGCAGCGCAGGGAAAGGGCCCCTTCCAAACCATCGGCCAGAACCGAATGCACATTGAAAAGGGAAAATTCTCCTGCCCTCTAAGAATGACCTTCAAGCCGCGTAAAAAGTTCCCGTTGACCAAGAGCACTACCTATGATTCGCGACAAAGCTTAATGAGCGGTCTGCACTAGGGGCAGGTCGCTGGATTCGGAAAAGTGCCTGCGGATCGCGTGAGGAGACTCGTCCAGCCCCGATCCAGGCATACCGGCTGATCAAGGCGCCGATGACAAAACAAACTGCCGCCAGGTAGCGAGCCACAGAGCTGTGTCCCGAGAAAATTCTGAGCAACAACGACAGAGGCCCGGCCAACGCGGCGCCGGCACGGGTCAGCCAACCAATCGCTCCCTCCCGCAATGGACGATCAACATATCGCCCGCGAAGTTCAATAATGATCGCAACCAACGTCTCCACCGCACTGGCAACAATTCCGATGAACTGAGTAACTGGCACAAGGAATCCCATGAGCTCCAAGACGGCCCCCGCCGAACCCAAACCTCCAGCAAGAAAAACGACCGGCACGAGTTTCCGGTTTTCAGACCAAACCGGGATCGCGGTCACGCCTAAGAGGACTGAG
>Ga0210410_10003976_pt1 | contig 13027 bp, 12 predicted proteins | sample IncBWC4MmetaG_FD_161058 | JGI IMG/M metagenome (GOLD analysis project Ga0210410, IMG submission 161058) | Forest soil microbial communities from Barre Woods Harvard Forest LTER site, Petersham, Massachusetts, United States - Inc-BW-C-4-M | ecosystem: Environmental > Terrestrial > Soil >... | reverse complement strand
ACATCGCTCTTTGCCGCAAACATTTGGAAGCGAGGGCCGCGAGGTCGCAGCTCCTTCCTGGAGCGCTGCCTGCATGACCGACCACGGCCCAAGCCAATGCGGCGAGCCGATGTGGGTCTACGGTAGCCCAGGCGCGCTGGCGCGATACAAGAATGCGTTCTGACTTCGGCCGGCTAGTCGAGTATTGCGCCATATCGCCAGTCGCTGCCCAACCGGCACATGAGCAGGCGTCCGGCGATTGATTGGCCCGATGCTACCCTGTGGGAATTCCCCCAACTATCCAATTGGGCGATGGCCTACAGGCGGGTCGCGGAGTGCTGCAGAGCAGAAAACTGCACAGCTGGGTCTTGCAAGGCCTGGCCATCTGTCATTCGCCGCGCGTGACGAACGGCGCACTCCTTCGAGTTACGTGGTGTTCGCCGCTGACGTCCCGGGAAGTCGGGTTCCAGCGACGAGCCACACCACAAACCTCCGTATAGATCCCCCGATCCCGTTCTATATCGTACCCGTACCCACGTACGATTGAGCCGGCGGTCTCAATCCTCCTAGTCTCGCTGCTAATCGAAAGAGCCGATTGCAGGCGACAACATGTCAACGATCCCGGCCAAAGATACCGAACGCAACCGTAACGAGCCCGATCGGCGGGATCACGTTGTATCCGCCTATCCCGGCAGGGAACGCCTGCTGCGTCGCCTTGGGGGCCCGCAGATGAGGGTCAAGCTCTGCGCCCGACGTCCCTATACGCAGCGAGATTTGGCAGGCCACTGCGACCCCGAAGGTGTTGTTCACGTCTGCGCGACTTACGACGGCCAACGCGACGTGAGCACAAACCATGACCCACGCAAGGTCCACAGGAGGCAACAATGCGCAACATTCCCCAATATCCCTGGAACTGCGAAGCCAAGCGTTGCGCGATCTGCGACGGAAAGTTTGGTCTCGTTCGGTACTACTGCTGGCGAACCGCCCTCTGTTCAAAGAAGTGCGCTCTCCGCTTCAAGACACGCCAGGAAGGCGACCGCAGATGGTTACGTCAACTCCACGCTGCCTGACAACGGTCGCGGCGAAACTCCCGCGGCAATTTTCCACAGTTCGGGATTCCTGAGCAGGGAGCTTGCGCAGTGAACCTCTTATGCAAACTCATCCTCGGGAGCCGTCTTTGCTGCGCGCTGGGAGACGCCACGTGAGATTCATCTTGGTGAATGGCCGGACGCCCCGCCCGCAATCCTCCTGTGTGATGTGCGCTCAGCCAATCGGAGCAGGCTACCTGCGAGAAATCGGGACGCAGCTCGTCTACTGCGATCACGATTGCTACGCGGATCATTGCAAATGCGCCGTCTCGCTTCTCGAAAATCAGGCGCGAGCATCATGACCCCTTCGCGGCCAAATAAGCCGGGCCTTTGGCCGGAATCGTCGGATACTGACCGTTGTGGCCAACGTCACATCGATTTATTTCCTGGTGCAGTGAAACACCAACCAGGAAGCTGTCGATGTACCAGTTGCACTATTATCCAGCGAATGCCAACGCGGCACCGCACATGCTGCTCGAAGAGATCGGAGTCCCATATGACCTCGTCCTCGTTGATCGAGCCAAGAACGCCCAGAAGTCCAGGGAATATCTCAAGATCAATCCGAACGGACGTATCCCCACTTTGGTTGACGGCCAACTGATCATGTCCGAAGCCGCCGCTATCGTGCTCCATCTCGTCGATCAGCATGCCGACGCAGGGCTCGCCCCTCAGATCGGAACGCCTGAGCGCGCCAAGTTTTACCAGTGGCTGACCTTCCTGACGAACTCGCTGCAGGAGGAACTGATGACCTGGCAATATCCGGATCGTCTGGCCGGCAAGGATGCCTCCGCGGTCGACGTCGTCAAGCGCGGCGCCGAAGTGCGCGCCAGCCGGTTTCTCGACATTATCGAAGATCATCTCAAGGCTAACGGCCCGCTGTTTCTCGGCAAAAGGCTCAGCGCCGTCGATTTCTATCTGGTCATGCTCTCGCGTTGGGCCCGCCCGATGGCTCAGCCGCCGCGGTCGCGTCCCAACATCTCAAAGCTGCTCGACAGGGTGACGGCCCTCCACTCGGTTCGCCGCGCCTACGAGCAAGAAGGAATCACCGACGAGATCTGCTGAACAATCAACCCATCCGGCCGCCGGAGACGAATCCGCGCGGCGGTGAAAAGGACTGCAATGAGAGCTCATAGCACCAGCCGCAACAAACCCGATCGGATGAATTCGGTATTCATCGGTGCCGATTCGAGGACTTCGGAGCTGAGATCAGCCTCAATACATTTGCTGAGTTCACCAACGAGACATGGACAGCATCGAGGCTCTGCTCGGGGCACGCAGATGCCGCCCACGTTGCAGGATGAAACGTCGGAGTTGCTGGCCGATATCGACGGCTTGCCCATTCTGGTTCGTTTCCGCCTCAACGATGTGCCCGTTGGAGTGCGATCCAATCTCGTCTCCAATGGCGCCGACATTCATTCGCTGATGTCGATCACGCTTGAGCAGATGGTTGACCGGATGCGCGGAACGCCTCTCCGAGAGGAGGCCACCTGCACGCAGCCGCTCGCGACGGTTGAATTGATATCGAGCGGAGAACCTTTGGTCCGGCTGCAAGCGCGGTTAAACGAAACCGTGCTGCGCGTGGGATCACTGGAGCTCGATCTGATGGATCGAACTGCGAAGCGTGGCGATCGCAAGATTGATCTGCGACCGCGCGAATTTCAGTTGCTCAAGTACATGATGCAACGGAACGACAAGTTGCTGACGCGGGAAGCTCTCCTGAAGGAAGTATGGCACTATAAATTCGTCCCCGAAACGAACCTTGTCGATGTTCACATGGGCCGGTTGCGTCGCAAGGTCGACGGGTCGAATGAGACCCCCATGATCCGCAACGTGCGCGGCGTCGGCTTCGTTCTCAGTGCGGCTCCCCCGTCGCGGAGTTCACCGCCGATACCTGCCGAACGATCAAGCAATCCGGACGTCGAAGACAGATCGCAGAAACTCTTGGAAGGGATGTCACAATGACCGCCGATAACACCAGCCGCAACACACCCGACCGGATGGACTTGCCCTTCGTCGGTCTCGCAACCTTCGCTCGCCAACCGGCTTGCCCCGACTGGGATAAGCTCGACGGAGCCGACGTCGCCGTTCTCGGGATCCCGATCGACACAGCATCGAGCTATCGGGTTGGCACACGTTTCGGGCCGCGCGCCATCCGCGAGGTTTCGATGTTTCACGGCTTCGGGACGGAGGGCGTGTTCGATTTCGAGGACGAAGTCACCTACCTGACCCCTGCCGAAGTGAAGATCGTCGATGCCGGCGACAGCGACGTGATCTACGCCGACACAAAGCGCAGCCTGGCCAACGCCGAGCAGGCCGTGCGCGCCCTGCTCGACGCCAAAACCATGCCTTATATCCTGGGCGGCGACCACGCGATCACGATGGCGACTGTCGCCGCGTTCTCGAACGAGAAGCCGATCCACATTGTCCATCTGGATGCGCATTTCGATTTCATCGACGAGCGCAACGGTATCACCTGGGGCCACGGCAGCCCGATGCGACGGGCGTCCGAGATGCGGCATGTCAAGGGCATCACCACGCTTGGACCGCACAACATGGCCGCGGTGAGCCGGAAGGATTGGGAAGCCGCAAAGGCTTATGGCACGCACGTCGTGCCCTTGCGCAAGCTCCGGGCCCAGGGCGTCGCCGCGTCTCTTGCGCACATTCCCGACGGCGAGCGCGTCTATGTCTCGATCGACATCGACAGCTTCGATCCGTCGATCGCACCGGGAACGGCTACGATCAGCCACGGCGGCTTCAGCTACTACGAGGGCAAGGACATTCTCCGCGAGGTCGCCAGACGGTTCGAGGTCGTCGGTGCCGATTTTGTCGAGGTTTCGCCGCCTTACGATCCTTCCGGGATCACCTCGCTGCTGGCCGCACGAACCAGCCTCGACTTCATCGGATCCATTTTTCACGAACGCGCCAAGCGACGCGGCAGGCAGCCCCGGGCCGTAGCGCAATCATTCCTGCAACCCGTTCAACCGTAACCAAGGGAGCAACTCAATGAGCAATGAGACCAAACGCCCACCGCTGGCCCATGCATCCGGTACACCGGTCACGGACAATCTCAACATTCTGACCGCAGGGCCGCGAGGGCCGGCGCTGCTGCAGGATGTCTGGCTGATCGAGAAGCTGGCCCATTTCCACCGCGAAGTGATTCCTGAGCGCCGCATGCACGCCAAGGGCTCCGGCGCCCACGGCACCTTCACCGTCACCCACGACATCACCGGCTACACCAAGGCGAAGATTTTCTCCAAGATCGGCAAGCAGACCCCGATGTTCGCCCGCTTCTCCACCGTTGCGGGCGAGCGCGGCGCCGCGGACGCCGAGCGCGATATCCGCGGCTTCGCGCTCAAGTTCTATACTGAGGAGGGCAACTGGGACGTCGTGGGCAACAACACCCCGGTATTCTTCTTCCGCGATCCCCTGCGCTTTCCCGATCTCAATCACGCCATCAAGCGTGATCCGCGAACCGGTATGCGCAGCGCCGACAACAACTGGGACTTCTGGACGCTGCTGCCGGAAGCACTGCATCAGGTCACGATCGTCATGAGCGAGCGCGGCATCCCGAAGAGCTTCCGCCACATGCACGGCTTCGGCAGCCACACCTACAGTTTTCTCAACGCCGCGAACGAACGCATCTGGGTCAAGTTCCATTTCCGCAGCCAGCAGGGCATCCAGAACCTGACGGACGCGGACGCCGAAGCGCTCGTGGGCAAGGATCGCGAGAGCCATCAGCGAGACCTTTACGGAAGCATCGAGGCCGGCGATTTCCCGCGCTGGACGCTCTTCATCCAGGTGATGACGGACGCCCAGGCCAGGGCTTTCCCATTCAACCCCTTCGACCTGACGAAGGTCTGGCCAAAGGGCGACTTCCCGCTGATCGAGGTCGGATTTTTTGAGCTCCACCGAAATCCCGAAAACGTCTTCGCCGAGGTCGAACAGGCGGCGTTTTCACCTGCCAACATCGTCCCGGGCATTAGCTATTCGCCCGACAAGATGCTGCAGGCACGCCTGTTCTCCTATGGAGATGCGCAACGGTATCGCCTGGGGGTCAATCACCACCACATCCCGGTCAATGCGCCGAAATGTCCCTTCCAAAGCTATCATCGCGACGGCGCGATGCGCACTGACGGCAATCTCGGGGGAACGCCCACCTACTTCCCCAATAGCCGGGGCGAGTGGATCGATCAGCCGCAGCTCAACGAGCCGCCGTTGGAGATCGAAGGTGCGGCCCAGCATTGGGACCATCGGGTCGATGACGATCACTGGCAGCAGCCGGGCGATCTTTTTCGCAAGATGACTCCTGCCCAGCGGCAAACGCTGTTTGACAACACGGCCCGCCAGGTCGGCGGTGCGGCCAAGCACATTCAGGAGCGCCACATCGCCAATTGTACCAAAGCAGATCCGGCCTATGGCGCTGGCGTCGCGAAGGCGCTGGGCATCGATGTCCGACCGCAGACGATCGCCGCGGAATAGGTCCGCCGGCTGGCGGCGTTCAGCCACACTGCCAGCCGTTCCGACCGACGTACCGTTCACTGGGCATTTGATGGTGGCGCCCAATCGTTGGGGCCATCGTCGCTGCCATTGTGCACATAGGCCTCGCCCGGCTTGCCGAAGAGCGGATGGTAGCGGTCGAGTCGGGTAGCGCAACCCGGATACCCGCTGAATAGTCCGATCCCGAGAGGTTCCCAGGAATGTTCGACTATAACGGAAGCTTTCAATCCGCCATTGCTGCGCTGAAACGCGAGCGCCGCTATCGCGCCTTCGCCGACCTGGAGCGCAAAGCGGGACAGTTCCCTCATGCGCGCTGGAACAGCCCAAGCGGCGCGCGGAATGTCGTTGTCTGGTGCTCGAACGACTATCTCGGCATGGGCCAACATCCGAAGGTAATCGAAGCGATGTGCACCGCCGCCCGCACAATGGGCGCGGGCGCGGGCGGAACGCGCAACATCTCGGGCACGAATCGGGCGCTGGTACAGCTGGAGGCAGAGCTTGCCGACCTGCATGGCAAGGAAGCAGCTCTCGTTTTCACATCCGGCTATGTTTCCAACCACACGGGCATCGCGACGATCGCGAGGCTCCTTCCGGACTGCCTGATCCTGTCCGATGCGCTCAACCATAATTCGATGATCGAAGGTGTGCGTGCCGCGGGCTGTGCCAGGCAGATCTGGCGCCACAACGATCTTGAGCACCTGGAGGAGTTGCTCTCGCGCGCAGCGCCCGACCGCCCGAAGCTGATCGTGTTCGAGAGTGTCTATTCGATGGACGGCGACGTCGCTCCACTCGAGGCAATCTGCGACCTTGCACAGCGCTATGACGCGATGACCTATCTGGACGAGGTCCATGCCGTTGGCATGTATGGGCCGCGCGGCGCCGGGATAGCCGAGCGAGACGGCGTGATGACGCGCATTGACGTCATCGAGGGAACGCTTGCCAAGGCCTTCGGGACGCTCGGCGGCTACATCGCCGCCAGCAACGCGGTCGTCGACGCGGTCCGATCCCATGCTCCCGGATTTATCTTCACGACGGCCTTGCCTCCTGCGATAGCTGCGGCGGCGACGGCCTCAATCGCTCATCTCAAGACGTCGGACGTAGAGCGCGCAGGTCAGCGCGCCGCCGTGGCGGCGACCAAGGCGGCGCTACGAAAAGCCGGCCTGCCGGTGCTGGCGACCGAGACGCATATCGTGCCGCTCATGGTCGGCAATCCCGACCTGTGCAAGCAGGCGAGCGATCTTCTGCTTGAACGGCACGGGATCTACATCCAGCCGATCAATTACCCGACGGTTGCCAGAGGCGCCGAGCGATTGCGGATTACCCCCACCCCTGCGCACGATGTTCGGCTGATCCAACAGTTGGCTGACGCCTTGGTTTCGGTTTGGCAGGAACTCGATCTCCCGCTCGGAATAGATTACCGATACGTCGAGCAGCGCGCACGGACGCTCGCGGCCGGCGGTTAGCCTCGCCGCTCAATTGCTCGAGCCAGATGCTTCACGGTCCTGCTCGGTTGCGAGTTTCCAAAATCAGCGAGGCGAAGCTGCCGAAGCAGCTTCGCCTTCATTGTGAGCACCTTCGCCCAAGAGGGTTGCCTGGACAGTCAGCCCAAGCAAATGCGGGGCTGTTTCCTAGTTGTAGCCGCTGGTACCGGGCGACGAGCCGCCGAACGAAGAGTCTCCGGTGCCGCTCAATGACGTCGGACCGTCCGGATTGCCGTTCGGATTGCCGTAGTTCGGATGCAGATGGACCATACCGACGGCATCGCGATCAGCCCGCGCGACCGCTCTGTGATGATGCGTGTTTGCAAAGGCGGCCGTCCCCGAGAGGGCGAACGCAGTGGCCAATGCGATTGTGGTGAGTTTCATAGTTGTGTCCTTCGTGTAGATCGATGTGTCCCTCGACCTGTAGATAAGAGACAATCTCGATCGTCCCACTAAATTCGCTTTTAAGCGCGATGGAAGCTGTCGAGCCGCTCGCCGCAGCACGCCGTTGGGAGTCGCCGATCACGGAATCAGATGCAAGGCGCTGGCGCCTTCCCGATGGTCCTGGTGAGTTAGCCAAGATTACTTTCTTTATAATCGCTTTCGAGCTCGCCGATCTCCATGTTGAGAGTGGGCATCCAGGACACAATGAAGACCCGATATGAAGATAATTTCGATGACTGCGATCGCTGCAGTAATCGGTCTTTCAGTTGTGGCTTTCGGCGCGACGGGGGCTGCGAAGGCGGGCCCCATCGTTCCCCCGGGACATGACTGTCTCGAATATGCCGAAGGGGGGACGGACTGCAGCTTCACGAGCTACGCGCAGTGTGAGGCGACCGCTTCGGGCCTCGCCGCCGAATGCTATGCACCTGCCGTTCGCGATGATGAGCATTGGCGATGGCAAGGCCGAGGCTTCGGCCCATAGCAGGCTACCGGGACCCGAGTCCTTGCCTCTAGCAGCAGGATGAAGGCCTCAGTTCTTGCGCTCATCGGCGAGCCAAGGCCGTGCCTTTCGCATTTGCTCGTCTGGGCAAATAATCTCCAACCGGCCGCCCGGGCCGGAGTGGATCACGAGACGAAAGCCGTGCAGTTTTACGATCGCGGCCACCAGATTCAGGCCAAGGCCGACGCCCGGAGTACTTCGGATCTTGTCGGAGCGGTAGAAACGCCGCAGCACGGCCTCGCGCTCCTGCTCGCTGATGCCGGGGCCGGTATCGGACACGCGCACGATGGCTTCGCTGTCGCCAAGCAACAGCTCGATATCCACCTTGCCGCCTTCGGGCGTAAACTTGATGGCATTGTCGACGAGATTGGCGACCGCCTCAAGCAAGAGATCCCGGTCGCCGCGCACGTTCAGCAGGTGTCCCGCCTCGACTCGCAAGTTGATATTCTTGTTTTCGGCGATCGGTTCGTAGATATCGCACACTTCGCGCAGCAGTTCGTGCAACGGGACGTTACCGAAGCCCGCCGACCGTCGGCTGTTCTCGATTGCGGCCAGGCGCAACAGCGCCGTGATGATCGTCAGCGACTGATCGATGTTCGCGACCGCCTTGTCCGCAACCGCCTGCAGCTGTTCCATCGTCGTTGCGTTGGTGCGGCCGCGTTCGAGAGCGAGCCGCGCCCGCGTCAGCGGCGTGCGCAAATCGTGGGCGATGTCGTTACCTACCCCCGCGAGCGCGTGGATCATCGTTTCCATTTCATCAAGCATGCCATTGACGATGGCCGCCAGCCTCGAAAACGGATCGTCGACGTCACGGTGCGGAAGACGCTCACGCAGATCGCCGGCAATGATACGCTGAACATGCTGATTTACATCTTCGACGCGCTCCTGAGCCCGCATGCTCAACCACGCACCAGCCAGCAGGCACAGGCAAAACGCCGGCAGCAGACCCAGCGCAAGCGCCTGACCTACAACATGGGAAATTTCCCTGGTTTCGTCGACCTCTCGTCCGATCGCCAGCGCGTCGCCATTCGGCATTCGGCGGGCGACCGCGCGGATCGTGCGCGCCTCTCGACCGGTCGGCAGCGTTCGGACGATCGAAAGGCTCTGGACCGAATCATTCATCTTGAGCTCTGGTGGGAACTGTTCCAGATTGCCCGTTATCCTGCGGCCATCCGCGGCGAACAACCCGGCATATTGAACGCCACGGGTGTCTTGCCTTAGATGTTCGTCGATTGCATCCAACCGCCGTTCACCGGGCAACGCCGAGATAACGTTGAGCTGCCTGGCGATCACTCGGTCAGATCGCGCAATCAGGTATTGATCAGTCTGCCAGTAGATGAAGCCGAACAGCGCGATGACGAAAACCGCGAATGCGCCGGTCACCGCCAGCGCTCGACGGAAGGTATTTGAACGTATGATTTGCGCCTGAAGCATCTGATCTCGCCGCGTGAACATTCTGTTTAATGCCCGCGGCGGCCCGTTGCCCCCCGGCCATCTGAGCCCTATGGTCCGGTGCGAAGGATAAAGCCGGCACCGCGAACATTGTGGATCATGGGAACGTCGTTCGGTCCGTCCACCTTGTGACGCAGCCGCCCCATATGCACGTCCACCAGGTTCGTCGCCGGAACGAATTTGTAGTTCCAGACCTCCTCCAAAAGCATGGCTCGCGTCAGCAGCTGGTCGCTACGTTGCATCATATATTCGAGCAAGCGAAACTCACGCGGCAAAAGATCGATCACGCGGTCGCCGCGTTTGGCGGTACGCTCGATCAGATCCAGTTCCAGCGGTCCTGCCCGCAATGTAGTGTCGCGCGATTCCGCCGGTCTGCGCAGCAACGCCTCCACTCTGGCGACGAGCTCGACGATCGCGAACGGTTTCGTGAGATAGTCGTCGCCTCCCATCCGCAATCCACGTATGCGGTCATCCACCGCGCCGAGCGCACTCAGCACCAGTACCGGCGTGCGCACCTGATCCTTTCGGAGCGACTCGATGACGGCAAGCCCGTTCATTCCGGGCAACAGCCGATCTACGATCATGGCGTCGGGCCGGGAACTTCGTGCCTTGTCGAGGCCTTCTATGCCGTCAGCCGACCATTCGACTTCAAAACCGCGATCGGCCAGTTCGGCTGTGATTTCCTCAGCCGTCTCGCTGTCATCCTCGATAGCAGCACTTTTGTCATCAGTCGATTCCCGACTGCGGCGAAAACCGTCGCAGGGTTTGAGGTTGCTGTTTCCACCACTGCAAGCTGGCCCGAGACGGCTGCCCTCAACGACCTGCAATCGCCGTCGGGTTTTCCCGAAGGGAGCCGGGCAGCGCCGCCCGCCTTTCGGGGGCAAAAGGCGTGGCGTCGCCGTCCGCTTGGCGGCCATTTGCCCACCGCCTGAGGGGGCAAGCGCGGTGGAGCCGCTGACCAAAAATAGGCTGGATGAACGAGCTGCACTAGTAAATAGCATTTTAGAATTGGTGGTATCCAAGGCGGCGCTTGCAGCTTCCAGCGCGGGGGCCGGATGTCTGTACGGCGTTTGGCTTGGTTCGGTCCTTGCTGCCCTCGGCCAGATCGACAGCCGGCATTACGTCGGGCCGGATCAAGGACTGGACTGGCAACATGAGTTCTCCTGACGGCTCAGGAGAGGTGGGCTACACCGATCTCACTCATCGGTCATTTTGCCCGCGAAAGCGTTTAGCAGGCTTTCCCGTCAGCAGCCCGGCGGCGATACGCCGGGTGTTGCCGCGGCGCCTGTAGCGTTGGCCGGTGCCATCATGCCCGGCGTTGCCAGGTTCATCGTCGTGCCCTCGGCGCATGCCGACGTATTTGGCGTCGGCATAACCGCCACTGTCGGATCGATGCCGGTGCCGCCAAACTCCGTGATAACTGGTTGGATTGTGCCGGGTGGCGGGCTCGGCGGAATTTGCGGCGTCGAGAGCGGCAACGCCGTGCCATTGCCTGGCGGTCCTCCCGGCATCGAACTACATACGGTGGTCGAGGGGCTGCCAAGCGGGGACGTTGGCGAAACGTTCCCGGTCGTGGTGAGGACGATTGGCGTGGGGATGGTTCCCAGCGTTGACCCCGGCGTCATCGCGGCCGGCGACGTCGTCGTCGACAATGTTGTCATCGTGCCTATGGTGCCCGGTATGGATGAGGAGACCGCGCTCGGCACAGTCGATGACGTCGGTACGGGCACTGCAGTAATTGAAGGCGACGTCAGAGATGGTACTGCGGGCGGCTGCGGCGCCAGGAGAGTCGTGCCGGGAAAATCGGTCATGAATGATGTAGCTGGTTGCGTGGACAGCGTCACTATTGGCGCGGTCGTACTTCCAGTGGTCGACGAGGACGAGCTGGCCGGTACGGCCGACGTCATCGGTGCCGCGGAAACAAATGGCGTCGTTCCGGTTGTGCCGCCCAGTGCCGACATCGAAGTAACTGGCACCGCCGGAGTTCCGGGCGCGATTTGCCCTGTCGGTGTGGAACAGGTCACAACCGTCCCTGGCGTTGTAGGATCGGAAGCCAGCGGCACCGGCGCCAGCGTAGTGACGGGAGCGCCCGGTTGCGTCGTTGCCGAAAACGGGCTCGGGCCGTTGAGCGGGGAAGTCACGATCGTCCCCGGCGTCGATGAAATCCCCATGGCCGTGGTGCCCATGGTGGAGACTTGCGCCAGGCTGGTGTTACAGCCTAGCTGCAGGGCAGCTGCCATGAACAATAAGCGTCGCATTGCGATGGCTTCCTCCGCGCCGATCTAGCTTGTCTGCGCCTTGCGCGCCGCGACCTTGCTGCCTTCCGCGAGGTTCACCATGGGATTAAGGATGACCTGATCGCCCGGCTTGACGCCGTCGTGCACTTCGACCTCCGTGCCGAAGTCGCGTGCGATCGTGATCTTTTGCAGATGGGCGGTGCCGTCTTTGACGACCGCGACATGCAGGCCGTTCTGATCGAATACGACCGCATCGGCCGGTATCGTCATCGATGGTGTCTTGCGCGGAATAAGCAGCTCGACCGTGCAATAGATCCCGGGGCTGAGCGCACCGTCCGGATTGGGGACATCGATCTCGGTCAGCAGCGTCCGGCTCCCGGGCTGCAACGCGCTCGCGATCCGCGTAACCTTGCCGGGAAAACTCCGGTCCGGAATCTCCGGGACACGAACCACGGCATCGACGCCGGGCCCAAGCCCAAAGGCCTCATCCTGGGGGACGAACACCTGGGTACGGATCACATCAGGGTGCATCAGCGTGAACATGAAGGTCGATCCGGACGTCACCAGGCTGCCATTGTCGATGTTGCGCTGTGTGATCACGCCGTCGAATGGCGCCACGACGCGCTGGTAGGCCTTCTCCTGCTCGAGGATTCGAATCTGCGCCTCCTGGGCGGCAATATTCGACTGAGCTACGCCCACCGCGGCCTGTTGCGCCTGCAGGGTCAGGCGATCGTTGTCGCCTTGCTGAAGCGTGAGCCATCCCTGCTTGACGAGCTTGCTATCGCGCCCGTTGGTGACTTCGGCGAGTTCACGACTTGCCTGTGTTTGCTGCAACGTGGCCTGGTTCTGGGCCAGCGTCGCCTTGGCCTGCGTAATCTGGTGGTCGAGCTCAGGGGCGATAATCTCTGCCAACAGGGCTCCGGCCTTGACCCGATCGCCGATGTCGACGTAGCGCTTTTCGATGTAGCCGTTGGTGCGCGCAAAAATATTCGCCGCTTCGAATGCAGTCGTCGTCGCCGGCAACGTGACGGTAATTTTACTATCGCTGGCGCGAATCGTACCCACGCGAACGTCGGGAACCAGGGTACGGCTCTGTTGCGTGGTAGCCGCGACGTCGAGCTCGGCCTGGTAGTGGCGCCAACCTCCTATCGCAAGGCCGCCTGCGAGCAGCAGCAGCGTGCTTGTCCCGAATAGCGCGCCTCCGTAACCTCGCCGCTTGGGCGCAGCGCTCGGCAACGTAACAATACGATCGGTTTCCGGATCAGGCCGGTCCTTCGGCACTTCAGTTTTCGGCCGCAAACGAGTCTCGGTCATTCCTAAGCTTCCTCGAATACGCCATGGTGAGGCTTT
>Ga0210410_10003975_pt1 | contig 13027 bp, 16 predicted proteins | sample IncBWC4MmetaG_FD_161058 | JGI IMG/M metagenome (GOLD analysis project Ga0210410, IMG submission 161058) | Forest soil microbial communities from Barre Woods Harvard Forest LTER site, Petersham, Massachusetts, United States - Inc-BW-C-4-M | ecosystem: Environmental > Terrestrial > Soil >... | reverse complement strand
CGAATCTCCTCGATTCTCGAGCTGCGCCAATCGTCAGGAGCTTCGTTCGCGGACACAACGGAACCCGACCACAATGCTCCGCACGTTGGGCTTGAGCATGTAACGTGAGGAAACGCGCGCCTGCCCCCGGACGACTCCGCGCCAGGAGCCGCCGCGCGCCAAACGATACTCTCCGCTGTCCGGGCCCTGCGGGTCGGATTCCGGGCTGTGACTGTAATAGGTCAGCGAATACCAGTCTTGCACCCACTCCCAGACGTTCCCCAGCACGTCATACAATCCAAATGTATTCGGCTTTTTCTCGCCCACGGGATGGGACTTGCCGCTGGAGTTGTCGCGGGACCAGCCAACTTCTGCCACAGGTCCGTACCGGCAGGAAGTGTTTCCGGAGCGCGCGGCGTATTCCCATTCGGCCTCGGTCGGAAGGCGGTAACGGTAGCCGTCCCCCTTGCGGTTCATCGCCTCACAAAATTTCTGCGCGTCTTCCCAGCTCACGCCCTCGACCGGGAGATTCGGCCCTTTGGAATAGCTGGGATTGATAGTCGTTACAGCTTCATACTCGGCCTGCGTCACCTGATATTTGCCCAACTCAAAAGACCGAGTGATCGTCACCCGATGCGCGGGCTTTTCGTCGGCGTTGCATTCGGCGTCCCCTGCCGAACACCCCATCATGAAGTTTCCGGCCGGAATGTTCACGAAGTACATAGTGCTTGACCTTTCCTTCGCGGGCGGTTGCAAGCGTGGTGCCCCGCCAAGAAACGCGGTGCAAGTCGCTAACCGGAAGTTCTGTTTTGAGGGTTTGCTTGACCGAAAGCCTACCCCTCCTGCCGAATGGCGTCAACCGCCGGGTGCTCGGATTCTCGGATTCGCTTTGACTGATGTAGTAAACTGCGTCCGCGAACGTTTGAGGAGGCAGTAGGGTGAAAGCCCCAGTTCTTTACCGAATCGCTTCTGTTCTTCTGCTGCTGTTTGCCGCCGGACATACCTTTGGATTTCGCCAGAATAATCCGGAATGGGGAGCGGACGCGGTTCTTGGGTTAATGCGCTCTGTCCACTTTGACGCGCAAGGGTTTACCCGGACGTATTGGGACTTCTTCAGCGCGTTCGGGCTTTTTTTCTCCGTGTTTCTTTTGTTCGCGGCGGTTTTGGCGTGGCTGCTGGGCCGGCTTCCGGCAGAGACTTTGGCACGCGTGCGCAGCATTGCCTGGGCGCTCGCCATTTGCTTCGTCGCCGTCACAGCTTTGAGCTGGAGATACGCCTTCACCACCCCCGTTGTTTTCTCAACCCTGATTACCGTGTGTTTGATCGCGGCCGCGTGGCTCTCAGCGAAGACTGCCTGAACCTTGTTTGGCGAGTGGCACATTCAATTCGCAAAAACCTCTTGGGTGCTGGGTGAACCGGTTTGCCGAGCACGGCGCTGTTAGAGAACCACTCGCCGGTATTTAATCGTTGAAGTCTGCAGTCTTTTTGGTTCATCTTCATACTGTCGGCAGGTAGGGGGTATTCATGGCCGCACTCTGGTTGGTGGCGTTGCTGTTGGGCACGGGGTTCGCCATCGCGACGGAGCCAGGAGCGAAGTGGAAAATACTCAACGTGGCCATCATTCTGGGTTGCATGGGCTTAGGGCTGGGTATCGGGTACGCCATAGGTTTAGGAAGCAAAAATTTTGGAGTGGTCCCCAACGCGGCCATACCTTTTTCGATGATGTTCGGAGTGCTGGGAGCTATGGTATGCGTCGCGAGGAACACGTGGAGTGCGAAGTCGTGAGTCATTGGCCGGGTGACCACCCGGCTCCTGGGGTTGCTTCAGTACTTCCCTTTTTCCCGGACACTCACCCTTTGACTTTTGAAGTTGAATTTGCGATCCCCGTCGGGCGCCCGCCTACGGCTTGGTTTTGAGCGGTGTTCCGTTTCGGACAGATTTTTACGCCCCTTGTTTGGTTGAATTGGCGTGGAATCTCCGAACCTTTGAAGTTTTCCCCGTGCCGCCAGAGCACCTTTGCGCAGTTCAGGATGGCAATGAGCCGAAAAAGCTATCGAGTGGTACAGGCGGGCGAACGGACCAGCTCCGATGGGAAGCCGGTGAGCAACAAAGTGCTGTTGGCCACGCCCGAAAATGAATACCAATTGATACGTCCTGACTTGACGTACGTGGATCTGCCGGATCGTCTCAGTCTGCATGAGCCAACGCAAAACATCGAGTTCGTATATTTCCCGAACCGGGGAATGGTTTCTCAGGTTGTGGTAACCAAAGACGGCCGAACCGTGGAAGTGGGTGTAGTGGGCTACGAGGGCTATGTCGGAGCGGGATTGGCCGTTGGCTTGAGCAGAGGTTCGGTGCGGGAAATCGTGCAGATTGCCGGCGATGGCTTCCGCGTGATCGGAAATGCGCTGGAACGCATACTGCGTTCGGCCCCGCAGCTGCAGATGATCTTGAGCAGGCATTCAGGGCTGCAAGGGATGCAGGTGGCCCAGACCGCGGCATGCAACCGGCTTCACGATATACAGCAGCGTCTCTCGCGGTGGCTGCTGATGACTCAGGATAGGGTGAACCTGGCAGTGCTGCCGATCACCCACGACTTCATTGCGACCATGATGGGTACGGACCGGTCCACGGTAAGCCTGGCTGCGTCCGACCTGCAAAAAAAAGGAATCATAGAATACATCCGCGGCGCGGTGAAGGTTGTGAACCGCAGGAAACTTCAGGGCACCGCGTGCGAGTGTTACGAGGTGATTCGACAGTTCGAGGATGACCTCGGATTGCGATAGCAGTTTTTCCTAGTGTTTGATACCCCACAGACAGCACCCTCTCCCTATCGCTAATGTTCCGGCATAGTGGATTCACATCTGAATTTTGAAGCCCGCTCAACAAATGTTGACCTCGTCTGAACCACGCGCAGGAGGTTGGAAAGAGCGGCTTTTGACATCCCTGTGCCGCCGGAGATAGTTGCACTACCGACTTTCGAAGAAACCTAACCGCCGCAAATCTTGAGGTGTGCCGTGGGGGCAATGCGTCGCAAGCTGTTATGGGTGGAAAGGAAGAATTTTCAAGGCTGGGTTTGCACCGAATGCGCGTGGGCGTTCAACCCTTCAGGACCGCTTGTTGGCCAATCCATTGACGAGATGAAGAAGCGCTATGAAAAGCAGCGCGACCTGGAGTTCACGTCTCATGTCTGTGCCGAGCACCCGCGAGCCACAAAAAATCCCAGTTAGTCAGGTGCCCCGGGTTCGCTTTCATCCCCGGGTCTCGGCGTCGCTTCACCTCCTCACCTTGTCCTGGACATTCACCCTCTAAATGTTGAGGTTCAAACCCAGAACCCCGGCGGCGGCCGTGCCTGCGATTTCCTTAGTCTTTCGCACGCCTGCAACGTAACATTCCCGTTGATGCACTGTGTACAAAGGCAGTTTCGGTTTTCTACTTTCCATTTTCCAATATCCCGGTTTCCGTTTTTGCCAGGAGCGCACAATGATCCGAGAACGAGCACTGAAAATCGTGCTGGTGCTGGTGGGGCTGATTTTTGTGGCGCTGGCCTATCCGATGGTGGTGCTTAGTCAGGACGAAGCGCTGCAGATGATGCTGAGTGTCTACGTCACGCTGGGAATTTTTCTACTGCTGGCGGCGCGCAATCCGTCCGCGTCTCGCAGTGTGATTGCCTTCGCGGCATGGTCAAGCATTGCCCACGCCGTGCTCATGGGCGTGCAGGCTTACTACGATGTGGCCCAGCGTGTCCATTTCCTGATCGGCGACCTCGCGCTGGTGATCATCGGCGTCGCGCTGATCGCCCTCGCGCCAGCAAAGCTAAAAGCGGCCGACGCCTGACACCGCCTTCGTCACACCCAAGGTTTGCCAGTAGATATCGTGCTTCCCATACCGGGCGTTGCGACCGGCTTGAGGTCTCTTTCTCCGCCCCGAAGCAAACGGCTGTCGACTAAAGACTGCTGAGTATCGGCTGCAGGCTTCACTGCCTCATCTAGTTCTTTGGCGGACTCGGACTATCCCGCGGGCTCATATCGGGATGATTCCGCAAATACTGCTCCAGGGGTTCGTTGCGCAAGGTGAACTGGAATCCGCGCTCCGTATTCACATCAATGGTGGTCTGCAAATTCAGGTCGGCGAAATCCCTGGCCTGTTCGATCAGCTTCGTGCCGCGCTCGTCAAGCGTCGTGAAATGGATTTGCCCGTCCGCCAGCCAGTAGTCCCTCACGTCCGCGACCGTGCCGTCCTTGAAAAAGAGCTCCACCAGGTCGCGCGCTCCTTGGCCATAAAGGAATGGAGGAGGATTGTCATACCCCGGCACGGCATCTTGTGCGCCTAAGCCGCCTGATCCATAGGCAGTCCAGCCGTTCCCAAAGTCGGAGCCGAAGCTGTAACCGCCATAGCCGTAGAACGGCGAAAAGCTGCATCCGGGTCCCCAGAACGGACCGCAAGAAGGCCACCAGAAGGAATTGAACTCTCCGCCAAAGAAAAATGGGGGGCCAAAGAATATGGGAAAGCCGAAAATAGGGAACGGGCGTGGGGGAAATGGGCGCGGGTGAATCGGGTGGAGCTGAACACGGAAACTGTTGGCGTTGAATCTTGCTCCAGGGAGCGCTACTGCCGAGCCTCGAAATCCCGACGCTGTTCCATGGCCTGCCGGAGCCGAACCATGTGGCGTGCTCATGTGCGCGCCGCCGCCGGCAAAGTGTCCCCCGCCTCCGATATGCCCGCCGCCTCCGCCGCCGTGCCCGCCACCACCTCCATGTTGAGCCAGCGCAATGGGAGTCTGCAGCCAGGCGCAGACCAAGACACCGGATGCAACCAAGATGAACTTTCTTAGGATCGAACCGCGAAGGAAAAAGCTCGCCATATGGGTACCCTCCCCGCAGCCTCCGATGTAGAAGCTGCCAGGTTCGCGCGGATTCGTTACACCCAAGTCTAAACCGGTTGGATGCTGTTTACAATTTGAAGCGTTGGCCGCCCGCTCGCACATACGAACGCGCCTCCGCAGTTTCCCTTTTGCCGCGTGGCGGCCTACAATGTGCCCGCTACTTTCCAGAGAAGGGCGAAACCATGCGAAAACGGACGGCCATAGTCAAACTAATGATCGTTGCGATGTTGTGTTTGGGATTCGGCGCCGCGGCGCGGGCGCAGTACACCGACTGGAAGGCCATCGAGGACTTGGGCGGGCCGCAGGAGTTTCTGGCGCGGCGCGCGGAGTTGATGGCGCAGACGAAGACCGGCTACACGCTGCTGTTTGCGCGCAACGAAATCGCGGAAGCGACACACTACCGCGAGGACAACGACTTTTACTACTACACGGGCGCGCAGGATCCCGGCGCGGTGCTGGCCATGGATAACTCGACCGGCAAGACCTATCTCTTCGAGCCGCAACAGGCCGGCCGCACCGCACAGGTATACGGCCCGAATCTTCTTTCGCAACCCGACGAAGCCAAAAAACTTGGTTTCGAGAACGTGTTGCCGATCGGAAACCTCGATCTGCTGCTGTCTTCCGCTTTGAGCGCGCATCCGCAAGTGGATCTGTGGGTGCGACTGGGTTTTCCGGACAAGGCCGATGGCGCGCGCGCGGAAGTGGGCCGCGACCACGCGTGGAAATTCGCGCACCCCTACCACGAGGACGTTCCCGAGGATCTGGCGCCGGCGAAGCTGCTGGCGGAACGCTATCCGATGGCCCGGCTACGCGACGTGACCTCCATTATTGATGCGATGCGCAATATCAAGCGGCCGAAAGAGATTGAAGTGCTGCGGCGCAACGGGAAAATCAGCGCGGAAGGCGACCGCGCGGCGATTGCACATGCCCGCCCGGGAATGCACCAATACGAGATCGAAGCGCGGGCCTACGACTATTATTACAGTCACGGAGCGCAGGGCGTGGCGTATCTGGCGATTGTGGGCTCCGGAAAAGACATCAACACGTGGCACTACTTCTCGAACAGGAATGTCATCGAGGCGAATCAACTTGTGGTGTTTGATTACGCGGCCTCCCTAGACCACATGACAATGGACATCACGCGCACATTCAACATCAGCGGGAAATTCACGGCGGAGCAGGCGAAATGGTATGCGGTGGACCTGGAGTCACAGAAAGCCACAATCGCGCTGCTAAAACCCGGGCACACCTATGAAGAAGCCGAAGCGGCGGGCAAGGCGGTGTTTGACAAGGCGGGAATTGGGAACCAGTGGTACGGCTGGCCGGGCCACTTCGTGGGACTGGCGACGCACGACGTGCTGCGTGCAAGCGGTCCCATTAAGCCTGGCCAAGTGGTGACGGTGGAACCGATCGTGGAATTTCCCGACAAGCAGATGCATTTCCGCGTAGAAGATACCATCCTGATCACCGAGGGCGAGCCGGAAATCCTGAGCGCCGCAATTCCCAAAGAAATGGCCGACGTCGAAAAACTAGTCGGCAGCGAAGCAAAGGAAAAATAGAATCGACCTTGGAGATCACCTCATGTGTCTGTTCCACCGCGCTTTTCCCTTCCCGATTTTTCTGAGCTTGGGTGTTTTGAGTCTTACGATTCTCGCGTCCGTGGCCCGAGTTACGGGCGGACGTTACGATTTTCGAGCGCGACCAGCAAGGAGGCCATCCGGCGTGGCTATCCTGCCGCTGTTGCTGCTGCTTGTAGCCCCGTTCACTCCTTAGCCGGCGACAGGTTGTATGGCACAGACCTCCGCGGTATTGCGTTTTCTTCAAAAACGGACTCCAGATTCATAGGCGGACTTGGATTGACCGAAAACACGATGAATGTCACGGAAGTCAGCGTGTCGAGTATCCCGGATGACGAGTTCGAGGTGCCGGCAAGGTGGAAGATTAAGCAAGATAAGCTCTAGGGTAAGAGTCACTTCACAAAGGCATTCGCCGTCTAGAGCACCGTCACTTGCTTCTCCTCAGCTCGGTTGCTTTTGGTCGAACTCAGCCCGTAGGCCGACGCACACGTGAACTCTTCATCGATCTTCTTGGAGGGAAGCTGAAGACGACGGCGTCCAGTCCAATTGATTACCTCGACTGGCCGTGACGTCAGCAGGTTCGAAAGACACACACTTATTGAGGAATGGAGAAGTCGTAGATCTTGCCGGTGGCGTTGCCGCCGGAGCGGGATGCGCCGAGATCGCCGCCCGACATGTTGGACTGGGCTCCGGTGCCGAGGAAGAAAGCGTATTCCCCGGGCTTGAGATCGGAATCCAGCGTGACTTTGTAAACGCGGATGCCCGCATGTTCGGCCCGGAACGAAATCTGCTTCTCCTTTTTGATCCCCGCTTTCCCGCCGGCCAACCCGCCGAAACTGCCGACCTGAAATTCCCGGTGATCGCTTTTCTTCTCCAAGCTGAGCAGAACGTAATCCGCGGCGGTATCGCCATCGGGAACATAGAAGTAGAAAACAGGACGCCGGTCCTTAACGAGGTTCGCGGATATCGGGCCTTCAACGACGGCATCCCAGTGTTCGGAACGGATCCCGTTGGTAAAGATGCTCGCCGCGCGGCCGCCCGTCTTCTGATGAGTGAGCGTCCGGCCTTGAACGAGCGAGAACGTCGGTCCGTCTTTCCAGTAAACGCCGACTTCCGGCGGCGGAAGATTTGGATCCGGCGTCATCGGCGCCCCCGCAACGACGACTGTCGGAGGAAGCGCGGGATTGATCATGGCCTTGACGACGGCGTCGGAAACCTTGGCTTCCTTCAGGGACTTCAGGCCGTCCACCGAGGTGTCGAAGTTAAGGCCGTCGGAGCCGGAAACGCTGCGGATTTTGGCGATTATGACATCGTCGGAAAGGCCGAGCGAAGCCATGGTGATGATGTCCTGATTGGTCAGGCGTTTGGAGGAATCCTGTGACGCGGCGGCGGTAGTGAACAGGAAGCCGGACAGAAGCAGTACCCTAAGCAACCCGCAAAGAAATAGAGCAGCTTTGCTGTCCAGGAGCGAACGCCGAAGTCGAGGCATGAAAGGATCCTTTCCCTTGATTAATGAGATGGACGTGCCGCGACAGTAATACGTTTCAGAACGGAAATACACACAAAGTTGGATGGCCGATTCAGCGCAGGTGATGTCTCAAAGGTTGACGGGTTGGGGGAATAGGAACCCATTCGGGAGAATGGCGTTCCCGGGGCCTTCGCTCAACAGTGGTTGTTGGACAAACTATTAGACGATTGCTCGACCTTGCGTGCGAGCGTTGCTAGGATACGTCCGAGGGCCATGCCTGCGAGGAAAACAACCAAAAAGAAGGGGCGCGAGAAACGCCACGAGCTTGTGGAGTCGTTGCGGGTTTCGCTGCGCGAGCGCTTCGGCGTTTGCGCCGGGGAACGCATTGGTGTGGCGGTTTCCGGTGGCGCAGATTCGGTGGCGCTGCTGCGATTGCTTATCGAATTGCGCGAGGAATTGGGCGTGGTTTTGTGCGTGGCGCATTTCAATCACAAGTTGCGGGGAAAAGCGTCGGGGGCGGATGAACAATTCGTGGCCAGACTTGCCGCGCAGCATGGGCTGGAATTTTTCATCGCCCGCGAAAACGTTGCCGAAAAGGCCCGGCGGGAGCGGGCAAACCTGGAGGATGCGGCGCGGCGCGCGCGTTACGCCTACTTTGGGCAGCTCGTGACGGATGGGCGAGTTTCGCGCATTGCGGTGGCGCAGACCGCGGACGACCAGGCAGAGACGGTGCTGGCGCACATTTTGCGCGGCACGGGGCTGGCGGGGCTTGCCGGAATTCATCCGCAAGCCGGAAGTGCGTTCCGGCCGCTGTTAGGGATTCGGCACGGGGCGCTGCGCGATTACCTGCGTGGCATACGCCAAGGCTGGCGCGAGGACGCAAGCAACCGGGATGAAACGCGAACACGATCGCGTATCCGGCATAAGCTCCTTCCCTTTTTGGAGAAACAATTTCAAAGCCCGGTTGTCGAGCATCTGTGCCAACTGGCAGAACTCGCGCGGGAAGATAATTCTTATCTGGATTACGCGGCTCAATTTCGAGCGAAAGCGGTTGGGAAAGAAATTGGAGCGGGCATTTCCATTCCAGTCGGAGAGTTTGCGGGAGACCAAAAAGGCTTTCCAAAAAGAAGCGGCGCAGAATCCCCGGAAACGAGCGCCCTTGCGTTGAGGAAACGGATGATTCGAGAAGTCGTGAAGCGGATGAAGCCGCGGGCCGGCGAATTGGGGGCGCTGCATGTGGACGCGGTGCTGCATTTGGCCGGGAACGGCCACTCGGGAAAGATCCTGCAGTTGCCGGGCGGAGTGGAAGTGCGCCGGGAACGCGATTCGCTGGTCTTTCGCGCATCGGCGCCGCGCAAGGACAAGGCCGAGTCGGCGACTTTTTCGTTGCACGTGCACCTGCCCGCCACAGGCGAGGAGTTGCGCATTGATGCACTTTCTCACATCTTGCGTTTCCGGGTGATTGACTGGCCCTCGGAAGGGCGAGAAACTATTAGTACAGGGGCGGTTCTGGACCGTGGCCAGTTACTTGTACCTCTTGAATTGAGGAGTTGGCGTCCCGGCGACTCGATGCGGCCAAAGGGCCATCAGAATCGGCACAAGGTGGCGCGACTGTTGAACGAGTTGGGCGTGAGCCGCTGGGAAAAAGAGAGCTGGCCGGTGCTGGCGAGTGCGGGAAGGTTAGCGTGGGTCCTGGGATTGCCGGTCGCGGACGAGTTTGCAGTGGGTGAAGGGAGCCGTGTAGCGGTGGTGATTACAGAGGAATCCTCATCGTGAGCCGTGGAAGAGGTGCCTCCTACTCTGCGGTGCGAATCGCCAGCCGCGTGAAAACGCTGGGGCGCGCGATTTCGCAGGCGTACCGGGGGCGGCGGCTGGATGTTGTGGTGACGATGGACCGTTCGTTCGTATTTGCGGCTGACCTGGTGCGAGCCATCGACGGGCCCGTGGCGGTTCATTTTGTGCGCGAAGATGTGCGCGACGTCGAGATGGACGGGCGCGTGCGGCGCGAAGTCTTCTTCGGGAATCGCCAGACCACCAGCGGCGACCAGGAGCACTCGGAGTTCAAAGGGCGCGACGTTTTGCTGGTGGATGCGGTACTGGACAGCGGGGTGACGCAGGAGTTTCTGCTGCGGCGCATCGGAGAAAACCGGCCGCGTTCGCTGCGGCTGGCGGTCCTGCTGGACAAGGCGTCGAAGCGGCGCGTGGCCCTGGAGCCCGATTACTTTGGCTTCCAGACTGCATCCAACTTAATGTGGTCTGGGTACGGGCTGGCCGGGCCGAACGGCCTGGGGCGTAATGGAAAAGCATTAATCAGCGGCGAGAAGGCGGGCGGCGGCGCCAAGCGGGCGAAAAGGCGCAAACGGTGAGGCCGGCAAGCATTTTATTCAGTTTCTTGGGACGGGTCTGATTGTGAGGGCAATGTGAATTCCACGGCTAAAACAATTCTATTCTGGATCTCGATCGTGTTCCTGGGCGTGATGCTCTGGAAACTGGTCTCGGCCAACGGGCAGGCTGCGCGTGAGGACACGCCAAGCTACAGCGAGTTCATGGCCAAGGTGGACGAGGGCGACGTCAAGGAAGTGACGATGTACCTCTCGCCGAACAGCTACGAAATGCAGGGGGAGTATGTGCGCCCGGCGAATCACAAATTCCGGGTCACCGTACCCAAGGAAAACGCCCCGGAAATCACCAAGACGCTTCGCGACAAGGCCGTGCAGCTGAGCGTGAAGGAAGTGCGCAGCGGCGACTGGGTTTTGATTTTACTGAATGCCCTTCCCCTGTTGTTGCTGGCAGGATTCGTATTTTTCCTGATGCGGCAGATGCAGGCGGGCGGCAACAAGGCACTGAGCTTCGGCAAGTCGCGGGCGCGGCTGCTTTCCGCGCAGCAGAAGAAAGCAACCTTCAAGGATGTCGCGGGCAGCGACGAAGCGAAGGAAGAGCTGCAGGAGATTATCGAGTTCCTGAAGGACCCGCAGAAATTCCAGAAACTGGGCGGCCGCATTCCGAAGGGCGTGCTGCTTGTCGGACCTCCGGGCACGGGCAAGACTTTGCTGGCGCGGGCGATTGCCGGCGAAGCGAATGTGCCGTTTTTCTCGATTTCGGGTTCGGACTTTGTGGAGATGTTCGTCGGCGTGGGCGCGAGCCGCGTGCGCGACCTGTTTGAGCAGGGCAAGAAGAATGCTCCTTGCATCATCTTTATTGATGAAATCGACGCGGTCGGGCGGCATCGCGGAGCGGGCCTGGGCGGCGGACACGATGAGCGCGAACAGACTCTGAACGCGCTGCTGGTCGAAATGGATGGATTTGAATCGAACGAAGGCGTGATTCTGATCGCGGCGACGAACCGTCCCGACGTTTTGGATCCTGCGCTGCTGCGCCCCGGGCGTTTTGACCGCCGCGTGGTGGTGGCGCGCCCCGACGTGAAGGGCCGCGAAGAAATTCTTCGCGTGCACACGCGCAAGGTTCCACTTTCGGATGACGTGGATCTTTCGATCATTGCGCGGGGCACTCCGGGCTTTTCCGGCGCCGACCTGGCGAACCTGGTGAACGAAGCGGCGCTGTGGGCCGCGCGACAGAACCGCAAGTTCGTGGCGATGGACGATTTTGAAATGTCCAAGGACAAAGTGCTGATGGGCGTGGAGCGCAAGTCCATGATCCTGTCGGACGAAGAGAAGCGGAACACCGCATATCACGAAGCGGGGCACGCGCTGGTTGCGGCAATGACGCCGGGCGCCGATCCGGTTCACAAGGTGACGATTATTCCGCGCGGCATGGCGCTGGGCTTGACGATGCAACTGCCGGAGGCGGACAAGCACACCTACACGAAGGAATTTCTGGAGGGCATGCTGGCCGTGCTTATGGGCGGCCGCAGCGCCGAAGAAATTTTCCTGGGACACATCACCACCGGCGCGGGCAACGACATCGAGCGCGCCACGGATATCGCGCGCAACATGGTTTGCGAATGGGGCATGAGCGACCTGGGACCGCTGGCGTTCGGCAAGAAGGAAGAGGCCATCTTCCTGGGCCGCGAGATTGCGCAGCACCGCGATTTCAGCGAAGACACCGCTTTGCAGATTGACCGCGAAGTGAAGAGGATCGTCAACCGGGGTTACGAGGCTGCAAAGAACCTGCTCTCCACCCATAAGGAGACGCTGGACAACATTGCGCAGGCGTTGCTGATCCGCGAAGTGCTTGACGCCAATGAAGTGCGCTTATTGATGGAAGGCAAGCCGCTGCCCGAAAAGCCGCGGACCCCTCCCACGGTGCCGCCGCAGGCCGCGCCGGCAGCGGACCCGAAGGTGGTTCGCCCGGAGATGCGCCCGGCCCCGGGCTTTACGCGCGGGGATTCTCCGGCGAAAGCGTGATTTAGCTAAGGTCTCAAAATTTCCTCCAGGGGCCCGAAAAATCGGGCCCCTACTTTTTTGCGCGCAGGCGTACAATACGGCCATGGGACTGAAAGACGGCGAAAACCTGAATATTACCTGCCCGTGCTGCCAGGCGAAGCTGGTGGTGGACCCGGTGATTGGCGCGGTGCTTTCGCACGAGGCGCACGTCAAGCCCGGACCGGACGTGGACCTGACACAGGCGCAGAGCATCCTGGAGCAGCAGAAGAAGAACCGCGAGGACAAGTTTGCGGACTCATGGTTTCAGGAAACCAACAAGGAAGACATTCTCGCCAAGAAGTTCGAAGAGGCCATGAAGAAGGCCAAGGACGCACCCGCCGGGAAGCCTATCCGCGATTTCGATTTGGATTAGGATTTGGTGACTTGTGACTGGTGAAGAGCGCACGGTCAGGCTCGGTGAGATTTGTTTTCCTTTTGAGGGGCCCGCCGCAGACGGCGGCCGCTACGTGAGCTGGTTTGACCTTCAATGCGGTTTTCGGAATCCATGATAACTAGGAAGAAGTTCAGGGTGCGCGTTGGCCGGCGGGCGATTGTTTTGGGCGAGCGCACGCTGGTGATGGGCGTGCTGAACGTGACGCCTGACAGCTTTTCGGATGGCGGGAGATTTTTTCGGGTGGCGGATGCTGTGAAGGCCGCGTTGGCCATGGAGCGGGCGGGCGCGGACATTCTGGATATTGGGGCGGAGTCCACGCGGCCGGGGTCCCGAGGCATTTCG
>Ga0210410_10003974_pt1 | contig 13029 bp, 9 predicted proteins | sample IncBWC4MmetaG_FD_161058 | JGI IMG/M metagenome (GOLD analysis project Ga0210410, IMG submission 161058) | Forest soil microbial communities from Barre Woods Harvard Forest LTER site, Petersham, Massachusetts, United States - Inc-BW-C-4-M | ecosystem: Environmental > Terrestrial > Soil >... | reverse complement strand
AGCAGATACCACATTTCGACCCGGCGTGTGTTGCCGGCATCGTTATGCGCTCCTACCAGAGTCAGTGCGGTCCCGTTATAGGTCACGCCGCTGACGGTGGTCGCAGCGTTGTTCGTAATGTTGATGGAAACCCCGACGATCATCACACGGTTGGCCGTGGCCGTGGTGGTATGGGCAAAGGTAAGCGTGCTGACTCCATTCAGCGTCGCCGAGGCCGAGGTCGTCGCATCCACAGCTACCTGTGCCCGCAGAGTCGTTGCAGCCAGAGAGAGCAGCAACGCCGCGAGGATCGCGATACTGGTGTGCGTTTTGTCGTTCGCACTGCGGCCAACGAAACGCCCGAATAATTTTGAAACCAGATATTGGCCACGTGCCACGCCGCGCAATATGCGGCTACCGGCTCCGGCAAATTTTGCCCGTACGATTCTTCTTCCAATCCGCACTTCTTTGGCCTCGGCGATTCCCAGAATCTGTTCGCGTCCGACTGGCGGATCATTTTCCAATCCGCAGTCACCTCGGGTAATGAACGAATTCTTATCCGGATCGGCGGACACCAGCCGATGAACTCGAAAGCCATTCACACCTTTGATTAGAAGAATATGTCCATTCCGTAATTTGCTCATGATTACGGGAGTAACATGGACAATCTCTCGGTCACGAATTGCCGGAGACATGCTGGCGCCGCGGGCCTGAAAACGCACGGTATTGCCCCGCTGCAAGAGCTCCCGAGTTAAGGTTTCGAAAAGAAGAGATTCGGCCCGATCACTATTTCGACCGTCAGCCGAGGAATTCTGGGAATGCGGCAGCTTCGCCGCTTCCATAGCGCTGTCATCCTGAGCGAAGCCATTCTTCAGGCGTAGCGAAGGATCTCGATCTCCACCACCCTCGCGCGTCGAGCCCCGGTTATCACTAGACTTTCCAGGATGAAGAGAAGGAATTTGTCCCACCGGATAAGAACCCATCGCCGCAGCCGCGTCTCTCCGCGTCAATCGCGGAACTGAAGAATCTTTTCTACCGCGCCCTGGTCCGGCTCAAACGAATAGCGATAGCAAGGCACCGACTCCGCCAACTCCTGCAAGAACTCCAGCGCAGACTCCACATACTCATGCCGATGAAACGGCACAAAGCTGCGCGCAAACAACTCCGCCACCGCCTGCGACTTGGTGAGCCGCGTCACGACATTCCCGTGACCATGCTCCAGCACAAAGATCCGAGTCAGCGGCGCACTATTCGGCGAAGCAAACATCGCTTCCCCATGCCAAGGCGTTCCATACATCCGCATCCCACCGCGAGTTACCTCAGTTCTGTCATCCTGAGCGGAGTGAGTTGCCCGCGAAGCGGACGAATCACGCAGTCGAAGGACCCCGTGCTCGCCGGTGCTACCTGTGGCCTCAAAAGGAGTTTCCACCACGGCTCGCGTGGACCCCTCATCCCTCCGCACAATAATCCGATCATCGCTCAAAACCTCAACCTCTTCCCGCGATGTCCACAACCGCGTAGTCGTGCTCTTCCCCGCTCCCGAATGCCCCACAAACAAATTCCCGACGCCCGAAGCAATGATCCCGCAACTATGTAACTCGACTGCTCGTTCCCGAGTTAGCCGGTGGGTAATCAGCAATTCGTCTAATGGATATTGCAGGGGGGTTACGTCCGACATCGCACAACCAATCAACTCTTTGTTCATCTGGAGCGTTGCCTCGCGGAACTGATTGTCCACAAAGAGCCGCTTATAAGGGTAATTCCCAAACATCGGAGCACTGAAGTCAAATTGATATCCAGCCCCGTCTTCATACAATCGCCAGATGGAGCCCGAGTCAAAGAGCTTGCCAGCGGATGTCGGGCGAAGGCCGCCGGACCATTCGATTCTTATTCTTATGTCTGTTTGGCTCGTCTTAACGCGGAATGGCTCCAGCAATTGGTCAAGAGTGACGTCTTCGCAGCACGCGCCCTCTAAGTGGACTGACACTCGGCCTATGCAGAACCCGCTGCGGTGGCCCATATCGCCAGCGATATCTCTTTCGACAGCACTCGCAATATCCATATTCGTTGTGGGCCCTGAAACGGTCATTAGAATGAGCCGCTATGATCCTAGCGGCATGCAACCGCCCAGAAGGATCGAGCAGGGGCCTGCTGCGCCTCCTGTAGGGCCGGTGCCCCCCGAAATCTTGCAGTGGCCGAGAACAGCCTCCTCAGGACGCAGACTGATCGTGACTAACTGCGGCCGTTCATACGGTTTTCCGCTTCCGGACTGATCCAGCCCTTGATTCATTAAGCCTCCACGTCGCGTCCGCTTCAGTGATTGCCGCAGCTTCCACATCCAGGTGCCGTATGCGAGCCGTTCAAAACAGGAAGCAATTGCAACGGAGCCACCCAACTGTCCACATCAATCTCTTTGCTCCGAATGCGTTGTGCCGACTCCAGCACTCTGTCGTATTCGCTGCCTCCGAGGCAGAATGCACATTCTCCATGCAATGGAACTTCAACTCCAATCGCCGCTGCGCGAAGGTGTGCAACATTGCAAAGAAACTCCACTGGACTCTCGCGGTCGCCATTCTCTAACTCGCCGTTAGCCGGACACATCCCGCAAAGCGACTGAATCCTGCACTCGATGCACTTCGTTACGCGTGTTCGTTTCCGGCTTCGCAATGCGAACAGAGATTCCTCCCACACCGCATTCACTCCGGCTTCTCGAATGCCGTACGTTTCCTGCTGCGAGATGATGCAAATACCAACTTCGCCATACGCGTTTATGGCAAAGGAGTTCATGCCGCCGCCACACGCGTAGACTTCTTTGCTTTGCGCCAGATTAGGCGGACTCTGAATATCTCGCTCGACCAAGTGGCGATACTCATTGGCTCTCTTGGGAGAATACAGGTCAAGGGCTACGACTTCTTCCGGCGTAAGCCTCACCGCCAGCGGACTCTGCGAGCAGTCGATCCGCGGATTTATCTGCGCGTCAAACTTAAAGTCCACTCCAAGTTCATCCTCAGCAAACTGTTGCATTGCCCCGACTTCATGCTTATTGATGCTGGTCGCCACCGTCTTCAACTTCAGCGGCAGGCCTCGCTCCTTCAGCAACGTGATCCCGCGCAAGCACCTGTCATACGAGCCCGGAACCGCTGTCAGGGCCTCGTACGTCTCTCGCGTGCGCCCGTATAGCGTGATCTCAATGGCAAACGGAGGCCACTCCACCAGATAATCTGCAATGGCTTCGTTGATGATCGTGCCGTTGGTGAACAGCGTGATCAGGAATCCTTTTTGCTTGGCGTATGTGTAGATCTCGAGAAAATCTTTGCGGGCAAAAATTTCGCCGCCGGTGTAAAGCAGCCAGAAGCAGCCCATCTCGACCAGTTCGTCGAGCATCTTGAAATGTTCTTCTTTGGTCAGCTCGCGGCGCTTGGCTTCCACGTCGCCCATGGGAAGGTTGTTGTAGCAATGCAGGCACTCCAGCGGACAGCGCCGCGTCACTTCAATGGAGACTTGCATGGGCACGCGCTGCCCGGCCTGGCGCTGGTGCAGATCCGCGCTGAACTCGCCGTAACTTAGCTGCTCCATGTGAGGGCTCCCTCGATTCCCTGCTCACTTCGCCGAAGGCAGTGGGCGCGTTCTATCTTTTTTCGACTTGCACAACTTTCGCGCCCGCTGCCACCAGCCTTCCCGCCCCACTGGTCTTTATCCGTGCCCCTCAGTCCGCTGCCATCGCCGCAGACGAAGACACTGGAACCTCGACCAGACCTACACCCTTCATCTCGCTCACAAAATCCGCGACGTCACGCTCGGCCTGTGGCGGCTCCACGTCGTACTCTTCAGCCACCGCCGCCGCGACCTGCGAAATCGTCTTCGGCGAAGCCAGCAGCTTCCAGATCAGCGTCCCGGTACCGTTAAAGCTATAAATCGATGCCAGGTCACCGACCTTCGCGCGCACTGGCACGATCAGCGTTTCTCCAGCGACAACGCGCGCCACTACCGATTGCGACCGAACCAGAACTTGATCTCTGAATGCGGTTTCCAAGTTGTGATCTCCTGTTCGGATTTCGTAACAAGCGCCGCTTGCGTCTCAGCTCGAAATCCAAACTCTTGTATTCCCAAAATGAGACTACGGCAAAACACCGCATTTTCAGCCATCAGACTTGCTGTAGGTATCGGGGTGGTTATCACCCCGAATGGTTCGACCCGGAAGGATCCGGCGCGCCTGAACGCCACGCCTCGCGCCGTTTTGCTGATGATTACGATAAGAAATATCTATTGGACTCAGCCCACGCTTCGATTTAGTTTCGCGCATTCACTGTTAATGCGAAAACAAATCTCACCATTGGGACCACTCAACTTGATCAGGCTTTTTCGAGACCACTTAGGAATGAAAGAAGAATCCGTGCGTTGCATGCAACTGAAGTTGTCATCAACCTGCGCCGTACTGTTGGTTGGTTTGGCGTTGTTATGCGGACTATCGGCCGTCGGTTTTGCCGACGACGGGTCCAAGCCCGACCCTGCAGGAACCGCCACCGGGGATAAGACAGCCGCGGTTGATGCGGCGGGAAATCCTTTCGTCGTGCCAGAGCCTACGGATAAAACCGCGCCAGACTATGCCGCGAACAAGAAAGCCTTCGACGATTACCAGGCGCAAGCTGGGAAGGAACCGCTCGCGGTAAAGCTAGCCGACGACGTGGGGCATGTCCGGGTGGCCACGAACTTCGCGTGGACATTGAACACCGGCTATCTCGTGCTCTTTATGCAGGCGGGGTTCGCGCTGCTTACGTGCGGGCTGGTACGGAAGAAAAATGCCGCGCATTTAATGATGCTGAACTTTGCGGCCTACGTCTTCGCCTTCCTCGCTTACTACGCGGTGGGATATGCATTCCAGTTTGGAGCGGTGGCCATCAACGCGGCGCCGACGAATCTGGGCGGCATTCCCACGCTGAATCATTTTCTGATTGGCAGCGGTCAGTGGGGATTTGTTGGAGGCAAGGGATTTTTTCTCGTCGGTCCGGCCTATGACAGCGCGAGCAATTGCTTGACGCTGTTTGAAGTCGTCTTCATGGAGACGGCTGGATACATTATTGTCGGCGCGATTTGTGAACGCATAAGCTTCTGGGCGTTTTTGCTCTGCGAGCTTGTGATCGGCGCGATTCTCTATCCGATCTCTGGCTGCTGGGCGTGGGGCGGTGGCTGGCTCTCACAACTTGGATCGACAATGAACATGGGCCACGGTTACGTCGATTTTGCCGGGTCCACGGTGGTCCACGCGGTGGGCGGATTCTGCGCCATGGCGCTCGCGATCATTCTGGGGCCACGGCTGGGCAAGTATGGGCCTGGCGGGAAGATTCGCGTCTTCCCTGCTCACAATATCGTCTACGTTGTGACTGGCACATTCATTTTGCTGTTCGGGTGGATGGGCTTCAATCCGGGCTCAACCCTCGGAGCGACCGATCTTCGCATCTCGGTGGTCGCGGTCAATACGAATCTGTCGGCGGTCGCAGGCTCGGCTGCCGCAATGCTCATCTGGTATTTCCTGTTCGGCAAGCCCGACATCACCATGGCGTGCAACGGCATGCTGGCCGGGCTGGTGGCCATCACTGCTCCTTGTGCGTTTGTGTCTCCCACTTCTTCGGTGATCATTGGCTTGCTGGCAGGCTGCCTGGTTTGCGGGGGCGTTCTGTTCAATGAGCGCGTGCTTAAAGTCGACGATCCTTGCGGCGCGGTCTCGGTCCACGGCTATTGCGGCTGGCTAGGAGCGGTTTGCGTGGGAATATTTGCCGATGGAACCTACGGCTCGGGCTGGAACGGAGTCGGCGCCGCCAGCTACTTAGGGCGGGCGGGGCAGGGCGTCACCGGCCTTATTCACGGCGACACAAAACAGTTCTGGTGTCAGCTTATGGGAGCAACGTTGTACGCGGTCTGGGCGTTCGGCGGTACCTTCGCCGTTTTCTGGACGGTGAACAAAGTAAAGAATATGCGAGTTCCGGCGGAGTCCGAAGAGGAGGGCCTGGACGTCCCTGAGTTTGGAATGCCCGGATACCCAGAGGATGCCGTGGTCACGCCCTCTTACTGATGGCGCGATCGAGACTTGCTACTTGATGGTGGAATTGCCTCAGAGGAATTAGCGGAATCTACTGGGTATCGGGTTCTGCGCTCGCTCCATCGGCCGCCGAACACACATAAATGTCGGGCTTAATCCCAGTTTTTTCCCGGTAACGCCGGGCGACTTCCTCGGCGAATCGGGCAGCATTCGCCTCCTTCACCAGGTTTACCGTACACCCGCCGAACCCACCACCGGTCATGCGTCCGCCGTAGTGGCCGGGCAATCCTTCCGCCAGTTCCACCATCAAGTCGAGTTCCGCGGAACTTACGGCGTAGAGATCTCGCAGGCTGTTGTGCGAGGCTCGCATCAATTCGCCAAAGCGTTTCAGCTTTCCCGCCGTAAGCGCCAAGCTGCCCTCCAGTACGCGCTGGTTTTCGTTCACGATATGACTGCAGCGCTGGTAAATAATCGGAGGCAGATCGGCGGAGTGGGCTTCGAGTTGTTCGACTGAAACGTCGCGCAGCGCCCTGATATCCGGGTACCACTGCGACAAAATCCGCACACCCTCGTCACACTCGTCGCGACGCTGGTTATATTCTCCTCCAGCATGACCGTGTTTAACCATGGTGTTGCAAATCACCAGCCTCACATCGGCAGGAATCGGAACGAGTCGGTATTCAAGCGACCGGCAATCGAGCTGAAGAGCGTGCCCTGCTTTTCCCAGGCAGGAGACGAACTGATCCATAATGCCGACGCGCGCTCCCACAAAGGTGTTCTCGGCACGTTGACAAAGCTTGGCCACTTCCGGCATGGGGAGAGTCGCACCATTGAGACTCAGCAAGGCGAGGGCGCCGGCGACTTCCACCGCCGCGGACGAACTTAAGCCGGAACCGATAGGGACTCCTCCGCGAACGAGAACGCTGGCCCCCCGCGAAAGGTGTCCCATGGCCCTGAGGACCACGGCCACACCCAGGACGTAATCACACCATGTGCCCGTTCGAGTCGGCGGCAAACCCTCAAGCGTAAATTCAAAACGCTCTTCAAATCCTTCTGATAACAAAATGAGTTTGCCGTCCGATCGAGGTGCGATGGCCACGTGGGTGGTGAAACCAATCGCACATGGCAGGACGAAGCCGTCATTGTAGTCGGTGTGTTCGCCGATGAGATTGACCCGGCCAGGGGCGGCGAACAGCCTAGGAGAAGCGCGGAACTCCTTGCGGAAATCCTGAACAAGGTTGGCGGAATTCATACCCGCCACCCCCTGGAGCTGGACAGGAAAGAACGCACCTTGGGATCGATGAGGCACCAAAGGCGGGACTTGAATTGGCTGGAAAGAGGCGCCATAGGGCCGTGTAATCGTTTACAAACTGCAACCATAAGGCGGGATTTTATTAATGTCAACTATAAGCTTTGGCTCCTACCTTAACGATTTTCCCAAGTTAACCTTTCCTTGCGGAACTAACCACTCGCTCCTCCCCAAAACTTCGCCCCTCGCGCCGAGCTATGCCTCCGTTTTCAGGAGAGCCTTAACCCCAGTTTCGTAACCGATGCGGGACGAAACACGTAGTCGAACGAGGAACCCTCACAAACCACGGCTTTGCTCTCGGGAACGACCACCATCTTTTGATCAAACGTATTGTGGGCGTGGAGGTCGGAATGGGCCAAAGTCGTGACGGTTCCAGATTTCAAACTGGCGCCCCGAAGCTTAATTTCAACTTCCCTCGGTTCGCTAACATGTGCATTGACAATGGTCAGGGTAAGCTCCCTCTCGCGCAGAGATGCCGATCCTTTCAGCCCCCACATCGACGCCTGCTTGCCGTCGCGATCGTACTGAATGGTGGGCGTCGAGAAGACGGAACGCACCGCCTGGCCCCCCTGATGCGAGGCATACATGGCAAACACATGGCCGACCGGCGTGACTACGAAGCGGTCCTCGTGAGCCAGATAAAGACTGTTAAGGCAGTTGATTAACTGCGCGCAGTTCGCCATCGCGACCTTCTCCGGATGCCGATTGAAAATGTCGAGGGTCAGGCCACTGAACACGGCATCGCGCAAGGTCGGCGTCTGCTCCAACTGATCTCCCGTAGTGGCCTCGCTCCCGGGCCGGTACCAGGGCCCCCATTCGTCAACCACGAGCTTAACCTGGTGGTCTGGGTCGTGCTCGCTCAACACCTTCCAGTGAGTGTTGATCAGTCCTTCGACGCGCTCGCCTTCGTGCAAGAGTTCATACCAGTCCACCTGGTCAAAGCTCAGGGCATCGCCCTTTCCTTTCACCCAGTCGGAGGTGCGCCCGCGGCTTAGGTTCCATGCGTAGTGGTGCAAGGCCCAGCCGTAGACGCTGCGCAATTGTTCTTTCCCTTTGCGCACCAGTTCTTCGAAGAAGCCCCGAGTCCACGAAGCATCGTCTCCGCCCGGACCTGAGGCGATGAACGACAACTCCCGACCGTAGCCCGGAACCCAGGTCGCGAAGCGGCGAAATTCAACGGCGTACTCTTGTGCGGTGAAGTTTCCTCCGCATCCCCACGATTCGTTGCCCACACCCCAGAACTTAACGTTGAACGGATCTTTGAACCCCGATGCCGCGCGCGTCTCCGCCAGAGTTGTGCTGCCCGGCGGAGAGTTGCAGTACTCGACCCACTGATAAAACTGCTCGGCTGGCAGGCTACGCAAATTCGCGGCGAGATAGGGCTCGCTTCCGATCAATTTACAAAAGTGGGCGAATTCGTTGGTGCCAAACTCATTTGGATCGTAGCGATGGTTGGCCGGAGCCTCGGGCGCCTCGCCCCCGGCCCAGAAATTCGTGCGTCGCGGACGCTTGTCAACCGGGCCGACGCCGTCGCGCCAATCGTAGCTGTCAGCAAAGCATCCTCCGGGAAAGCGCACGACCGGGGACTTGATCTTGCGCATCTCATCGATCAGTTCCGTGCGAATGCCATCGACGTTGGGAACTTTCGATTTTGGGCCGACCCAGATGCCGTCGTAGATCACTCCACTGAGGTTCTCGGCGAAGTGGCCATAAATGTTGGGCGAGATCGTACCCAAGGGCTCGTCAAGAAGAATTTCGATGCTGGCACCCGAGGGCGCGATGCCCGCCCAGGCCAAAGGAGAAAGCTTGCCGGCGGCGAAGGCAGCTCCTGCCCCCGTGATGGTCTTGCGGAGAAACTGTCTGCGTCCAATCATGAATGGCTGCCTTTCCTATACTCTAGAAAACGAGATGCGCGGCTGTGTAATCGTTTACAATTCTGACACCATAAAGTCGTATTCATTCTGTGTCAACTGATGCGAATAGAAATGACGCGAGGTAGAAAATGACGCGAGGTAGAAACTCCATGAAGAACTTGCTTCGGAAGGCCGCATCAGCATTGGTGTTCCTGCTCGGGCTGACCGGGGCTGTCGTCGCCCAAAACGACTACAGCCTCCACTCCCCCGACAATCGCATTGAAGTCCACATACATGCCGCCGATCGCCTCACCTACGACGTCCTCTTCAGGAACAAACCGCTGCTGCAGGACTCCCGGATCTCTATCGACATCGATCACACCCAACTCGGACTCAATCCGAAAGTCGGTTCTACCAAAGAACGAAGCGTCGACCAGGTGCTCGAGCCTGTGGTCCACCAGAAGTTCGCCAAGATTCGAGACAGCTACAAAGAGCTACGACTCGAACTGCAAGGCGGACTCGCCGTGGTCTTCCGCGCCTACAACGAAGGTGCGGCCTATCGCCTCGAGACTTCCCTGCCCCAGAGCCAGGTCCGCGTCTATAACGAAGAAGCGCTGTTCCACTTCGCGGACGATCACACCGTCTACTATCCCACCGAAGAAACATTCTTTTCGCACAACGAAAGGAAATATTTTCCGCAGACGATGAGTAAAATTCCGACCTCAGAGCTTGCGACCTTGCCCGCCGTCGTCGACGTAGATGGCGTCAAAGTCGCGATCGCGGAATCCGACGTAGAAGAATATCCGGGATTGTGGCTGCATGGCACGGGTACAGACGCTCTGGCCGCCACCTTCCCGCCTTATCCCCTGAAAGAGCAACTGGAAAAAGACCGAGACTTCAAGGTGGTCGAAAGCGCCGACTACATCGCCGTTACGCGTGGCACGCGCACTTTTCCATGGCGCGTAATCGGCATCGCCGAAAAAGACGGGGACCTGCTCACGAACCAACTCGTCTGGCTCCTGGAAAAACCATCGCAGATTCAAGACACTTCCTGGATCAAGCCCGGCAAAGTAGCGTGGGATTGGTGGAACTTCAACAACGTTTACGACGTCGACTTCAAAGCCGGCGTCAATACCCAGACCTACAAGTACTACATCGACTTCGCCGCTAAATACGGCATTCCCTACATCATTCTCGACGAGGGCTGGTACAAGCTGGGCAATCTCCTGGACGTGGTTCCCGACATCAACATGGAGGAGATCGTCTCCTATGGAAAGCAGAAAAATGTAGGAATTATTCTCTGGGTCGTGTGGAAGACGCTCGACGACCAACTGCAACCGGCGCTCGATCAATTCGCAAAGTGGGGAGTGAAGGGGATCAAGGTCGACTTCATGCAGCGCAGCGATCAGGTCCTGATCAACTATTACCACAAGGTCAGTGCGGAAACAGCGAAGCGCAAGATGCTGGTCGATTTTCACGGCGACCAGAAACCCGCAACCATGACGCGAACCTGGCCGAATCTCATTAGTACCGAAGGCGTGCGCGGAATGGAGTGGGACAAGTGGAGCGCCGAAACCGATCCGCTGCACGACGTAACTCTGCCTTTCACGCGCATGTTTCTCGGTCCAATGGATTTCACTCCGGGAGCGATGATCAATGCGCAAAAAGCCAGCTTCGCGCCGGTATTCAATCGCCCAATGAGCCTGGGAACACGGTGCCATCAGCTCGCCATGTACGTTGTGTTCGAGAGCCCGTTGCAGATGCTCGCTGACAGCCCGTCAAATTATTTGCGCGAACCGCAGATGATGGAATTTCTCGCGCCCGTGCCTTCGGTGTGGGACGACACCAAAGTCCTCGACGGAAAGATTGCGGAATACGTCGTAGTAGCCCGTAGAAATGGCCGCGACTGGTATGTCGGCGCAATGACCAACTGGACCGACCGCGAAGTCGAAATCGACTTGTCGTTCCTGCCTGATGGCAACTATTCCATGGAGGCATATCAAGACGGGCTCAATGCCGACCGCTATGGCAGCGACTACAAGCAGGTGAAGACGCACGTCAGTAAGACTTCGAAATTGAAGGTGAAGCTTGCGCCCGGCGGCGGTTGGGCAGCGAGAATTCATCCGTAAGCACTGATTTATGTAATCCAGGAAAGAATGTCTTGCAAAGAACTCGGCTTATCTGAGACCGTGCCTCGCGGCATCGAAGGTCCGATCGCGACAGCGTCGCTATGATTCTCGAACCATGCGAGGAATGAAGACTGCTCCGAGCCGGGCAGACGCTGTTGGTTGATCCAGTTGTAATACGCGCCGAGATCGGCGTCCACCAAGGATCCGAGAGGATCCAGTTCGGCTTGACCTTGCGCTTCCGACAGCAATTCATTCATCGGCTTCTGCCGCTGACGCGGCGCGAACCGCACCAGCAACGTATACGGCTGCGCCCGCCGGAGCGCCTCTCGCGCCGCCCATTGCGCGAATGTAGTGCTGAAAATTTGCGTCCCCGATCCTTCCGTTAGCACTTTCAACTGGAACCGATCAAGCACCGCATCTCCCTTGCTGCCCAGCCCAAGTTCCTCAGGATTCATTTGCGCCAGCAAAGTTCGCAACGCTTCCGGCCCCATACCCGGCTTCTCGATCTCCCCACGCATCTTCCGCAGCAGGGCAGTGCGCACGGGTTCGAGAGCGCCATACGAGACGCAGGTTAACCCGGGCGAATGTTCCGCTTTTTCGCCGCCGTCAATGTACCAATGCCCGAAAGCAACCGGGTGCGCCTGGGCGCGCTCCGCCGCCGCACCGAGCAGCACCTGGAGCCCATCGTCGGGCTTAACGCGTCTGAAATAGCCTCCGTGCGGCCGCAGCTTGCGAAAGAGTGGCTCTTCAGACGCTGTGACACCTTTGCCGATAACGGCAATGCCCAAACGCCGCACAGGGGGCGGTTCTGGCGGCGCTGCAATTCGTAGGCGTTCGGCGTAATCCGTGGCGGCCATGCGGAACGCATCCAGTTGATGCGTCGCCCACAAGTGCGTGGAAAGCTGCTCGACAAAGCGCGCCGGTGAATTGATCCAATCAAATCGCTCCAGTTCAGTGGAAAGCGTGATCTGGGCGAAGCCTTGAAACCATTCCTTCTGCGCGGGTGAAGCGGAAACCGACTTAAGGTTCTCCAGTTCCCGCTCCAACGCGTGGCGTTCAGCGGGAAACTTGAAATCGTAATCGATAATCTCGCGCAACAAACTCGGCACGAAACTCAGCGGCAGCGGCCGAAGAGCTGCGATATAGCCCACGACTAGTCTTTTCGCCTCAGGAGGATAGTTGCTGAAGCTCTCCGGTTTGAGTTCGCTCGGAAGCATAACCCTTTACGCTAGCTCCGGGATCGGCCGGCCCTGCGCCAGCGATGGAGAAAATCCCAGCATCGCCCCGATCGTCGGCACTAAATCGGTTGAGTCCATGGGGCGGTCAAACACCACGCCCTCGCGGACCCCCGCGCCCAGAGCCATCATCCACGTGGTCCGCGAAGTTGTGTCTCCGGTACGATGATGTTGAAAACCATTGCCCCCCGAATCGTCGTCGGAATCGCGCCCGAAATCCGGCAGGATGAAGAGCGTCGTCTTGCCCGCATACTCGGGCTCGCTTTGTATCGTTTTCCACATCTCGGCGCATAGACGATCCGTACGGCGAATGCCATCGATATAAAGCGAGTAGGTCCCCGCGTGCGCCACGTCGATGTCGTGCATCGTGATCCACAACAAGCTCGGAGCCTCTTGGCGCATCAACTGGCGCGCAACGTACACCGAGAGTTCATCGGGACTGGATAACGTCCGCGCATGGGTACGAAAATCTTCAACCGACAAATCC
>Ga0210410_10003972_pt1 | contig 13030 bp, 11 predicted proteins | sample IncBWC4MmetaG_FD_161058 | JGI IMG/M metagenome (GOLD analysis project Ga0210410, IMG submission 161058) | Forest soil microbial communities from Barre Woods Harvard Forest LTER site, Petersham, Massachusetts, United States - Inc-BW-C-4-M | ecosystem: Environmental > Terrestrial > Soil >... | reverse complement strand
GAAAGGCGCGACCCAGCGTCGTGCGGTAGAACACAAGCTGCAGGCCGCCGATGACGGCCACCGCGACGACGAACTGGATCACCGGCAGCACGCCTACCGCGAGATCCGGCGTGAACTTCCAGCTCGTCATCTCGATCGGCCCGGCATAGAGCCTGCGGCTGTCGTGGGTGAACAGGATGAGCAGTACATTCTGGATGATGACCGACAAGCCGAATGTCACCAGCAATGGCGGCAGCTCGTCGCCCAGCGCGAAGTTCAACAGTCCGCGCTGCAGCGCGTAGCCTAAGACCGCGATGGCCGGCACGACGACAAACAGCGACGTGAACGGACCGACGCCGAGCGCCTGCATGGTGAAATACGCCATATAGGCCGCGACCACGATCAGATCGCCGTGCGCTATGTTGACCAGGCGCATGACGCCAAAGATGAGCGACAGGCCGGCGGCAAAGAGCGCATAAAGGCCGCCGAGCAGAACGCCTTGGATGATGACGTGGGCGAGTTCCATGCGCCGCTACACTCCGAAATAGGCGGCCTTGATTGCTTCGCGGCTGAGGCTGCTCGAGGCGCCTTCCAACAAGACCCGCCCCTCTTGCAGGCAATAGAGATAGGTGGACGCAGCCAGCGCCTGAACGACATCTTGCTCGACGACCACGACGGCGGTGCCTTCAGCCACGATGGTCGGCAGCCGCTGGAAGATGTCGCGCACCACAATCGGCGCGAGCCCGAGGCTGATTTCGTCGCACAGCAACAGCCGCGGATTGGACATCAGCGCGCGGCCGATCGCGACCATTTGCTGCTGTCCGCCGGACAGCGAGGTACTCGCCTGGCTGCGCCGCTCCGCCAGCATCGGAAAAAGCTCGAGCACACGCTGCAACGTCCATGGACCCGGACGGCCGAGCTGGCCGCCGATGCGCAGGTTTTCCTCGACCGTCAGCGATGAAAAAAGCCGGCGCCCTTCCGGCACCATGGTGACACCACGCGCGACGATTTTCGGCGACCGAATGCCGCCGATGGGCTCGCCGTTGAAGCGGATCATGCCGGGCGCGGCGCGGATCATGCCGACGACGGATTTCAGGAGCGTGCTTTTGCCGGCGCCGTTGGCGCCGATCACGGCGACCGCCTGGCCTTCGTCGACCGAAAGCGAAACGCCGTAGAGCGCCTGGAAGTCGCCGTAAAAGGCGGTCAGCGAATTCACTTCCAGAAGCGCCATCGCAATACCCGAACTCAGTCTTACGCTTGCGGCCGGCGGATTGCTATTCGCCGGCCGGGATGCCCATGTAGATTTCCGTGACCTTGGGATGGCTGATCGCCGCCGCAGGCCGATCGTCGGCGATGAACGCTCCGCCCGCCAGCACGACGATGCGGTCGACGGTCGCCAAGAGCGCGTGCACGATGTGCTCGATCCAGATCACGGAGACGCCGGTGGCGCGGATACGGCGGATAAGCGCCACCAGCGTTTCACATTCCATTTCGCTCAAGCCGCCCGCGACTTCGTCGAGCAGCAAGAGTTTCGGCCGGGTGGCGAGAGCGCGCGCCAGCTCAAGCCGTTTGCAGTCAAGGAGTGTCAGCGTATTGGCTTTCACATTGGCTTTGTCGCCGAGCTCGCAATCTTCCAGGATCTGCGCGCAGAGATCGTAGACATCACGCTCGCGCCGGCCCTTGGCGAAAGCGCCGGCAACGACCAGATTCTCGAACACCGACATGCCGCCGAACGGCTGCGGAATCTGAAACGAGCGGGCAACGCCAAGCCGGCAGCGCTCGGCCGCCGACAGACGGGTGATGTCGCGGCCTTCGAACAGCACGCGTCCTGAATTCGGCGCCAGCATGCCGGTGATGATGCCGAACAGCGTCGTCTTGCCCGCGCCGTTCGGGCCGAGCATGCCGAGTGCTTCACCTTCGGCAAGCCGAAGATCGAGGTCGTCGGCGATTACGACCGCGCCGAAACTCTTACTGATGCTCTCAAGCGCTAAGATTGCAGACACGAGTCCCCCGATCGCGCTTGCGCGGGCTGACTTTTCTCCGAGTCGTCATCCCGCTCTAGCGTTTTGTTGAAGCATGATCTTTTCGCAAAAACCGGCTTCCACTTTTCCGGATCATGCCTCTTAGCGGAGCATGATCTTTTCGGAAAACCGGCTTCCACTTTGCCGGATCATGCTCTTGCAGCCGCTCAGCGCCGAACGGCCGCAAGCCTTAAGTCCTCGATCAAGCCAAAGGCAGGAGCTTGGATGTCGTTTTGATTTCAGGGAAGGCGCCGGAATTGACAATGGCGATGTCGAGCCGATCGCCGTGCTTCTGCCATTGCCCAGCCACCACCGGCGTGGTGCAGACATTCTTCACCGGCTGACCGGTCCACTTCACCGGACCGACGATTGTGTGAATGTCGGTCGAGACGATGGCGTCGAGGACGGATTTCGGATCCTTCGGATCTTTCGAGCGCTTGAGCACGTCGATGACCACCTCGAACAGCGCATGCTTGAAGGGGATCGGTTGCGTCCAATGCTTGCCGGAATCCTTCTCATAAGACTGGGCGAGGTCCTTGCAGGAAATTCCGGTCAGGCTCGATTTGTAGGGATGGTCCGGCGTCCACCACACCTCGCTTGTCACGCCCACGCCGCGCGGGCCGAGCGAGGCGACGTCGGCCGGAAACAGGAACGCTTTGCCGAGCGTGATGACTTTCGGCTGATAGCCCATCTGGGCGCACTGATTGTAAAACCCGGCGAAGTCCGGCGTGAACAAGTTGCCGGTGACGATCTCGACGCCGGCTTTCTTGAAGGCCGTGACCTGCGGCGAGAAGTCGTTGCCGAAAGCCGGGAACTGACCCGGATCGACCACGGTAAAGCCGGCATTCTTGATCGCCGGAATGAACGCGTCATGCCAGGAGGTGTCGTCCTGCGCGGTGTTGAACAGCGTGCCGACGACCTTGTTGGTCTGCTGTTCCTTCCACAGGCCGATAAAGCAAGCCAGAACCTGATCGAGGCCCCAGAAGAAATGATAGGTCCAGGTGAAGCCTTCCTTCGGCGGATTGCGGCCGTAATAATAGGATTCCCACGGATCGTCCGTCGTAATGCATGGCACTTCGTTGAGTTCGGCGACGTTGGCCGTCGGATTGCAATCGATCGATCCGCTCGAGGCGGTGATGATATCGACTTTGTCCTTGAGGATGAGCTCGCTGGCGACTTCGGCCGTGCGGCTTTCGTCGGTCTGGCTGTCCTTGGTGACGATCTCGACCTTGTAGGTCTTGCCGCCGATCTGCAAACCCGGCGCCAGGATCTGACGAATGCCGTTGAGTGTCCAATCTTGCGCTTCGGCGAAGCCCGCCATCGGACCGGTCTTCGGGGCGATGTGTCCGACCTTGATCACGAGATTGTCGGCACGCAAAACCGCGGGAGCAAAGACCGTGCTCGCCGCAAGCGTCGCGGCGCCGGCCTTGAGCACGCTGCGGCGGCTCGGGTTGACCTGCAACAGCGGGCGCCGCCTTGTGCCGACGAGCGTGTGTTCTTCCATCGTTATGTCCTCCCTTTATGGCAGACGATTTTTGGTGTCCGCCCTGCCGACCTGTGTTCGCTGACCGGCGCGATTTTTCGCGCACGAATGTTCCGCACGTTGCGCCCGCTCGATTGCTTCCCGCGACCGCCGGAACAGGATTTTTTGCAGGTTGCCGGCGTCTAAGGGCGGAGTCTCGCGAGCGCCGCGTCACCCGTCCGCAGCAAGGCTTAGGAAAGGCAAAAAAGGGGGTCCAATTGTTTCTCGAAGCGGACCCATACCTAAATTCTATGGACGCAGATTTGGCGTCGGCGCGTCCCTGAATGGCGAACCATGACGTGAGAGCATGTTGCAGTCGCCGAATGGCATTGGACGTTGCGACGACGACGATAAGATTGCCGCCATGAGCACACAGGTCGGCCCAACCGGCGCCGAGATTCTTGTCACTTCGCTGGCGGCCGCGGGCGTTGACACCATCTTCGGCCTGCCCGGCCTGCAGCTCGATTACATCTTCGACGCGCTTTACGATCGCCAAGACGCTATTCGCGTCATTCATACACGCCACGAACAAGCGACCGCCTACATGGCGTTCGGCTATGCGCAGGCGAGCGGCCGCGTCGGCACGTGCCTTGTGGTGCCCGGACCGGGCGTTCTCAATGCGACGGCGGCGCTGTCGACCGCTTATGCGTGCAACGCGCCGGTGCTTTGCATCACCGGACAAATTCCATCCGCCCACATCGGCGGCGGCCTCGGTTTCCTGCACGAAATTCCGGATCAGACCGGCTTGCTCGCTTCAGTCTCGAAATGGCAGGGCCTGGTGAAATCGCCGGCCGACGCCGCGAACGTCGTGCAGGCGGCTTTTCGCGAGTTGAACAGCGGCCGCCGCCGTCCGGTGGTGATTGAAATTCCGCCCGACATCGCAGCCGCTCGGTCGCCGGAAATTCCTGCCGGACCGCCGGCAGCTCCAATCCCACCACCACAACCTGACCCATACGCCTTGGCGCATGCCGCCGCGCTGCTCGGCCGCGCTCGCAACCCGGCGATCTTCGTCGGCAGCGGCGTGTTCGGCGCCGAGAGCGAGTTGCGCGCGCTCGCCGAAATGCTGCAAGCGCCCGTGATCATGAGCGAACACGGTCTCGGCGCGCTCGACATCCGTCATCCGCTCGCGCAAACCATGCAAGTCGGTAACGATCTCTGGCCCGGCATCGACGTGGCGCTCGCCGTCGGCACGCGTTTCTTCCATCCGATCGTCGAATGGGGCCGCGACGACGATGTTCGCCTGATCAGAATCGATATCGATCCGGAGCAATCGGTCGCCGCCTGGCGGCCTGATGTTCATATTGTCGCCGACGCGCGCGCGGCACTTGCCGAACTGCTCGAGCGTGTGCCGGTCGCGAATAGGCGACGCGAAAGCCGCGAAACAGAGTTGGCGCAGATCAAGGCGCAGAAAGAGGAGGCGCTGGGCCGGATCCTCGCGCCGCAGCGCGCCTACACAAAGGTCATCCGCGACGCGCTGCCGGAAGACGGCATCGTCTGTTTCGACGTGACGCAACTGCATTTCTATTCGTGGTGGGGCTATCCGGTGTACCAGCCGCGGACGGTGATCCAGCCGGGCTATCAGGGCACGCTCGGCTACGGCTACCCGACCGCGCTTGGCGCCAAGGTGGCGCTGCCGGATCGGCCTGTCATCTATGTGGGCGGCGACGGCGGCTTCATGTTCAATTGCCAGGAACTCTCGACCGCGATGCATTTTGGCATCGCCGTGGTGGCGATCGTCTTCAACGATCACGCCTACGGCAATGTGCGGCGCATTCAGCGCGAGATGTTCGGCGGCCGGCTGATCTCGTCGGATCTTTACAATCCCGACTTCGCGAAATTCGTCGATAGTTTCGGCATGGATTATTGGAAGGCCGACAGTCCTGAAACGCTCGCGCCTGCGCTTGACGCCGCGCTCGCAACCGGCAAGCCGGCTTTCATCGAGGTCAAGATCGAAGGTTTTCCCAACCCGTTCCCGCACATGTTTTTCCGCAAGGTGCGCGGCTGAATGACTTGCGCGTCTCGACCAGGACCTGACGCGCTTGCAGCCGCGCTTTCGCAGCTGCGCGCGCGCTTCGGCGAACGGCTGGCCGAGGGCGAAGCGGTTCGCCGCCAACACGGCAACCAGCTCTCGGAGGTGCCGAACGAGCCGCCCGACGCGGTGCTGTTCCCGCAGACGACCGACGAGGTTGCCGACGCGGTTCGCATCGGCGCGAAACACCGCATACCCATCATCCCGTTCGGCGTCGGGTCGTCTTTCGAGGGCCATATCAATGCGCCGTTTGGCGGCCTCTCGATTGACACCTCGCGCATGAAGCGGATCGTTGCCGTCCGCGTTGACGATCTCGACTGCACCGTGGAAGCGGGCGTGACGCGCAGCGAACTCAATCAGCACCTGCGCGACACCGGCCTGTTCTTTCCGATCGATCCCGGCGCCGATGCTTCGCTCGGCGGCATGGTCGCGACCCGCGCCTCCGGTACCAACGCGGTCCGCTACGGCACAATGCGGGATAACGTGCTGGCGCTGACGATCGTGCTGCCGGACGGCAGCATCAGCCGGACCGGCACGCGCGCGCGCAAATCCTCCGCTGGCTATGACCTCACGCGGCTGATCGTTGGCTCGGAGGGCACGCTTGCCGTCGTCACCGAGATCACGCTCAAGCTGAATGGCATTCCTGAGGAAATCAGCGGCGGCGTCTGTCCGTTTCCGTCCATCGAGGCTGCTTGCAATGCGGTGATCGCGGCCATCCAATCCGGCATTCCGGTCGCGCGCATCGAGCTGATGGATGAAGTTCAGGTCCGCGCCTGCAATGCTTATTCGCGGCTCGCGCTGCCAGAGACACCGCTGCTCTTTCTCGAATTCCACGGATCGGCAGCGGGCGTGCGCGAACAGTCGGCGCGTTTCAACGAAATTGCCGCCGAGTTCGACGGCGGACCGTTCGATTGGGCTATTCAAGTCGAAGATCGTTCCAGGCTTTGGCGCGCGCGCCACGACGCTTATTGGGCAGCGCGCGCGCTGCGCCCGAGCGCCAAGGGCATTTCGACAGATGTTTGCGTTCCGATATCGCAGCTTGCAGCCTGCGTCGCCGAGACAAAATCGGACATCGCCGCGAGCGGACTCGTGGCGCCGATCGTCGGCCATGTCGGCGACGGCAATTTTCACGTGCTGCCTTTGATCGACTTCACGAACGCTGCGGAGGTCGAGCGCGGCTATGCCTTCGTCGAGCGGCTGGTGAAGCGCGCGCTGGCGCACGACGGCACCTCGACCGGCGAGCACGGCATCGGGCAATCAAATCGCCGCTATATGGCCTTGGAATTCGACCGGGCCGCGCTCGACGTGATGCGCGCCGTCAAGCGCGCCATCGACCCGGACAACATCATGAATCCGGGCAAGGCATTGCCGGATTTTTAGAAGGCGCGGGTCACTCGTCTCTTTTTGAAATAGCTGAGCGTGCCCCGGCTCATGACCGCGTCTCTCTCGACCAATTGATCGGGCGCGATGTCGGAGGCCGTTTTCATCCGCTCATATAAGGGACCAAAGTCCCGATAACAGTCTTGCAGCAGCTTCTCAAAGCTGTCGATGACGAAATAAGTCTGCTGAAAATCGTCGATCACATATTTCGTGCGCATAACGCGTTCAAGATTGAAGGCGATGCGGTTAGGCGAGTCGCTCTCGAGCGCAAAGACGCTTTCACCGACCGATGACATGATGCCGGCGCCGAAAATGCGCAGTCCGGCCGCCGTCCGGATCAAGCCGAATTCAATCGTGTACCAGTAGAGCCGCGCCAGATTGACCAAGCGGCCGAGCGCCAGCGCCCGATTGCTGCCCTGACCGTAAGCCTGCATGAAATCGGCGTAGACCGGATTGGCCAGCAGCGGAACGTGCCCAAAAATGTCGTGAAAGACGTCCGGCTCCTGCAGGTAATCCATCTCCGCTTCCGAGCGAATGAAGGCACCGGCCGGAAAGCAGCGGTTGGCCAGGTGATTGAAGAAAATGTCGTCGGGTACGAGCTCGGCGACCGGAACGACACGCCAGCCGGTCAGCTTTGCCAACCGGTCGCTCAGCTTCTCCATGTCGGGAATGCCGGATCCGGAAAGCTCAAGCTTCTCGATCATTGCGACGAATTCGTCGCAGGCACGATTGCGCAAAATCGCCTGCGAGCGATTGAACAGCCGATCCCAGCGGTCGTGTTCGGCGGGCGTGTAGCGACCCCAGTCTTGACCGATGGTGAAGTCCGGCTTTCGCGGCGCGTTGCGGAAGCGAGCCTTCGGATCACTCTCGATCAGCTGCTTCTGCGCCACCGCCGACATGTTTGCTTCTCCCTGATGTGCGCTCCAGGATCAGGCCGCGGATCGCGTGTCCGGCGCCTTGAGCACGCCGCGGCGGATTTGATCTTCCTCGATCGAGACGAACAGCGCCCGGAAATTGCCTTCGCCGAAGCCTTCATCGCCCTTGCGCTGGATGAACTCGAAAAAGATCGGACCAATCAGGTTGGCCGAGAAGATCTGCAGCAGAACCTTGGTCATCTGCCCTTGCTTGTCGCCAACCGCGACTGCGCCTTCGCCATCGAGCAGGATGCCGTTGCGCTGCAGCCGCGCCATGTCTTCGCCGTGGCCGGGCACACGCTCGTCCACGCGCTCGTAGTAAGTGGCCGGGGGTGACGGCATGAAGCCGAGCCCGTCGGCACGCAGTTGCTCGATGGTGGTGTAGATGTCGCGGCAGCCGCAGGCGACGTGCTGGATACCCTCGCCTTTGTAGCGGTGCAGATACTCTTCGATCTGGCTGCGCTCGTCGGCGGATTCGTTGATCGGAATGCGGATCTTGCCGTCCGGGCTGGTGAGCGCGCGCGAGAACAAGCCCGTGTACTCTCCTTTGATATCGAAGTAGCGAATCTGCCGGAAATTAAAGAGGCGCTCGTAGAAGCCGGCCCAGACATGCATGCGCCCGCGGCCGACGTTATGCGTCAGGTGGTCGATGTAATGGAGGCCGCGGCCCTCCGGCTTCGGATCACGCGCGCCGAGCCAGTCGAAAGCCTCGTCGTAGACCGAGCCCTTGTCGCCGTAGCGATCGACCAAGTAGAGCAGGCTGCCGCCGATGCCCTTCAGTGCAGGCACATCGAGCGCGAGAGCGCCGACGGCCGGATCGGGAGGCTCGACCCCGAGCTGCCGAGCGCGGCGGTAAGCATGCGCGGCATCGACCACGCGAAAGCCCATCGACGATGCGCACGGCCCGTGCAGCGCGGCGAAGCCCGCGGCGTGCGTTCCGGGCTCCTCGTTCACGAGGTAGTCGACATCACCCTGCCGGTAGACGGTGATCGCTTTCGTGCGATGCCTGGCGACAGCGGCAAAACCCATGAGCCGAAAAAGGGCATGCAGCCGCGCCGGCTCAGGATGCGCGAACTCGACGAATGCAAAACCGTCGGTGCCCATCGGATTTTGCGCGTCGATGGTCGCCGGCGGCGCGTCGTGTGGAAATGGGCCCATGCAAAATCCTCCTTTGTCGCGCCATCAAGATAAGTCGCATCGCGTGCAAGAGTTGCGCAAAATGTGGTATAAAGACCGCTGAACTTGCATGAATCATGCATGGATTGGCGAAATATGCGCGAACCTACCGACCTCGATGCGTTCGACCTGCGCATCCTCGTGGCGCTGCAAGAAAACGGCAGACTGACCAACCAAGAGCTCGGCGAACGCGTCGGGCTGTCGGCGTCGCAGTGCTCGCGCCGCCGCGCGAGCCTCGAAGCCGCCGGCCTGATCCGCGGCTATCGCGCCGATCTGGCGGCCGAGCGAATAGGCTTCCGGCTGCTGGTGTTCGTGCAGGTCACACTGGCCACACACAGCGGCGACAATGCAGAGAAATTTCGCAAACTGGTCACGCGATTGGACGAAGTGCAGGAGGCCTACGCCACGACCGGCGACACCGACTACCTCCTGAAGATCGTCGTTCCCGACCTGAAAGACCTATCGGTGCTGGTCAATGAGATTCTGCTCCCGCACGAGAGCGTCGCGCGCGTGCGCTCGTCGATCGTGCTCGACCGGCTCAAGGAAACCGCATGGCTGCCGCTGCGCGCTTTGTTGAAGAGCGCTGCCCGTTAAGCGAGCTGTCGACGAAGCAATTCAGAAGCTGGAGAGAAGGCTGGATTGCTTCGTCGCTTTCGCTTCTCGCAATGACGATCCTGCTTCGACTTAAAATGATCGCACTCTAAACCGCAGCGATCACGCGACGATCGATATCGGCAATGCTCGTGACACCGGTCAAGGCCATACTGACGTCGAGCTCGTTGTGCAAAATTTCGATTGCGCGCGTTACACCCGCCTGTCCGCCCGCGCCGAGACCGTAGATATAAGCCCGCCCGCTCAGACATGCGCGCGCGCCAAGCGCGATGGCGCGCATCATGTTCTGACCGGAGCGGAGGCCGCCGTCGAACAGAATCTCGATGGATGAGCCGACGGAACCCGCGATGGCCGGCAGCACCAAGATCGACGACGGCGCGCCATCAAGCTGACGGCCGCCATGGTTGGAGACCACAAGCGCCGCCGCGCCGGTCTTCGCCGCGATGCGCGCATCCTCGACGTCCAGAATTCCTTTCAGGATCAACTTGCCGGGCCAAAGGCCGGCGAGCCATTCAACGTCTTTCCAGGAGAGCGGCGCATTGAACTGGCTTCCGATCCATTGTGACAAGGCACCAAGACTTTCGGCGCCGCGAATCTGCCCGGCGAGATTGCCGAGCGTCCGGCGTTTACCGCGGGCGATGCCGAACGCCCACGCCGGCTTGCTCGCGATATCCAGCATCGTCTTGAAACGCGGTTTCGGCGGCATGCCCATGCCGTTGCGAATGTCGCGATGGCGCTGGCCAATCGCCGGCAGATCGAGCGTGACCACGAGCGCGCTGCATTTTGCCGCCGCTGCGCGCTCCACCAGCGAGCGAACAAAGCCGCGGTCCTTCATGAAAAATATCTGGAACCAAAACGGTTTCTCCACGGCAGCGGCCACGTCTTCGATCGAGCAGACCGACATGGTCGACAAACAGAACGGTATCCCGGCCGCCTGCGCGGCCCGGCAGGCCAAGATCTCACCGTCGCGATGCAGCATGCCGCAGAGCCCGACGGGAGCCAGCGCCAACGGCAGCGAAACAGGCTCGCCGAGGATCGTCGAGCGCGTGCTGCGGCTGGCGACATCGATCAAGACGCGCTGGCGTAATTTGATGCGTTCGAAATCGGCACAATTCGCCTGAAGGGTCCGCTCGGTGTAGGAGCCGCCATCGACGAAATCGAAGAACGCGCGGGGCACCTTGCGGGAGGCCGCTTGCCGCAAGTCCTCGATGCACGTCATAGTTTCCATGGACAAGGCTCATCACTGCTCGCGCGGGTTTAGGGCAGTGAGGATGCTTTCGCTCATTCCTTCTTGGACGGCTGCTCTACAGCGAAATGCATGACACCGACCTACGGCTCGCCTGCTGCACGACGGCGGACTGCCAGAGCAAACGGATAAGGAGCCTCCCAGAGATTGAAAACGCCGACCGATCTGCTATCAGCGATGTTCCTCAAGCCTCCTCATCTTATGTAAGCTACTGGAAAATCTGGAGATAATAGAATGGACATTGACCTGCCGGAGGTCGTTGCCGAAGTGCGTGCCGCGTTCGATCGTTATGAAAAGGCCCTGGGCGACAATGACGTCGACACGCTCGATGCCCTCTTCTGGAAGAACCCGCGCACCATCCGCTATGGCGGCACGGAGAATTTGTACGGCCATGACGAGATTGCCGCGTTCCGCGCCGCACGCTCGCCGGCGGGATTGGCGCGCACCATTTCGCGGACAGTCATCAGCACCTACGGCCGCGATTGCGCGGTCGCTTCGACGCTTTTTCACCGCGCGAGCGTGCCGGGAAAAGTCGGGCGCCAGATGCAGACCTGGGTGCGCTTTCCGGAAGGCTGGCGCGTGGTCGCCGCGCACGTGAGCTTCATTGACGAGCCGAAATAGAGAACCGAACCGCTGCCCCGTTGTTTGTGGAGGACGGACCAAGGCAACCTGCCTGGCACACCAAGGCGGAGTTAGCACGCCGGCTCGAAGCCGGATGAGACAATCGCTTCGGACCAGGGAGCGGTTCGCAGCAGAGAAATTTGACCTGTTCTCTCTCTAAATGTAACGTATGTCGTTGGCTGGGCCGTCAAATTTGCTGTCGCATTTTTTGAGGCGCCTATGGAGTGGTCGACAAAGCCGCATCAAAACGATCAACCCTTTGGCAGTTGGGCCGACGATCTTGCGGCCGCTTTCGTCCGGCTGGAGCCCCGGAAAATAGCCGAGCATCCTTTCGAAGGAACGATATCGAGAGCCGACTCTGCTCCCATCCAGATTTCCCGCGTCACAGCAACAAAGCACCGGGTTTTGCGCTTACGCTCGCATATAGCGCGGAGCAGGGATGACCTGTCCTTTGTCAACCTTCAACTTGAGGGGGTTGGCCGCTACACGCAGCGCGGTCATCAGCAGATTTGCGGGCCGGGAGATCTCGCGGTCGCGGATACAACCGAGCCGTTCGAGATCGCAAACTGTCGCGATTTCCAGCTGTTTTGTTTTGCGGTGCCGCGACATTTGCTCCCAAAAAATTTCTCCGAGCGACCGCGGCTGACCCTCTCCGCGACGGAAGTCGGCCGTGCTCTGTCCCGGACACTCAGTGGATATGCGGAGCTTTGTCTTAGTTCACGACCGCCTTCGGGAATTCCTGCTTTCACCGGCGCACACATTGTCGACCTGATCGCTCACGCATCCGAGGCCCTTGCGGAGAGACCATCGGAGCGGGTGAATCCCCCGGTTTTATTGTCAATGATGCTGGACTATATCGACCGCCACAGTGATGACCCCGACCTCGGCGCGGCAACGCTCGCGGTAAAGTTCCGCTGTTCGGAGCGCTACGTGCATAGGCTATTTTCCACCACGGATCGTTCGGTCGGAGAACACGTTAACGACAAACGGATTCTCGATTGTACCCGTAAGCTTCTTGATCACGACTGCCGGAACAAAACAATTGCGGAAATCGCTTTCACCGCCGGGTTTCGAGACATTTCGCATTTCAACAGACTGTTCAAGCGTAGTAACGGCACGGCACCTCGGGAGTTTCGTCGTGCCATGAGTCCGAAGCCCGTCTAGGTTCACAATAGGCCAAGAAATCGGTCGCTGCCGTCCAAGACTTTTCTGCTTCGGTCAGATAGCCGTTTGCTGAACGGCTGACAGTCACCGAAGTACGGGAAGGTTCGATGGCAATCGATTTTACACTCACGCGGCAGCAGCGCGAGCTCCAGCTCGACTCCCGCAGATTCGCCAGCGATGTGCTTGCCGGCGCAAGGGATGCCGAGTCGCTGCCGACTGCCGAAGAGCGATTTCTCGCTGCCAAGCCTGCCTACGAAGCCATGGTGGCAGCGGGATTTTTGCGAAAGTGCATTCCCGCCCCGGCAGGCGGCGAGGGCGCCGGCCTTGTCGACATGGCGATCATGGCTGAGGAACTTTACAGCGTGA
>Ga0210410_10003971_pt1 | contig 13031 bp, 8 predicted proteins | sample IncBWC4MmetaG_FD_161058 | JGI IMG/M metagenome (GOLD analysis project Ga0210410, IMG submission 161058) | Forest soil microbial communities from Barre Woods Harvard Forest LTER site, Petersham, Massachusetts, United States - Inc-BW-C-4-M | ecosystem: Environmental > Terrestrial > Soil >... | reverse complement strand
CGTGGCCTCGACGAAGACATCGAGCGGACCAAAGACATCCAGCGACTGCGCATTGGGCGGCACCGCGATCGCAATTCGCTTCGATGGTGTTCCTGCTTTCATCGCTGTCCTCGGCGCGCGGCGGGGATTGGCGCGGAATTGAAAAGACGGCTTATGGCCGGAATTCGCTGAGCTTTGGCCAGATCCGTCGGGCCACCGCGATGGCGAGGAAAATAGCACCAAACTATTATTTGCCTAATCGAAATCACGACGAAGAGAAACGCCGATGTACACGCTCTATTATTATCCGGCCAACGCCAACGCCGCGCCGCATATGCTGCTTCAGGAAATCGGCGCGGAATACCAGCTCGCGCTCGTCGACCGCAAGGTGAACGGACAGAGGTCCAGCGAGTATCGGAAGATAAATCCGAATGGACGTATTCCCGCCCTCGAGGATGGCAAGCTCGTCTTGTTCGAATCCGCCGCGATCGTTCTTCATCTCGTCGATCACCATCCGGAATCCGGACTGGCGCCGCCGGCCGGCACCGCCGAGCGCGCCAAATTCTACCAATGGCTGATCTTCCTGACCAATTCGCTGCAGGAAGAGCTGATGATCTATCAGTACCCGGATCGTCTCACCGGCAACAACGCCAAGGCCATGGCGACCGTGATGCGGGGCGCCGAGAAGCGCGCCGGCAATTTCCTCGACGTCATCGAGGACCACCTCAGGGACAACGGACCCTATTTCCTGGGCGATCACATCAGCGCCGTCGATCTGTATCTCATCATGCTCGCACGATGGGCCCAACCGATGACCAAACCGCCGCGCGCCCGCCCGCATATCGCCCGGCTGCTCGACCTCGTCGCGGCGCGGCCCGCGGTGCAGCGGGCCTATGCGGCGGAAGGCATCACCGCGCCGATCTGCTGATCGATCTCGCCATCGCATAACAGCCTGAACTCAGGCGATCGTTTTTGACCCAACAGGAGTTCGCCATGCTCAATCGTCCCAGCCGCAACACGCCGAACCGGATGGACCTGCCCTTCGTCGGCCTCACGACCTTCGCTCGCCAGCCTTCCTGCCCGGACTGGAACGCGCTTGACGGCGCCGATGTCGCGATCCTCGGCGTGCCCATCGATACCGCCTCGAGCTACCGCGTCGGAACGAGGTTCGGGCCGCGCGCGATCCGCGAAGCCTCGATGTTCCACGGCTTCGGTCCCGAAGGCGTGTTCGATTTCGAGGATGAGGTGACCTACCTGACCACGGACGAGGTCAGGATCGTCGATGCCGGCGATTCAGACGTCATCTATGCCGACACCAAGCGCAGCCTCGCAAACGCCGAGCAGGCGGTGCGGGCGCTGCTCGACGCCAGGGCGATGCCCTACGTTCTCGGCGGCGATCACGCCATCACCATGGCGACCGTTGCCGCCTATTCGAACGAGAAGCCGTTCCACATCGTTCATCTCGACGCCCATTTCGATTTCATCGACGAACGCAACGGTATTACCTGGGGCCACGGCAGCCCGATGCGCAGGTCCTCCGAAATGGCGCATGTGAAGGGCATCACGACGCTCGGCGCCCGCAACATGGCGGCGGTCAGCCGCAGGGATTGGGAGGCCGCGCGCGCCTACGGCACGCACGTCTCCCCGCTCCGCAAGGTGCGGGCCGAGGGTGCGGAGGCCTCGCTGCGCCATATCGATCAGGGCGAACGGGTCTACGTATCGATCGATATCGACGCGTTCGATCCGTCGATTGCACCGGGCACCGCGACCATCAGCCATGGCGGCTTCTCTTATTACGAGGCCCGCGACATCCTGAAGGTCATTGCCGCGCGTTTCGACGTCGTCGGCGTGGATTTCGTCGAGGTCTCGCCGCCCTACGATCCCGCGGGCATCACCTCTTTGCTCGCCGCGCGGATCAGCCTCGATTTCATCGGCGCCATCTTCCACCAGCGCGCCGAGCGTCGCGCGAAACCGTAGCGCCACCCCTTGGCGTGCAGCCATTACCCCAAACAGAGGAACAACTACCATGAACAAGCTCACCACCGAATTCGGCGCACCTGTCGTCGACGACAACAACTCCATGACCGCGGGCCGGCGTGGGCCCATGCTGCTCCAGGACGTCTGGTTTCTGGAAAAGCTGGCGCATTTCGATCGCGAGGTCATTCCGGAGCGAAGGATGCACGCCAAGGGCGCCGGCGCTTTCGGGACCTTCACCGTCACGCACGACATCACCCGTTTTACCAAGGCGAAGATCTTCTCAAAAATCGGAAAGAAGACCGAGATGTTTACCCGCTTCTCGACGGTGGCGGGCGAACGCGGCGCGGCCGATGCCGAGCGTGACATTCGCGGCTTTGCGATGAAGTTCTACACCGAGGAAGGCAATTGGGATCTCGTCGGCAACAACACGCCGGTCTTCTTCATCCGCGATCCCCTGAAATTCCCCGACCTCAACCATGCGATCAAGCGCGACCCGCGAACCGGCATGCGCAGCGCCGACAACAATTGGGACTACTGGACCTTGTTGCCCGAAGCCCTGCATCAGGTCACGATCATCATGAGCGAGCGCGGGATTCCGCGAAGCTTCCGCCACATGCATGGCTTCGGCAGCCATACCTACAGCTTCCTGAATGCGCAAGGCGAGCGCTTCTGGGTCAAATTCACGTTCAAGACGCAGCAAGGCATCCAGAACCTCACCGACGCCGAAGCGCAGTCGACGATCGGAGGCGATCGCGAGAGCCATCAGCGCGACCTGTACGAGAGCATCGAACGCGCTGACTTCCCGCGCTGGACGCTGTTCATCCAGGTCATGCCGGAAGCGGAGGCCAACAGCTATCGCCTCAATCCGTTCGACCTGACCAAGGTCTGGCCGCACAAGGATTACCCGCTGATCGAGGTCGGCGTCATGGAGCTGAATCGCAATCCGGAAAACTTCTTCGCCGATGTCGAGCAGGCCGCGTTCAGTCCGGCCAACATCGTGCCGGGCATCGGTTTCTCGCCCGACAAGATGCTGCAGGGACGCCTGTTCTCTTACGGCGACACCCAGCGCTATCGGCTCGGCGTGAATTACTCACAGATCCCGGTGAACGCCCCCAAATGCCCGTTCCACAGCTATCACCGCGACGGGCAGATGCGGGTCGACGGCAACGGCGGAGGCCGCACCCCCTACGAACCGAACAGCAGGCGCGAATGGATCGCGCAACCGGATTTCGCCGAACCGCCGATGGCGATCGAAGGTGCGGCTGATCGCTGGAATCATCGCGAGGACACCGATTACTACTCGCAGCCGGGCGATCTCTTCCGGATGATGACGCCGGCGCAACAGAAAGTCCTGTTCGAGAACACCGCACGCGCGATCAAAGGCGCGTCCCCCGAAATCGTCGCGCGGCATATCGACAATTGCGGCAAGGCCGATCCCGCCTATGGCGCAGGCGTAGCCGAGGCAGTTGCCCGCCTCGGCGGTGGCGATCTCACCGCTCTACGAAAGCGCGCTGCAGCTGATCGGTGATCGGCTTCAAGAGATAGCTCATCATCGTCCGGCTGCCGGTCTGCATGAATACTTCGGCCGGCATGCCGGAGACGAGCTGCCGGCCGTCCAGCCGGCGGCGCTGCTCCTCGGGAAGTGTCACCCTGACCGTGAAATAGGCCGCGTTGGTCTGCTGATCCCGGCTGGTATCGGCCGACACATAAGACACGACACCGTCGAGCTGGGGCGTCGTGCGCTGGTTGAAGGCGGAGAAGCGGATGAACGCCTTCTGCCCCATTCGCACCTGGTCGATATCGTTGGGCTGCAGCCGCGCCTCGATCTGCAGATCATCCAGATCCGGCACCACTTCCATGACGGTGTCGCCGGCGCGGATCACGCCGCCGATGGTGTGGGCGGAAAGCTGGTGGATCACGCCCGAGGTCGGTGCGCGGATTTCAATCCGGTCGAGAAGATCGCGCGCCGCGACGCCACGCTCCACGAGCTCGGCTTCCTTGCCCTGGTTCTCGCCGAGTTCCTTGACCACGTCGGTGCGAAAATCCTGATCGAGCCGGACGATCTGAAGCTGCGCCTCGCCGATCTTGGATTTCGTCTCGGCGATCGCCGACGTCATTTGCCCGCGCTCGCCCTCGATCCGCGCGCTCTCGCGCTGCAGGGTCGTGAGCCGGGTCAGCGGCACGAGCCGCTTGTCGTAGAGGTCCTGGACGCCGGTGAGCTCACCGGCGATCAGTTCCAGTTGCTTTGACTTGGACTCGAGCTGGGCATTGAGGCCGGCAATCTCCTCGCCGAGCTGTGAGACGCGGCTTTGCAGCAGATCGGTCTGGCTCCGGCGCGCATTGGAACGGGCCTTGAACAGCGATTGCTCCGACGCCAGCAGCGCCTTGACGGTGACGTCTCCCGATCGGGCCGCCAGTTCAGGCGGCACTTCAATCTGCGCGACGCCGTCGCGCTCGGCGACCAGCCGGGCGATCCGCGCCCGCACTTCATCGAGCTGCTTGCTGACCATCTGCAGGCTGGCTTGCGCCTGGGTGGCGTCGAGCCGCAGTAAGAGATCGCCCGTGGCCACCCGCTCACCGTTATGCACCGGGATTTCCGCGACCACGCCGCCGGTCGGATGCTGGATGGCCTTGACGTTCGATTGAACCACAAGGTTGCCGGGAACGACGACTGCGCCCGCGATCGGCATTAGCACGGCCAGGCCGCCGGCCACGAAGATGAACGCCAGCAGCACCCTAAGCCCGGCCCGCAATTCGTTCTCGAAGGCGCGCCCGGCCCGCAATGCCAGACCCTCGCCGGGCTCATTATCGTTGTCCGCGAGGCCGTCGCGATTGACGAGGAAGGCAACACCTGCGGTCAGTCCGACACGGCAGGTCTTCATCAACTGTCCGACGGCCGTTGCGGGCTTGGCGTCAACGGTCGGAGGCGGCAGCGTCAATCGAGGACTTTCGACGTGCATCGACTGATGCCTGGCTTCCACGCCGGGAATTTTTGGTTCGGACCTCGCCACGTTGATCAGGGATGGGTCGTCGGGCGCGATGATCGGGGCCTGGCGGCGCTGCGGCGGCGGCGCGGGGCTCGGCTGACGTTCGGGTTCGCTTCTTCGCGCGGTCGGAGCGGCAGCTTCCTTGCGTACATGCTCGGTTCTGCGCGTGACCGGCTGAACAGTCGGCTCGCGTGCAGGCTCACTTCGGCGCCTGATCGGGGCGGCACCCCGCTCGGACGCAGGCTCACTTCGGCGCCAGGCCGGGACGAAAGCCGGCTCGGGCGCGGGTTCGCTCCTGCGCCGGGCCGGGGCTGCAGCCGGATCGGGCGCATCTTCGCTCCTGCGCGCGGCCGGGGCGGAGGCCGTGAGTCCCAGTTGTACCAGGCAGATGTCGAAGGCCCGTCCCATCTTGCCCCTGCGTCGCCGCTTCGGCTGACGCGTTGGCGCATGTGAGGCAGGCCGTAACTCCTCGCGAACCGGACGGCGCGTTTGCGGCGCTTGCGGCGCGTCGCCGCCTTCTTGCTCGAACGCCTGCCGCAGCCGCTGCAACTCGAGAATCAACGCCGCGCCTTGCGGACCGACCGCATCGTCACGGGATTCGCCGACCCAGCGCGGCGCGCGCCGGCCGTCATGCGGCATGCCGTCTCCTCGGCTCATGGCTCAACACTCTCCACGATCGGCGCGCGGCGCGCCGTTTTCAGGTCCGGTGGCGCCGCCGGCTGTCTTGCCGCCGCGGGCTGTCTGGCTGCCGCAGGCTCTCGTTCTCTTACTGCCGTGGATTGCCCGGTCGCCGTGCGAACGCGGGCGAATATCTCCTCGCATGGACCGAATGCGATCGACTTACCGTCGTAGAGCACCATCGCCATATTCAGGGCGGCCAGCGCGCTTGGGCGATGCGATATGACGATGACGATGCATTTGTTGTAGCGCAGGATCTGAATGGCACGGGTCAACGCGTTCTCGCCATCGGCATCGAGATTGGCATTTGGCTCATCGAGCACGACCAGGAACGGATCGCCGAACACCGCCCGCGCAAGGCCAATTCGCTGCCGCTGCCCCGCCGACAGCGACATGCCGCCCTCGCCGATCCGCGTCGAATAGCCCTCGGGTAGCCGCAGGATGATGTCATGCACGCCCGCGATCTGCGCGGCCCTCAGGATCGCGTCGGAAGGGGCCGTCTCATCGAAACGGCAGATGTTCTCGGCGACGGTGCCGTCGAACAAGGCCACGTCCTGCGGCAGATAGCCGATATAGCGGCCGAGATCTTCGTTGCGCCATTGATCGAGCGCGGCTCCGTCGAGCCGCACCACGCCATTCTGCGCCGGCCAGATTCCGACCAGCGCCTTGGAGAGCGACGTCTTGCCCGATGCGCTGGCGCCGAGCAGCGCCAGTCCCATGCCGGCCTTCAGCGAGAACGAAATGTTCGAGACGATGGGCCTGTTCGCACCAGGTGCGGCGACGGAGAGCTCCTGCACCGAAAGCTCGCGGCAGGGGCGCGGCAGCACCACCGGGGGCGCCGCCGGGGCCGCGGTGGCCTTGCATATCTCGCGCAGCCGCGTGATGCCCTGGCGCGCCGCGACGAGCTGCTTCCAGGTACCGAGCGCGATTTCGACGGGCGCCAGCGCACGGCCCATCATGATCGACGACGCGATCATGATGCCGCCCGACGCCCGGTCGGCGACGACGAGATAGGCGCCGATACCAAGCATGCCGGATTGCAGCACGTAGCGCAGCACCTTCGCACCAGAGCCGAGATTGGCATAGACGTCGGTAGCGCGGATATTCTCCCGCAAATAGCGTTCATTGGCCTGCGACCAGCGCGCGGTGAATCGATCGGTCATGCCGAGCGCACGAATTACTTCGGCATTGCGCTGGGTCGCATCCGCCAGCACCTGCCGCTGGGCGCTGGAATCCATCGCCGCCTTAGCCGCCCCGCGCGACATCCGCTCCGTCAGCAATGTCATGGCAATGATCGCCGCGGTGCCCAATAGTGCCGTCATACCGATCGCCGGATGAAACAGGAACAATGCAACGAGGAAGATCGGGATCCAGGGCATGTCGAGGAACGCGGTCGGCCCCATGCTCGACATGAAGCCGCGCACCTGGTCCAGATCGCGCAGCGGCTGCTGCATCAACATGGGCTTCACGCCGCGAAGCGGCAGTGTCGCGAGCGCGGTGTGAATCGCCTGCTGCAGGCCAGCGTCGAACAATGTTGCGACCCGGCACAGCATGCGCGTACGCAGCGCGTCGAAATATCCCTGCACGAGATAGGCGAACAGCACCATCAGCGAGAGACCGAGCAAGGTCGCGGTGTTGCGGCTCGGAATCACCCGGTCATAGACCTGCAGCATATAAAGTGAACCCGACAGCATCAGGATATTGATCACGCCGCTGAAGACGGCAATGCCGACCATGCGCCGCGCACTCTCGCGCAATCCCAGCGCGACCGGATCATCGGACTGAAGCGTCGATCTGAGATTCGAAATCGCGCGCGACGGAAACGTCGCTTGTGCGTGGCCGTAAGCGATACTCATACACTGCGCCCCCCTGGGCTGATGTCGCGATTTTGCGCGATCAATTCTCCTTGACGGCTGATACCGACCATTTTTCGGCAAGAATGCGACCGCGGCGGGCTGATATGGATGGTACTGAAATAAACCCACGGCCCCGGTGTCTTACTTATCCGGACGATTGCGTCTTACCCGGCGGCGCAACATTTTGCGCATGAGGGGATTTTTCGGAGCAAGCATCGGCGACGCTTTCATAATTTTCGAGCGAGGGCAGACGGCACGCGCAAAAAAGCGCGCCAGGCGTCACGCTTTCGTCGGCCTATCACCTTGCTTCTCCCGCGCATTGGCCCCGGTGTCGGCTGAAAGCCGCCATGAAGCTAAATAATTCTTCATCTCTCGCAGCACCCGCCGCCCGAGTGAAACACTTGGGCTGGCGGTCGTGCAATTCGACATAACAACAGGGGACGAATATGGCGCGCATCACACACGATTTCCATCACCAACACGCTGGTAACGGTGGTCAAATGGATCCCGGTCCTCCCGCGCCAGTGCCGCCGGTGACCCCCGTTGATCCCGGCCCCCCGGCGGCCCCCGCCGCTCCTGCTTTCTCGGACCTTGGCTTGACCTTCAATGACGCCACGCGCGCGCTCGAGGGCGGATTGTGGCAAAATACGGTCTCGGAAGGCGGCCAGGGACTTGGCAGCATCGGGCGATACACCACCGATCTCACCAACGTTCAAACCGGCCTGCAGGCGGAAGTCACAGCGGGGCAATTCACCGGCGCCACGCTGGCCCATGTCAACACGATCCTCGCCGATATTACGACCGCGCTATCGGCGGCCACGGCGTCTGTGAATGGGGGCGGCACGTTCGGCAGCGTCGCTGCCGCGGAAACGGCGTTGCACAACAGCCATCTCGATATCCTCAACATCGTCAATAACGACGCCAATCTCGCCACCTTGGCGACACAAAATGGCGCGGCCGGATTTCTCGCGGCGCCCGACGCTTTTGCCGCCGGCACTACGGCCGCGAACGCGCCCCATGCCAATTTCGCTGATATCGGCGCCATCTTCAACGATCTGGCCAATATTTCCATCGGCGGTATCAACACTTCCAATTCAGCCCAGGCGACGGCCGATACGAACGCTGCCATCACCGACCTGCATGCCTTGATGACGGCCAATCCGACGCTGTTCGGCGGTCTCACCGGCGTTCATGCCGATACCATCGTGCGGCAGCTCGAGCTCGAAAAGACCTACATCAATCAGGCCGGCGTCAGCCAGGATGCTGGACGGGCCAGCAACGACAATCTGCTCGACATCATCGACATCGTGCAGGGCGATACCAATCTGGTCAACATGGCAAACCAAAATGGCGTTCACGGCTTTACGCCTTTCGGGGACGCGCTGAACCCGACGCCGAAATATATGGACAATTCGGATCAAACAAATTTCTGGGCAAACTTCATCGCCCAGTCCAACTCGCTGGGACAGCAGGCGGAGAACCTCGTCGGCAGCCACGATGCGCATGCAGTCGCAGCCCTGATCAGCAACATCCAGTCCTTCGAAAAGACGGTCACCAATTTCGATGCGGCCCAGGGCGGCATCTTCGAAGCCCGCTTCGACAACGAGTTGCTGGGGCAGACCAGCACGCTCGGCGCCGAGGTGAGCGCGATGATCAAGGGATTGCAGACCGGCAATGCGGCGCTGGTCACCGCTGCGGCCGAGGAGATGCACGCCAACGCCGCCGACGTCGGCGGCAACAACGCTCCGGTGACCGGCGGCACCTACAATGCCGACGGCGCGACGGTGGCCGACGTGCTGTCGACGGCGGTTGCTGCGCCGGCGGTTGCCGCAGCAGCGCCGGTAACCCCGGCTCCAGCTCCGGCGGCCCCGACGGCACCCGCACCGGCGGCGCCCGCCCTGGCTACGGCGCCCGCGGTGCAAACCGTGGCCAGCGCACCGGCAGCAGCGGATACGTCTCCGGTCGATCCGCATCATTCGCCGGTTCCGGAGATGGCGCAGCACTTCCACCACATGTGGGGATAACGGCGGATCAGCGCGGCCTCCGACGCTCCGTATATGACGGAGCGCCGGAGGTCGGTCTGATCGGTCAATCCAGCTCTTGCGGTTTTGAACCATCAACGCCGCGGCCGGGCAGCCGCAAAGCAAAGGGAATTGTTTATTCGCCGGGTTCGGCGAATCCTGATTTTGGGGGACGGGTCATTTGTGTACGGGTAACGATGGCTTCTTGCGGCGTGTACCGCGGGCCAAAAAGGAAAACAGTGCGATCCGGTGCGATGCGCCGGCGGGTCGTAGATGCGAGGCTAACATCAAATCCAGGCGCCACCCCGAAGACGCCGGTTGCGCGCTCCCTGACGACGGGGCACGCGGATGAAGCAACGAAAGACCGACTACGGTACGATCATCCTGCACTGGCTCCTGGTCGCCGCTTTCGCCGTCGCCTTTGTCAGCGGAATGCGGATTGCGACCGAAGCTCCGGGACGCAGCTGGATCAACCTGTTCGATGCCGTGCTGCCGCGCCAGAGCGTGTGGGTGGCGCACATGCAGGCCGCCGTCGTGCTGGTTGCGGTGTCGCTCGCCTACGCCATCTATGTCGCGAAATCGGGACTAGGCCGCCGCGTGCAGCTTGACAAAATCCGGCTGCGCGGACTGGTCGGCCGCAGGCAGGCCAGACTCGGCGCCTACAATATCGTTCTTTACTGGATCTTCTTCGTCACGATGCTTGGACTCATCGCCAGCGGCGGGCTGCTGTATTTCGGCTTCTACGCCGGCCACGATGTGGCGACGCTGCACTGGTACGGAACGTGGGTGATCACGGCCTTTGCCGGCTTTCATGTCCTGGCGCATTACCGGATCGGCGGCGTGTCGCAGTTGCTGCGGATCTTTCGTCCTACCCGCCTCACCGCGCCGCCGCCGCGGCTCGATGCGGTCGAGTTGCTGACGTTGCTGGCCGAGCAATCGGCGCGGCTGGCGCCGGAATCCGCGCAACCGCCCGTCGCGCCGGCGCCGCCGCCGCACGATGGCGCGCAGGATCGAACGGCCGCACGGATTTCGGCCGCGCAGGCGCGGCCGGGAGCCAGGCGACAAGGCAGTGCCTCGAAACCGCGCAACCCGACCTTTCAATCCAACCCTTTTGTCGTCGCGGCAGCCGTCGCCATCACCGGCGCTTCGGTCATCGTGGCAGCCGACCGGATGGCGGTCGACCAGTTGCAGGTTCATCGTATCAGCAGCGCGGACGTGCCCGTTCTCGACGGCGACACCTCCGATCGGGCCTGGCGCAGCATCACGCCGTTTTCGCTGATGACCAGCGAGGGCGGCAATTTCGACGGCACGGGCGAAACCAGAATACAGATCCGCGCGGTGCATGACGGCACCTGGGCGTATTTCCTGTTCACATGGGAGGACCCGACGCGGTCGCTGAAACACCTGCCGCTGATCAAGGAAGTCGACGGATGGCACGTACTACATAACGGTTTCGAGGCAGGCGACGAGCACGACTTCAATGAGGACAAATTCTCGGTGCTGCTGACCACCATGAATGTGACGCTGGCGGGCGACCGCACGTTCCACGCCAGCCCGCGTCCGATCGCCGACGCGCCGGCCACCATGACCGGCCGCGGCCTGCATTACACGGCGGCAGGCTACGCCGATGTCTGGCAATGGAAGGCGACCAGTGGCGGTTCGACCGGCTGGATGGACGACGCTCATTTCGGCCCGCCGCTGGAGCCGACGCCGATGCAGGTTCAAAATATCCTTCCCTACAAGGGCGGATTCGCGCCCGACCCGGGCAGCGCGAATTACTCCAACAATTTCATCATCGATGCCGATGACGCCGGCGGCGCCCGGCTGACCGCGCCACGCCGGCTCCCAAAAGATCTCGCGGCGACGCTCGCGGCGATGGGGGAAGTGGACATCGATCCCAATCACGGCGAGAACGACGGCGCGCGCTGGTACATGACCGAGGACGAGTCGATCCCGTATTCCGCGGAGGCGGACGCCCGCATCCCGACCGGCACGGTGATCCCGGGCGTCATTATTGCCGGCGAATTCTCGGGCGACCGCGCCGATGTGCGATGCGCGGCGCGCTGGGCCTCCGGGCACTGGGCGCTGGAAGTGGCGCGCCGTCTCGACACCAACAGCCCATACGACGTGCCGATCAAGACCGGCGTCTTCATGCGGGTCGCGGCCTTCGATCACAGTCAGATCAGACATACCCGGCACGTCCGGCCAATCCGTCTCGAGGTAGAATAATAATGAGCAAGACCTGCAAAGTGACGCTGAACAACGAGCCGTTCCTGGCGAATTGCGGCGATCTGCTGCTCGACTCGGCGCTGATGAACGGCATCGACCTGCCGCATGACTGCCGCAGCGGAATTTGCGGCGCCTGCCGCGTTCGCCTCGTCGACGGCAAGGTTTTCGGGGGCCACGAACAGGGCGACGACATGATCCACGCCTGCCAGGCCCGGATCGTTTCCGATCTTGAGATCGTGACCGAACCCGTGCCCGACCAGGTCTCCATGTCGGGGCGGGTGGCGAACATCGTGCGGCTGGCGCCGGACGTGATCGGCGTCGACGTGGAACTGCCGAAGCCGCTTCACTACCTTCCCGGCCAGTATTGCAAGGTGCAATTCCGGGGCTTCCCGGCGCGATGTTACAGCCCGACCTATCCGCTGGAAGGATCCCCCGATCATCGCCTGCTGCATTTTCACGTCCGGTGGCTTTCGGATGGGGCCGTGTCGTCGGCGCTCGGCCGCAATATCCGCGTCGGGCATCGCGTGAAGGTGACGGGACCGCTCGGCAGCGCCTATCTGCGGCCGAATCACACCGGCAGCATCGTTCTCGTCGCCAGCGGCACCGGCTTCGCGCCGATGTGGTCAATCGCGGTCGCGGCGATCATGGAGCGGCCGCAGCGCGAATTGATCTTCGTTATCGCGGCGCGAAAGCTGCAGTCGCTGTATATGCACAATGCGCTTTGCCGTCTGGCGCTGTTTCCCAACGTCACGATCATTCCGACCGTATCGGAGCCGCACGACGTCTCTTCCGCGATCCGCGTCGGACGGCCGACCGATCATCTGCCGAATTTGTCGGCGAATGACGTGGTCTACACCTCCGGTGCGCCGGCCATGACCGAAGCCGTCGCGCGGATCGCGCGAACCGCTGGTGCCCGGTGCTACACCGACCCCTTCGTATCGAGCGCCCAGCCTGCCGGCCAACCCACCATGGCAAGGAGGCTGACCGGCTGGCTCAACAATCCGCGAAGCGCTCGGCCGACCGTGCGGCCGCCGCGGAAGCAGGCCGGCGTGCATCGTGCCGCGCTCAGCAACGTCCGCTGAATTTGCCTGGCCCGCACGAGCGGGCTAGAAGGCGGTTGTCGGGATCAGGGTCATGCAGATCGACTTGTAGTGGTCAAGCCGTTCGATCGGGCTCGGCGCCCGCTCAGGCAGGCACCCTCGTTCACGTGCGCCCTCAGCAGCCGCTGTTGATCTGGCTCAAGCGATGATGGGCCGGATATTTGCCCTCGTTGGCGGCCCTTCCCATCGACCATCGGCGAGAAG
>Ga0210410_10003970_pt1 | contig 13032 bp, 11 predicted proteins | sample IncBWC4MmetaG_FD_161058 | JGI IMG/M metagenome (GOLD analysis project Ga0210410, IMG submission 161058) | Forest soil microbial communities from Barre Woods Harvard Forest LTER site, Petersham, Massachusetts, United States - Inc-BW-C-4-M | ecosystem: Environmental > Terrestrial > Soil >... | reverse complement strand
GAACCCGGTTTCAGAGCATCCGCGCGGTGCTAGCGCCATCAATGGCGCTGGCGACCATCGGCGTGCTCCTGACCGCGATGATCACCGCGCCGGTCGCCCGCTATGCGCTCGACGTGAACTGGACCGAGGCGCTCCTGGTCGGCGCCGTGGTGGCGTCGACCGATGCGGCTGCGGTGTTTCTCTTGGTGCATGCGCAGGGCCTGCGGTTGCGGCCTCGCGTCGGCGCGACGCTGGAGGCGGAATCCGGCACCAACGACCCCTTCGCGGTGTTTCTCACGCTGATGCTGGTCGAGCTGATTTCGGTCGGCCACAGTTCGGCATGGCATGTGGCGCTGGAACTCGGCCGCGAAGGGGTGTTGGGCGGCATTGTCGGCGTGATCGGCGGCCGGCTGGTGGTGCTGGCGCTCAATCGCGTGGCGCTGCCGCAAGGGCTGCACGCGCCCTTTGTCTGCACCGCCGCACTGGTGATTTTCGGCGCCGCGCAGATCGCGCACGCCTCCGGGTTTCTCTCGGTTTATCTGGCCGGCATCATCATCGGCAACCGGCCGACGCGGGCGCATAATTCGGTGGTGGCGTTTCTCGATGCCGCGACCTGGCTGGCGCAGATCGTGATGTTCGTGCTGCTCGGGCTGCTGGTGTCGCCGCAGCGGCTGTTGGGCAGCATCGTTCCCGCCGTGATCGTGGCGCTGGTGCTGATGCTGGTGGCGCGGCCGCTCGCGGTGTTTGTTTGTCTGGCGCCATTTCGCTTCAACTGGCGGGAAAAGGTTTTCATCGCCTGGACGGGCTTGCGCGGCGCGGTCGCGATCTTCCTGGCGTCGATCCCGATGCTGGTCGGCTTGTCAAAGGCCTATCTCTATTTCGATGTCGCCTTTGTCGTCGTCATCATTTCGCTGTTGCTGCAGGGCTGGACGCTGGCTGCGGCGGCGCGGCGGCTGCATGTCGCGCTACCGCGGACCGATCGCGGGCCGCGACGTGTCGAGCTGGATCTGCCCGGCCAGCTCGAGCAGCAGCTGGTCGGCTATTCCGTGCGCCCGAAGAGCCTGTTCTTCCGGCGCGGCCTTGTTCCGTCCTGGTCGAAGCCGACGCTGGTGATCCGCGACCAGCACATTCTCTCGCCCGCCGAGGCCGATCCGATTGCGCCCGGCGACTACATCTATCTGCTGGCGCCGCCGGAAAAGGCCGAAGCGCTGGATCGATTCTTTGTCGATATGCAGCCGAGCTCGGCGCCCGACCCGCATCTGCTGGGCGACTTCGTCGTTTCCGGCGAGATCACGCTCGGCGACATCGCCAACGCCTACGCGATCGCCGCCGACCCCGAATACGCCAGTCTTACCCTCGCCGATTATTTCGACGTCCATCTCGATCACGCGCCCAAGGAAGGCGCGACGCTGGAGCTCGATTCCATCGTGCTGGTGGCACGCAGCATCTCCGGCGGCCGGGTCAATGTGGTCGGCCTTCGCCTGCCCGAGGAGGAAGAAGAGGCCTTGCCCCTGACGCGCCTGGCTTTGTTCAAGCGCAAGCTGTCGGAGCTGTGGGAGCAGGTCGCGGGGATCTAAGACTCCATCGCTTTTTCGCCAGCAAGCGGCCAATAAACGGCCGCGGGCTGCCCAGGATTCGTGCAGCTTCGTGATCTCCTGTTCGGAACGCCTCGCGGCGGCAATGGTTCTGGCAATGTTGCGCCGGTGCGCGTGACATCAAATGGAACCGGCTTGATCAGGAGTAACCCATGCGAAAATACATTTTGCCCATTGCCGTCGCCGTAGCACTCGGAATGGCAACGCCGGCGATGGCCTATGACAGCGGCGGGTTGATGTCGATGCAGGCGGCGATCGATGTCGCGGCCGACCTCGGCCTCGTATCGGTTTCCCATACCAACTTTCTCGGCGATGAATGGGAGATCGAGGGCAGGGATACCGCAGGCCGCTATATCGAAGTCTATGTCGATGCCGCCACCGGCGACGTGCGCGGCGTCAACAGGTAGCGGCTAGCTGCACCTCTACCTGATCAGTCCCGCGAGCCTTGGCAGCGTCAGGCCGCTCGCGGGGGATGCAGATGATCGGCAAGAGCCTGGCAAACGGGGCCAGCATGTCCGGCACATAGGTCCGGAAGTGCTGGCCGACGCCATTTGGAGGATTGCTTGTGACAGCGCGGTCCCGGTTGAGACGGTCTTAACTTGCTGTCGTCCCTGAGTTGAGGTGTGTGTGCAGTGCACGCAGCATTGCAAGCTGTCATGTCCCTCGGTTATCCTGTCGATCCCACAAAACTACAACAATCAGGGAGGGACAGAATGATACGTCATCGACTCTATCTCGTCGGCGCGGCCGGGGGCCTGTTTGCCGCTGTCGCGATCGCCAGCTCGCCCGCGATCGCCAGCTCGCCCGCGACGCCGTGCACCAATCTCCAATCCTTGCAACTGCAGCACACGACGATCACTTCCGCGACGGACAACACCAGCGGGACCTTCGTCCCCCCCGGTTCCGCACCGATCACCGGCCTTCCGGCCTTCTGCCGGGTCACCGCGACCCTTACTCCGAGCTCGGATTCCAGTATCAAGATCGAGCTCTGGCTGCCCGAAAGCACATGGAACGGCAGGTTCCTCGGCACCGGCGGCGGCGGATTCCAGGGCGTGATCAACTACACCGAGCTCTCCAGCGGCGTCACGGCCGGCTTTGCCGCGACCAACAGCGATCTCGGCACGGGATCCTCGGGATGTAACCCGCTCTACTGCGGCTCGGACGGCAATATGGGCAATCCTCTGGCGATTGCGTTCGGCGATCCGGCGGGGCCGTCGACGGGCCTGTTCGGGCATCCCGAGCGGATCAAGGATTTCGGCTACCGCGCGATCCACCTGATGACCGTGCGGGGCAAGGAGATCGCCAACGCGTTCTACGGGCAGAACGCGCACAAGGCCTATTTCGCCGGATGCTCCACCGGCGGCCAGAACGCCCTGATGGAAGCGCAGCGCTTCCCGGACGATTACGACGGCATCCTGGCGGGCGCCCCCGCGTTCAACCGCACGCACCTGCACATGGCAGGGCTTTCATTGTGGCAGGATACCCATGCGAGCCCGGGCCGGTTCATCCAGCAAGGCCAGATGACGCTGATCAACCAGGCCGTGCTCAAGCAGTGCGTCGGCCAGGACGGCGGCGCCAAGACCGACACGTTCCTGACCGATCCGCGCGACTGCCATTTCGATCCGAAGGCGCTGTTGTGCACCGGCGGCACGCTGCCCCCCGCATGCCTGACCGCCGATCAGGTCACAACCATGCAGAAATACTACAACGGCACGATCGACCCGGTGAACGGGCAGGTCATCAATCCGGGGGCCGCACGCGGCAACGAGACCGACGACGTAACTGCGCTCGGCCTGGCGTTGCAGGAGCGGCTGCCCGAGGCGGCCTTCGACGGCCTGTTCTACTGGGTCTTCGGCCCCAGCTTCGGTTATCCGGCGAGCGCGGTCAATTTCGCGAATTTCGACTTCCACCACGCCGTCGACACGGTCGATGATCAGCTTGCGGCGGTGCTGAACGCGAACAGCACCGATCTCGACGGGTTCAGAGGACATGGCGGCAAGCTCATCATGTATCACGGCTGGGCCGACCCGCTCATCCCCTCGCAGAGCAGCATCAACTACTTCAACGCGCTGGTGGGAAACGACAGCCATGGATTCCAGCAGGCGAGCTTCGGCGGGAACGGCAACCCCGCGCTGCAGCGGACCCAGAGCTATGCCCGGCTGTACATGGTGCCCGGGATGTACCACTGCTCCGGCGGGCCCGGCCCCAACACGTTCGATGCGCTCACGCCGCTCGTCACCTGGGCCGAGACCGGTGTGGCGCCGGAGTCGCTGGTCGCCACCAAGTTCGTCAACGATACGCCGTCCGCGGTTCAGATGACCCGGCCGCTCTGCGTCTACCCCAAGGTCGCAAAGTACACGGGCAGCGGCAGCAGCAGCATCGCGGCGAATTTTACCTGCGTCGCGGATGAGCACGACTTCAACCAGACGCCTGCCCCCAAGTACGGGCCGTAACGAATGCAACGCCGGCGAGCCGCGTGCTCGCCGGCGCCTTGTTTTTTCTTGCGACGCCAGTCCGCGTTACCGGATCAGCCCCGCGAGCCTCGGCAGCGTCAGGCTGATCTCGGGGATGCGGATGATCAGCAAGAGCCCCGCAAGCAGGGCCAGCATGTACGGCACATCAGTCCGGAAGTGCTGGCCGACGTTCAGATTGACGAAGCGCCGCTGTGACGGCGTCCCCCCAGCAACCTCGGCGCCGAAGGTCCAGGCCGGCAATTCTCAAAAGATCAGTATAGCCCCGGAGCCGAGCAGCAGGATGAGAACGATCTTCCGAAAGCTTGTTTCGTTCAGCAGGCCGTAGAGCTTCATGCCTGCCCACATGCCGGCGAACAAGGCCGGCAACCCGATCACAAACAATTTGATGGTCTCAGCTGTTACCGCTCCTTTTGCTCCAAGCCATAGAGCGCTCATGACGAAGACGGCGACCGCGACGGGCTGGAAGACGGAACGCTGGACATCCTTGGGCCATCCGCGCAGCCCGCACCAGATTGTCACGAGAATACCGGCCAGGCCCGTCATGCCGCCGATCATGCCGTTGAAAAAACCAATGCCTGCGTCAGCCGCCGCACCGCCGCTTTTGATAGGCTCCATGGCCGGACGAAACAAAGCGTAGAGGCTGTACAATACGAGAAAAACGCCAGCGCCGATTTTGGCATGTTGCGGATTCGCCCAGGTCAGGAAAGTCACTCCGACGGGGACGCCGACCGCTGCACCGACCAGAAATGGCCAGAGCTTTCTCCAATCAAGCGCATGACGAAGCCTCCATACCGAATACCCTTGAACGATCAGGCCAAAGGCTATGATGAGGGACGCCGTCAGCAACGGCGTAAGAATATAGAGCCAAATTGATGCAGCAACGAGCCCGAAGGCGAAGCCGGAGAGACCCGCGACCAAGGCTCCCGCAAAAGTTGCGACAAGAAAAATCGGAAGTTCGAAAGGTAATCCATCCATGGGCTCGCTCCAAAACAAGGGCGAGCAGCGCTTGAATGGGATCACCATTTGATGGGGAGGCTGCGATGTCCCCGAGAAAAGTATGAGGTAAGCCGCGCTTGAATGCAACGGCCCTGCGCTTGAGCACTCAAGGTCCGTGTGGTAAAAGTACCAGCTCGGGCCGTTGACAACCGCCCGATGAGCTTCCGTGGCCAAGCGTTGTCTCGCTCCATTGTGGAGGTGAGACATGCCTTGCAGTAGTACGGATTGCAGTTCAACGCGTCATATCAAAACGATTCCACCGTCGTTTCCGGAGCTCGGATGGTTCTGGCAAATCCCGCTGTCATGGCTGTCCGGAATGGCCGCCTGGAGTGAGCGACGCAGCCGGTATCGAGAACTTCGTGAACTTGACGACCGGCTCCTCGCCGACATCGGCCTGTCGAGGCACCAGGTCGGCGAAGATCCTCTCAGGGCCTCTCGGACGTTCCTGACGATGTGGCAAGCCGACAGATGATGGCCTTTCCTTCGCCAAAACTGCGGTCAGACGTTCATTACCTGTATGCCGCCAGAGCGTTGCGCGGATTCGGCGATGGTTTTGCCGTTATCATACTGCCGGTCTATCTGTTGGCTATTGGGCTTTCTCCCCAACAGGTGGGCATCGTTGCAAGTAGTTCATTGCTTGGAACAGCCGCGCTCACCCTGCTCGCCGGGTTCGTCGCGCCCCGCTATGATCTGAGAAACCTGTTTCTGATCGGCGCCGGACTGGCCACCGTCACCGGGCTTGTGTTCCCGATGGTCGAAGCGATTGCGCCGGTTCTGGTTGTCGCATTCGTCGGGACCATCAATCCTTCGGCCGGCGATTTGGGAATGCTCATTCCTCTCGAGCACGCCCTGCTGACGCAGGAAACCAGCGATCGGGACCGCACCGGCGTTTTCGCCCGCTATAGCCTGATCGGCTCGCTGACCGCCGCGGCCGGATCGCTCGCCGCGGCGTTGCCTGAATTTCTAATGGCAAGGGGCATGGCGGAAGTCAGTGCGCTTCGGCTGATGTTCTACGGCTACGCGACGCTCGGCCTGATGGCGGCGTTGCTTTACAGCCGACTGCCACGCGACCATATGCGCGCAGCAAGCCGCCCGCGTCAGGCGCTCGGGCCGTCGCGCAGGATCGTGTACAAGCTGGCCGCGCTGTTCAGCCTTGACGCCTTTGCCGGCGGTTTCGTCGTTCAGTCGCTGCTGGCGTTGTGGCTGTTTGAGCGGTTCGATTTGTCGCTCGGTGCGGCAGGCGCCTTCTTCTTCTGCGCCAGCCTGCTGAGCGCGATCTCGTTTCCGGTTGCGGCATGGCTCGCTAAACGCATCGGGCTCGTCAACACCATGGTGTTCACCCACATTCCATCGAGCCTCTGCCTGATCGCGGTCGCATTCTCCTCGAACCTGACGGTGGTGCTCATTCTGCTGCTGATCCGGTCGGCCCTGTCGCAAATGGACGTGCCGACACGGTCGTCTTATGTCATGGCCGTGGTCACGCCCGATGAACGCACCGCGGCGGCAAGCGTGACCGCGGTACCGCGCAGCCTGGCCTCTGCCATCAGCCCCGCGATTGCCGGCTTCATGCTAGCGGGGCCGTTTTCAGCATTGCCGCTGGTCCTGTGCGGATGCCTCAAGATCGCATATGATTTGGCGCTGCTCGGATTGTTCCGGCACACGAAACCGCCTGAGGAATCGTGATGCCAGAACATTGCCACGGCGCAAGGACGCTCAGCCTTTGCCGATCGCCGTCTTCTCCAGCGCGGCGCGAACGCCCCGCGCAAGCTTCAGGGCATCGTCATTGGCCCAGAAGTGAATGAAGAACATTCGCGGCTGTTCGTCCAGCATGTGGCTGTGGATGGCGGTCACTTCGATGTCGCTGGCGCGCAGGGTCCGGATCATCGGATTCACCTCGTTCCCCGTGACCAGGAAATCGCCTGTTATCGCGGCCTTGCCGTTGCCGGTCGGCTGAAAGTTGATGGCGTTGGCGCCGCCCAGGGGTCCAGTGACCTTCATCCCCATCTCGACCGACGGATCGTGGCGCGGGACGCCGAACTGGTAGACGCCGCCGTTGGCGGTGCCCTTGACGCCCATGATTTCGTCGAGCTTCGCTGTATCGAGGTCAATCGCTTGTGCTGGTGCGGCCCCCGTGGTCGGCGGATCGAACGGTGTCTTGCTCGACGCAAGCGCGGAGCGGATGACGGCTGCCATCTCCACGGGATCGCCATGCCCGCCGACATGCATGTAGAAGGTCGCGGGCGATGCGCGAAGGATGTGGTTGTGAATGGCCGTAATGTCGAGACCGCCGTCCAGGAGTCTGGTCATGACAGGGGTGATCTCGCTATCGAGCAGCACGAGGTCGCCCATCACCATGGCTTCGCCGCCCATCGGGGCGAATGCGACCCAGCCGCCCAGTGCCAGCGCCGGTTTGATGGCGACGCCGTCGAGCGTTACCCTCAGATCGGACCGCGGCAGGCCATAGCGGTGCACGTCGCCCGAGACCACCGCCGATTTTCCGAGCGCGGCGTCAACCTTCGTCCAGTCGATGTCGGCAGCATGCCCAAGCGCCGGCATGACTGCTGCAAGCAACGCCACGAGTGCTAGTCTTGACCTCATGTTCAGCTCCTTTTTTGCGGTTGCCCCAATTTACGAATTCAGTCGAGCGATTCCCTTGTCTTTGAGCCCGCGCCTTCACGGCTTGCCGTCCGCGACGGCCGGTGTGGCGTCGATCGGCTTTTCGAGGATTCCCTCGCTCGGATAGTTGTCCTCGGCGTCCCGCTGCCTGACAACGTTGTTCCCCTGTAGCCAGATTTCAAAACAATTGGTGTCGCCGTCATTGCCGAAATCAACGCACATCTCGTTACCCCGGATGCGCCAGGTGCCGAGACGAGGGCGGCCCATCTCGTAACGTCGAAGGGTGCCGTCCTTCTGATAGATGTCGCGCCCACGCACTTTTTCGGTGAATTGCATTCCTCCGAGTGTCGCCGCGATTTGCGCGCCGGACAGCTTGGTGAAGCGTTCGGCCGCGTAGGCGGAAGATACGAAGGCGAACATCAACGCGGCGGCGAGGAGCTTTCTCTCGTAGGTCGATGAGCGCGCGGGCCTGGCGTAGACGCCATCGGTCGAGTTTGGCGGCTCAGGCGCAACCGATCGTGAGCAAACGCAACAGTCGGGTGTGGAAATGGAGTGCTTGGCGTGATCCATGCGCAAATCCTCGACGTGTCGAGTGTTGCGCAGTGCTTGGACCGTGGTCTCAAGGGGAGACTGCCTTTCCCCTGGGGCTTTTTGTAATTTGCGCCTGCCGCAAAGGCAAGGGGCGGCATTCGTTATGGCAGATGTGTGATCGCGGCCCATCGAAAATGGCTTTTGGAACCGCAGCCTTCCCGGCGCAATGATGGCGAAAGAGGCAAATCCAATGGTCAGCGGGCTTGATCGCCTGCTCGCCGCCTCAAGCCGGCGCCCCCGGCAGCACCTTGACGCCGCCGAAGGCGGCGATGCGTCCGTGCCGGAGCATCACGATCTGCGTCGCCAGCTGGCGCAGTTCGGCGACGTCGTGACTGACATACACCATGGGAATCCGGGCCTCGTCGCGCAGGCGGATCAGATAGGGCAGGATCTCCACCTTGCGGCCTTCGTCCAGCGATCCGAGCGGCTCGTCCAGCAGCAGCAATCTCGGTTTTGACAACAGCGCGCGTCCAAACGCGACGCGCTGGCGCTCGCCGCCGGACAATCGGCCGGGCCGTCGCTCCAGCAGGTCGCCGATGTCGAGCAGGTCGACGACGCGCTTGTGCTGCGCGGGATCGTCGGCAAGCCGGTTCATGCGCCGGCCGTAATCGAGATTTTGCCGCACGTCGAGATGCGGGAACAGCCGGGCGTCCTGGAACACATAACCGATGCGGCGACGATAGGCCGGGACGTGGATGCGGGCCGCGGTGTCGTCCAGTGTCTCGCCGTCGAGGGCGATGATGCCGCGATCGGGCCGCAGCAGGCCCGCGATCATGTTGATCAGCGAGGTCTTGCCGGCGCCGGAGGCCCCGAACAGGCCGGTGACGCGCCCCTCGCTGTTGAAATTCGCTTCGATCGAGAACTCGCCGAGCTGTTTGACGATGTCGACGCGCAGCATGGTCAATTTCCGTGCAGGCGCTTGGTGGCGCGTCGCGCGAGCACTTCGGAGGCGACCAATGGCGCCAGCGCGATCAGGATCGAAACCACTACCAGCCGGAGTGCCGCGGTATCGCCGTCCGGGGTCTGGATCAGCGAATAGATCGCCGATGAAATGGTCTGGGTCTCGCCGGGAATGTTGGACACGAAGGTAATGGTCGCGCCGAATTCACCGATCGCCTTGGCAAAGCCGAGCACCATTCCGGCCAGCACGCCCGGCAGGGCCAGCGGCAGGGTGATGGTCAGGAACACCCGCCACGGTGCTGCCCCCAGCGTTTCCGCGGCCTGCTCCAGCCGCCGGTCGACCGCCTCGATCGACAGCCGGATCGGCCGCACCAGCAGCGGAAACGACATCACCCCGCAGGCCAACGCCGCGCCGGTCCAGCGAAAAGCCAGCACGATGCCGAGATGGTCGGCGAGCCATGCGCCAACCAGGCCGCGGCGCCCGAATGTCAGCAACAGCAGATAGCCGGTGACGACCGGAGGCAGCACCAGCGGCAAATAAATCAGCGCATCGAGCACCGCCTTGCCCCAGAAATCGCGCCGCGCCAACAGCCACGCCACGGCAATCCCGAGCGGCGTCGCCACCAGTGTCGCCACCGTGGCGACCCGCAGCGAAAGCTGGATCGCCGTCCATTCCGTTGGTGAAATGTCGAACACTAAGGGTTCACGAGGTCGGGCGGATCAGGCAAGTGAACCCATATTTCTCGAACACCGCCTTGGCCGCGGACGAGCGCAGGTAGGCGAGATACTCGGCGGCTTCAGCCTTCGCGGCCGTTGTCGCCGCCACGGGGTAGATGATGGCGGGATGGGAGTCCGCCGGGAAGGTGCCGACGATCTTGACGCCCGGTTCGACCTTGGCATCGGTCGAATAGACGATGCCGAGCGCAGCCTCGCCGCGCGCCACCAGCGTCAGCGCCGCGCGCACGCTGTCGGCCATTGCGAATTTCGGCTCGGCCGCCTGCCACGCGCCGAGTTTCTCCAGCGCCGCCTTGGCATATTTGCCGACCGGCACGGCCTTGACGTCGCCGGTGGCGATCTTGCCGTCGCCGGCGAGTTTCGCCAGATCGAAGCCTGGTCCGATCGTCACAGTGTCGATCCTGGAATCCTTCGGCGCGATCAGCACGATGCTGTTGCCGAGCAGATTGACCCGCGTCTGCTCGTTGATGTCTTTCTTGCCGGTCGCGTAGTCCATCCAGTCGGTGTCGGCGGACAGAAAGATATCCGCCGGCGCGCCCTGCTCGATCTGCTTTGCGAGCGTCGAGCTTGCGGCATAACTGGCGGCGATCGTGATGCCCGTCTTGGCGGTGAAGGCGGTATCGACGTCGTCGAGCGCGTTTTTCATCGAAGCCGCGGCGAACACCGTGAGGTTCTTGTCCTGGGCCAGCACGGGCGACAGGGCCGATCCGCCCATGATGACAAAAGCGGCAAAAATTCCGGCAAGACGATGCATGGTGGCGCTCCGTACGTGTTCGTGGGCGCACTTGTTCGCGCGCAAATCAGGCGTTGGTTGAAGTTCGAATGCGACAGGCGGAAGCGCCGTTCCGCTGCTCCCGGCGACTTACGGCCGATCGGGATATCGCAGCGCAAAAAACAATAGCAGTCTGGGCTTTCGGGTTAAAGGCCCCTATTCGGAAGGCAGGATCGCAATCGATACCGAATTCTCTTTTGTGCCGCTGAGCTGCAGCACGAAGGGAGCAGCCGAAATCTCGTATTTCATGGTCTTGCGGATACCGTCGCAGTCGGTGGCGCCGCTGAAGGCCTTCGGCTTGAGAAAATGCCCATCCTGGATCACGTCAACCCAGCCGCCGGCGGACAGGCTGATGGTGTAAAGGCCAGCCTTTGGTGCCGTTTTGAAGTTGGCGAAGCCGGCAAAGGTGCCTTCCTTCGGCGCGCGTTCCGGCGGTGTCGGCAGCTTGGCTTCCGCGGGAGCGACCAAAGCGAGCGTTACGGCGCTCGCCGGCAACGCCGTCAGGTCACCTCCCGATGCGAGCCTGGTGCGATCCGGCGCGGTCAACGCCGCCCGCTCGTGTTCGATATTCCACTTGAACTTGTCGCAGCCGCTCGGCTCTTCCGCCGCCCATGCGGGAGCGGTTCCGAGCAGCACCAAGGCGATCAGGAGAGGCGCGCGCATGGTCAGTCCACCCCTATCATCATGTCGGACGCCTTCACGATTACGGTGACCGCGCTCTTGGCCTTGATGCCCAGTTCATCGACCGCCTCGTTGGTGATCGAGGAGGTCAGGATCTGGCCGCCTCCGATATCGACGCGGACATGGGACGTGGTTGCGCCCTTCTTCACTTCGACGACGGTGCCCTTGATCTGGTTGCGTGCACTGATGCGCATGGCGGTCCTCACAATCTCAAGCCGCGCGCGGCAACGCCACGCTGACGGATGGTGAAATGAGAATCGGGACCGCCGTCCCAAAAAATATCGCCCGCGCTTACGGCGCGAGAAGGTCTTATGCTAGCGTATTCTCTACCCGAATGAAATCGCCGTGCGCCCGCGTTTTGTTCAATTCTTCAGGGCGCCATGCAATTCGGCTTTGGAGCCATCGGTGTTCTCAAATGCGACGCTCACTTTGTCGCCATCGAAAGCAAGCGTCCAGGTCTGCGTTTCGCTGTGTCCCAGGATTCGGCGTTCGATGGCAAATGTATGCTCGTTCAGCCAGCGCCCCTTGGCGGCGTTGATCCCGTAAAACGCAGGCGGGCTTTTCCGAAACACCCCATCAAGTCCCATCAGTCCTGAAAACCGCTCGGTGGGACGGTCCGGTTTTCCGCTGTCGGTCGTGATTTCCCATGACGAATCCGAATCGAAGAAATTCAGCGTGAAACTCTTCACGTGCAAGACATTGTCGTCGAACTGAAAAGTCTTTCCGGATATTGCCTTTGCCAGTTCCGGGGCAGCGGCAACGGCGGTAGGTCTTTCCGTGGCGGCCTGGCGAATGGATGCGGCCAGCAAGGACTTCGCGATCGGGTCGGGAGGCAAAGGCGTATCGGACTTGACTGAATTCGAGATGTCATCGATTAGCCGCGAGGTCGGATAGAATTCGTCATCCCGCAAAATGCCGGTCATAGCGGCGACGACATCCAGCTTTGGAAGCACGAGAATAAGCTGCGAATGCCGGCCACGCGCCATGTAGGCTCCCTTTTCGGGAATCGACCACCACAGGTTCGCATAGTGAAATCCGAAGGTCGCCGGGACCTTGCCTTCTTTCGCCCGGTCGACCCATGACGACGGGACGATCTGCTTCCCGTCCCAGGTACCGTTGTGAAGGTAGAGATAGCCGATGCGCGCCATGTCATGAGGCGCCAGCGAAAGCCCGGCTTCCCCATCGGTGACACCCTGAGCGTCGACACGGCCCCACCGCGCGCTCGTGATGCCGAGCGGTTCGAACAACTCCTTCTTTGCAAAATCGAATGCGCTCTGCCCGGTCTTTTTGGTGATCAGGGCGGAGAGGACATATGGGTTTCCGCTGTTGTAGTAGAACTTGCTTCCCGGCGGATTCGACATCGGCTGGCTGAGGACGAACTCGGTTCGATCCGGACTCTCGTACATCTTCATGATGGTCTCATCCGGGGTGTAGGCTTTTTCCTTCCATTCTATCCCCGAGGTCATATCCAGCAGGCTCTGAACCGTCATTGCCTTCTTCATTTCGTCGATGTTCGAAACCTTCTTGTCGGGAAACAAGTCCAGAACCGGGTGGTCGACGCTGTCCAGCAATCCGCGTTGCAACTCGATCGCTGTCAGCGTGCTGACGACACTTTTCGTGACCGATCTCAGGTCGTGGCTGATGCCGGCGACGTAGGGGGCATAGTAGGCTTCGGCCACGATCTTTCCGTGCC
>Ga0210410_10003969_pt1 | contig 13033 bp, 10 predicted proteins | sample IncBWC4MmetaG_FD_161058 | JGI IMG/M metagenome (GOLD analysis project Ga0210410, IMG submission 161058) | Forest soil microbial communities from Barre Woods Harvard Forest LTER site, Petersham, Massachusetts, United States - Inc-BW-C-4-M | ecosystem: Environmental > Terrestrial > Soil >... | reverse complement strand
AGACATATTTCCGCGCATTGTTTGAGGACAGGAAACCACGTTACGGCCCGTGCATCGTATCGCCTGGTGAATACGGTCATAACCCATCCAAAGTAGGCCGGCAAACGTAGCATAATAAGAGGGGGCGGAGTCTCGCGCTCCGAAAGGGATTTATGGCGCCTCGGAAGCTAGGTGATCTGACGTATGCGGATGTAACGCCGAAGTCCGTCTATGTGGGCCGCCGAAAATTTCTGCGTGGCGCCGGCATCGCAGCGATTGCAGCCTTCGCCGGCAAGCGTCTATTCGATTTGGCCAGTCCCTCGCCCAGCGTGCAAGCCGGCACGAAACTGACCACCATCAAAGGCCCCTTCAGCACGGACGAAAAAATCAATACCTTCGATGTGGTAACGCATTACAACAATTTCTACGAATTCGGCGTGGACAAAGAGCAGCCTGCCAAGAACGCTCAAAAATTTGTCACGTCCCCGTGGACCGTTTCCGTCAGCGGAGAGGTCGCGAAACCGCGTAAGTTCTCCATGGACGAAATTCTCAAGCTCGCGCCTCTCGAAGAGCGCATCTACCGCCATCGCTGCGTCGAGGGCTGGTCCATCGTCGTTCCCTGGATCGGTTTTTCGTTCAGCACATTGGCAAAGCTCGTCGAGCCGACGCCGAAGGCGCGCTTCGTCGCTTTCGAAAGCTATTACGATCCGCGCCAGATGCCCCTCGGTAGAGAAGCCGGAATTGCGTTGCCGTATGTCGAGGGTTTGCGCCTCGACGAAGCTATGCACCCGCTGGCGCTACTATGCGTCGGCATGTATGGCGAAACGCTGCCCAATCAGGACGGCGCTCCGGTGCGCATGATCCTGCCGTGGAAGTATGGATTTAAGAGCATCAAGTCGCTGGTGAAAATCCGTTTCGTCAAAGACCAGCCGGATACAACCTGGAACCTCTATGCCCCGAGAGAATACGGCTTCTATTCCAATGTGAATCCCGAAGTCGATCATCCGCGCTGGAGCCAGGCGCGCGAGCGCCGCCTCCCGGAATTTTTCAAGTCTCACAAAACTTTGATGTTCAACGGCTATGGCGACCAGGTCGCCAGCCTCTACACCGGCATGGATCTGCGCAAGAACTACTAGGCGGGAATCGCTGCGTGCAAAACTCCCTCGCCAGCAAGATTCTCTCCAGCAAGTGGACCAAAGCCGTTCTCTTCGTCGTGTGCCTCGGTCCGCTCGCGGCCATCATCTGGCCGTTCGTTCGCGGCTACACCCTCGCTAATCCGCTCGAGTTCATCCAGCACGCAACGGGTGACTGGGCCCTGCGTTTCCTCGTGATCACGCTCACCATCACGCCACTGCGCCAACTCCTTCACGTGCCGGAGCTGATCCGCTTCCGCCGCATGCTCGGCCTCTTCGCCTTCTTCTACGCCTGCCTGCATTTCACCACGTACCTCTGGTTCGACAAACTTTTCGACGTCCACGAAATCTGGAAAGATGTCTACAAGCGCCCCTTCATCACCGTAGGCTTCCTCGCGTTCACGCTGCTGGTTCCTCTCGCGATTACGTCCACGGCTGGCTGGATTCGCCGCCTTGGCGGCCGCCGCTGGCGCATCTTGCATCGCGCGATCTACATCAGCGCAGTCTGTGGAGTGATTCACTACTATTGGCAAGTGAAATCCGCGGTCATTCGGCCGCTCACCTATGCGGCCATTGTGGGATTGCTGCTGGCCTGGCGGGTGGGCGAATGGCTCTTACGGCGCCGGCGCACAGCTCACGCCAACGCGGCCTCGCCACGACCAACACCCATAAAAGTTTCGCAGTGAATTTTGCTGCTTAGGTTCGTTCGCCGGCTGGCCGGTCATCCTCACCAAGGTCCAGCCCCCAAAAGCGCGGCGCAGGCGTAAGAAACTCCACACCCACACGCTGACGGTCTGCCGGCTCCCCCAAAAACACCACGCGGCATTCCTGCTCTTCCATCGTTTCGGGATGGGTCAGCACCAGCATCTCGCCATTATCCATTTCATGCTTCAGCAGAATCAGCGCCCCATGCGCATTCACCACCACGGTTTCGCACGTCTCGCGAAATTTCCGCCCGTTGTGCGCGCGCCCCTGCGCGTTCAGTCTCATCTTCAAGAAGGCCCGTCCGCTGCGTCGCGGTGATTTGGAAGCTACAGTGTCCATGCTTCCATGTTCCAGCCCGCCGCGAACCGCCGTCAATTGCCCTACAGGCCAGATGTTCCCCACCCGCAACTCCATCTTCTCGGCGATCTCAGTGTCCGAACTCAGCGTCCTCCGTGTTAGATCTCTCTTTCGTCAGTTACGCCGCCACCCCAATCCGCCGGATCAAATCCTCCTGCTCCGTCCTGTTCTCCGCGCCAATCGTAAATGCGTCCAGCAATCCCAATCCCAGCGCAAATTTCAGCGCCTCATCCTGCCGATCGCGCATAGATCCCTGACCCAAAATCTTCATCCCCACGATTCCCTTCCCAGCCGCCTTCATCTCCCGCATCACGCCAACGACCGTCTGCGGATCCGAATCCATGAACGACCCGACGGGATTAATCCGCACCAAATGCACCTGCACCCACGGAGACTTCGTCGCCGTCCGCAGCGCCTCAATCGAGTGGCACGAGCACCCATGCGCGCGAATCGTGCCCTTCTGCCGCGCCTCCTCCATGACATCCATCACGGCGCGGTACCGCTCCGTCCAGTCGCCTTCGGTCAAGCAGTGCATCAAGCAAATATCCAGATAATCCGTCCCCAGTTCGCTTCGAAATCGCTCGATGTCCGCCCGCGCCGTCGCCGAGTCGCGCGCCCACGTCTTCGTGAGCACGGTTACCTTGTCGCGCGGCACATGCTTCAAAGCCTCGGCCACGTGCGGATGGCTTCCATAGGAATCCGCTGCGTCGAAGAATCGCAGCCCATGGTCGTACCCATTCAGCAGCATCTCCGACAGTCCCTTAACCCCCAGCGCCGTCTGATGAGAGTGGTGCCCCGATCCCACGGTCCCCGTGCCCATCGCCAGCAAGCTCGTCTGAATCCCGGTCTTCCCGATTGTCACCGTCTCGTTCGCCGCAAACTTCCGCGGCAATGCAGGAAGCGCCGCCAGCCTCGCCTCCCGCGTCATTCCAAGCCCGTCTGCCCACGCAGACGAACCAAGCAACCCGCGCTCCGCTGCCAATGCGGCGGAGCCCAGGAAAGCAGCCGCTCCCATCCCGCCAGCCGCATGCCGTAAGAATTCTCTGCGCTTCATGACTCCCTCCTTCTCAGGCCCAACCCGCTCGCTAATTTGGACGCCCCGTGCCGCCCGCGGTTATCAGCTACTGCGCTTCAAATAGCCACTCGCATCATAAGCATTTTAACCACGCCAGGGTACGTCATACGGCACCACCCCTTCCCATCCGCACCCCCGTTGTATCACTCTGAATGCAAGGTTTCCCCATCGAAATTCCAAAACACGAACGCCGCCGCAATCCGCGATATGAAGCGCCGAAGGATTTGCTAGTAGCCTGGCAAGGTGCCGGAAAGCGCAACGTCTCCAACGCAGAGGAGATGGGTGTCGGCGGTGCGTTTCTCCTCCACGACCAGCCGCTCTCTCCCGGCACTCACGTCGAATTGCTCTTCGACGTTACCGGCGGTGAAGTGCGCGCTCGCGCTATCGTTCGTCACGGCCGTGCCGGCCATGGCATGGGCGTGCAGTTCGTGCACATGGGCTCCGAAGATCGCGCCCGCCTGCATCGCTTCATCAAAGCGCTCGCGCAGGAACACCCGGAGGGATCCGTGCCCACGCCCTCGACTTGGTTCGCGCGTAGCGTCTTGCCTTTGGACTCCGGCGAAATCAAGAGCCACCACGAACTGTTTGCGCTGCTCAACAAGATTTATTCCTCCCGCCTGACCGGGCAGCTGCAGGTCGTCCTAGGCCGCGTCGAGCGCCAGCTCTTTTTCGACGGCGGCCAGCTCGTTTTCGCCACCAGCAGCGACCGCCACGACAGCCTCGGCGAAATGATGCTCCGCGAGGGCGCCCTCACTCAGAGTCAATTCGAAGAAGCCGCCGAACTCGTGAACACCGGCCAGCGCTTTGGCTCTGCCATCGCGGAAATGGGCATTCGTACGGTCGACGAAGTCAACGGCTGGATTCAGCGGCAGCTCACGCAAATCACTTCATCCGTGCTCGACTATCCCGCCGGCCGCTTCTACTTCTTCAACTCGCTCGACAAAAACGTCGCGCCCGAAATTGCCATCCCCGTTCCCCTGGGAAAGCTTCTGCTGGAAGCCGTTCGCCGCGCAAGAGATCTTCCTCTCGACGATCTCGCCGCCGATCCCGATCTGCGCATCGACCTCTCGCCCGATCCGCTGCTTCGCTATCAGGCGGTCGACCTAAACCATAACGAACGCCGCCTGCTCGCTTCTATTTCGCGTTCTGTCCTCGCCAAGGATCTGATGGCAGACACCGCCATCCCGAAAGAAGACGCCGCGCGCGCTCTCTACGCTTTGCTTGTGCTCGGTACAGTGGTCAGCGTGCCGACCGCCCCGCAAGCGAATCAAGCCGTTCAAGCCGAAAACATGGATCAGCCCGCTAAAGTCGAGCAAGCTTCCCCGGCGCAATCCTTGCCACCGGTCTCAACGTCCGCGCCCGAACCAGCGCCAGAACCACCGTACCCCGCGCAAACTAACTCAGAAGACCCCAAAAAATTCGAGGAAGAAATTCGCACCCTGCTCGAACTCGCCGGCAAATCCACCTATTACGAGCTCCTCGACGTCACCGCCACTTCCACGCCCGAGCACGTCAAAGAAAATTTTCATCGCATGGCCCGCAAATTCCACCCCGACCGCCACATGGGTCACAGCGAATGGTTGGATTTGTTGCAGGACTTGATGGGCCGCCTAACCATTGCGTACAAGACTTTGGTCGATGAACAAAAACGCGCCGCCTACGACAAGCAAATTGCCGCCGCGGGCGCCTTCGTCCTCGGCCAGGAAAAAACCGAAAGCGAAGAAACTGTCGATGATTGCCTCACCCGCGCCAAGCAAGCGCTCCGCGCACGCAATTTTGCCGGCTCCATTCTCTGGCTCCGCAAATGCGTCGAGATCGCTCCCAACGTCGCCAAGCACCATGCCATGCTCGCGCGCAGCCTCGCCGCGTTCCCGCAATACCGCCAGGACGCTGTTCGTCACTTCTCGCTCGCCCTTGAGCTCGACCAATGGAACACCTCCACCTATTTCCAATTCGGCGAGCTCTACGAAGCCATGAGCCTCCCCTGGCGCGCCGTCCCCCTCTACCGCCGCGTCCTCGAAATCGACCCCGAGCACACCAAAGCCATCGAGCGCCTCGCCGCCCTGGAAACTGAGGGCGATTCCCCCAAGCCCAAATCCGAACGATCCTTCCTCTCCCGCCTCTTGCACGGCAAGTAGCATAGACCTCGCCTGCGACACGGCCAAATTATTGAGAGTGCCTTCCTTCCTGCCGCTTCGACAAGTCCAGTTCTCAGTGCGAGCCTTGTCGGCTCGAGGGCGCCGAATGCACGATCAACCTTTTCCCGATTCTAATGTTTTGACTTCGGATGAGCTGGCTCTGACGGGCCGTTCCTATCGCAGCGATCTTTCGCTGAGGGAGAGCTTCCCTCGATTCGAGTCTGGCGCACTTTGGACATTCGGCCGGGCGGCCAGATTTGCGCGGCACGTTTCTACGAAGTATCAGGAAAAACTGAGGTTTTTGCTCTCTCTCCTTGTTTCCATCGTTGGGCAATCTGCGGGGAGATCTCCGGGGTTTCTCGCCGTATATCCGCTTGAAGAGTAAGAAAATCACGAAGGTGCATCCGAGAATGCAAAACGCAACAAACAAAATATGCGCCATATTTCGCATACCTTTATGTTCGAGCCATCCGCTCGCTCCCAATCAACCTTAAAAGCGGCCACACTAAGAAGTCCGGAGATATTCATCAAGAATTTATTAGAACCGTTCTCCGTCGCGCAAAAGCTCCCGCCGCTCTACCAAGAGAGGGAGGCGCGGCTGGTACGAAACAAGGAGAAAGTCGATGCTGAGCGGCCTACATCTTGTTGGCGCCGCCGGGAAAATGAGAACGAGAGCTCGGACACCGGCGATACAAAGGAAAATGTGACCAGTTACGTTGAGCCCGCTGCATGAAGCTCGATCCTTAGACCACATCTGGTAGTCACCGTGCTTGACGGGCTGCGCGGGACGCACTAACATCTTTTGCGTTCCCCAGGCCCGACTTTTGTATTGGCAAAGGCGCGATCATGGGCAGGCTGGCTGCTACTTCGGCGCGCATTTCCAGTAATGCCGCAGCACGCTATAGCGTCGCTGTGTGCGCAGTAATTGTGGCGCTGGCGGCTCGCTGGGCGCTGAACCCACTGCTTGGCGACTATCTGCCTTATGTAACCCTGTACCCGGCAGTGGCATTTGCCGCATGGTGCTGCGGCATGGGACCTTCCGCTCTGGTGACCCTCCTGGGAATTGTAGGGGCGCGCTATTTATTTCTATCGCCGAAGTACTCACTGAGCCTTCCGGATGCCCCGCAAAGCGTGGGCATGGTTGCGTTTGCGTTGGGCGCGGCAGCGATTGTGGCCATTGGTGACTTTGTGCGTCGCGACAGCGCAGCTCTGCACCGAGCACAGACCGACTTGGAAGAGAAGGTACAGCAGCGCACGGTGGAACTGAACGACGCCAACCACAATCTGGGCGAGCTGTCCGCGCGCCTGCTGCACTTGCAGGATGAGGAGCGCCGGCGGATCGCACGCGAGCTTCACGACAGCGTGGGGCAGACGCTCGCGGCATTGTCGATGAACCTCGCGGCGGTGGGAGCGGATATCGAGAAACTGGCGAAGACCGCCAGCGTCATTACGGACAGCACGGCGCTGGTCAACGATATGAGCGCGGACATCCGGACGATTTCGTACTTGCTGCATCCGCCGCTGCTCGACGAGGCTGGTCTTTCCTCGGCGCTCACCTGGTATGTGCGAGGATTCGCGGAGCGCAGCAAGATCGATATAGACCTGCAAATTCCAGCGGATTTTGGGCGATTGTCGCGCGACCTGGAAACCGCGGTCTTTCGCGTAGTGCAAGAGTGCTTGACCAACATCCACCGGCATTCGGGAAGCGCCGTGGCGCGAATAGTTATCGAGCGTAGTGATGGGCACGTGCACGTTGAGGTGGAAGACAAGGGGAAAGGCATTTCTTCGCAAAAGCGGTCGGAAATTATTTCATCGTCAACGGGGACTCCAGGCGTGGGCATCCGGGGAATGCGCGAGCGCTTGCGACAGCTTGGAGGGGCGTTGGACATTCGCTCGGATGGCGAAGGCAAGGGGACGATTCTGACGGCGCGGCTTCCTGCTGTAGCGCCGCCTCCACCGATGGAAGCAAGGTCCGCGGCAGCCGGGAGTTTAGAAGCATCCGCCTGAGCAGTCGCGACAGTAGGGAGCGATGGTTACTGCCTTGAAGAATCGGAACGAGCATCCGGGGTTGCGCCAGGCACGACCTTGCCGATTCGCAGCGTCTTGAAGATCGCTGGCCAAAACTCTTTGGCAACGTTGGCGCCAGCGATCACTGCCATCTGAATTCCAAAACGCTCGAAGGTTTGGCCCGCGGTCCGCTCCGAATCGGGGAGATACGTGTTTGCGAGACCTTCGGCGCCGAGGGGGCCGAGCACGCCGGAGATATTTGGCGCGGGCGCCCCGGAATCCGTGTGGGTTACTAGCACACTCTTGAGGGCGTGGCCGATTTTCTGAGAGAAGGTGCCATGGGCAAGGACGAAGTAGCGCGGATCATGGTGAAGCACGGAAGGCAGCAGAAACGTTCCAAACATATCGGTCGAGGCGTTGAGCGCCAGCGTGGCGCCGTAGCGTTTGCCGTAAGCGTTCCATCCCTGGCCGTAGCCTGGCCAGGAATTGCGGGCTTGCGTGATGCCGGCGCTCATGGCCGCTACTATGAGGGCGGATGGAGCGGCGCTTTCGTCCGCAGCCAGCAAAAACTTTTGCCCGCTGCTCAGCGGCTTGGTTGTGTAGGCGAGGTCGGGAAAAAAAAATGATCTTCGGCTCAAAATGTCGTAGGTCGTTGTGGGGCGGGTGGGCTTCTGCTGAGGTTCATCAAGCGATTCCTTGGGCGTTGGTGCGTCGGGGAGCTTGGCTACGATGCGCTGCTGGCCTGCGCAAACGCGGCCGCTCGCTATCGAAAATAAGAGCGCAATGAGTGCAAGAAATAACGGTTTATAAGGGGCCTGGCTGATTGGCTCCATGTTGCCCTTCCTTTTTTCTTTGCCCGCTTGAATCCGACCAAATGTGTGAATGAGGTGCGCCTACGTTACCCGTTTGTTGGGTAGCCTTCAAACTATTTCTCTACTGGAATCCTTGTAGGCGGGGTAGATGGCTTCGTGGTGCTGTTCCCCCGCATGCGGGTCCGACGCGCTCTTGCTCGGGTTTCCCCTGTAGGGGCTATTGGATAGGCCTGTGCTACTATCGCCCTCGCCGCGACGCGTTCGCGTTCACGTTCCCGTCCCTGCCAATTCGGAGGTTGCTCATGCGCCGTAGTCTTCGCGTCCTACTCGTTATCATCGTTGTTCTCGTGGTGCTGGTGCTGGTCGCGCCGTTCCTTATTCCTGTCAATCAGTTCCGGCCGACGATTGAAGAGAAGGCTTCGGCGGCGCTGGGCCGCAAAGTCGAGGTCGGCAATCTGAGCCTGTCCCTGTTCACCGGTTCGCTGGCCGCGGATAATTTGTCGATTGCCGATGATCCGAAGTTCAGTAATTCGCCATTTCTTACGGCGAAGTCCATCAAAGTGGGCGTTGAGCTTGTGCCACTTATTCTGCACAAAGACCTGAACATCACGAACATTGTTATCGATAGTCCGGAGGTTACGCTGCTCCGCAAGGCTGGCGGGGAATGGAACTACTCCTCATTCGGCGCGTCGGCTGCAAAGTCGCAGGCGAAGCAGGGAGGGGCTCCGCAACAGACGCCCCCATCTCAACAGGCGGAAAAGGCATCATCGAACGCTAGTGAGTTTTCGGTCGAGAAACTGGAGCTGCGGAACGGGCGCGTCGTTGTCGGTTCGACGAACTCGCAAAAGCGCAACACGTACGACAAAGTGGACCTGGCCGCTTCGAACGTTTCCCTCACCACCAAGTTCCCCGTGACACTTACCGCGAATCTTCCCGGCGGGGGTACGCTGAAACTTGACGGTACTAACGGACCGTTCGACCAGGACAACGCGGCGCTGACTCCGGTGAATGCCAAGCTGACGGTCAACAATTTAAACCTCGCCAGCACCGGGTTTCTTGATCCCTCGGTGGGACTGGGCGGATTGCTCGATTTGGATGCCACTATTGCTTCGCAGAATGGCGAAGCGGTTGTCAGCGGCAGCGCTAAGTTGTCCAAGGCGCTCCTGGTGTCCGGCGGTTCGCCTGCCGCCGTTCCGCTCGTTGTGGATTTCAAGACGAAATACGATTTGCGCAAAAGCCGTGGCGTCCTCGAGCCTTCGACGCTGAAAGTCGGTAATGACGTCGCGCATCTCAGTGGCACTTATGAAGTGCCCGCCGATTTGGATGCCCTGGTTCTCCACGTCAAAGTGGAAGGGCAAAACATGCCGGCGAAAGATTTGGTGGCGTTCCTTCCGGCCGTGGGAATTCACATGCCTAATGGGGCGTCGCTGGAGGCGGGCACGCTCAACATGAACCTGGAGCTCAGCGGCCCGACCAACAAGCTGGTTACCTCTGGAAACGTAGGGATGTTCAACGCGAAGCTGGTGGGATTCGACCTAGGCTCAAAAATGTCCGCGGTGGGCTCCCTTGTTGGGCTCAATACCGGTAGGGACTTGGATATTGAGAAGATGACGAGTGATCTGCACGTCGCGCCGACGGGGATTGAAGTGCAGCACTTTCAGGCTGTGCTGTCGGCGCTGGGCACGTTGGCAGGCAACGGGACGATCGACGCGAAGAACAGTCTGGATTTCAAGATGGCGGCGACGCTGAAAAACGGGGTTGGCGGGGCGGCGGGCGCGGCAGGGGGTGCGGCGACGGGAGCTGCATCTAACGCCGTGGGGGGCTTGCTCGGAAAAGTTACTGGTGCAGCGGGCGTCGGTGATGTGGCGGGAAACGTAATGGGCAATTGCAAGAATGCGAGCGGGGGCAGTGGGCCGACAATACCGTTCCAAATCAAAGGAACGACGAAAGATCCAAAGTTTGTCCCCGACGTAGGGGGAGTTGCCGCGAGCATGCTGAAGTCTCAATTGGGTTGTTTCGGCGGCGGGAGTTCGCAGACCAAGGCCGCGCCTCAACAGCAGCCGAATCCAAATAATCCAGTCGATGCCATCGGCGGGTTGTTCAAAAAGAAGAAGCCCTAAGCGATTTCTCTTTCCGGAATTTGGCCAAGCTTTGTAGCCATGCCACAATGTTTGGATGAAAAATTCATTACGTATTACGCTCCTTTTGTTCGCCGCGGCAAGTGTGCTTCCTGAGAGCATTGCGCAGCAGCAGACGCCGCCGCCCACCAAAACGCAACCGGCCGCTGCGGCCAAGCCGCCCCAGCAAGGGACGGCTGCAAAGCCACGAACGCCTGCAGCTGGGAGCCAGCCGCTCACTTTGAAGACGCAAAAACAGAAAGCCAGCTACGCAATGGGTATGAACATTGGCACGGGATTGCGTAAGCAGTCGATCGATATCGACCCGGCGATTCTCGCACGCGGGCTAAGAGATGCTTTTTCGAACGGGAAGACACTGCTGACGGAAGACGAGGCGCGCGCGATTCTGACGCAACTCCAAGCTGACTTGCGCAAGAAGCAGCAGGATGCGGCGCAGCAAGTGGGAGAGGCAAACAAGAAGCAGGGGGTTGCTTTTCTCGAAGCCAACAAGGCGAAAGAGGGCGTGGTGGCGTTGCCCAGCGGCCTGCAATACAAAGTTCTGCAAGAAGGGACCGGACCCAAGCCGGCCGCCACGGACCAGGTCGTCTGCAATTATCGCGGCACGCTCCTGGACGGCACGGAGTTTGACAGTTCGTACAAGCGAGGGCAACCGGCTACATTTCCCGTTACGGGGGTAATTAAAGGCTGGACGGAGGCGCTACAACTCATGCCGGTTGGGTCGAAATGGCAACTTTTCGTTCCCGCGGAATTGGCCTACGCGGAGCATGGCGCTGGCGGTCAGATCGGCCCGAACGCGACGCTGATCTTCGAAGTCGAGCTCGTCTCGATTAAAGCCAAAGACGCGAAGTAATCGCGGAAGTCGCTGACTGTGCGGAGAGCCAGTCGCTATTCGTAACGAAGGGCCACGATGGGATCGACGTGCATCGCTCGACGCGCCGGAATGTAGCTCGCGGCAAGAGCGACGACGCCGAGAAATGCCGCTACTGCAAGATAGGTAAGCGGATCAGTGGCCTTCGCGCCGAAGAGCATGCTGGCGAGAAGCTGCGTCGTAGCCGCGGCGGCCGCAAGGCCAATCGCGATACCCACAAATGTAAGAGAAAGAGCCTGGCGCAAGACTAGCCGAAGCACGTCGCGCGGACTTGCGCCGAGCGCCATGCGCAGTCCGATCTCGTTCGCCCGCTGGCCGACAACGTAGGACATTACGCCGTAAACTCCAGCCATTGCCAGGCACATCGCCAGGGCTGCAAAAATCCCAAGAAGTAGGGTGCGAAAACGGGGGGCCGCGACGTTCTCGCTGAGCGACGCTTCCATGGTTGTAAACTTCACCGGGACATCCGTGGACAGCGCGTGCACCTTGCTACGCATTGTTTCAATCAACGCGGTCGGGTCTATAGCCGTGCGCACCAATACGCTCATGCCGGCGACGGTCTGCGGGTGCTGCTGATAAGCCATGTAGATTTCGGCGGACGGCGGCCGAGCCGGACCATACTGGTGCACATCGCCGACAACACCGACAATTCTCATGGGATTTAGCGAATCGAGTCCGCAGTAAATCACGTAACCGATGGGATCCCGGCCGGGGAATGCATCATGTGCAAGTTTCTGATTGATGATCGCCGAAAACGGCGCGTCGTACGTGTCACTTTCGTTGAAGTCGCGGCCGCTTATGAGTGGGATGCCTAAGGTCGCGAATGTGCCAGGCGTAGCAACAGAAAAGACCGCCTCCGGCGCGGTGACGTTCAGTTCTTTAGGCAGATGATCGATCCAATAGCCGCCGTCAGAGGAAACGTGCCCAGGCGTGGTCCTTGTTGCTCCGACATTCAGCACACCGGGTAGCGTGGCGACCTGGTCCAGCAAATCTTTGTAAAAGCGCGTTCCGCGTCGCGCGCTCTCCAGGTCTGAAGCAGGGACGTCCGCTTCCATCACCAGGATTCGATCGGACCGGAATCCAAGCGCGACATTCTGCAAGGCCACGAAACTTTTCAGAAGCAGGCCTGCTCCGGTAAGCAGCATCATGGACAATGCGATCTCCGCAATAACTAACGCGCCGCGCATGCGATCGGCAATACCGCCACCTGTAGCGCGAGTTGAGGCTTGCTTAAGTGAGCTATTCAAATCGACGCGCAACGTCTGCATAGCGGGGGCGAGCCCGAACAAGATGCTTGCGAGCAGAGAAATTCCGAGCGCAAATGCCAGCACGCCCAGATCGATGTGTGTTTCAGAAAGTCGCGGCACGTCGCCGGGCGCTAGGACTACCAGGGCGCGCTCTCCCCAAAACGCCATCAGCACGCCAAGAGTTCCGGCGAGCAGACCCATTAGCAAGCTTTCCGTGATTAGCTGGCGCAGGATGCGGCCCCGGCCGGCACCAAGTGCAGCGCGAATGGCGATTTCCCTGGTGCGCGCAACAGACTTCGCGAGCAGCATGTTGGCTAGATTTGCGCAGGCGATGAGGAGCACAACTCCCACCGCGGCCAGCATGATCCAGAGCGTGAGACGGAAATCGCTGACCATTTCGTCGCGTATGCGCGTGACCGCCACATTTTTTCCGCTGTTGCTGTCCGGATACTTTTGCTCGAGGCGCGTGCCAATTGCGGTCATTTGCGCTTGCGCCTCCTCCAGCGATACGTCCGGCTTCAGACGGGCGACGACGTGATAGTTATGTGCGGAGCGTGAGTCGGTGTCGGGGAAG
>Ga0210410_10003966_pt1 | contig 13037 bp, 10 predicted proteins | sample IncBWC4MmetaG_FD_161058 | JGI IMG/M metagenome (GOLD analysis project Ga0210410, IMG submission 161058) | Forest soil microbial communities from Barre Woods Harvard Forest LTER site, Petersham, Massachusetts, United States - Inc-BW-C-4-M | ecosystem: Environmental > Terrestrial > Soil >... | reverse complement strand
CCACCCGCTCGCTGGCCGCCGTCATGTCAGGCGAAAGCGTGATGCGTGAGACCGTGCTGCCCGGCGCGGTGCTGACCCGCGTGGCGTCGAGCCACATCCGTGTTGGCACGTTCCAGTATTTTGCTGCGCGGCAGGACACCGAGGCAGTGCAGCGGCTCGCCGATCACGTCATCGCCCGCCACTATCCGCATCTCGCGGGCGTTGAGCGGCCCTATCATGCGCTGCTGGACGCCGTGATCGCGCGCCAGGCCGATCTGGTCGCACGCTGGCTGCATATCGGCTTCATCCATGGCGTGATGAACACCGACAACACCTCGATCTCGGGCGAGACCATCGATTACGGCCCCTGCGCCTTCATGGATCATTACGACCCGGCGCAAGTGTTTTCGTCGATCGACGAGATGGGACGCTATGCCTATGCCAATCAGCCGCGGATCGCGCTGTGGAACCTGACACGGCTGGCCGAATGCCTGCTGCCGCTGTTTGCCGACGACCAGGAAAAGGCGATCGGCGAAGCGCAGGAAATCCTGGGTGTGTTCCCCGAAAAATTCTCGGCCGCCTATCAGGCCGGATTGCGCGCCAAGATCGGCCTGTTCACCGAAAGCGACGGCGACGAGGCGCTGGTGCAGGACCTGCTCGACGCGATGGCGCAAGGCAAGGCCGACTTCACCCTCACCTTCCGCCGTCTCGGCGATGCCGCGCTTGACGCCGCCAATGACGGCAAGGTCGCAGCGCTGTTTTCCGAGTCGGTGGCATTCGACGAATGGGCCGCGCGCTGGCGCCAGCGCCTCGCCGCGGAACCGCAGACCCCGGACGAGCGGCAGGCGGCGATGCACGCCATCAACCCGGCCTTCATCCCGCGCAACCACCGCATCGAAGCGGTGATCGCGGCTGCCGTTGCGAACGACTACGCGCCGTTCGAGGAGTTGATCAAGGTGCTGGCAAAGCCCTTTGAGCACCAACCGGAGTTTGCCGACTACGCGACCCCGCCGAAGCCGGAAGAGCGGGTCTGCCAGACCTTCTGCGGGACGTGAGTGTTAACTCACCTTCCACCATCCATCGATCCCATCAGCGGTAACCAAGAGATTTAACAACCCGTCAATTCACCCCCGACAAATCTAACGGTTTGTCGGGGAGATATTGCCGTGGATGCCTTGGTGTTCGAGTTCATGGGACTGATGGTGCTGGCGTTGTGCGTCGTCGTGATGGCCGTGCCGTCGTCGAGGCGCGAGGCGCCGCAGCGGGTGCGGCGCTGAGGCGTGATGAGATCAGCTTGAGTTGGCGACGCGGGCACGGCCTGCTCCCTCGCCCCGCTCTTGCGGGGAGAGGGTTGGGGTGAGGGGCTATCTCCGCGCAAACGGTGAGAGAGGGACTCGCGGATAGTCCCCCTCACCCGGATCGCATCTCCGATGCGATCCGACCTCTCCCCGCAAGCGGGGCGAGGTGAAGCTTTAGGCAGGCTCCGCCACGATCGGGTTGCGCAGCACGCCGATCCTGGAAATCTCGACCTCGCAGACGTCGCCGGCCTTCATCCAGAGCGGCGGCTCGCGCCGCGAGCCGACGCCGCCGCAGGTGCCGGAGACGATGACGTCGCCAGCCGTCAGCGGCAGGATGGTCGAAATATATTCGATCAGCGCCGGGATATCGTTGATCAAGAGATCCGTCGTGGTGTGCTGCACCACCTGGCCGTTGAGACGGGTTTCCAGGGTCAGCTTCGACGGATCGGGAATCTCGTCCGCGGTCACCATCCACGGCCCGAAGCCGCCGGTACCGGCAAAGGTCTTGCCTGCCAGGAACTGGCTGGTGTGGCGCTGCCAGTCGCGCACGCTGCCTTCGTTGTAGCAGGAATAGCCGGCGACATGCTTGAGCGCGTCGGCGTTCTTGATGTAGCGGCCGCCCTTGCCGATGATGACGGCCATCTCGCCCTCATAGTCGAACTGGTCCGACACCTTCGGCTTGATCATCGGCGCGAGGTGGCCGACCTGGCAGCCGGCAAATCGCGCGAACAGCGCCGGCTTCTCGGTCACGGTGCGCCCGGTCTCGGCGACGTGGTCGCGATAGTTCAGGCCGACGCAGATGATTTTGTCGGGGTTGGGAATGACGGGCTCGTAGGCGATCGCCGACAGCGCGAAATCCGGCTTTGAGCCCTGCGCCAGCCTGGCGGCCTCGCCGAGCAGGTCCTTGGCGAGGAGGTCACGGAGCGTCGGCGCCTTGTCGCCAAGCCGCGTCGAGAGCGCGACGACGCCGTCGCCGACCACCACGCCATAGCCTGACCCTGAAGCGGTCGAATAAGAGGCGAGCTTCATCAGTTTCTTCCCATCAATGGTTTCGACCAGCCGGCATTTCCCGGCATTGGCAGGAACTCCTACGACATATCCGGTCGTCCGCACCAGCACTGCCGCTTGCGCAGCTGGCCCGACTCAGGCGCACTTCAACCGATAAGACCGCGCGGTGGTTGTCATGAAGCGAAAATGCAAGGCTCGAATCTGCCTCAAGACCCTTGACAGATCAGCGCTTTCGGCGGAACGGACGTTGTCATGGAATTGATAACGACCTCGACCCAGCTCGCGGAGGCTTGTGCGCGTCTCGCCAAACATCCGGTGATCACCGTTGACACCGAGTTCCTGCGCGAGACCACCTATTATCCCCTGCTCTGCGTGGTGCAGATGGCGAGCCCGGAAGACGCTGTTGTCGTCGACACCCTGGCCGACGGCATCGACCTGCAACCTTTCTTCACGCTGATGGCGGACGAAAAGGTGTTGAAGGTGTTCCACGCCGCCCGCCAGGACATCGAGATCATCGTGCATCGGGCGAACATTGTTCCCCACCCGATCTTCGACACCCAGGTCGCCGCCATGGTGCTCGGATATGGCGATAGCATCGCCTATGACCAGCTCGTCGAGCGCATCACCGGCCACCGGCCGGACAAGACCCATCGCTTCACGGACTGGTCGCGCCGGCCGCTGACCAAGGAACAGCTGCATTACGCGGTGTCCGACGTCACCCATCTGCGCGACGTGTTCACGGCACTCGATGCCGACCTGAAGAAGCGCGGACGCAACGACTGGGTCAGCGAGGAGATGGAAATCCTGACCTCGCCCCGGACCTATGATTTCCACCCCGAGCGCGCCTGGGAACGGCTGAAGACGCGGGTGCGCAAGCCAAAGGAACTCGCCGTGCTGATGGAAGTCGCGGCCTGGCGCGAGCAGGAGGCGCAGAGCCGCGACGTGCCGCGTAGCCGGGTGCTGAAGGACGATGCGGTCGGCGATGTCGCAACCCACGCGCCCAATACGCTGGAAAAGCTCGCCAACCTGCGCTCGCTGCCGAAGGGGTTCGAGCGCTCGAAATGGGGCACCGATATCATCGCGGCCGTGCAGCGCGGGCTCGCACGCGATCCCAATACGCTGCCGAAGCTAGAGAAGCCGCGCAACAATTCGAATGGCGCGGCGATCGTGGAACTGCTGAAAGTGCTGCTGCGGATGACGTCCGAGCGCCATGCGGTGGCAAGCAAGGTGATCGCGACCGTGGATGATCTGGAACAGATCGCCGCCGACGATGACGCCGACGTCGCCGCCCTGCATGGCTGGCGCCGCGAGCTGTTCGGGGAAGCCGCGCTCTCGCTCAAGCATGGACGGCTGGCGCTCGCCATCGAGCGTGGCCGCGTGATCCGCGTCGAGCGCAGCACGGTCGAGGCTGATACCGACAGCGCGGCTAGCGGACGGCGCTAAAGCGCGATCGCGCTTTAGCTTCTTGTTTGGGCATGATCTCCGCGCAAACGCTTCGCGTTTGTCGCGAGGGAAAACCGCTTCACACTTTTCCGGATCATGCCTTAGAACTTCATCTCCAGCCCCAGCGTTCCCTGCTGGGACGTCAGATTGGAGCGGAACTTTCCGTCATAGTTGAAGTAGAGCCGCGCCGTGTTGGTGATGTAGAGCGACGCCGAAGCGCCGGCGTCGGCGCCATATTGGCTCTCGCCGATCCCCGTCACCGAAATGCTCTGCGGCCCGAGGCTGACCAGCACCGAGCTGAACTGCTGCGAGACATTGTCGACGAACTTGCCGTATGCGGAGAGATCGAGGATCTCCGTGTTCAGGATCCAGTAATGCCCGATCTCCGCGCCGACCAGCACGCGCGTGCGGTCCATCGTGGCGCCGCTCACCGTCAGCGGATCGAACCCGCCCGTCTCCTGGAACGCCCCGGTCGAGGCGTGCATGTATTCGACCGCGACCTTCGGCACGATGCGGCTCTGGTCCTTGGTCCAGTAATAATCGAGCTCGGTCAGCCCGCCGTCGAGCTGCGCGCCATACCAGGCGCTGGCAAAGCCGAATCCGGTGTCGCGGCCTGAGGACACGTTGCCGAAGCCATGTATCAGCGCGATCGCCCAGGTCCACGGGCCCTTGTCGACGGAGGCGTTGAAGCCGAATTGGGTCAGGTCGAGCCACGCCGATTGCAGCGCCAGCGGCACATCGACGGTGGTGCGGCTCTGGTCGACGGAAAAGCCGATATTGACGCCCGGCATCACCCGCGCGCCAAAGCCCGCGACACCGCCCATGGTGCGCCGCTTGTCACCGACATAGTCAACCTGCGGACCTGTGCTGGAGGTGATGCCGTAGAGCTCGCCCCAGGTCCGGTAACGCGGACTGTTGTCGATCGCCTCGGAGGCACCGCCGCCGCCCGGATTGGTGCGGGATTCGCGGACGAATCCGTTGGTCGCCTGGTTGCCCAGCCGCTCCAGGAAGTTGCTGCCTAGGTTCAGCACCGTAGAGCCTGTCGAAATATCGGAGTTGATTTGCGTCGCCGTTGGGGTGGGCGTGGGGCTCGGACTTGGCGTCGGCGTTGGGGTTGCTGTCGGCGTCGGAGTTGGCGTCGGGCTCGGCGACTGTGCGAAGGCCGGCGATGCAGCGGCTACCATTGAAAGCACAAGAGCCAGGGTAAACGCCAAGGCGGCCGCACGCGCCAAGCCAAGGCCGCTCCCGTTCCCCGTCTGCGATAGCCGCAACGAGCAGCGCATGAATGCCAAATTCCGAAAAGGGTCAGCCTGAGAAACGCGAAAAATACGTCTTTGCTCGCACCGATTTGCCCCCAGTTCGCTCAAGGGGTCAATCGGTGTCGGCTATGCCGTGGAGGCGTTTGCCGCCCATTGTGCCCCTGCCGCCACACGCCATTCTGCGGCGATTCGCCGGTGAGCTCGATTTCTTAAGGCCTGCCAAACGCTTGCTAAGGCGCGATTTTCGTGTTGCAATACCTGTCACAATCGGAATTTGGCCGTTCGACGTGCGTTTCGCGAAGACTCGGAAATTAAGCGGACTACCGGAAGCCCGTTTGTGGCGTGGCATGCGTGAAGCATGGCCGCGTCTTTTTTACGTCTAGAGCAGGAGACAGGCGATGCCCAAGGGTACCGTCAAATGGTTCAACCCGACCAAGGGTTATGGGTTCATCAAGCCGAACGGCAGCGATAAGGACGTCTTCGTCCATATCTCTGCGGTCGAGCGTGCCGGACTCTCTACCCTCAACGAAAATCAGGTTGTGGAGTATGACCTTGTGGAAAATCGCGGCAAAGCGTCCGCGGAAAACCTGAAGGTGTCCTAAACTTCCGCTATTCGCCTTACGCGTCTTTTGCGTCCCCCGGCCCTACCGCCGGGGGTTTTTGTTTTTTGGACCGGCTTCAGACCGAGCTGCCGTCGGCGCTCGCGACCGGCGAGATCAGGAAATTGCCGGAGCCCGTGCTATCAGGCGTCTTGCAGATATCGCCGTCAAGCTGAACGCCGCCGGTCGCAAGCAGCCGCAGCGCATCCGGATAGATGCGGTGCTCGACCTCGAGGATGCGCTCTGAAAGCGTCTCCGCCGTGTCGTGATCGCTGACGCTGACCGCGCCCTGCATCACGATCGGCCCCGCATCGGTCTCGGGTATGACGAAATGGACGGTCGCGCCCGAAATCTTCACCCCGGCACGCAGCGCCTGGCCGTGTGGATCGAGCCCGGGGAACGACGGCAGCAGCGAAGGATGGATGTTGAGCATCTTGCCATACCAAGCCTTCGTAAACTCCGGCGTGAACAGCCGCATGAAGCCACCAAGACAAATCAGCTCGATGCCATGCTGATCGAGCACGGCCTGAAGCTTGGCCTCGAAGCCGGCGCGATCCTTGCCGAACGGCTTGCTCTCGATGACGACGGTCGCAATGCCGCTTGCCCTCGCCCGCTCCAGACCCGGCGCATCGGCGCGATTGGAAATCACGACACTGATTTCTGCGGGGTAATCGGCGGCGCTCGCGGCCTTGATCAGCGCGGCCATGTTGGAGCCGCGTCCGGAAATCAGGATGGCGACGCGGCGTTTCATGCTCTGAGATTGAGATGGCCGTTATAGACCACGCGGGGCTCAGCGGTGGCCGGAATGACTTCGCCCAGCACCGTCACGGCCTCGCCGCTGGCGGTGAAGATGTCAGTGACTTGCTTGATCGCCTCAGACTTGACGATGGCGATCATGCCGACGCCGCAATTGAAGGTACGCAGCATCTCGAGCTCGGCAACGCCGCCCTGCTCCGCCAGCCATTTGAACACCGGCAGCACCTGAAGCTGCGCCAGATCGATGCCCACGCCGAGATGCTTCGGCAACACGCGCGGGATGTTGTCGGTGAAGCCGCCGCCGGTGATATGCGCAAGCCCCTTCACCGCGCCGCTTTCCCTGATCGCGCGCAGGCATGATTTCACGTAAAGCCGCGTCGGCGTCAGCAGCGCGCCGCCGAGCGTCATGACCGGCGAGAACGGCGCCTGCGCATCGAACGCGAGCCCGCTCAGCTCGACGATCTTGCGCACGAGCGAAAAGCCGTTCGAGTGCAGGCCCGATGAGGCAAGTCCGATCACGGCATCGCCGGCTTCGATATCGCCCCGCGGCAACAGCGTGCCGCGCTCCGCCGCGCCGACCGCAAAGCCCCCGAGATCGTAATCGCCGTCCTTGTAGAGGCCCGGCATTTCCGCGGTCTCGCCGCCGATCAGCGCGCAGCCGGATTCGCGGCAGCCTTCGGCAATGCCGGCGATGATCGCGGCCGTGGTCCCGGGATCGAGCTTGCCGCAGGCAAAGTAGTCGAGGAAGAACAGCGGCTCGGCGCCCTGCACCACCAGATCATTGACCGACATCGCGACGAGATCGATGCCGATGCTGTCGTGAATGGCGGCATCGATCGCGATCTTGACCTTGGTCCCGACGCCATCCGTGGCGGCGACCAGCACGGGGTCGGCAAAGCCCGCGGCCTTCAGATCGAACAGGCCACCAAATCCGCCGATCTCGGCGTCGGCGCCGGGGCGCGCGGTGGCCCGAACCATCGGCTTGATGAGATCGACCAGACGATTGCCCGCGTCGATGTCGACGCCCGAATCCGCGTAAGTGAGCCCGTTTTTGCGCTCGGCCATGCCCATTTCCAAGATAACCGCGGCTGGTTACGTCGGATTAGGCTGCCGCGCAATGGCTCGCAAGGGCGGTTCCCATATACTATGTAGATAACAACAGGCTCGGCCCATAAAGAGCCGGATTTTCTGTAAAATCAAACCGGTAGCCGGGAAGCGCCGTGTGAGTATTCCAGACTCCATTCCGAACATCATCACGTTGTGCCGGATTCTTCTGGTCCCGATCATCATCTGGGCCATCGCCTCCGGCCAGATGGAGATCGCCTTTGTGGTCTTCGTCATCGCCGGCGTCAGCGATGCGGTCGACGGTTTTCTTGCCAAGCGCTTCAACATGACGAGCGAGCTCGGCGCACTTCTCGATCCCCTGGCTGACAAGGCGCTGCTGGTCTCGATCTACATCGCGCTCGGCATCTGGGGCGCCATCCCGCACTGGATCGTGATCCTGGTGGTGTCGCGCGATTTCATGATTGTCGCCGCCGTGATCGTATCCTGGTTGTTCGACAAGCCGGTGGCGATGAAGCCGTCGATGGTGTCCAAGCTCAACACGGTGGCCCAGGTTGCCTTCGCGGCACTGGCGCTGGGTTCGCTCGGCTTCGGCTTCAAACCCTCGCCCTATGACCTGATCCTGATGGTTCTTGTCACGATCTTTACGCTCTCTTCCGTATTCCTTTATCTGGTGGAATGGATACGGCACATGGGTACGATCGAAGCTCGCTGATTTGCGCCCTACGATTTCCGATTTGCGATTTTGACCTGGAGTAATGGCTTGGCAGGCCGCGTTCATCCCCGTCAGTTGGCATTTGCGTTGCCGCATGCGGAGAGCCTGACGCGCGACAATTTCCTGGAAGGCCCGGCAAATGCCGCTGGCCTGGCGCTGATCGATGCCTGGCCGGAATGGCCGGGCCGCACCATGCTGCTCACGGGGCCCGAAGGTTCCGGCAAGAGCCATCTCGCCGGGATCTGGGCGGACGAGGCCGGCGCGCGCTCCACGACCGCGCATGCGCTGACGGCGGCGGACGTGCCGGCTGCGCTCGCAACCGGGACGCTTGTGGTCGAGGATCTGAAGGCGGGCAGCTTTGACGAGCGCGCGCTGTTTCACCTCCTCAATCTCGCCCGCGAGGATCAGGCCTATGTCTTGATCACGGCACGGATCGCCCCATCTGCGCTCGAGGTCGAGCTCCGCGACCTGCGCTCGCGTCTGCGCGCGATCCCCGTGGTGTCGCTCGCGGAACCCGACGATCTGCTGTTTCGCGCGCTGATCGTCAAATTCTGCGCGGACCGCCAGCTCGCCGTCGACGAGTCCGTCGTCGGCTATCTCGCAACCCGGATCGAGCGGTCCTATGCGGCCGCGCGAAAGGCGGTCGAACGGCTCGACCGCGAGGGGCTGCGGCTCGGCCGGCCGGTCACCCGGGCGCTGGCGGCGGAACTATTCCGTAAAGCTTGATTTGAGCCCCATCTTGACGCCATCCGGGAGGGGGCCATCATGACCGGTGGGTTGTCATCCGCCTGACATATTGTTTGCGCCGCGGCGCGCTAAATGCGCAGTTGAGCCAAAGCGCCTCTTAATTGGATCAAATTTCTCATGGAATCCGAGCAAGCCATTGTAATTGAAGAGAAAGAACCGTCTCCCGAGACCCTCTCCTCGATTGCCAATAGCCCCGAGCGCTTCATCAATCGCGAGCTTTCCTGGCTGCATTTCAATCGCCGGGTGCTCGAGGAATCGGTCAACGCCGGCCACCCCCTGCTGGAGCGGGTCCGATTCCTGTCGATATCGGCCAACAACCTCGATGAATTCTTCATGGTCCGCGTCGCCGGTATCAAGGCGCAGGTCCGCGAGGGCATCGCCGAGCGCAGCCCGGACGGGCTGACCCCGGCCGAACAGCTTGTCCTGATCAACGATACCGTCTCAAAACTCGCGACCGACCAACAGGCGATCTGGCGCGAACTCCGCAAGGTCCTCGCTGAGGTCGGCATCGTCCTGGTCGACGGGCGCGACGTCACCAAGAGCGAGCGCACCTGGATCGAGGATCATTTCCTCCACAACATCTTCCCGCTGCTGACGCCGCTTGCGATCGACCCGGCGCACCCCTTCCCGTTCATCCCGAGCCTCGGCTTCACCGTGGCGCTGCAATTGACGCGCATCTCTGACGGCAAGCCGATGAATGCGCTGATCCGCATGCCCGGCAAGATCGACCGCTTCATCCGCTTCCCTGCGGCCAAGGACGGCGTGGTGCGGCTGATCACGCTGGAACAGGCCACCGGCCTGTTCATCGGCCGCCTCTTCCCCGGCTACACCGTCAAGGGCCAGGGCGCTTTCCGCATCATCAGAGACTCCGAGATCGAAATCGAGGAAGAAGCCGAAGACCTCGTGCGCGTGTTCGAGACCGCGCTGAAGCGGCGGCGGCGCGGATCGGTAATCCGGCTCGAGATCGAGGCCAACATGCCCGAGGAGCTACGCGCTTTCGTACAGCATGCGCTTTCGACCACCGACGACGAAGTGCTGTTGGTCGACGGCGTGCTTGCCATGAACGAGCTGTCGCAATTGACGCGGCTCGACCGGCCGGACCTCGAATTCGCGCCTTACGTGCCGCGCCATCCCGAACGCGTGCGCGACCATGGCGGCGACATCTTTGCGGCGATCCGGCAGAAGGACCTCATCGTCCATCACCCCTACGAATCCTTCGACGTCGTGGTGCAGTTCCTGCAGCAGGCGGCACGCGATCCGGATGTGGTCGCAATCAAGCAGACGCTTTACCGCACCTCCAACAACTCGCCGATCGTGCGCGCACTGGCGGAAGCCGCCGAGGCCGGCAAGTCGGTCACCGCGCTGATCGAGCTCAAGGCGCGCTTCGACGAGGAAGCCAATATCCGCTGGGCGCGCGACCTCGAACGCGCCGGCGTGCAGGTGGTCTACGGCTTCCTCGAATTGAAGACGCACGCGAAGCTCTCGCTGATCGTGCGCCGCGAGGGTGGCAGCCTAACCACCTATGTCCACACCGGAACCGGCAATTATCATCCGGTGACCGCGCGCATCTACACCGACCTCTCCTACTTCACGTCAGATCCGATCATCGGGCGCGACGCAGCGCGGGTGTTCAATTACATCACCGGCTATGCCGAGCCGAGCGATATCGAGAAGATGGCGGTGTCGCCGCTGACCTTGCGCAAGCGCATGCTCGAGCACATCCACGGCGAGACCAACCATGCCCGCCACGGCAGGCCCGGCGTGATCTGGATGAAGATGAACTCGCTGGTCGACCCCGATATCATCGACGCGCTGTACGAGGCCTCCCAGGCCGGCGTCGCCATCGAGCTCGTGGTGCGCGGTATCTGTTGCCTCCGGCCGGGCCTGCCCGGCCTGTCCGAGAATATCCGCGTCAAATCCGTCATCGGGCGGTTCCTCGAACACGGCCGAATCTACTGTTTCGGGATGGGACAGGGCCTGCCCAGCGCAAAAGCTGCTGTGTATATCTCCTCTGCCGACATGATGCCGCGCAACCTCGACCGGCGCGTCGAGGTGCTCTGTCCGTTGCAAAATCCCACGGTGCATCAGCAGGTTCTCGAACAGATCATGGTCGCCAATCTGAAGGACACCGAGCAGAGCTGGCAGTTGTTGCCGGACGGGTCCTCAACGCGTATGAAGGCCGCGAAAGGCGAAGAGCCCTTCAATTTGCACAATTACTTCATGACGAATCCGAGTCTCTCTGGCCGTGGAAAGTCGCTCAAGGAATCTTCGCCACGTCGCCTCACGCGCCGTAATGAACGCCACCTTCCCACCTAACGGGCTTTTCCGGTGAAGCGGCCGCGCAAGCGCGCCGCAAGCGTCGCTGTCATCGACATCGGTTCGAACTCGGTCCGCCTCGTCGTCTACGAGAAGATGGCGCGTAGCCTCCTGTCCGTCTTCAACGAGAAGACGCTGTGCGGGCTCGGCCGCGAGGTGCAGTCGACCGGCCTGCTCGCGCCCGACGCGGTCGACAAGGCCCTGACCTCGCTCCGGCGCTTTCACGCGCTGTGCAAGATCCAGCGGGTCGGCCGCATCTATGCGATCGCCACCGCCGCCTGCCGCGACGCCTCGAATGGGCCGGACTTCATCGCCAAGGCCGAGCGCATCTGCGGCTGCAAGATCGAGATTCTCTCCGGGCCGCGTGAGGCGCAGCTGTCCGCGCTCGGCGTCATCTCGGGCGTCCACAAGCCCGACGGCATTGTCGGCGATCTCGGCGGCGGCTCGCTGGAATTGATCGACGTCCGCGGCCACCGGGTGAGTGGCGGGGTCACGCTGCCGCTCGGCAGCCTGGCGCTGCAGGACCTCTCGCATAAGTCGCTCAAGCGCGCCGAGCGCATCGTGAGCACCGAGCTCGCCGAGGTGCCTCGCCTCGCGGCCGGCCGTGGCCGCACCTTCTATGCCGTCGGCGGCACATGGCGCGCACTGGCGCGCATCCACATCATCCAGAGCGGCTATCCGCTCAAGGTGATGCACGGCTATTCCATTCCCGCCACCGAAGCGCTCGGCTTCGTGCAGCGGCTGCGCCGGCTCGCCGCCACCAACATGCTCGCCGACATCGAGGCGGTGGCCGAAGCGCGACGCCCGCTGCTCACCTATGCCGCGCTGGTACTCGAATACATCATCCGTACCGCGCGGCCGAAGACCATCACGTTCTCGACCTTCGGCGTGCGCGAGGGCCTGTTGTTCTCGATGCTGCCCGATGCCGAGCGTAACAAGGACGGGCTCCTCTGCGCCGCGCAGTCGTTGAACGAGCTGTTGTCGCGCTCGGCGCGGCATGCAGAGGAGCTGATCGAGTGGACCGATCGCCTCGCGCGCGTCGTGCATCTGCGCGAGACCGAGGAAGACCGCCGGCTCCGCCATGCCGCCTGCCTTCTCTCCGACATCGGCTGGCGGGTGCATCCCGATCATCGCGGCGAGCAGACGCTGACGACCATCATCGACGGCAATTTCGGCTCGATCGGCCATCAGGGCCGCCCCTTCGTGGGCCTGAGCGTGTTCTTCCGCTATGCGGGGCTCTCCGAGGAGAACCAGCCGCCGCCGATCATCCAGCAGCAGGTCACCCACGCCATGCTCGACCGCGCCAAGGTGCTGGGCGCGGCCTTCCGCGTCGCGCATCTGATCTCGGCGGCGCGGCCTGGCGTGTTGCCGGCGACCCATTTCCGCACGGAGGGCCGCAAGCTGATGCTGGTGTTCGAGCACCAGATGGTCGACCTCGTCGCCGACCGCGTCGGCAGCCGCTTCAAGCAGCTCGCAAAGCTGCTCGGCCGCTCGGGTTCGATCGTCCGCAGCTGACTTCCGAAGGCGTCATCAGGTCTCCGACGCAAACTGATTCAGCCTCTGCCGGCGCCAGATCGATCCTGCGATCAGGACCACAACGGCTCCCAGCACGGCGCACGCGATCTCGCTCCCATTGCCGCCGACGAACAGCGGCGCCACGCCAATCAGTGTCAGCAGCGCATCCAGTTCGACGCCCGTCGCGCCCTCGAACAGCGATTGCAGCCTCGGATGCACAGCCGGATCGGTCGCGATCACGTCGCCCGCGATCCAGCCCAATAGCGCAGAGCCGGCCCAGATCAGGATCGGCAGCATGGAAATCAACGCCATGATCAGCGCCGCGCCAGCGATGATCAAT
>Ga0210410_10003964_pt1 | contig 13042 bp, 12 predicted proteins | sample IncBWC4MmetaG_FD_161058 | JGI IMG/M metagenome (GOLD analysis project Ga0210410, IMG submission 161058) | Forest soil microbial communities from Barre Woods Harvard Forest LTER site, Petersham, Massachusetts, United States - Inc-BW-C-4-M | ecosystem: Environmental > Terrestrial > Soil >... | reverse complement strand
GCAGATCGTTGACGGCGATATCGGCCTCGGAGACCGGCGACGAGACGCCCTTGGTCCAGTTCTTCAACTCGGTGCGAAACAGCGACAGCGCCAGCGCGCCCGCCTCGCGCACGGTGTCCGTCAGCAGGGCGGCATCGCGCGCGCTCGTGTTGTCGACCGTGTCAGCGTCCGCCAAGCGTCAAACCCTCGATGCGCAGCGTCGGCGCATTGACACCGTAGCGGAATTCCAGATCGTTGGCGGGGACCAGCGATTTGAACATCGGCAGCAGATGGCCCGCGATCGTCACTTCGCTGACGGGATAGGTGATCTCGCCGTTCTCGATCCAGAAGCCGGACGCGCCGCGGCTGTAGTCGCCGGTCACGCCATTGACGCCCGAGCCGATCAGATCGGTGACGTAAAATCCCTGTTTGATGTCGGAGATCAGCTGTTTCGGCGTTAGCTCGCCCGCCTCCAGATGCAGATTATAGGAAGACGGCGACGGCGACGACGATACGCCGCGATGGGCGTGCCCGGTCGTGACCATGCCGAGCTCGCGGGCGGTGGCGGAATCCAGGAGCCAGCTGGTCAGCACGCCGTCATCGATGATCGCGAGCTTCTTGACCTTGACGCCCTCGACGTCGAAGGTCTGCGAACGCAGGCCGCGCACCCGCAGGGGATCGTCGATGATGCGGATGTTGCTGGCAAACAACTGCTCGCCCAGCCGGTCTTTCAGGAAACTGGTCTTGCGCGCGATCGATGCGCCGTTGACCGCGCCGACGAGATGGCCGACCAGCGATCCTGCGACCCTCGGATCGAACACCACTGGTACCTTGCAGGTCTCGACCTTGCGCGGATTGGACCTTGCAACCGTGCGTTCGCCCGCCTTGCGGCCGACGCTTTCAGGCGAGGCGAGATCGGAGGCATGCGGCGCCGACGTAAAGTCGTAGTCGCGCTCCATGCCGGTGCCGTCGCCGGAAATCGCGGTCATCGAGATGCCCTGGCTCGAGCGCAGATAGGAGCCGTGGAAACCGGTGGAGGTCACCAGCACCATGCCGCCGATACCGCTCGATGCCGACGCGCCGCCGGATTTGCTGACGCCCTTGACCGCAAGGCCCGCGGCTTCCGCTTCCATGGCGCGGCGCTCGAGTTCCGACGTCGACGGCACCTTGCGGTCGAGCAAATCGAGATCGGGGAAATCGCGCGCCAACAGCGACGGATCGGCGAGCCCGACATATTTGTCGTCGGGCGCGACGCGCGCCATCGCCACCGCGCGCTCGGCCAGTTTGGCGACGCCGTCGCCGCTGATGTCGTTGGTCGAGACCACCGCCTGGCGCTTGCCGACCAGCACGCGCAATCCGACATCGTCGCCTTCGGAACGCTCGGATTCCTCGACGCGCCCGTCGCGCACTTCGACGCCCTGCGACACGCCGCGCACCGCCACCGCGTCGGCGGCGTCAGCGCCCGCGCGCCTGGCGGCCTCGACGAGGCGCTGCGCCAGCGTCGAGAGCGCGGATTGGTCGAACAGGTCGGAGGTCTCTTTTTTCGACGAAAGCGGCGAAGCCGTGGATGGTGAAGAGTTCACAAACAAAATCCCTGACATTGAAGCGGGCGGGAACACAGATCAGCAGGCCCACCAGATGTGCCTGATTCACAGGGATTTCAAGCATTTTGCGGCCGGAAAAGCCAAACAATTTCGGTAATCACGCAAGGTCTCGTCAATCATGTGAGCCAAGGTCTTGTCAATCATGCGAGCGGATGAAGGGCCGGTCACGGCGGGTTAACCAGTCTTTTTAAGGCGAAACGGAAACGGCTCCGCTAAGGTCTTGCCTATCGACCGGGAGCATAATCCTGGCGGGGAGACTAAAGCCGTGAGGCGTCAAACATCTACAAGCGGGATCAATCCCGCCGGGTCGAGCCGTGTCATGCGGCTCGACCCTCTTTCTCTTCCGCTCAGCTTCCATGCGCAGGATACCCGCGCAGACGGCGGCGTGCGGAGAATCGAACTTCACCGCGAACGCGTCGTGCTGCACCGTGCCGTCCAGGGCATGCAGATGGCCGTCAACGTTCGCGTCAGCGACTTTCTCGGCGTTGCTTTGCGCGGCCTCGACGACGCGCAGATGCTGGTGCTGGTCCATCGCGACCCGTCATTGAACATCCCGCTCGGCGTCAGCTCGGACCGCGAGGAGATTACTTCCGCCTGGCAGATGTGGAGCGATATCTTCCAGCTGCCGCAATTGCCGGAAGACCAGCCGAGCGAACCAGCGGTCCGGCGCCGGCGTCACAACGCGATCCGCGCGCGGCGTCCGAAATTTCTGGTGCGGCGGCGCGGCGGCGACCTGCTCAATCCTGCGAATATCCATCAGGGCGAGCGCGAGATCATCGCACGGGATTAGGACGGGTAAATCAGGCTTCTGCAAGCGGCTTGCTGATTTCCGGTTCGCCACGCTTCGGGTTCCTAGCCAACGAACGCCTCCTTTCGTTGCGTGTGTCTCGACCACCGGAGCTTACGGGTTCAGCGGCAAAAGTGCGCTCCGCAGTATCGAGCTTGAAATCCCCATGAGTCCGGTGAAAGGATCATCCAGCTCCAAAACCAGAAAGATCGCGCCGGCAAACGACAGCGCGCATACAAACAGCGAAATCGTGACGACCATGTTCGCCCGCGCAAACAGGGTGGCGCTCACAAAGATCGCGCTGAGCCAAAATACCATAATCACCAGAAAAGGCGTCGGAATTGAACTGCCGGCCTGCGTAAACAACTGCAGTCGCATCTGCGCGCCTTCCGTGAAAGCCGCAATAGCGCGAGACTGCAGGGAACGTTGCGCATCGTTGTTCGGCGATAGCCGTTCGAGCTCATCATAGAATGCCCACGCCTCCACGCTGGACTCGAAGCGAGCGGGTTTCCCGGTTGGGTTCGCTTGCTCGTGCCAAATGCGATCAGCCATCGGTGGCATGCTCTGCCGCAGGAGCTTTCGGACAGAGGTTGCTTCCGGTCCGTATTGCGTAAGCAAATCGTCCAGAAGGATGAACGTTGCGGTCAACTGCCTGACCCGGTTTGTTTTCTGGTCGAACGTAGTTTTTGCGGATGCGATCAACAGACCCAGTACGAGTGCGGTCAGTGTGCCAATCAGGCCCGCGGTCAGCTTTACGACGTCTTTGGAGTCCGAGTGCAAGTGGTGTTCCGACAATAACGGCCGAACGGCCATCCCGGCCAGGGCGCCGCCAAATATCAGCGCGAACACAAGCAGCGAAATCAATAGATTCATCATATTTGCGAATGCTCCCCCCTCTCTGGTGACTATGCTGATCCTAGCTTCGATTGTGCGGGCTTGTCTAAAGACCCGTTTTTGAGACCAAGTTCAACCAGAACTGGACGAGGCGCGTGTATCGCGTATGGGTCATTCGCGACCGGGGTCGGGCCAGCGGCAAATCCTGACAACAATTATCAGGGCGAGCGCGAGATCATCGCGCGGGATCGAGCTCTCGCTCCTGCCACGTACACCGACGTCATCCTGAGGTGCGCGCGCTCTTCGCGCGCCTCGAAGGATGGCCGCACGCACCGGGGCTTGTCATCCTTCGAGGCTCGCGGAGCCTGTCATCGGGCGCGCATTCGCGCGACCCGTTGGCTCGCACCTCAGGATGACGTCGTTAGATCGCCCGCATCACCGCATCGACCAGCAATCCCGCAAACAGCAACAGCCCCGCATCGCGGTTGGATTTGAATATCCGCAGGCATAGCGCGGGATCGCCGATGTCGAGCCGCCGGATTTGCCGGATTAGATGCCCCGCGAACGCCGCAAGCCCGATCCATGCCGGCCATCGCGCCCCCGCCAGCAGCAGCGCTGCGCCGATCAGCACCACCGCAAGCGTGTAGAATACGACCAGCGCGCGATGGGTGCGCGCGCCGAACAGGCGCGCGGTGGATTTGATTCCGATCAGCGCGTCGTCCTCGGCGTCCTGATGCGCGTAGATGGTGTCGTAGCCGATCACCCAGGCGATCGAGCCGGCATAGAGCGCGAGCGCGGTCAGGTCGATCCGTCCGAGGATGACGGCAAATCCCATCAGCGCGCCCCAGGAGAAGGCCAGCCCAAGCACGACCTGCGGCCACCAGGTGATGCGCTTCATGAAGGGATAGACCGCGACGATAATCAGCGACGCGATGCCGGTCATGACCGCGAAGCGGTTGAATTGCAGCAGCACGAGCAGCCCGATCAGCGCCTGCAGCACCAGGAAGGCGAGCGCCTGCGGCACGCTCACCTGCCCGGCCGGTATCGGCCGCGACCGCGTCCGCTCGACTTTTGCATCGAGATCGCGATCGGTGATGTCGTTCCAGGTGCACCCCGCCCCGCGCATCACAAAGGCGCCGATGAAGAACAGCACAACGACGAGGGGCAGTTGGCCGATTGCGCGCGAGACGCCGGCAGCCAGCGCCGCCGACCACCAGCATGGCATCAACAGCAGCCACGATCCGATCGGCCGGTCGAAACGCGAGAGCCGCAGATAGGGCCGCGACCACGAGGGCGCACGGGTGTCGACCCAGTTGCCGGTCGCATCGGCGACGCGGGCGCTGGCGTCGCTCATCTTGGACCGGTCATCGCGTGAGAACGTTGCCGTTCAGCGTATCGAAGGTGCTGCCGCCCTTTTGCGTCGTCGTCGCTTCCGGAGCCGACGCCGCGGAGCCCAGTACTTCGCTCAGGCTCGGCGCTGCCGGCCCGCGCGTCTGCGCCTGCTGCGCCACCGCGCAGACCTTCTTTAGCATTCCTTCGGTGTTCTTGTGGCCGGCCTTGAGCTGGTCGCCAATCTGCGGCGGAATTCCACATTTGGCCGAGTTGGCTTCGATGTATTTGATCATTTTGATTTCGGACTGGCCGAAATTTCCGATCAGCTTGCAGGCCTCATCCGGTGGCGCATGCCGCTCGCTCGCGGCCTTGATCAGCTTGCCGCGCTTCTCCGCCTCTTCGCGCAGGGGAATGAACCCTTTCATGCAGGCGTCCGCCGCACCGCCGGATGGCGGCGCCGGTGCGCGTTCGAACGCCGAACCGTTGATCGGCGCGGCCCCGCCAGACGGAAATGCGGACGGCGCGGCGCCGATGGACGCGGCCGGGGCGGAGCCGTTAACCGGCGGAAATGCGGGGTCGTTGGGTTGCACGGCTTGACCGGGCAGCGGCGCCGGGAACGCGCCCTGGGCGAAGGCCTGACCCACATGGAGGGCGACGGCGGCAACGGTCAGCGGCACAATCAGGCGGCGGATGATCACGGGTATTTCTCCGGCAAGGTCCAGCAGGCCCCAACGTCTTCCGATCGAAGCGCGACTTGCGAATAAGACATTTTACAATTGCTGGGTACCCTTAACAACCCGTTGAATTGGGCAACAGCGCGGCGCAAGGCCGCGCCAGCGGTCAAAATTAACCCCGGATTCTAGCGCTTTAGGCTAAGAGCGGCATTTGCAACCGGTTTTGGCTGTCAGTAGCGCGTGATCTGTCGCCTGTTTGTAGCTCGTGAAGTGTCGTGTTTTTGGTGCCCCAGAACAAAGGGGGCACGATGGGCACGGCATCCATTCACGAGGGTGTACGACGGATGCGGTTTTCGGATTTGCTGGATCGGACGGAGGCGAAGGAGCTGACGCAGGAGGCTGCGTCTGAGCTTCTGGGGATCAACGTGCGGACGTTTCAACGCTGGGCGGAACGCTACGAGGCGGAGGGCGATGACGGGCTGATCGACCGGCGCATGGGCCGGCGATCACCGCGGCGGGCGCCGGAGGAAGAGCTGGAGCGGATGCTGGGGCTGTTCCGGGACAAATACGCGGACTTCACGGTGAAGCACTTCCACGAGCAACTGCAAAAGCGCCATGGCTATGTGCTGGGCTACACCGTGACGAAACTCGCCTTGCACGCGGCGGGCTTGGTGCGGAAGGCGCCGAAGCGTTCGGCGCACCGCAAGAAGCGTCCACGCCGGCCGCTGCCGGGCATGCTGCTACACCAGGACGGGTCGCGCCACGCCTGGATCGAAGGTCTGCCCGCGATGGACCTGATCGTCACGATGGACGATGCGACGAGCGAGATCTACTCGATGCTGCTGGTCGAGGAAGAAGGGACGGCGTCGACGTTCCAGGCCTTGGGCGAAGTGATTGGCGAGCGCGGTCTGTTCTGCGCGCTCTACACCGATCGCGGCAGCCATTACTTCTACACCCCGAAGGCTGGCGAGAAGGTCTCGAAGACGCAACAAACCCAGGTGGGACGGGCTTTATCGCATCTTGGGATCGAGCATATCGCGGCCTATTCGCCGCAGGCGCGCGGGCGCTCCGAGCGGATGTTCGGCACGCTGCAAGGCCGGCTGCCGAAGGAGCTGCGGCTCGCCGGGATCAAGACGGTCGAAGCCGCCAATGCGTGGCTGAAGGCGCATTACATCGCCGAGCATAACGCGGCGTTTGCGATCAAGGCCGAACAGCAAGGCACGGCGTTCGTGGCCGACCGGCACGAGGCGTGGCGCGAGGCGCTGTGCGTGATCGAAGAGCGAACCGTCGGCAACGACAACACGATCGCATGGAGCGGTCGGCGGCTGCAGCTGCCCGAGAGCAGGCTCAGGCCCCACTTCGTCAAGGCCGTGGTCCGCGTTCACGCGTATCCCGATGGCACCGTGAGCGTGTTCCTTGGCCCGCACCGTTTGACGAGGTTTTCCGCCGACGGACAGCAGATCAGCCCCGACGCGCCTCAGCCTGGCAGCGTGCTCGGAGCCGTCAAGGACAAGCCCTTGCGGGCGCGCAAGCGCGCGTCCTTGACCGCTCCTGCGCGCGCCGCCGCCGAGATAGCGCGGGTCGGGGCGGAGAAACGGGCTTCAAGTCGAACAAAGAAACCGACCCGGAGGGCTAACCAGACCGCAATATCCATGGCATGACCAAATCGGCGGACCCGTCCACGCCTTCCGGATCCTCCGAAACTTAACAACGAAGGCGACAGATCACGAGCTACAAAAATACGACAACTTCACCCGCTACGGACATTGCAACCGGTTTTGGCGCGACTTCACCCAGGTCTCAAAGATTACCGGCGCCAATGTCGTCGAAGTCGCCGACCGGTCCGGGTCCGGCCGGCTCTCCCGGCCGCGCCACCGCGCAGACCTTCTTCAGCATCGCCTCGGTCCTCTTGTGACCGGCCCTGAGATGGTCGGCGATATCAGGCGAAATTCCGCATGTCCCCGAGTTGGCTTCGACATATTTTATCATCTTGATTTCGGACTGCCGGAAATTTCCGATCAGCTTGCAGGCTTCCTCCGGCGGCGCGTGGCGCTCGCTGGCAGCCTTGATCAGCTTGCCCCGCGCCTCCGCCTCTGCGCGCAACGGAGCGAATCCGCTCTTGCAGGCGTCCGAGGCGGCCTGACCGGGCAGCGGTGCAAGAAATGTGCTCTGCCCGAAAGCCAGGTTCGCGTGGAAGGTCAAGGCGGCAAAGGTCAGCGGCACAATCAGGTGACGGATCATCACGGTTTTCTCCGGCAAGGCCCGAAGAGGTCAGCGGGCTTTCGTTCGAAGCGCGTTTTACGATTCCCTGAGTTCCATCATGACGCCCATCGAATCGGGCGACAGCGCGGCGCAGGACCGCGCCGATCGACAATATTCGACCCCGATTGCAATCCTTTCGGCTAAAAGGCGGCACGGATTGGACCTCGCACATGCCTGAACTCGACTTTCGCGCCCCCCGCTTGTTCGTCGATGCCCCCCTGAGCCCGGGGCAATCGGTCGCGCTCGAGCGGAACCAGAGCAATTATCTGGGCAACGTGCTGCGGCTTTCCGCCGGCGAATCAATCCTGGTTTTCAACGGACGCGACGGCGAGTGGCAGGCCGAGATTGCGGGCCGCAAACGGCCGGACAGCCTGACGATCACAGCCCAAACCCGGCCGCAGGATCGCCTGCCCGACATCGCCTATGTCTTTGCACCGCTGAAACACGCCCGGCTCGACTACATGGTGCAAAAGGCAGTCGAGATGGGCGCGTCCCGGCTGCAACCGGTTTTGACCCGTTTCACCCAGGTCTCGCGGGTCAATAGCGAGCGGATGCGCGCTAACGTCATCGAGGCCGCCGAGCAATGCGGCATCCTGAGCCTGGCCGGTGTCGCCGAGCCCATTCCGCTCGACCGCTTCGTGAGCCAGCGTGAGGCAAAGCGGCTGCTGGTGTTCTGCGACGAGGCCGCCGAGGTCGGCAATCCCCTGCAGGCGCTGCAGCAGGGGTTAGCCGCCCCTGACGGGGTCGATATCCTGATCGGTCCCGAAGGCGGATTTGCCGAGGAGGAGCGCGCGCTGCTGTTGCGGCAGCCGCAAATTCTCCGGCTCGCCTTGGGGCCGAGAATCCTGCGGGCGGACACTGCAGGGGTGGCCGCGCTGGCGCTGGTCCAGGCCGCGCTCGGGGATTGGGCCAGACCTGACGTCAAACCGGGGTAGGCAAGTCGGCCATAAGCCGTTAAGGCACCTGCCATTAAGCGACTTGGTCAATCCCAGTCGAAACCCTGCCTTGGCCATGCTAAGGGCTGCGCCAACAAGACCTTGGAACCCGCTTTTTCGGGATATTGGACGTCGAAATGACCGTGACCGCCGCCGTCAGTGGTGCCACCGGGTCCGCCGCATGGGCGGATGCACTGCTGTTGTCGTTTGCGCAGGCCGGTTACACTAGGGCCGAGCCCGCCATCCTGCAGCCGGCCGAGCCGTTCCTCGATCTCTCCGGCGAGGACATCCGCAAGAGCCTCTATCTGACGACCGACCCCGGCGGCGAGGAACTGTGCCTTCGCCCCGATCTCACCATCCCGGTGGCGCGGGACTATCTCGCCTCCGGCCAGGCAGGGCAGCCCCAGGGTTTCAGCTATCTCGGCCCGGTGTTCCGCTATCGCGGCGGCCAGCCGAGCGAATTCTTGCAGGCCGGCATCGAATCCTTCGGCCGGCAGGATCGCGCCGCGGCGGACGCGGAAATGCTGGCGCTGGCGCTGGAGGCGACCACCGCCTTTGGGTTGAAGGATGTCGAAATCCGCACCGGCGACGTCGCGCTGTTCAACGCGCTGATCGACGCGCTCGGGCTCTATCCGGTCTGGCGGCGGCGGCTGATCAAGGATTTCAACCGCAAGGTCAGTCTCGCCGAGGATATCGAGCGGCTGACGCTGGCGACCGCACCCGGCCGCAACGAATATGAGGGCGTGCTGGCGGCCCTTGCCGGCTCCGACCGCAAGGCGGCGCTGGCGCTGGTCACCGACCTGATGTCGATCGCCGGCACCACCAATGTCGGCGGCCGCACGGTTGCCGAAATCGCCGACCGCTTCCTCGAACAATCGACCCTGAAGGGCGGCGCGCTGCCGCGCGATGCGCTGGGGATCATCAAACGCTTCCTCGCGATCGCGGGCGATCCAGATGACTCGATCGCACAATTGCGGGCGCTGGCCGAGGACGCCAGGCTCGATATCACTGCTGCGATCGATCAGTTCGAGAGCCGTGTCGGCTTCATGGCCGCGCGCGGCATCGACACCGGCCTGACGCGTTTTTCCACTGCGTTCGGGCGCGGTCTCGATTACTACACCGGCTTCGAGTTCGAGCTGCACGCCAGGGGCAATGGCCTCGAGCCGCTGGTGGCGGGCGGCCGTTATGATGGGTTGATGACACAGCTCGGCGCCGCCTCCCCGATTCCCGCGGTCGGATTCTCGGTCTGGATCGAAACCCTAACGCAACTGGGCAAGCCCACGCGCGGAGGCCAATCATGACCGCGCCGTTCGTTCTCGCGGTTCCCTCCAAAGGCCGCCTGCAGGAAAACGCCGAAGCCTTCTTCACCCGCGCCGGGCTGTCGCTGGCGAAACCGCGCGGCGCGCGCGACTATCGCGGCACCATTACAGGCCTCGACCATGTCGAGATCGCCTATCTCTCGGCGAGCGAGATCGCTTCCCAGCTTTCGCGCGGCATGGTGCATCTCGGCGTCACCGGCGAGGATCTGGTGCGCGAAAGCATCGCCGATGCCGACAAGCGCGTGCTCCTGATCGACACCCTGGGCTTCGGCAGCGCCAATGTCGTGGTCGCGGTGCCGCAGGCCTGGATCGACGTCCGCACCATGGCCGATCTCGACGACGTCACCACCGGCTTCCGCGCCCAGCATAACCGGCGGATGCGGGTGGCGACCAAATACATCAACCTGACCCGGAGCTTCTTTGCCGCCCACGGCGTGGTCGACTACCGCATCGTCGAGAGCGCCGGCGCCACCGAAGGCGCGCCCGCGGTCGGCACCGCCGAGATGATCGTCGACATCACGACGACCGGGGCCACGCTCGCCGCCAATGGTCTCAAGGTGCTCGACGACGGCGTCATCCTGCGCAGCCAGGCCAACCTCGTGGCCTCAAAGGACGCCGACTGGTCGAGCGAAGCGCGCGAAACCGCGCGCGTCATCCTCGATCACATCGCCGCCCGCGCGCGCGCCAGCAAGTACCGCGAGGTCCGCACCCGCTTTGCCGGCTGCAACGACGCGCTGCTAACCGAAGCGCATAATCGTTTCGGCGTGGTCGCGCCGTTCGGCGGACCGACCTCTTCCGGAATGCTGACGCTGCACTGCCCGCCGATGCACCTTTACGCGCTCGGCAGCTTCCTTCGCCAGCATGGCGCCGACACGGTTTCGGTGGCTTCGCTCGACTATGTGCTCGCCCGCGAAAACCCGCTGTTCGCCAAACTCGAGGCGTTCCTGCGGCCGTGAGGCGTTTTCGTTCATGGTTGCGACAGCAAGCGGCGAGTAGCATATGCTGTGATGGAACTTTGGAACCTGACCGATGATGCTGGGTACGGACGTTTCTAGCCTGTCGACCACCGCGGCCAATGCTGCGGCGCAGGGGCTGTCGATCGTCGTGCCGCTGTACAACGAGGCCGCAGCGCTCGCACCGCTGCACGAGCGGCTGGTCGGCCTCGCCAAAACGCTGATGGGCCGTTACCGCCTCGCCTGCGAAGTAGTCTATGTCGATGACGGCAGCGCCGACGCCACGCTCGCCATTGCGCGCGGCCTCGCGGCGGATGCGCTCGACGTCCAGGTGGTGTCGCTGTCGCGCAATTTCGGCAAGGAAGCGGCGCTGATGGCGGGACTCGACCACGCACGGCGCGGCGCGGTCCTGTTCATGGACGGCGACGGCCAGCACCCGCCGAGCCTGGTCGAGAAGCTCGTCGGCCACTGGATCGATGATGGTTACGACGTCGTCTATACGGCGAAGGCTCATCGCGACAATGAATCGTTCCTGCGCCGGCTTGCGGTGCACGGCTTCTACGCGCTGATCAATTGGGGCGCGCGGCAGAAAATCCCGGAGGATGCTGGCGATTTCCGCCTGCTGTCGCCGCGCGCGGCCGCCGCGCTGAAGCAGCTTCCCGAGCGCAACCGGTTCTTCAAGGGGCTCGCAACCTGGATCGGTTTCCGCCAGATCCGCGTCGACTACGAGCCGGCGCCGCGCGCGCATGGCGTCACCACGTTCAGCGCGGGCCGGCTGGTCGGCCTGTCGATCGAAGGGCTGACCTCGTTCTCGGTGGCGCCGTTGCGGTTTGCCAGCCTGCTCGGCGTCGCGCTGGCGACGGTGGCGTTCCTTTTCGGCCTCTCGATCCTCTGGGAAGTCTGGACTACCGGCAAACAGGTCCCCGGCTATCCGTCGCTGGTGATCGGCCTGATGACCATCGGCGGCGTGCAGCTCATCATGATCGGCATCGTCGGCGAATATATCGGCAAGATCCTGTCGGAGTTGAAGGCGCGTCCGATCTATTTCGTTGCCGAACACAGCGAGAAGCGCGCTGAAGCCAAACCGGCTGAAAGCGATGGCGAGCGGACCGCCGCCGAATGAACGACGCCGCGCCTTCGCGCCGGATCTGGCTGTGCGCCGACGATTACGGTCTCAGCGAAGGCGTCAACCGCGGCATTCGCGACCTGATCGCGCGCGGCCGGCTCAATGCGACATCGGCGATGGTGGTCGGTCCGGCGATCGGCCGTGACGAGGTGGCCGCACTGAAGCGCGTCGCCGCCGACCGCCCGCGCTGCGCGATCGGGCTGCACGCGACCCTGACGGCCCCGTTCCGTCCGCTGACGATGCACTTCCGGCCGACCGATGGCGGCATGTTCCTGCCGTTTCCGAAGATGTTGCGCGCGGGCCTGTTGCGGCGGCTCGATCCCGAGATCATCCATGCCGAGCTGATGGTGCAGCTCACGGCGTTCAAGGATCTGTTCGGCCGCGACCCGGATTTCGTCGACGGCCACCAGCATGTGCAATTGTTTCCGCAGATCCGCGACGCATTTCTGCAAGCCGTCAGGGAAGCCGCGCCCGGCGCCTGGGTTCGGCAGGGCGGACGCCGGCAACCGCTGGCACAACGGCTCGGCGCGCCCAAGGCGCTGGTGCTCGACGTCCTCAGTGCACAATTTCGCAAGAAGGCTTCGCGCGCTAACATCCCGTTCAATCCCGCCTTCGCCGGTGCCTATGATTTCAACGACCAGCCGGATTTCGGCGCGCTGATGCGCCAATTCCTCGATTGCTTGCCGGAGGGCGGCCTCGTGATGTGCCATCCCGGCTTCGTCGATGAAACCCTCGTCAGCCTCGATCCGCTGACCACCCAGCGCGAAACCGAGCACGCGTATCTGGTAAGCGCCGATTTCCCGGCGCTACTGGCCGCGAATAATGTTACACTGGATTGATATCGCTGAGGAAAGCCGGCCGGCCGTTTTGTCGCATAACGAAATTTAATCCGCCCTCCCACTACTTGCGACACAAAGCCCGCCTACATCTTGAGCGCGCTTTGACACCCATTCGACGCGAGGGAGAAGGCCATGACACCGCAAGAACGCCAACTGATTGACGATCTTTTCGACCGGCTCGCCAAACTGGAGAACACCCCGCGCGATCCCGATGCCATGTCCGCGATCATGCAAGGCCTGCGCAAGGCGCCCAACTCCGTGTACGCGCTGGTGCAGACCGCGCTGGTGCAGGACGAGGCACTGAAGCGCGCCAATGCCCACATCCAGGAATTGGAAGCGGCGCTTTCACCTGAACAGAATCAATCCGGACAAGGTCAATCCGGCGGCTTCCTCGATTC
>Ga0210410_10003962_pt1 | contig 13048 bp, 10 predicted proteins | sample IncBWC4MmetaG_FD_161058 | JGI IMG/M metagenome (GOLD analysis project Ga0210410, IMG submission 161058) | Forest soil microbial communities from Barre Woods Harvard Forest LTER site, Petersham, Massachusetts, United States - Inc-BW-C-4-M | ecosystem: Environmental > Terrestrial > Soil >... | reverse complement strand
GGACGAAGTAGCTGAGGATGAAAAAGAATTTGGGCATGGTCTCGCGCGGGAAGATGTAGCCGGAGAAAAAGACGCTGGGAAGAATCGTGAGGAACGCGAGCTGCATGGCTTCGGCTTGGGAATTGGCCTTGCTGGAGATAAGAATGCCGAGCGAGAGCGATACGAAGATGTACGGCAGGGAAAGCATGGCGAGCAGCAGCACGCTGCCGTGAATGGGTACGCTGAACACGAAGCGCATGAAGGTGAGAATCATGCAGAGCTCGAAAAAGCCGATCATCAGATAGGGAAGCAGCTTGCCGAGGAGCAGGCCCATAGGGCGCACCGGAGTGACGAAGAGCTGTTCGAGGGTGCCGCGCTCCTTTTCGCGCACGATGGAAAACGCGGTCAAGAATGTTGTGACGTTGAGCAGAAGAATCGCGGTGAGGCCGGGAAGGAAGAAATTTGGAGAGCGCGAATCCGGATTGAAAAGAAGTTTGGGGCGCATGTCCACGGCGAAGGGAGCGTTGCTGGAGCCAAGGACGCGGCGGAGCGACTCATCGAGGCCGATCGACGTGGTGACATTGATGGCCTGGCCGGCGACGGAAGAATCAGAGCCGTCGATTAAGACGAGCACCTGGGCGCTCATCTGGTGGAGAAGCTTGTCCGAATAATCCACGGGGATCTTGATGCCAACGCGGCATTTGCCGGAGACGATGGCATCGTTGAGGTCGTGATCCGAGTTCACAAAGCGAATCAGGTTAAACGTGTCCGAATTGCGGAGGCGGTCGAGAAGCTCGCGGCTTTCGCGGCGGCCGTCGGCGTTGTAGACGACCGTGTTGATCTGGCGGATGTTGGTGTCAATGCCAAAGCCCAACAAAAACATTTGCAGCAAGGGAATGATTAGAGAGAAAAAAAGCGTGCCGAAGTCGCGGCGTACGTGCAGCGCTTCCTTGTAGAACACGGCGCTGAAACCGCGGAACGGGTTAACCACGGGTGGCCTCGATTTCGGACTGGTGTTTGTAGGTGAGTTCTACGAAAACATCTTCGAGCGAGGGGGCGAGGGGGCGGATTTCCGCGACAACGATGCCTTGCTTGAGCAATAGTTCGCGGAGGCGATCGAGGTCGAGGTCGTCGTTGATGAGCGCGTGGATAGATTGGCCAAAGATGGTGGCGCTGCGAATGCCGGGGAGAGTGCGCGCGATACGCAGGGCGCGGGTTACCTCGGGCGTGGTGATTTCCACGCGATAGGTTCCTGGGGGCTGCACGTCGGGCAGTTCGCGCAGGGAATCGGGTGTGCCGTCGGCGATGAGCTTGCCGTAATAAATGTAGGCGACGTGACTGCAGCGTTCGGCCTCGTCCATGTAGTGCGTGGTGACAAAAAACGTGATGCCGTGGGCGGAGAGTTCGAAAAGCAGATCCCACAACTGGCGGCGCGCCACAGGATCGATGCCCGCGGTGGGTTCGTCTAGGAAGATTAGCTTTGGTTCGTGCAGCATGGCGCAACCGAGGGCGAGGCGCTGTTTCCAGCCGCCGGAAAGTTGCGCGGAGAGGCGATTCAGGTACGGGCCGAGGCCATTGAGCTGGACGATTTCATCCATGCGCTTGCGAAGGCGGTCGTTGGAGAGGCCATAAATGCGGCCGTAGAAGGTCAGATTTTCGGTGACGGTAAGATCTGAGTACAAACTGAAATTCTGCGACATGTAGCCGATGTTTTCGCGGACGGTTTCCGGATCTTTTCGCACATCGATCCCCAAGACGGAGGCTTCGCCACCGGAGAGCGGCAGCAAACCCGTGAGCATTTTGATCACGGTGGTTTTTCCGCTGCCGTTGGGGCCGAGAAAGCCGAAGATTTCGCCTTTTTCTACGCGGAAGCTGACGTCGTTCACGGCGATGAAGCTGCCGAAACGGCGCACTAGATTTTGCGCGGAGATGGCGGATTTTTCGGAGTCGGTCACAGCTCAGCTCCCTGGCGCCAGAGTGACGTCGGCGGCCATTCCGGCACGGACGCGGTGCGAAGTATCGTCAATGCGCACCTTCACGCCAAAAACCTGGTGAACGCGTTCTTCCACGGTCTGCACATTGCGCGGCAGGAATTCGGCCTGCTGGTTGATCTGCTCGACGGTGCCGTCGAAGACCTGATTGGGAAAAGAGTCCACGCGAATCTGGGCTTTCTGCCCGAGATGCACGCGGCCGATCTGGGTTTCGGGAATATAGATGCGGACGTAAATCTGATCGCGTTCGAGAAGCGTGGCGACGGGCGTGTTGGGAGCGATCAGGTCGCCGGGGCGGACGTCGAGCACTTCAATGGAAGCAGCGGCTGGCGAGAGGACCTGGCGTTCACGAAAACGGGCCTCGTCGTAAGAAAGCGCGGCCTTTGCGGCGGAGATGTCTTCCACGCGATTGCCATTTTCGAGTTTGTCGAGCGTGGCCTGCGTCTGGTGATAGCGGGCTTCGGCGGCAGCGATCTCCTCGGCACGATAGCCACGATGCAGCTGATCGAGCTTGTGCTGGTAATTTGCCTGTTGGGCCAGCGCCATTTTCCAGTTGGCATCCGCGGCGTCGCGTTGTTGTTTGGAGACGAGATCTTTTTCGGCGAGCGTGTCGTAGCGCTGGGCATCGAGGCGGGCGCGAACCTCGTCGGCGTTCGCACGGTCGAGGTCGGCTTGCGCGGCATCAATATCTTCCTGGCGGTAGCCGTTTCTCCGCTGGTCGTATTCAGCTTTGGCCTGGGCGGCGGCGGCGCGGGCTTCGGCAATTTCCTCGGGGCGGTAGCCACGCTGCGCTTTTTCCGCGGCGGCGCGGGATTGTCCGAGCGACGCTGCAAGTTCTTTCTCGTCGAAAGTGATCAGAACCTGCCCGGCTTCGACGGGATCGCCTTCGCGAACGAGGACTTTATCGATGCGGCCACCGATTTTCGAGCCGACGCGAATGTTGCGAGCTTCGACCGTGCCGGAGCCGTGGAGAGACGCGTCGCGATGGAGCATGCCGGAGGAATACACCGCCAGTCCGATGAGGGCGGCGACGACGAGAGCGGGAATGAGAATTTTGCGATTCATCGTTTCCATCTCCAATGTGGGCTAGGGGACCGCCGAATCCGGGGACGGAGAACCGCGCGGCGCGAGTCCCGACCAGAGCACTGCGAAGGCATCTTCCATGCGGGAAAGCAGCGTGCCGTCACCATGGAGCGTCCAGATGAGCAGGGTCCCGAAAATGGTTTGCCGAAAAACGTGTGCAAGCACTTCGGGCGGCAGATCGTTGCGGATTTCGCCGCGGCTCTGGCCGATGCGGATCATCTCGGTATGGATGGCGATGACGCGGTTCTGGAGATTCAGCATAGGTTCACGAACCGATGAGTCCGTGAGAAAGGCCTGCAGAAGAATGCGAATGATGGAGGGATTGCGCATAGGCTCCTGGGTCATGCGTGCGCCGAGCGAGCGCATGAATACGGGCACTGGCACGTTCGCGGAGCGCATTTCTTCGAAGGCGGCTTTCAGCTTCGTGAGTTGCATTTCGCCAAAGGCGAGGAGGATGTGTTCCTTGCTAGGGAAATAATTGAAGAAGGTGCCTTTGCCGAGGTCGGCGGCGTTGGTGATGTCTTCGACAGTGGTTTCGGCGAAGCCTTTGCGGGCGAAGAGATCGAGGGCGGCGCGGAAAAGGCGCTCGCGTCGCTCGACGGATTGGCGCTCACGGCGATTGGCAGGGGCAATTGAAGACCTGGAATGCATTAAATGACCTGTAGGCATAAATGACTATAGGTCATATTTGTGCGAAGTGCAAGAAAAAAGGCTCCGCGATCTAGCTTGCGAAGCCTCTACCTAAAGCTTGGTATATGTTACCGTTAGCTGCTAGATCTCTTTGCCAGAGGAGAGGTTCTTTGGCGATTTCTTGTTGAGGTAGGAGATGAGCTTCTGCGACGAGGCCGGAACCGGTACGACTCCTTTGAAGACGACGTCCTGGGGAGAGACGTTCTTTTTGTAGAGCCGTTCATTTGCTGTGTTGTCTGGGCGCACGGTGGAACCGGCAAGCGAGATTCCAGCAAAGAGCCCGCGGGCGCGTGAGTAAGACAGAATTTCCGCGCGCAGGGTCACGTCGGTGGAGGCCTCGGCGTTGCGGCCTTTGGGGCCGGCAGCGGCGGAAGCGTCTGCGCCGAGTTTAACTTTGGAGCTGAGAACCGATTTTGCGCCCCGGCCGTTCATGATGAGGAGAACGAAGTCTGTGGCTTGACCGCCGATCTGCAAGCCGAAGCTGCCGCCCTCGAGGGCCATCATGGTGGGGGCACTCCAGGGACCGTTGAAATGCTCGCCGCTGCGGCAGGTCATGGCGCCGCGGCCGTAGCTGGCGCCGAAGACAAAGGCCGCTTTGACGACCGAGGGGTAGACGATGATGCAGTAGGATTTGTCGATCAGGTCCTGCGGGATATCGTCGGGAATATCCATGATCTCCTGAATCACCACGCCACAGTTTTCGAGGCGTCCGTTTTCCTTGCGGTCGTCGGCGAGTACCGGCGCACAGAGGAAGGAGGCCGCCAGCAAAAACGAAAGAAGCTTTTTCATTCGAATCCACCTTTTCAAATTATTGTTCACACTTAGTGCATGAGCCTTAGTTGCTAAAACCATCGGGCGGCGGAAGTTGCGGGGCGTGGCTGGAAGTGGAAATGCGCCCTGCTCTTGCTCCCAGCGACAGTGCGGGAGGAAGCGCCCACTGACTTTCGACTATACTTTCAGTTCATGGGAATTGCCAAGAGCGGAATTGCGGTGAGATTCGCGCGAAAGGGCGCGCGAGGGATGTTTTGCATCCTGATTGGGCTCTTGTTGTGTCAATTCGCGGTGGCCCAGGAGAAGGGTTCGCAAGAAAAAATGGGCCTCGCCGCTGCGCGATTTGCTGGGCGCGTGGAGAGTTTGCTGGGGGCAGCGCCGGTAGATAAAGGAGAGTGGGGATTGCTGGTGGTGGATGCGGATAGCGGCGCGACCCTCTATGAGAAGAACGCGAACGACTATTTTTTGCCCGCATCGAATATGAAGCTGCTGACGACGGCGCTCGCTTTGGACACGCTGGGGCCGGAGTACAAGTTCCGCACGACCGTGGAGACGAATGGAACGCTGACGCCTGACGGGAAACTTTCCGGAGATTTGATCCTGGTCGGGCGCGGCGATCCCAATTTGTCAAACCGCAAGTTTCCGTTTGACACCAAGGAAGAGTTCGATGGGCCACCGGAGAAAGCGCTGGCAGAACTCGCGGATGCGATTGCGGCGCGCGGAGTAAAAGAGATTACTGGCGATGTGATCGGCGACGACAGTTATTTCCCACGGGAGCGTTATCCGGACGGCTGGGAAATTGACGATATGGTGTGGGAGTACGGCGCGGCGATTTCCGCGATTGTGGTGGACGATAACACGGTGACACTGACGTTGACGCCGGGGGAGAAGGCGGGCGGCGCGTTGACGGCAGTGATTGAGCCGGCGACAAGGGAATTTGTCCTAAAAAATGAGGTGACCACCATCGGTGCGAAAGAGAAGCCGGATTTGCGGCTGACGCGCGAGCCGGGCGGCGACACGGTGGTGGTGAGCGGGGTGATGCCGGCGGCCAGCGCTCCGCGAAAGCTGGTGCTGGCGATTCAGGAGCCGGCGGTGCACGCGGCGAATCTGCTGGCCCAATTGCTGAAGGATCGGGGAATCAAAATCGACGGAGCGGTGCGTGCCGTGCATGAGCCGGATCCGGGCGCGGCTCCACGGACGGTGCTGGCCGAGCATCTTTCGATTCCACTGAAGGATTCAGTGAAGCTGGTCAACAAGATCAGCCAGAACCTGCACACGGAAGTGCTGCTGCGAACGGCCGCGCGGCAGCAGGGGCGCTGGGCGACGCCGGAGGATTTGCAGAAATTTCCGGAGGCGTTTTACGCGAAGGCCGGGATTCCTGAGGGCGACGTGATCCAGACGGACGGATCGGGATTGTCGCGCCACGACCTGGTGACGCCGCGGGCGTTTGTGGCGTTGCTTGCTTATGCGCAGAAACAGCCGTGGTTTCCTGCGTTCCAGGCATCGCTGCCGGTTGCGGGCGCGGACGGCACGCTGAACGAGCGGATGAAAGAGCCGCCGCTCGCGGGAAAGATTCATGCCAAGACAGGATCGGTCACGCATGTGCGAACGCTGTCGGGCTACGCGGAGACTCCAGGCGGGAGAAAACTGATTTTTTCGTTCCTAAGCAACAATCAGGGCGCGAAGAATCACGAGGTGCACTCGGCGATTGACGGAGTGTGTCTGGCGATGATTGAGGAGTTTGATGAGAAGAAGGAAGTAACGAAGCAATGAAGTAAGAAAGTACCGAAAAAGCGGGGGACGAGAACACATCATGAGTGTGGAGAGGATTGTTACGGTGTTCGGAAGTTCGCGGCCGAAGGCTGGCGATACGGAGTATGAGGAGGCGCGCGAGTTGGGGAAATTGCTGGCTCAGTGCGGGTTCGCGGTTTGCAGCGGGGGATTTGGCGGAGTGATGGAGGGCGTTTCGCGCGGAGCGAAAGAGGGCGGAGGAAAGACTTACGGCGTGACCGCAGAATTTTTCAAACGCAAGGCGAATGCGTGGGTGGATACGGAAGTGCGGATGGAGACGTGGGACGAAAGGTTGTTTGAGCTGATCCGGTTGGCGGATGGATTTGCGGTGTGCAAAGGCGGAACAGGGACGCTGGTGGAGCTTGCCGTCGTGTGGGAGATGCTAAACAAATCCGTGATCGCGGGAAAGCCGATCGTGGTGGTGGGCGATTTCTGGCAGCCCATTCTGGACCGCGTGCGGGAGGTGGAGCAGGGGCCGCGGCCTTCGACGGAGGATCGGGTGTGGGGCGAGGCTAATGGGAATCTGGTGTATAGCGCAGCGAACCCCACTGAGGCGGCGAAGTATCTGGCAGACCGGCTGCAGACTTAGGAAAAGATTTAACACAGAGGTCACAGAGGGAAGAGCGCAGAGGGCACGGAGAGGAATGTCGCGGTCGGCGCAAGACGTTCTGGAGTTCGACAAGTTGCGGGAGTTGCTGCGGCTGCGGGCGACGTGTGCCTCGGGGAAGCGGGTGATTGATGCGCTGGAAGTGAGCACGAACCGGGCGCAGCTGGAAAGCGCGTTTGCGCTGATTGGTGAGGCGCGGGAGTGGCTGCGCCTGGGCCGCGAGTTGGGATTTGGCGCGCTGGCGGATCCGGAGACCTGGATGGCGAGGCTGGAAGCACCGGGAACGGTGTTGGAGGCGGCGGAATTTTTGGACGCGGGATCGTTGCTCGAGACTTCCGGATGGCTGAAGCAGCAATTCCGTGAAGACACCGACAAATTCCCACTGCTGGCGGCGCGTTGCGCGTCGCTTGGCGATTTTCGCGAGTTGCAGGCGGCGATCCGGCGATGCGTGCTGCCGAATGGAGAGATCAGCGACGACGCGTCGAGCGCGCTGCGCCGGATTCGCACGAACATCCAGCAGACGCGGGATTCGATCCAGAAGACGCTGCGGCAGATTTTGCGTTCGCGGCAGGCAGAGAGCGGCGAAGACTACGTGACGCTGCGCAACGACCGGTTTGTGATTCCAGTGCGGTCGGAGCAGCGGCGGAATGTGCCGGGCGTGGTGCATGGCGCGAGCGGAACTGGGCAAACGGTGTTCGTGGAGCCGTTTGAAACGGTCGAGACGAACAACCAGTTGGTACAACTGGCGGAAGACGAGGCGGCGGAGATTTTCCGCATCCTGAAAGAATTGACGGATCGTTTGCGAGGGGTCGAAGGGCCGCTGCGCGCTGCGGCGGGAACGATTGCGGAACTCGATAGTGTGTTTGCGCGGGGGCGATTCGCGCGGGATTTCGATGCGTGCGTGCCGGAGTTTGCGGATACCACCGAGTTGCGGCTGGACGCGGCTCGGCATCCGGTTCTGGAAGATAAGTTGCGGCGCGAAAATCGCGCGATTGTGCCGATGTCGCTGGCGCTCGGAGGCGAGGAACGCTTGCTGGTGATCAGCGGGCCGAACACCGGCGGAAAAACCGTGGCGCTGAAGACGACGGGCATCGCGGCGCTTTCGGCGCAGGCGGGAATTCCGGTGGCGGCGCAACGGGTGTTGCTGCCGTTGTTTGACCGTGTGCTGGTGGATATAGGCGACGAGCAGTCGATCGCGGCGGACCTTTCGACGTTTTCGGCGCACATGTTGAACCTGAAAGCGATGCTGGCGGAGGCTACGCCGATGTCGCTGGTGCTGGTGGACGAAATGGGAACGGGCACGGCGCCGGAAGAGGGCGCGGCGCTCGCGGTGGCGCTGCTGGAAGAGCTTCGCAAGAAAAATTGCATCGTGCTGGCGACGACGCACCATGACCGGTTGAAGACCTACGCTTCGAAGACGCCAGGGATCGTAAACGCAGCGGTGGAATTTGATGAAGTGAACCTGCGGCCGACGTACCGGCTGATGGTTGGCGTGCCAGGAGGGTCGAGCGGCATCGCGATTGCGCAGCGGCTGGGATTGGCGGCGGGGATTATCGAGCATGCGCGTTCACTGCTGACACCGGAAGCGCAAGAAGCGGCGGACCTGATTGCGTATCTGCATCGTAGCCGCGATGAACTGGACCGCATGCAGAAGCAGATGGCGGAGGAGCGGCACGCGTTGGAAGCGGAGCGGCAGAAACTGCGCTCGGACTGGGTGGAGCGGCAGAAGCAGCGGATCGCGGACCTTGAAAAGCAATTCGCGGAGATGCAGAAGCGGTTTGAGGAGAACGTAGCAAGCGTGGTGGCCGCGGTGAAGGACCGCGAATTGCGCGCGCAGGTAGAAAAGACGGCCCGGCGGAAACTTCAAGACGTGCGCGGAGCTGCGAAAGAAGAGTTGAACGCCGCGGTGGTGCAGACGATTTCGGAATCGCAGCAGGATCTGGGCATTCGGCTGGAAACGCTGGATAAGGTCAGCGTGGAAAGCTTGCAGCCGGGCGTGAAGGTGCGCGTGCGCGGATTCAGCAAACCCGTGATACTGCGCCGCCTGGAGGGATTGACGGCGGAGATTGAAGCAGGGCCGTTGCGGATGAAGGTAGGAGTGGACGAAATCACCGGAGTGGAGGAAGAGGCCAAGCGGAAGTCCGCGATTCAACCCCTGAAGAGAGAAAACATCACGGTCAGCGCGCAATCAACCGAGGGCGGAGCCACCGGAGAGATCAACGTGATTGGCTTGACGGTGGAACAGGCCAGCGAGAAGGTGGACAAGTTTCTGGATGAGGCAGCGCTGGCCAACGTAGTTCGCGTCCGCATTATTCACGGGCACGGGACTGGCGCATTGCGCAAAGGGCTCGGAGAATTTCTTCGGACGCATCCGCTGGTTGAGAATGCAGAATTTGAGAGCGACGAGCACGGCGGAAAAGCAATCACAGTGGTTGATCTAAAATTATAGGAAATGGCGGAAGCGGGATCATTTGCGGATCGGGTAAAGCAGCAGGCGGACATTGTTCGCGTGATTGGCGAATACGTGCGCCTGAAGAAGAGCGGACAGAATTTTACGGGGCTGTGCCCGTTTCATGGGGAGAAGACGCCGTCGTTTGCGGTGCACCCGGTGAAGCAGATTTTTCACTGCTTTGGATGCGGGAAGGGCGGCGACGTTTTCAGTTTTGTGATGGAGATGGAGAAGTGCCCGTTTCCGGACGCGGTCAAGGTGGTCGCGGAAAAATGCGGCATTCCCGTTCCAAGGCCGAAAGAGCGGACGCCCGAAGAGCGCAAGGAAAATCAGCAACGGGCGGCGTTGATTGAAATCCACCGCGAGTCGCAGGCATTTTTCGTGCGGCAACTGGAATCGACGGCCGAGGGGCGGGCGGCGAGAGCTTACCTGGAAGACCGCGGGCTGAACGCGGAAACGATTGCGCGATTCGGGATTGGGTATGCGCCGAGCGGCGGGGACGTGTTGCTGCGACAGCTGAAGCCGAAGTACGCGGAGAAATTGCTGGTGGAGTCGGGGGTGATTTCGCGCGACCAGTCGGGGGCGCGCTTGTTCGACCGCTTTCGCCGGCGCATCACGTTTCCGATTGCGAACGAGTCGGGAAAGATTGTGGCGTTTGGCTGCCGCGCATTGGGCGACGACTTGCCGAAGTATCTCAACTCGCCGGAAACGCCGATTTATTCGAAGAGCAACGTGCTCTATCACATGGACCGCGCGAAAGAGCCCATCCGGCGGCAGGATTTCGCGATCCTGGTGGAAGGCTACATGGACGCGATCGCGGTGGCACGCGCGGGAATCGGCAACGTGGTGGCGAGTTGCGGCACGAGCCTCGCGGAGCCGCAAATCAAATTGCTGGGGCGGTTCACGAAGCGCGTGATCGTGAATTACGACCCGGACGTGGCGGGGCAGGCGGCGACAGAGCGCTCACTCACGCTGCTGCTGGAGCACGATTTCGAGGTGCGCGTACTGGCGCTGCCGGCGATTGGGGACAAGAAAGCCGATCCAGACCTGTTTATCCGCGAAAAGGGAGCGGAGGCGTACATCAAGCTGCTGAAGGAAGCCCCGCCGTACGTGGACTACTTGATCGCGCGGGCGCGGCAGATGGATTTGTCGACCGGCGAAGGGAAGCAGCGCGCGCTGAATTTCCTGATGCCTTACGTGCAGAGAATTCCCAACCGGCTGCTCCGCTCCGAATGGGCGACGCGGATTGCTCAGCAGTTGCGGATTGACGAACCGGTGCTGCGCGCGGCGCTGAACAAGTCGGCGACGGAGCGCCGCGGCGAAGTGAAAGTGTCGCCGCAACTGGTCGGCAAGCCGGCGAAACAGATCGAGCGGCGGCTGATCCGCATGTTGGCCGAAGCGGAAGGATTTAAGAGGGAACTGGCGCAGCGCCTGCAACACGGCAGGCTGTACGAAGGGCTGGAGACGGAGAAGGTTTTCGCCGCACTGATTGTCGCTGGATTGTCTGACGAGCCGGTACCGGCGACGGAGATTGGCGCGCAACTGGATGAGCGGGAGCGGCGCGTATTTTTTGAAATTCTGTTTGAAGACGCGCAAGAACCGACGTGGGAAGAAGCGGAAAGCTGTCTGGATGCCTTGCGGCGGAGGCAGATCGAGCAGGAATTGGCGAAGGTACAGAAAACGATTGAAGCCAACCCTAGCGGCGCAGGCTTGCGCGAATTGCTGGAACGCAAGCAGGAGTTGATGAAGCAGCTCACTGCGGCGGGGCAGCCGGGGTGAGTGAATTAATTTCAATTTGTGCAGAATCTTTACGTTGAGGTCCTTCGCAGCGCAAGAGGCGCGCTGCTCAGGATGATAACGTTTTTTTTCGCATGACATTCAAAATGCTTTCCTGGGAGAGATACAAGGAATCCGATGAAATTGAAATTGCCGGAAGGTTCGTTTGGGGCGTACTTGTTTGATTGCGACGGCACGATTGTGGATTCCATGCCGCTGCACTATCTGGCGTGGAAGAAAGCTCTGGGCGAATGGAACTGCGAGTTTTCGGAGCAGCAGTTTTACGGGTGGGGAGGGATGCCAGTGGCGGAGGTGATTTCCACGCTCAACAAGGAACGCGGATTGCAGATGCCGGTGGAGGAACTGGAGCACCGGAAAGAGAGCCTGTATTTCGAATTGCTGCCGCAACTGAAGGCAGTCCCCGAGGTTTTGGAGCACATCGAGGCGCAACACGGGAAGATTCCGTTTGGCGTGGTATCCGGCAGCAGGAGGGAATCGGTGACTGCATCGTTGAACGTCCTGAAATTACTGGACAGGTTCGGCACGTTGGTGTGCGCGGGGGAGTATACCAAGAGCAAGCCGGACCCAGAAGCGTTTCTGCGAGCGGCGTCGAATCTTGGCGTGGCTCCGGAGGCTTGCCTGGTGTTTGAAGATACGGAGATGGGGATTCAGGCGGCGAAGGCGGGTGGAATGGCCTGGGTGAAGGTGCCCCCGCCGTGGGAAAGAACGGCGTAGTTCCGCGAAGAATCGCGACACAGCACGGTTGGCAGCAAAGAAATTCATCCATGAAAACTTCGCAAACTAAGGTGGTTCGGCTGATCGCGCTATTCAAGCTGCTGAAAGGCGCCTTGCTGATCGCGGTTGGCGTGGCGGCGCTGAAGTTGCTCCACACAGACCTTGCGAGCCTGGTGGAAAATTGGGTCGCAGTTCTGGGGCTCGATCAGAACAGCCGATTCGTGGGCCGCGTTCTCTCGACGGCTGCGGCGCTTACGCCGAACAGGGTCCGGGATCTCATCATCGGCAGCTTTCTTTACGGCGGGCTGTTTCTGACGGAAGGAATCGGCCTATGGCTTTTGAAGAGGTGGGCGATGTGGTTCACCGTCATCATCACGGGTTCGTTCCTGCCGTTGGAGATCTATGAGCTCACGCGACACCCAAGTACGGGTAAGGTCGGTATCCTAGTGATCAATCTCGCCCTAGCCGTGTATCTGGCGCGGCGCATACGGGATGAACGCCAGGGCTGAGGACGAAGCTTATGAGGCCGGTCGGTATAGGCCGGCTGTGGAAGGTTTGCCCTTGAAAGGGCCCAAATGGATGGACGGAACGGCTAAATCCTTTATCTAGTGTGGAATTCAGCTGTCAGCAGACCCCCGAGTCTTCCACTTCTTTGGGCTGTTTTCCACAAACTAAAACATTGACCGGAAGGGACTTAGGCGTGTAGCGTAGAAGGGTTGCGCGGATAACGGTTTGGTCTGTTCCGGCATCTATATTTATGTCTATAGTGCTTGGAACCGTTCGGCAACGGCACGGCAGGCGGGCTAGCGTGCAGCAGCACAAAAGACACAGCACGGCGCATCGGGCTTCACCGAAAAATTTGAGAGTCTTCCGGGGGATTCGCTCCCTCCTTTCGCCCATTGCGGGCTTTCTCTCTGCATTTCGCGTGGACAGTGCGCGGAACTACAGCGGTGAAGTTCGCGCGGAAATCGAGAGACAGACTTAGGAAGCGGGAGGAGAGCAGTGGCAGCAACAGGTTTAGAGGAAAAATATGATGCGGTACGCCAGCTTATTGCCGTCGGCAAAGAGCGCGGGTACCTGCTGTATGACGAAGTAAACGATTCTCTTCCTGCGGAAGTGCATTCTTCGGAAGAGATCGACGACCTTCTCACCACATTTGAACGCAACGGCATCGAG
>Ga0210410_10003961_pt1 | contig 13051 bp, 18 predicted proteins | sample IncBWC4MmetaG_FD_161058 | JGI IMG/M metagenome (GOLD analysis project Ga0210410, IMG submission 161058) | Forest soil microbial communities from Barre Woods Harvard Forest LTER site, Petersham, Massachusetts, United States - Inc-BW-C-4-M | ecosystem: Environmental > Terrestrial > Soil >... | reverse complement strand
GCCGCATCCGGATGAAGCCGGCGAGATCGAACATCGCATGGCCTGCGCGCGATGCGGGAAGAAAGAACGCGGCGTTCTCGGCATCGGCCTCGATGAAGCGTTCGACGAATTCGCCGCCGACTTCATAGGAGTGCTGGCGGATCAGGGGACCGATCGCCGCGACGATGCCGCCGCGTTCGGCGCCGAGTTTTTCCATGGCCTCGACGGTGGATTCCAGAACGCCGGTCAGCGCGCCTTTCCAGCCGGCATGCGCCGCCCCGATCACGCGTGCGTTCGGATCGACGAACAGGATCGGTCCGCAGTCGGCCGCGGTGACGCCGAGCGCGAGACCTTCGGTCCGCGTGACGATGGCGTCGGCGCGCGGCCGCTCGCCCGGCCAGGGACCGGTGGCCACCACCGCATCGGGCGAATGGATCTGCCACGCGCTGAGAAAATTCTCAGGCGCGACACCCATCTGCTCCGCCATCCGGCGGCGATTTTCCGCGACGTTGCCGGGCTCGTCGCCGGAGCCGACACCGCCATTGAGGCTGCCATAGAAGCCGCCGGACACCCCGCCGTCGCGGGTGAAGAAGGCGTGGCGCAGGCCGGGAATGGCCGCGAGCAGCGGTGAAGCGAGCGTCATGGCGTCTCGTCCGCGGCGTCGCCCGGCGTCCCCTCGAACCCCGCCAGCGAGGCAAGGTGGGGTTCGGAGACCGCCAGCACCTTGAACATCGATCCCATGCCGCCGCGGCCGCCGCCGACCAGACGTTTCATGGCGGAGGAAATATCCTCGGAAACCTCCGGGCTGGCCTTCGCCATCAGCGTCTCGGCGCGAGTCTCGATGCCGAGCCGCCTGAGGAACTGGCCCTGCGTCACCGGGCCATGGACCCGCGCGCCGATATCCTCGGCCGCGCGCGCCAGCGCCGCGAAATCGACATGGGCGGTCACGTCGGCCTGGCCGGGACTCTTTAACGGGTCGGTGAAGCTGTGCCGCGCGATGGCCTGAAAGGTATCGCCGGCGTCGCTGCGGACGTGACCGTAATCGATGATCAGCGCCGCGCCGTCCTGGTCGCGCACCCGGCTTGCGATCTTCATGAGTTCGGCGTCGGGCCGCCACTCGAACACGGCGCCCAGCGGGGCCGCGCGCAGCAGCGGCGGCAGCAACACCTCGAAGCGTGGGGTCGGCTCGTCGGCCGAGCCAAACACCAGCTTGCCGCTGGCGTCGATATCGACGGTGCGCTCGTGCCAGCCGGTCTCACGCCTCACCACCTGGTGGATCGGCATCACGTCGAAATATTCATTGGCGAAGATGACCGCGGGACCGTCGGGGATGTCGTCGATGGTGTCATGCCAGGCGATATCGCGCGCTCCCGACAGCATCGACTTCTGCTTTTCGCGCAACACCGGATTGATCTCGACCAGATGGATGCTGAGCGCCTGGTACAGCGGCGGCAAGACCCGCAGCGCGCGCAGCGCATCCGCCATCATGGTGCCGCGGCCGGGCCCGAGTTCGATCAGCCGCAACAGCGGCGGCGAGCCGATCGCCTTCCAGACCGAGGCCGCCCACAGCCCCAGCAATTCGCCGAACATCTGACTCACTTCGGGCGCGGTGGTGAAATCGCCCTCGCGTCCCAGCGGATCGCGCGACACGTAATAGCCGAATTCCGGATGCGTCAGGCACAATTCCATGTAGCGCCAGACCGGCATCGGTCCCGACGTCTTGATCAGTCGCTTGATCTCGGACTGCAGCGGCGAATATTCGGTCACGGCCTGCTTTCGGCTGGGGTCCGTTGGCGCGTCGGCGATTTGCGACGCCATGCCAGCACTATAATGACGGCGCCTGCAATCACCATCGGCACCGACAACAGCATACCCATAGTCATCCCGCCCCACAAAAATCCGAGCTGCGGATCGGGCTCCCGGAAGAATTCACCGGTGATGCGAGCCAGCCCGTAAAGCGTGATAAAACTGCCGAGGATCAGCCCCGGCCGCTTGAGGGCGCCGAAGCGGATCATCACGGCCAGGATCGTGAACAGCACGATCCCCTCGAGTCCCGCCTCGTATAGCTGGCTGGGATGGCGCGGGAGCGGCCCGCCGTTGGGAAATACCATCGCCCAGGGCACGCTGGAGTCGGCCGGCCGGCCCCACAATTCGCTGTTGATGAAATTGGCGATCCGCCCGAGAAACAGCCCGATCGGCCCGACCGCGGTGGTGATATCGCCGAGCGACAGGATCGGGATGTCGTTCTTGCGGCAGAACAGGATCACCGCGGCGACGCAGCCGAGGAAGCCGCCGTGGAATGACATGCCGCCCTTCCAGAGCTCGAAGATCTCGGCCGGATGCGCGATGAAGAACGGCAGATTGTAGAACAGGACGTAACCGGTGCGGCCGCCGAGGATGATGCCGAGCGTGACCCAGAGAATGAAATCGTCCATCTGCGGCAGCGTGATCGGCGCCGGCCCGCCCCACAGTCGCTCGTTCTTGATCAGCGAACGCGCGTAGACCCAGCCCAGCACGATGCCGCCGATATAGGCCAGCGCATACCAGCGGATCGCGAACGGCCCGATTGCAATCGCAATCGGATCGAATACCGGAAAGGCGATGGTGAGAAAGGGCATCGCGTCGGTCTATTTGGAAAGGTTGCGGCGATAGAGCGCGAGCAGCCGCTCCCAGTGCCGCTCTGCCGCATCGCGATGGTAGATCGGCCGCTTCGGAAAGGCGAAGCCGTGATGGGTGCCGGGATAGACCTCGACCTCGGCATTGGCGTCCTTCATCGATGCCGTGACTTTGTCGATGATCTCCTGAGGCGCGTAGATGTCGGTCTCGGCGCAGCCGAAATAGAGCTCGGCCCTGGTCTTGCTCGCGGCCAGATGCGGGCTGTCGGACTGGTCGGTGGCCAGATGCGTTCCATAGATCGAGGCCGCAGCCTTGACCCGGTCCGGGAAATGCGTCGCTGCGTTGATGGCATATCGCCCGCTCATGCAGTATCCGACCGTGCCGACGATCTTCGCGTTCGCGGCCGGCTGCGTGTCGGCATAGGCGAGGAGTGCGGCGGTGTCCTCCATGACGAGGGTAATGTTGATGGAGTTCATATAGCCCAACATCCGCTTGCGCTCGGGCGCTTCCGGGTCCGGCGGGATCGGCCCGAGCTCCATGACGCCGGACCGGTAATACAGGTTCGGCAGCATCACGTAATAGCCCGAGGTCGCAAGCCGGCGCGCCATGTCGCGCAGTTCCTCGCGGATCGCCGGCGCGTCCATGTAGAAGATGATCACGGGAAATGGCCCGCCGCGCTCGGGATGGCTGATGAAGGTGGTGGTGTGGCCGTCCTTGGTGGGGATTTCGATCTGCTGGTCGATCATGGGACGTTTCTGCTCGCTCTTCGGTTTCGCGATTTTTTGCGCTTTTCATCAATACGATTGCAAGGAAACCAGCACATGACAAGGCAACAGGCCGTGTCGGGCGATCAGATCAGCCTTGAACTGCCCGGTCCGGATCGCCATTGTCTGATGGAACAGCCAGTGCGCATCGAAGCGGAGATCGACAGAGATGACCCAGACCAACAACCGGTTTTTCGACGAGATCGGGCGTCTGATGAATGACGCCGCCGGCGCCGCGCAGGGCGTCAAGCGCGAGGTCGACGCTGTGGTCCGCAACCAGGCCGAAAAAATCCTGCGCGACCTCGACATCGTCAAGCGCGAGGAATTCGAGGCGGTCAAGGACATGGCGCGGCTGGCGCGCGAGGAAAACGAGGCGCTGAAGGCGCGTATCGCTGTGCTGGAAGCCAAGCTCGGTATCTCGCCCTCGGCGCCGACATCGGGAGCCTGAAGACGGACGGATAGGCATCTGTAGGTTTCAAGGGAATCCATCCTGAGAGGGGGTGGATTGCCGGGCGGACGCGGCAATGGCGGCATTTGGTGTCCTCGGGCCCCCAAAACCTTTACAAAAATCCGCGCATTTCCTTGTCATTTCCGGCCTTTGGGGCTAGAACCCCGCCACGTCCGCAGCCCCCGCACCCCTGGAGGCTTGCTGTGGAGCGTGACCGGGCCGCGATGCGGCCTTTAACTTTTTGGAAAACAAGGACTTAGAGAGATGGCGACCGTCAAGGAATTGAAGGCGACCGCGCGTCCGAAGAGCGGCAAGGGGGCCGCCCGGGCAGAGCGTCGCGCCGGGAGAGTGCCCGGAGTGATCTATGGCAACAACCTGCCCCCAACGCCGATTTCGGTCGACGATACCGAACTGCGCCAGCGCATCCTGGCCGGCCGGTTCCTCACCACGATTTACGACATCGATCTCGAGGGCAAGAAGCACCGCGTGATTCCGCGCGACTTCCATCTCGATCCGGTGCGCGATTTCCCGATCCATGTCGATTTCATGCGGCTCGGCGAAGGCGCGACCATCCGCGTCAGCGTTCCCCTGCGCATCCAGAACGCGGAAAGTGCGCCCGGCGTGAAGCGCGGCGGCACCGTCAACATCGTCACCCACACCATCGACCTGGAATGCTCGGTCGACAACATCCCGCAATATGTCGAGGCCGACGTCGGCGGACTGGAAATCAGCCACTCGCTGCATCTGTCCGACATCAAGCTGCCGGCTGGCGTGAAGTCGCTGTCGCGTGAAGACGTGACGCTCGTGACCATCGTGCCGCCGTCGGGCTACGCCGAAGAGCAGAAGGCGGCTGCGGCTGCCGCGGCGGCCGGTACGCCGGCGGCTGGTGCCGCGGCTGCGCCTGGTGCCGCTCCTGCGGCCGGCGCTGCTGCCGCGCCCGCGGCGGGTGCGGCTCCTGCGGCCGGCGCCAAAGCGCCTGCGGCCGGCGCCAAGGCGCCCGCCGGCGGTGGCGACAAGAAGAAGTAATCGAGCGCGGGATGCCGCGTCATGCGACTCTTTGTTGGCCTCGGCAATCCCGGCGCGAAATACGCGAATAACCGGCACAATATCGGCTTCATGGCCGTCGATGAAATTGCGCGGCGTCATGGTTTCGCACCATGGCGCCGCCGCTTTCAGGGCGAGACGTCGGAAGGCACGCTCGATCATCAGCGGGTGATCCTGCTAAAGCCTTCGACGTTCATGAACGATTCGGGGCGCGCGGTTCAGGAAGCTGCGAATTTCTTCAAGCTGTCGGCCGGCGAGATCACCGTATTCCAGGATGAACTCGAACTGCCGCCGGCCAAGGTGCGCGTCAAGGTCGGCGGCGGCATCGCCGGCCACAACGGCCTGCGCTCGCTCTCCTCGCATATCGGCAACGACTATCGCCGGGTGCGTCTCGGGATCGGCCACCCCGGCATCAAGGCACTGGTGCACAGCCATGTGCTGGCCGATTTCGCCAAGAGCGATCGTCCCTGGGTCGAGGCGCTCTGCGAAGCGGTCGCCGACAATGCCGGGCTGCTCGCCACCAACCGAGACTCGACGTTCCAGAACAAGGTGCATCTGGCGATGCAGGCCAGGGGATTTTTCGACGAGGAAGATGGCGGCGCTGCGTAACGCGCCTGCGGTCGTGACGAACAGGTTTCAGGACACATCATGGGATTCAAATGCGGTATCGTCGGGTTGCCCAATGTCGGCAAATCGACGCTGTTCAATGCGCTGACCGAGACGGCAGCGGCGCAGGCGGCGAATTATCCGTTCTGCACCATCGAGCCCAATGTCGGCGAGGTTGCCGTGCCCGATCCCCGGCTGGACAAACTGGCCGAGATCGCAAAATCCGGCCAGATCATTCCGACGCGGCTGACCTTTGTCGATATCGCGGGCCTGGTGCGCGGCGCCTCCAAGGGCGAGGGCCTTGGCAACCAGTTCCTCGCCACCATCCGCGAAGTCGACGCGGTCGCGCATGTGGTGCGCTGCTTTGAGGATTCCGACATCACCCATGTCGAAGGCAAGATCGCGCCGCTCGCCGATATCGAGACCATCGAGACCGAGCTGATGCTTGCCGACCTCGACAGCCTCGAGAAGCGCGTCGACAATCTGGCAAAAAAAGCAAAGGGCAACGACAAGGACGCCAAGGAGCAGCTCGACCTTGTCAACCGCGCGCTGGTGCTGTTGCGCGAGGGCAGGCCGGCGCGGTTTCTCGAGCGCAAGCCCGAGGAGGAACGCGCCTTCAGCATGCTGGGCCTGTTGACCTCCAAGCCCGTGCTGTATGTCTGCAACGTCGAGGAAGCTTCCGCCGCCAAGGGCAACAAGTTTTCAGAGGCGGTTGCCGAACACGCCAGGAAGGAAGGCGCGGTCGCGGTGACGATCTCCGCCAAGATCGAATCGGAGATCGCGACGCTCTCGCGCGAGGAGCGCGCCGAGTTCCTCGACACGCTGGGCCTGGAGGAAGCCGGGCTCGATCGCCTGATCCGCGCCGGCTACCAGTTGCTCGACCTCATCACTTATTTCACGGTCGGGCCCAAGGAGGCGCGGGCCTGGACCATCCACCGCGGCACCAAGGCGCCGGCCGCGGCCGGCGTCATCCACACCGATTTTGAAAAAGGCTTTATCCGGGCCGAGACCATTGCCTATGCCGATTACGTCGCGCTCGGCGGCGAGGCCGGCGCGCGCGATGCCGGCAAGCTGCGGCTGGAAGGCAAGGAATATGTCGTCGCCGACGGCGACGTCATGCATTTCCGCTTCAATAACTAGCGCATCTGGCCCTGGTCACGGATGGCGCCGAGGTGTTCGTTGATGCGAAACACGATCAGGATGAATTCCGCGGCGATGCGTGAAAACACCACGCCGACGACCACGCTCGCGATCGAGGACAACAGCAGGATAAACCCGCCGAATGGGCTGATGGCCATCGCCGCCAGCCCGGAAAAGATCCCGGAGATGCCGAACAGCGTGATCAAGGCGATGACCAGCCAGTAGAAGGTTTTGATGATGGTGGGCGTAATGAAGCGGTCCCACTGAAACAAATCCTGAAAATCAAACATCAGCCGTTCTCCCCAGCGAGTCGAATACCAATCGTGTTAAAACCTGGCGTTGACGCACAGGACCTAGCCCCGAACGTCGTCCCGGGCAAGGTCGGGAACGAGCACCAAGGAGCGGTACTCGCCCGCGGAGCACGAGCCATGCGAGCAGGCCGGTTGAGATTGCTGCAAATAACGGCCACAATCGGGCTTCCCCGCCACAATCCCCCATCATGACCCTGACCTTCGAAGATTTCCCGCCCGGCCATTTCGGCACATTCGGACCGCGCCGCGTCACGCGCGAGGAAATCCTTGCCTTTGCCGCCGAATTCGATCCGCAGCCGATGCATCTGGACGAAGAGGCGGGGTCGAAATCGATGCTGAAGGGTCTGTCGGCTTCGGGCTGGCATCTGTGCTCGATCATGATGCGGATGATGTTCGACTTCTATATCGGCCGTACGGCGTCGCTGGGCTCGCCCGGGGTCAACGAGCTGCGCTGGCTGGCGCCGCTTCGCCCCGGCGACGATCTCACGCTCGATATCGAGGTGATGGAGGCGCGGGTTTCGCGCAGCCGTCCCACGACCGGCATCGTGACCTTCAAGGCGCTGGTCCGCAACGCGGCGGGACAATTGCTGTGCGAAATGGTGTCGCCGATCATCGTGGAACGGCGCGCCGGCGCCGCGGCGGAGCAGGTCGGCTGATGCGTTTCTTCGAGGACATCGAGGTCGGGCAGCGGCGTGAACTGGGGCCGTTCACCTTCACCGCCGATTCGATCAAGCGATTCGCCGCGCAATTCGACCCGCAACGCTTCCATCTCGACGAGGAGGAAGGCAGGAAATCGCTGTTTGCCGGGCTGGCGGCCTCGGGCTGGCATGTCGGATCCGTCTGCATGAAGCTGATGGTGGCCGACGGACAGCGCCTGGCCAGGGAGGCGGCCGCGCGCGGCGAGAAGGTCGCGGTCTGGGGACCGTCGCCGGGCTTTCGCGAACTGCGCTGGATCAAGCCGGTGCTGGCAGGGGACACGATCCGTTTTTCCAGCGAGGTCGAATCGGTACGGACGTCGGATTCGCGCCCCGAATGGGGCATCGTCCAGGCCCGCAACACCGGCACCAACCAGCGCGGCGAACTGGTGTTTTCCTTTCTTGCCACCGCCTTCGTGCCGCGGCGGAGCGCCGGCGCCTGATTCGGCGTCAGGGCGCCGCCGAAACGATTTTCCCGCTAACGCATTTTGAACCTTGTGCCGGTCATAGTGACGCGCATGATCCGCCAAAGTGTAGGCGGTTTGGCGATAAGATCATGCGCTTTAATAATATTTGGAGCGCGATCGGACGCAAAACCGGAGCCACTTTTGCTGATCGCGCTCTGGGACGTATTTGAGGGGATGACCATGGCAGACCGTGCCAGCTTGAAATTTGTCGGCTTTATTTTCGCCACCGTGACGCTGGTGGTGATGCTCACGACCGGGATGGTGGTGAAGGGCTATGCCGACGGCGCCTATTCGCTGGAGGGCGCGCCGGTCGCCAGCCGTTAAGTCGGGATTCGGTAACCATAGCGCGAGATCGCGCGGAAAAAATCGCGAGCCTGGCGGAAAAATCAGCGGCTCCAGATTAGCGCCAGCACCACCACGGCTACCACCAGCAGCCCGAAAAACCGGATCATGATGGTGCCCATCCTGGGCGGCTCAGTCCGCAACGGAATGGGATCGGTATTGTCCGGCCGAACGCTTTTCATAAACATTGCCCCAAGGGAATTTGCCGCCTGCAACAGCGGCCTGCTCTTGGTCGCAGCACAGGCCCGGCAAGTTCAAAGGGGTTGGGCCATCGGACCCCCCGATGTGCAATGGCACATCGGAGAATCCCGGGTTTCTTCCGGACAGGGTCCGTCGGACCGTTCCGGAACGAAATCAGCCGTTGCGAAGGCCGTCCGCGGCGCGCTTCCACTGCGCGACATTGTCGGCGATCATGCGCGTGGACTTCATCGCGGCCTGGCTGAGCTGGGCATAGCCGGAGATCTCGCGCTGAACGCGCTGGCCCTCGGCGTGCAACAGGTCGCGCAGGGCTTCGAGTTCGGAGATCAGGTTTTCGATCTCGCCGAGCGAGGTCCCGGCGACGCGCTGGATCAGCGAGTTGACATTGTTGACGGTTGCCTCGGTGTTCGGCTCAAGCGCCGCTTCCGTGCTGGAAAGCATGCTGGGCGCGCGGCGCAGATAGGCGATGTCGTTGCGGACGAAATCACGGATCCCGGCCTCGACTTCCGACACTGCGGCGAGATCGGAGTCCCCTTCAGTCGATTCGATTGACTCATTTTTTTCAGAACGAATGGCAGTCATCGGCTGTTCCCCTGTTTCGCGTAGCAATGCCAGCGCGGTTGTCCCCCGCCCGACGAAAGTTGAAGTGCCGCCATCAGGGCTGCCGATTTTGACCGCATCGGGGCCGATATGCGGCAATGCTCGATCTTTCGTGCGACCGGAGAGGGGGCCGATACCGGCGTCACCAGCTGCGCTTGAATCCCGCGGTGAGGCTCTTGTTGGTGGCGCCCTGCGGCGTTTCGCCGATCGAGCCGCTGACGCTGACGCCGTCGAACAATTTCTGTTCGGCGCCGATCTTGCGAAGCCATTTGTCGTCGGTGGAGGAAAGCGTCTGCCCGGCGACCAGGCTGGTGCCGGTGTCGGCAATGCTGAGCCTGGCCGATTGCTCGGTCTGGTAGCTCCGCTCCGGCCGCGCGGCGATGCCGGGCACCGGGAGGATACTCTGCTGGGTGACGTTGTAGCCGTTTTGCAGGGTCAGCGAATACTGATCGCTGAGCGGCACCGACTTGCTTAACGAGGTGCCGAGCCTGCTCTGTTCCTGCCCGGGATCGACGCGGGCCTCGACCGCCGTCTTGTCCCAGATCGATCCGACACCGGGGGCGGTGATCGCCGCCCATGCGGTTCCGGAAGATTGCGGCGCGTTGCCGCCATTCTCGGCCTTTTCAGCCAGCAGCTCCGACATCGTCGCAGGCTGCCGCGCGACCTTCATGTCGGCGCCGACCCTGGCGTCCCAGAATGGCGAGACGGGCTGCTTCACCGAGACGGCGGCCGAGCCGTTGGCATCCTTCTTCGACGACCACGACATGTCGCTGCCCGTCTCCGATTGCGACGAACGCGCCTTGGATACCGGCCGGGTGGCCAGCGTGGAGGCGTCGGCGTTGAGCTGGCTCCAGTCGAGCTCCAGTCCCTTGATGTCGGATTCATCCGCGTCGGGCGTGGCGGCGGTGTCCGCCGCGGGGGCTTGCTGATCTTGCGGCCAAGGATCTTGCGGCCAAGGCGCCGTTTGCGCGCTCGCCTGGATCATAAACGTCAAGCTGACGCCGGCCGCCAGAATCGGCAGCATCGCCCGGCCGTACCGTGTGCTGAAGAACATAACCCCGCCCGCATTCCAAGTGCGGCAAGGATGCGTGTACATCGGCGCGAAATTGTGGCGGGGCATGGCTCGATCCACCGGACGAAATGCCGGGTGGGCAAGCGCCAGCGTGCCCACCAATATGCTCGAACAAGAGAGGCGGGCGCGGCGCTGGCGCCTTTGCCCACCTTACAAACTTGCCATGACAATCAGGCGAAGGAGGAGATCTTCGGCAGGTGGATCGGACGGCCGAGCGCCTGTTCGACCAGATCGAAGGTGTCGACCAGGATGCGGATATTGGACAGCTTGCCGGCCTTGAACTGGGCGAAATGGGCAATCCGCAGCGAGATCGGCTTGTCGGAGTCCAGCGCCGTCAGCGAATAGCGCAGCATCGATGCCGCGGAATCCACGCCCAGCATGATGGTCTCGCGGTCGAAGCGGCGAACCCGGATGTTGTCCGCGATCTGCCGGAGCACCTCCAGCACGGCCGCCTTGCCGCGGCGGGCGCCGAGGAATGGAAACAAGTCGATCGGGCCATAGATCGCCCAATCGACATCGTCGTCGATCAAGTCTTCAATTTCGTCATGCCGGCGTTCGTTGATCGCGCGATGCAACGCGCGTGAGAAACGCCAGAGGCTGTGCTCTGTCATTGCTTTCTGCTTTCTGAACTGGATTTCGAATCAGCAAACGGTCCTAACGGACGTCACGGGCCGCACGTCATCGGCGACGCCCGGCCCGGATGCTGCACTTCACTGTTGACGGCCTAAATAGAGTCATCCGGCCGAAATGCAATGCTCAATATTGCATTGCACAAATGCGGGTCGGAACTCACACGTTTACGTGTCATGCCGTCGCAGCGGGTCCCGCTCGATGGCGATTTCGGCGTCGCGCACCGCGATCACGCCGAACAGCGCCGCGCCGCCGAGCCCGCCGATCCCGGCGCCCAGCGGCATGAAGGTGAAGAACACCAGCATGCCGCTATAGCCTTTAAAACTGCTGGTTTTGAAGATTTCGACCCAGGCCAGCCCGGCACCGATGCCGAGCGCGGCGCCGCCGAGCGCGCCCAGCACCAGACCCAGAAGCACGAGCAACGCAATCTTCATGTGGGTGTTTTCGCCGGTCGATGTCTGGTTTAGCCCGGGATAGGTCGCGGGGGAGGCGGGAAGGTTCAACGCGGCGGGGAGAATAAAGCGCGAAGCGCCACCTCGGAATCTCGAGATTCCGGATTCGCCGCGGAGCCTGTCATCGGGCGCGCATGCGCGCGACCCGTTGGCGGCGCTCCGCAATGACGAAGCGCGAAAGGCTAAGCCTTGTCCAGCCCGCGTTCGGCCAGGAGCGCGGAAAGGTCGGTTTCGAGCACCTGCTGCACCAGGTCGAAGGAATCGATGATCTCGCGGATCTGCGCGATCCGTCCCTTGCGAAGGGTATAGAAAACCGCCATGTCGAACTGCACGACCCTCGCATTGCTTCGCTTGGTGAAGAACGCGCGCAGATAGGCGGCGACCTTGTCGCCCTCCGTGAGCAGGATGGGCGCCTCGTAGCGAATGCTGGAATAGCGGGCGTGGACGGTTTTCCACATCTCCCGGACTTCCGCCTTGCCGCGCCGCGGGCCCATATGCGGCAGGATATCGATCGGCGCATGGGTGAGGAAATCGACGTCGTCGGTGCAGCGCGCCAGCGCGCCGTCGAGATCGCCGGCCGCGACATCATCGAGCAGCGAGAGCACGTGCTGGCGGTTGAGTGGCTCGACCATCTGTTTTTCTCCGCCGGTGTTTGGCCCGGCTCGCATTTCCGGTTGCATTGTGGACAGAATTCCACCGGGATCAATTGGCGATAAGGACTCCCATCCATTTGACGTTAACAGTTCGAAAACGGTTCACAATCCATGGTTGTATTTGGCATTCCGCTGGGTTGCCACGCCGCAGCCGATGGCGCTGTTCGGCGGCGCTGGCAGTTTCCGGTCGATCCGGCGCGGAAGGTGGCGCGGCCTTGCGGCCATGGCGAGACGCCGGCGGGTCGCACGAATGCGCGACCGATGACAGGCTTCGCGACGAAGCTTCTGGATCGCCTCGCGCGCCGGGGACGCGTTATCGACTTCCTGACTGGTCTGGCGCGTGCCTGCATTCAGGGCAGCGCGCCGCTCTCAGCTCTTCTTGTTCGGGCTCTGGCCGGCCGGCGTCTTGCCGGACGAGAACGGCGATGGGGCGGCACCGCCCTTCTTGAGGTTCTTGTCGGCCTTCGGTTTCTTCTTTTCCTTGTTGCTGCGCATTTGTCCCTTGGCCATGGCGATCTCCCTGGCGCCCGGTTGAAAGATGTTGGCGCCGGCGCACGATAGCAAATTCGCCGATGCTTGTATGCGGGGATGGCCATCCGGCCGGCGCATTTCGGTCAGCGCGGTCGGAGCCGGCGGGGGCTTCGCGCGCAGCGACTTCACTTGTCAAACAGCCTATTCGGTTATCAAGCCGTCATTACGAGGCAACGGATCTCGCGAATGCGGTGTAACCAACCTCGTCGTCCCGGCGAAAGCCGGGACCCATAACCACCGATGGTCGTTACAAAAGGGATTGGTGCTCCAGCCTGATGTAACATCGCGCATTGGTGGTTATGGGTCCCGGCTTTCGCCGGGACGACGAAAATTATTCCCGCGGCGCGACGCGCCCGAGTCGTTGCAAAAACCTTCCGCCCGGAGGGCGTGGGGAATGCCGGGTGCCCAGTGCACCCGCAGCCTCGTGTGCGAAGTGGTAGTTTAAAATGCACACGAGTATTCACAGCGGTCGCACCGGAAATCACCCGGCATCCCCGCACGCA
>Ga0210410_10003960_pt1 | contig 13053 bp, 12 predicted proteins | sample IncBWC4MmetaG_FD_161058 | JGI IMG/M metagenome (GOLD analysis project Ga0210410, IMG submission 161058) | Forest soil microbial communities from Barre Woods Harvard Forest LTER site, Petersham, Massachusetts, United States - Inc-BW-C-4-M | ecosystem: Environmental > Terrestrial > Soil >... | reverse complement strand
GCCGCGCGAGGATCGCGTGAACACCAGAACGAAAGATCTGATCGATATGCTGCTTCTGATTCGAGACGAAAAACTCGACAATCAGAGGCTTGCGGCCGCAATAAAAGCGACGTTTGCGAAAAGGGCGACACATCCCGTTCCTCGGAAGCTTGAGCAGCCGCCCTCCGAGTGGGAACCGGTGTTCCAAGCGCTAGCCCGGGAATGTGATCTCGATGTAAGGCTGTCGGCAGGGTTCGAAATCGTGCAAGGCTTTGTCGGCAAGATATCGGGAAGGCAAACAGGCTAAGCCAATTAGGACGCGAGCTGCTTGGAGAAGTGGACAAGCACCCCACGGCCCGCGATGCCGAGTGAATCACCCGTGGGGTCGTGAGAATCTGCTCCTCTGCATTCGAAGATAGGTGTGTCTGGCTATTCGAATTCCAATTCAAACAATGTATGCAACACGCTTTCTACCGTCGCACGGTACCTCCGAACATCCTCATCCCTGACATCAAAGGTCGCTCGTTCATGAATCATTTTGTTTCTTAAATCGTAGTAGTGGTTTGCAAGTTTGATTATTTCCGGTGAAATCGAGATTTTTGACGCGACCGTTTTTACTACATCCGTCCGGCTTTTAAAAAGATTCACTAGCTTCGTATCAGTGAATTCGTGAGCGGGGAACAAATCCTTTCGATGAACGATGAATTCTTTCAAGGCAATTTCGAAGTTGCTATCAAGTAGTATTAACGAAATCCTGTTTTTCGTTTCCAACTGGCTGCGCTCAAGAAGATCGACGGCATCAATTGCTTCCACCAAACCCAATGTCCAAGGCTGGTTATGCACTTGTGCCTGATTTTTCTTTTTCTGACGGGTCCCGCGAGGTTTTGAATCCTTCGGCAAATCCGGAAGGATTAGGCGCTTCCCTGTGCCTGTATCCGCGCTGCGAGTTACTTCTATTTTGCCTGTATCGTACTTGGTGACATTTCCACGCCAGTCATCCCTGAACCGGCGCGACAGCTTGCTGTAATACGTGGTCACATCTCTGATGGCACGGCTAATTGCCCTAAAAACAGGATGGTCATAGTTGATCCCGCTTTTGTTACTGGTCCACGGCATTGGCTTGGCCGGACCATCGAGCCTGACTATAGTGCGACAGAGGGAAATGTCGGTATGCGGAACGCCTGCTTCACCGGAAACGAAATACCCAACTTCGCGGGTCTTCACTTCTTTTTGGACTAGTCGATGATTGCAGTAAAAATAGACTCCATAGTTGCTGTCTTCTGGAATTCGATCTTGGATCAATCCTGATGTGATTTCACAGGAGAACTTTCCAGCGCCCCTGACATCGACAACAAAGTTTGTCTTTCGTGGCTCAAATCCGGGCGGGAAGGCCCAATTCTCAAAGCTAATCGGCGCGACAGGATCTCCGTTCAATTTGATAACGCAGCCTTTTCTTAGGAACCAATCGTAAGTTTGACCTAGGTGAACTCTTATTCTGTCCACGTCATCCTCTGTGATTGGGTTGCGAAGGTGAGACAGGCTGACAACAGTCGTGTTCGGGTCTATGTTAGGAACCGCATACGCGGGTAACAGCCACTCTTCGGATGCGATCCAAGATGGTGTTATGTCTAGCTCGTGAGTCTGCTGGTCGCGGAAACGAGTTCGTATTTCTGTCTGTTCGGCTAACGCAATGACCGATCTCTTTCCGCCCACACCAAAAATTCCAATTAACTCAGCGGTTGGATCGTTGCGGCTCCGACCCGGCGAAATCAATAAATGTAAATCATGGACACTCACCCCTCCAGCGTTGTCGCGGACCGAAATCAATTGCCGATCAACTTCAAGCGTGAGTTCGACCATAAGGTCGCCGCTGTAATTTCGATCCGACCACTGATCAATCGCGTTATCAACAAGTTCGCATAATCCCGTTTTGAGATCGTAATCGCTGATGATGGACAAGATGACCCGCTTGACGGGTGTTCCGTCAATAGATGGAATCGGTGTCTTCTGGTCAATGCTCACACGCTGACAACCTTCCACGAACTCTGTAGCTTATCCGAGGATAACGTACCTTATTATAATCGGAACCAGTTGGGACACCGGAAATGTAAGTGCCAGCACGGCCGACTGAATTCTCAATTCTCGAGTTTGCCTTAATGGAATTCGAATTTGGTGTTGTGATACTGAATTTCCAAGCCTGCATGCCGCCGGTCTACCCCGTGCGGTCGTCGTGTGTCGCATTCGATCAGCGCGCCAAATTCATAATCGAGAGCCCGCGGTATACAATCCCATTCGCATAACAAGATGTACGAACTGCACAATCTGGGCTGGAACAGCTTCCAGCAGCTCTGTCTGACGATCGTAAGGGAAGTCCTCGGCCAGACGGTGCAGTCATTCCTAGATTCCGGCGACGGGGGACGAGACGGGGCATTCACCGGGACCTGGCAACGGAACGAACAGGAAGACCTCGCCGGACGATTCGTCATCCAGTGCAAGTTCACGAGCCGGAGCAGCTACATCCTTCGGCCTTCGGACCTCACGGATGAAGTAAAGAAGGTTAAGCGCCTGGTCGCCCGCGACCTGTGTGATTCCTACGTACTCATGACGAACGCGGGCCTCTCCGGCAAGCGCGGCGAACACATCGAAGCGGTCCTGCGAAAGGCCGGCGTGAAGCACGTCGCTATCCTCGGCTCCAGCTGGATCGAGCAGCAGATTCGCGAGAAGACACACCTTCGTATGCTCGTCCCGCGCGTCTACGGATTGGGCGACCTGAGTAAGATCCTCGACGAGCGCGCCTACAGACAGGCACGTGTCATCCTGGAGTCAATGCGCGAGGACCTCGCCAAAGTCGTCGTCACAGACGCCTACCAGAAGGCCGCCACGGCGCTCGATAAGCACGGGTTCGTGCTGCTCGTCGGAGAACCAGCCGCTGGCAAGACCACAATCGCTTCAATGCTCGCGATGGCCGCTGTCGACAAATGGGGTGCGTTGATGCTCAAGCTCGATGACCCCGGCACAGTTGCCGACCGCTGGGACCCGGACGAACCCTCGCAGTTCTTCTGGGTGGACGACGCGTTTGGTGTTCAGCAATACGAGAATTTTCTTGTCCACCGCTGGAATCATGTTCTCCCTCAGATCAAGACGATGCTGCGCAGGGGCGCGAAGATTGTGATGACCTCGCGCGATTACATCTACAACAGCGCGCGCAACGATCTGAAAGAGAGTGCGTTTCCGCTTCTGAAGGAAAGCCAGGTCGTCATCGACGTCCATGATCTATCGCTCGAAGAAAAACGCCAGATTCTGTACAACCACCTCAAGCTCGGACGGCAGCCCCGCGAATTCCGCAGCGCCGTGAAGCCGCATCTTGAAGCTGTCGCGGCCCACTTACGGTTCATCCCGGAGACCGCGCGGCAGCTGTCGGATCCCTTGTTTACGAAAGGCCTCTACATCTGGCGGCACGCGCTCGAAGAATTTGTCGAAAAGCGTGAGCAGTTGCTACACCAGGTACTTCAAGGCCTTGACGGGCATAGCAAGGCGGCGCTGGCGTTGATTTACATGCGCAACGACAGTTTGGGAAGTCCCATCACATTGAAGAGCTCGGAGGAGGAAGCGCTGCAACGTCTCGGCAGCGACCTCGGAAATTGCATCAAGGCGCTGGATGCCCTCAACGGCAGCCTTGTCTTGCACTCCGCAACCAGCGGATCGGCCGTGTGGCGCTTCAAGCACCCGACCATCGGCGACGCCTACGCGTCAATCCTCGTTCAAAACCCAGAGCTCCTCGGCGTGTACATCCAGGGCAGCGCTCCCGAGAAACTTGTCGAGCAGGTGACCTGCGGCGATGTAGGTATCGAGCGCGCCGTTATTGTTCCGAACGCGCTGTTCACCCTCGTGCTCGCACGACTGCGCGAATTCCCGAAGAGTAGGGCGTACAAGTCAGGATCGCTTGCATCGTGGGGGAGCAAATGGGCGCTCTATGGCTTCCTCGCACGCCGCTGCTCGAAGGAATTTCTGACGCTCTACATCGAGGACACCCCGGGCCTGTTGGACCGAATCTCGGAGCCGGGCCTCATGCTGAGCGCGATGTCTGAAGTGGATCTTGTTGTGCGGCTCCATACATTAGGGCTTCTGCCGGAGCAGTACAGAAGGAGGTTCATCGAAACCGTCAGCCAGTACGCCGCCGACGGCGACGACCTCGCCGCCATGAGCAACAAGTCCATCCGCAGCGTCTTCGAGAACAGCGAATTCGATGAGCTGAAGAGGCGTGTACGCTCGGAATTGCTACCGCGCCTCGATGAGGTGCGCCGGAACGTGCAGTCGAACCATTACTCCAGTGAGTCGCCGGAAGAGCACATGTCCTCGCTCATGGAGTCGTTCGACACGCTGAAGAAGCATTTCGGCGATGACCAGGAGGCCGCGGGCGTCATCGATCGCGAGACGCGTTATGCCAACGAATGGATCGGCGAGAACACACCTGAGGAACCAAAGCGGAAGCCTCGAAAACTCGGGAAAGTCGAAACTGCCGACAGGCCGGACGGTGCGCGCAGCATCTTCGACGACATCGATGGAGACGGGAATTCCACAACATGAACGAACAGTGCGAATATCTGGACATGATCGGCAGACGTTCTGCTTCCAGTATCGCTGCGTCATAACTGTGCCAGAGCCCTATCTCTTAGGGGGCCGCAGCACTTCTTCTGGAGTGCATGTGCGGTCAGCGGCATAAACGCGCAGCCCTTTGAGACTCGACGAGGGCGTCTGAGCGCCTGAGTAGTCGATGCCGATGTACCGTTCGAATGAGGGGTTCAAGCCAGAGCGCCCACTGGGCGGAGCCTTACGGGAACATTCCGAATGAATTTCCGCCGCAGCAATGATTTGCGTTCTTATCATCTGCAAATGTAGCTCATTTTCTTCACGAAGTTCTGGCATAGTGTCGCGTCGGTGCGGTTGCGGAGAGTTCGGAGATAGTCCGCGAATGCTTTCCGCAACACGGAATGAAACAGTTGTCGGTTGATGATTATTCCTCGGCCGTCAGAAGTAGGACTTACAAGCTGCCCGACACGCCAGACTCTTGAAGTTGCTTTGATTTCCGCCTGATGAAGAATGCCGCAACGGAAGTGGTCGTAGAACTTGGCCGCACTGGCTTTGGTGAAGTATGCGGAAAAAGGGGCCGTCGTCAAGAAGGTTACGAAGTACTGCTCCCCCTTCCGGCGCGGGGTTTCGTCAGCGCCTTCTTTGAACTGCTGCAATGTCTCAATTAGAAGGCAGTCCAGTGCGAGCACCGCAAATCCAGAAAAATCTTGGTGGTCCATCGCTTCGACCGCATCGAAAAATCTGGCGTTTAGGCGGTCTTTCAGAATACGAACTGCCGTCCGCCAATCAGGTTGAGTGGTGAGATTGAGCTTCTTCCAGTCGGTGACACTGTAGCGCGGCGAGATGTACATAAGAGACTCCTATATTGCTCACGCTTGCGAGACGACCTGCCCCAAAATCCGGCCTTCCAGCTTTCCGATTCTATCCTCCCTTGGCTCACCCGGCTGCCGCCTTCCCGTGACGACTTGACACTTGAAGAGTCATTGCAACATAATAATAGTCGATAGTGCTTCTCCATAATAAAGGATAACGTGATGGCAAAAGCGACGATAAAGTCCCGCACCGGGGCAACAATTACGGTGGAAGGCACGCAGGAAGAAGTGTCGAACGTCATTTCTGCTTACGAAAAAACGAGCGTCGTGGGCCACGCGAAAGAAGCAATTGCGAGGGCAAGGGCCACGAAGAAAACCGAGAAAAAAAAGGAGAGCGCGTCAGACCTAATAGTCGGCTTGAAGGAAGAAGGGTTCTTTGAAAAGCCGAAGACGCTTGGCGAGATAGGCGCGGCACTCGAAGAGCGGGGCTTTTTGTACCCCGTAACTTCACTCTCCGGCATAGTGCTGGGCCTGCTGAAGAAAAGGATGCTGCGGCGAAAGAAACTTGAGAGGAAGTGGGTCTATGGCAAGTAAGACGGCAAGAGCGGCGACAAGCGCAACTGAGGCACTAAAGATTCTGTGGGAAGAAGGTTTCTTTGTCGCGTGGAAAAAGGTGGCCCCTATTGAGGAAACTCTCGCCGAGAGAGGCAACCATTTCACTGACGCCGAGTTAGGGATGGCTCTGAAAAGAGCCAAGCATCTCACGCGCAAGGGCAAGCGCCGCAACTACGAATATATCCAAAAGTATCCTCACGCAATTGCGGCCCAAAAAGACGCTGCGAAAGTTGGGAAATCCCATGCCCGGAAACGCTAGAAGTGTCAACGAACTTTTGAAGGATGCATTCAAACCGAAGCATGTGGACGCGGCTGTTCGGCATTTTCAAGGAATGGTGGAAGAGTATGGGTTGAATAAGTGGGATAACGCGTCTGCAAAGGGTGGCAAATTTATTGAGGCCGCATTGAAAGCTCTCTGGGTGTACGTCGGAGAAGTCGTGCCTGCGGGCAAGCATTTTAAGGCCGGAACCATTATCACCGACCTAGAAAAGAAGGTCGCTCACCCGGACACCATTCGCCTTACCATTCCACGCGCCTGCCGATTTGCTTACGAAATTGCCAGCAACCGAGGCGCTCGGCACGATGCCGACGAAATTGATGCGAACGAAATGGATGCGCGCACAGTCCTTGCACTCTGTGCTTGGATTCTTTCGGAGATGGTTCGTTTCTCGCAAAAGGGCAGTGACCTCACATTGCCAAAGACGATTGTTGAAGGTCTGATGAAACGCCGATTTCCATTTGCCGAGAACATCGACGGAAGGATTTACGCTGATATCGGAACGAGTGCCAAAGAAGTTGCCCTCGTGATTCTATATTACATCTATCCGAAACGAATGAGTCGGGAGTCGCTGACGGCGGCTCTCGTCAGACATCCATTTAAGAAGGGCAACGCCGAACTGGCGATACACAGGATTGCAGGATTTATTGACGAAAATGAGATGGGCATGATACGACTCCGGAACAGCGGGCTTCGAAAAGTCGAAGAACTTTTTGCGAAGGCATCACGGAAAGCGACCAATTAGCACGGCAGGGCAGTCAACAAAGTCCGCAGCGACCTCCGAACCACCAGCCAGCGCCCAACAGTCATCCTCCGCCGTTCGAGCGCCCCGAGACCCGTGAGGCGTATGGAAAATGTACACGTAAAGCCAGTAGCTCCGCTCATGTGGACTGTAGCTCAGTCATCTCGCCAGCATACCCTCCCTTGTCTGGCGTGTCGTGATAGCAATACGCAAATGCCTTCGAGTACGTCCCCACCACGCGAGCGGGACTGGGTCCCAGCATCACTTTCCAAACGACGGGTTTTACGACAGGCCCAACGAAAAACTGCATTCGCGCTTCCATTGTGTTGTAGTCGTACTGGGCGCTAAGCAAATGACACCACTTCTTCAAGAATGCTCGGGGATTCTGGAGCGCAAGGACAAATGGTTCCTGTATTGACTGAACGAACCGCTCATGATTTTCACCTGTGTAGATAAACCGCTTGACGCCATCGAATTGCGGCTCGAACCCTGTGAAATGAAAGTGAGCCAGAACGAAATGAAACGCAATCTTCGCTACCGCTCGTAGATACGGGATGGTGATGGCAGCCCGCATCTCCCCTTCGATTGCTCCGCCAACTGGCATTATCGGTTCGCCGATTTTACCTTTGATGAATTCCCCACAGGCGGAGCGAATTTCATTTTCTTCCTCGTCGCCATCGCAGTAGAACATCACCATTTCAAGGTCTTCACGCTTCCGGTCCTTCATAAACCCCGAGAAGCTACGTGCGAGATGGCCGGGTCTGTACGGCAAATGATGAAAATCACCGTTCCTGTCTTTGAACACGACTTGCTTCATTTGCATTGATTCAGCTATTCCAGTCATCTGAAAGAGGACTGGAATTGATTGTCCGGGCAGTAGTCCTTTGACAGTGATAGGGGCCATCCCGGCTGTTGGTTCGTAAAAAATGTCTTTCTTACGATGACTCTTGCGGCCCTTCTTGCCGGTGACGAAGCGGAAGAACGCTTCAGGGCTGTTGTGGAGAAACACGTCTTCTAAAGAGGAAAAGTTTTGTTGGCAATTTGTACAGATGTAATTGCGAAGGCGAATGTCATGTTTGAAGTTACCGAGACCCGCAGGAAGGTAATGCTCTTTGGGGTGGAGCGGGAATGTGCCGTTGCAGAGTCCCTTAGGCGTGGTGTAGACGCATGGTCCTTGTCCTTCCTTCGAAGCCATTACTTCACAGTATAACGCTTCGGAGGCGCGCAAGGATGGCACCCCAACGCCGGTGGAGGACGAACTCGGGCCTGTTTCACCCGCGTCAGGCGGATGGTCATGTATTCGATGACAGAACTGGAGGCCCACATACGAGCGGGTCTGGTTCTGCGCCGGAGTTGAGTTCCCGGTGAGCGGTCAGACTGGTAATCCGCAGCCATCGCCCTCGGGTCATTCGCCAGCTTAGAGCGTCTGGTGCCTCCCGGATGAATTTCTACGCATGGCGCTGCAAGCCGAGATTGGTTATGGGTTCCCGGTATTTGGTGTCGAGCCCGGTTTTTCGTCGGATGGCGCTGAAGCAGGGTGTTGGCGAATCTCTTTTAAATACTCCTGAACAAGAATGGGAACGATGGCTCGGTCAATGAACTCCCTCAACTCAGGGGCAATCTGTTTTTCATTTTTCTCTGTCTTGTTTTTGTCTGCCATGATGACCGGTGACGCTAGCACAAGCACAGAATAAACAAAAGTGCGGTTGACCTCTCCGACTATCAGCCTCGTAGTAGGAGGCAATGCAGATGCGCCAGTCGAAATGGATACCCGCGCAGCGGGCCTTAGGTTCCACCGACTTTGACGAGTGATCTTCCCGCACATTGCTGTGCGGACGCCCATTTTGCCGAAGCGGGATTTGAACCACGTCCTGAGTTTGGACACCCCTGCCTCGTGAGCAGCCGGTCTAGGATTACGGAAACGGAGTTTGAAATCCGAACATTATGAGCAGTTGCATCCCAGTCGCGATGCGTGAATGGCCTCCCAAGCTTCACGCAAGATGAGTGGGGTTAGAGCCAAAGCAGCCACCGCGTCGGCCCAGGACTTGCCCCAGATCGCATTCGCCACTAAGCCTGCGAGTGCAATCCAGGCCATGTATCCACAGAGGGCTGATTCGACCGCATCTGCCTTCAACGCAGCACTCGAGGTAACCGCTGCGAGTTTCCGTTTCTCCCTAGCGAGCCAAGGCATAGCTACGGCTGCGGCAGCCAAGATTGCAATTCCGAGGAGACTTCGCTGTGCCTCGCGATACCCGAACAGATTTAGGGCGGAGGTTAACACCACGAATGCGGCGAGGATCACTAGCAATACGCCAGCAAGGCGGGCCGCGCGTGTCTCATTTAGCGTGAACCGAAAGCGCCAGAAAACAACGGCAGCGGAAAGCAGCTCGATCAAACTGTCTCCACCGAAAGCGAACAGTGCTGGACTGTGCGATCTCCAAGCTGCGCTCAGAGAAATCACCGCTTCCACGCTCATCCAGACGATAGTCAAAACTTGGAGTTGGAGAACCCGGCGAGTGACGTCCGGCAATGAAGATGATGTTGCTGTGGTCATGAGATGCAGTCGCTCATTCTACTCTGTCATCGCGGTCGCCGGAGGAACGCAGATTTCCGCTACGAAGCGCACGCTCCTTCATCAGCGCAAAAAAGACCGGCACAAGAATCAGGACGTGAATCGTTGAGGTGATCATACCGCCCACGATGGGGGCGGCAATTGGTTTCATTACGTCGGAGCCGACACCTGTTTCCCACAGGATGGGGATCAGGCTAGCGAGAACAACGCAGACGGTCATTAATTTTGGCCTCAGGCGGTGGACAGCCCCTTCGATTACCGCTGCCCCGATGTCCTCGTGACGCAGCGGAACGCCGGCGTTCAACCGGTGATCCAAGGCTTCGTGGAGGTACACAACCATCACAACACCTGTTTCAACAGCAATGCCGAACAGAGCGATGTAGCCTACCCACACCGCTACGCTGAAGTTGTAACCAAGTAGCCGCTGAAGAATGAGGCCGCCAGTCAGCGCATAGATCGTCGGGAAAATGAGGACAGCGGCTTCGGTGACGGAGTGAAACACCATGTAGAGCAGTAGGAAGATGACAAAAAATACGATCGGCAGAATGAGTTGCAGGCGCTGTTTGGCTCGCAACTCAAACTCGTATTCGCCTGACCATTTGTAAGTGAAGCCAGGTGGTAAGTTGAGTTTTTGCTTGAGCAAATCGCTCGCGTGCGTGACGAAGCCGCCATAGTCTTTCGTATTCAGGTCGATGTAAACGTACCCGGTCAGTGCGCCATCCTCATCGCGGATCATGGAGGGTCCCCGAGAGAACGAGATTTTCGCGACATCTGAAACTGGAATCTGCGCGCCAGAGGGCGTGCCAATCAGGACCCGGCGCAATTCCTCGACGTTGTCCCTAAAGTCGCGGTTATACCTGACATTCACTGGATACCGTTCGCGGCCCTCGACGTTCTCGGCGACCATTTCGCCGCCGATTCCCGAAGTGATGGCCTGCTGCACATCGGCGATAGTCAGACCGTAGCGAGCCGCCTCCGCTCGATTCACTTCGATGTTGAGATAAAAACCTTGCGAAACGCGTTCAGCAAAGATGGAACGCATCTCAGGAATCGCCGAGAGGATCTGCTGCACTTGCGCGCCAACTTGTTGGATTACCTCAAGATTCGGTCCCTGAATTTTCAAGCCGAGAGGCGTCTTGATGCCCGTTAATTCCATATCGAGGCGGTTTTCGACTGGCATGGTCCAAGTGTTGGACAGTCCAGGAAATTGGAGTTTCGAGTCCATTTCTTGAATGAGCTTTTCGTAGGTCATCCCCGGCCGCCACTGAGTGCGCGGCTTGAGCATGACCGTCGTGTCATACATATCGAGTGGAGCGTTATCGGTCGCGCTGTCCGATCGCCCGATGGAACCGAAGACAGTTTCGACTTCCGGGAATGTGCGAATGATTCTGTCCTGCTCTTGTAACAATTGGGACGCCTGCCCAATGGAGATTCCGGGCAAGGCAGTCGGCATGTAGAGAGCCGAACCTTCAAAGAGGGGCGGCATGAATTGACTGCCGATATGAAGAGCGAGAGGAAGTGTGACAATCAGAAAAAGCAGATTGAGCAGCAAGGTAGTTTTGCGAAACCGCAAGCAGAGGCGAAGAACGGGCAAATAAACAGCTTGGGTGATTCTTGAAATTGGATTCCGCGATTCAGGTATCAGCCGCCCGCGAATGAATAGGATCATGAGTACGGGCACAAGCGTGATGGCCAAGACGGAGGAAAAGCCAACAGCGAGCGTCTTCGTCCACGCCAATGGACGAAACATGCGTCCTTCCTGCGCCTCCAATAAAAAGACGGGCAGAAAGGAAACCACGATGATCACCAGCGAGAAGAAGATGGCTGGACCAACTTGTCTAGCTGAATCCAGCAGGATTTTCCGTCTCTGTGGCTCGGGAAGAGGCGCGGATTCGGAAGATTGCCGCTCGGAAAGCTGCCGATATCCGTTTTCGACCATGACGATGGCGGCGTCCACGAGGACGCCAATCGCAAGGGCCAAGCCGCCGAGCGACATGATGTTCGAAGTGACATGCAGGTAGTACATCGGGATGAAGGATGCGACCACGGCGATAGGGAGCGTCAGAATGGGAATCAGCGCCGAACGGAAGTGGAATAGGAAGATGACAATCACGATGCTGACGATGATGGCCTCTTCGAGCAAGTCGCGTTGCAGCGTTTCGATGGATGCATGGATCAATCCTGAGCGGTCGTATCCTGCGACCACTTCCACTCCCGGTGGCAGGGAAAGTTTGATTTCCAAGAGCTTCTGCTTAATGCCATTGATGACGGACAGGGCATTCATCCCGTCGCGCATCACCACAATCCCGCCAACGGTCTCGCCTTCACCTTGCCATTCCGCGACGCCTTCACGAATGTCCGGCCCGAAGGTAACTGTCCCCAAATCACGGACGAGGACCGGCGTGCCATTTTTGGTTGCTACAGGAACGGTTTCCAGGTCGCTCAGCGAACGTAGATAGCCGAGTCCGCGAATCATGTATTCAGCCCCGCCCATTTCAAGTAGGCGTCCACCAACTTCGTTCGTACTGGCTCGAACTCTTTCAATGACCGTCGAGAGTGGGATTCCGTAAGCGCGAAGTTTGTCAGGGTCCACGTTGACTTGGTACTGACGCACGAATCCGCCGATGGTGGCTACCTCGGCCACCCCGGGAACAGTTTCGAGCTGGTAGCGCAGAGACCAATCTTGAAGGCTGCGCAAGTCAGCCAAACTGCGTTGATGGCTGTGGTCGACAAGCGCGTATTCATAGACCCATCCTGCGCCAGTCGCGTCCGGTCCGATGACAGGATGGACGCCTGCTGGTAAACGTCCCGTGATCTGTTGCATGTACTCCAAGACACGCGACCGCGCCCAGTACAAGTCTGTAGTGTCTTCAAACACCACGAAGACATAGGAGTCCCCAAACATGGTTTGTGCCCGCACGGCCTTTACATGCGGTGCGGCGAGAAGCGTAGTGACGATGGGATAAGTAACCTGGTCTTCGATGATGCTAGGAGGTTGACCCGCCCAAGGGGTGTGGATAATCACTTCCACGTCGGAAATGTCTGGCAACGCGTCGAGGGGAATGCGACGCAGGGCCCAAATTCCTGAGAGCACCAGCAGGAGTGTTCCCATGAAAACGAGGAACCGATTTTGCGCGCACCAATCAATCCATCGGGAGATCACGTCACATCCCTCCCGTGGCGTTCACGCTGAGTTGCTTGGTCGCGATGAGTTGGCCATTCTTTTTTGCGAGGATTGTGACTTGCCAGGTTCCGCCGCTCTCAAGCTGTCCCGAACCTTCATAGAGGCCGTTGCCTTTGTCGCTGAGAGTGACGGGTGTACGCATCGCTGCCATGCCCATAGCGGGCATCGCCGGCATGAGAAACGTGACGCTGACTTCCGCTCCAGGAATCGGCGATCCATTTGCGTCTGTGAGTTTCACGCGGAATACGTTGCTGCCTCTGTGAGGCGGGGTCGGGTCGGAAC
>Ga0210410_10003959_pt1 | contig 13055 bp, 9 predicted proteins | sample IncBWC4MmetaG_FD_161058 | JGI IMG/M metagenome (GOLD analysis project Ga0210410, IMG submission 161058) | Forest soil microbial communities from Barre Woods Harvard Forest LTER site, Petersham, Massachusetts, United States - Inc-BW-C-4-M | ecosystem: Environmental > Terrestrial > Soil >... | reverse complement strand
GGCACTCATGGGCATCGTCAGCGCCGGCTGGATGTGGCGCAATCTCCGTTATTCGATCCTCGTCATCTTCATCATCGCCGCCTTCATCACCCCCACCACCGACATCCTGAACATGTGCATCTTCGCCGCGCCTATGATTGCCTTGTACGTCCTGAGCATCGGCATTGCTTGGATGGTGCATCCCAGCCAGCGCAAGAAGCGCGCGGAGAAAAATTCCTAGCCACAGAGGACACGGGGGACCCACAGAGGATCACACGGAAAACATGAAACGACCCACCACAACGAAAGTTTGCCTCCCCTCGGCCCCTCTGTGGCCCCCGTGTTTAGAGATCTTTTTGATGTTGCTGCTGACCTTTGTCCTGGCAAGCACGATGGCCTGCGCCAAAGGGATCTCCTCCTCCGCTGCCACCGCAAAATCCGAATCCCCGCCGACGATGCCAATTCCACCCGAAGCCGCCGCTCCCGACAACGCCCCGCTCCCTCACATCGATTCCAAACGCGCCTTCCAGTACACACGCGAGGTCACCGCCTTCGGCCCGCGCTATCTGGGCAGCGAGAATCACAAGAAACTCGAACGCTACATCGTCGACCATCTCAAAGGCGATCAAGTGGAGGACGACGCTTTCACCGCTGACACCGTGGAAGGGAAGTTTCCGGTGCGCAACATCCTCGCGAAATTTCCCGGCACAAAAGACGGTATCATCGTCATCCTCGGCCACTACGACACGGTTTATCCATTGCGCAACTCCGGGTTCGTCGGCGCCAACGATGGCGGTTCTTCCACCGCTATCCTGCTTGAATACGCCAACCAGTTGCACGGCAAGAAGCGCGCTGGCTACAGCGTCTGGCTCGTCTGGACCGACGGGGAAGAGGCGGTACGGCAATGGACTAATACCGATAGCGTTTACGGTGCCCGCCATCTCGCCGAAAAATGGGAGAAGGACGGCACCCTCAAAAAAATCAAAGCGCTCGCGGTGATGGACATGATCGGCGATGCCGAGCTCGACATCGTCCGCGACAGCAACAGCACTCCCTGGCTGCTCGATCTCATCTACGCCGCCGCCGAGCGCCTGGGCTACCAGTCCCACTTCTACGCCAGTCAGGGCGCCATCGAAGACGATCACCTGCCGTTCGTAAAACGCGGCGTCCCCAGCGCCGACGTCATCGACCTCGATTATGGCTACAACAACGTCTTCCACCACAGCCCGCAAGACACCATGGACAAATTAAGTCCCAAAAGCCTCGAAATCGTAGGCGATACCATCCTCGAATCCATCCACATGCTCGACCAACGCTAGCCGCTGCAGCTTGCGGAGGTAGCGGAAACTCGGTTCGCATCAGGGCGTCGCCTTGGCGATGCCGCAGAATCCTTCGAAATTCGATGCCTTTTGGGGGCTGGGCGTCGAGTATCGATTTGTTCCTAGGCCTGTCGCGGTGAGATGGGGTCTTGCTGCAAGCTGGGAAGGCGTACCTTGATACGAATCGCATTTGCACCACGGGCCGCTAGCTCACTGTCCGGTGCCGGTGAGGGTCGCGGTGGCCGTGCCGCCGCCGTTGTTGGCCACGTTGAGCTTGGCGTTGCGTGTGCCCTTCTTCGTGGGATTGAATGAAACGTTGAGCGAGCAGTTGGTTCCGGCGGCGAGGGAAGGGCCACAGGTGTTGCCGGACTTGGGGTAGTCGGCCGATGCGCCTGAGATAGTGAAGCCCGTAAGATTCACGGACGTATTGCTCACGTTCGAGATGGTCACCAGCTGCGGTGCGCTCGTCTGGCCCACTGGCTCGGCACCGAAATTCAGAGCAGTCGGCGACAGCGCGATCGACATGCCCATTCCAATCAGAGTTACCCGCTGCGGATTATTAGCCGCGTTGTCGGTAAGCTGCAATATTCCGGTGCGGGAGCCTTTTGCCGTCGGCGTAAATCCCACCGTGATAGGGCAGTTGTTGCCGGCGAGGACCTGAGCGCCACAGCCATTTGACTGAACCGCGAAATCGCCATTGATGGCAACATTGGAAATATTCAGGGTAGCGTTACCGGTGTTGCTCACGGTAACGGTCAGGTACATAGTCTGGCCAATGAGCGTCTTGGGGAAGATAAGGTTGGTGGCGGAGAGCGCCGCGGTTGGGCTTCCTCCGCTGCCGTTGCCGCAGTTGGGGAACATCAAGTTGGAGATGCGCGTGTTCCAGTTGAAGCTGCCGTTGGACTGGATGTATTCCTGCGTGTACCAGAAAGTGCAGTCGTCGACGGGATCAACAGTCATGGCACTGTAGTCGCCCCAGCGGCTCACGCCTTGGGTCTGGGACCCGGAACCATTGACGATCAGTTGTTCGCCTTCCATGCTGCCGGGCGTATCGGCTGCGACCCGTCCCGTAAAGTAAATCGAAGGATAGATGGAACTGCTGGAGACGCTGTACCCGAGCGCCATATCGCCGGACTGGTCCATGGCGATGCTGCCCATCCAGCGCGTAGCGGAGTTTGGACCGAAGGTGCCCTGCTGAAACACGGCGGGGGCGCTGTTCGGACTCCGAACTTCATACCAGCGAACGCCGGTGGAGATGGAATGATTGAAGATCAGGGATTCGACTCCGTCGGGGAACTGGCGATAGGCGAGCCGGTACATGGGGCGGTCGCCGAGGGCGTCGATGCGTTGAGTGGTTCCGGGTTGTACGACGCAGGAACGGAAGCAACGCGGGGTGAAGATCGCAACCGGAAGAACGGTGGGACCGGTGAAGGTGGAATTCGCGGGGGTCGTGAAGTCCACATGAAACATCCACAATTGGATCACGTTCTTGCCAAAGTTCATGAAGAAGCCGGGTTCTCCCGCGGATGGCGGGATGGTTCCGTCCATATCGGAAGGCAACAAACTGGCGACCGAGGAAGGCTGCTGGAAGCAGATGATCATCGCGTCATCGCCTGCCAGCATCGCGTTGCGGTCAAGGGCGCAGGCGTCAGCGCCGGTGAAGGCATGGCCGTTCAGGAAAAGGTTAAACGACATGTAATACGCGTCGGGCCAAACGCCCAACTTCGGGTAGTCCGGGAAATCGGTGTTGCCGAAAGAAAAGGCATACCGGTTGTAGGTGCCGGTGGCGTCGCTGGTGGTAGAGACCGCGACGCATTCCGTGTAAGGAAGGGTGATGATGGAGAACTGGGTAAGGATCCAGCGATTGGCCATCTTGTCATATTGAACGATGGGATCACCGTCATTGTTGGCTTCACATCCTCCGCCGAAGCCGGTCCAGGGAGTATTTCCATCGGTGGGTCCGGCAACGAGCGCGCCGGTGACTTTGTCGAACACCGCAAACTGAGCGTTGACCCACTGCACGTATTGCGTAGCGCCGACCGCTCCGTTGGTATCGGGCGGAGAAAAGTCGACATTAAAGCCGTACTGTCCCTGACCCAAGCCGTCAAGATTCAGGCCCAGGTTGGCGGCCACTGGAGGCAGTGGGGCCTGCTGCAGGGCGACGTCGGGAGCGGCATATTCCGGCGCGTTAGTGACGGGGCCGGTGGGGAGGATTTTCAACAAACGAGGCGAAAAGCGGTGGGGCTGGGCCGGAGTGATCCGATCAAGTTCGGACAGCGGGGCGGAGACGTCGTGTTTCAGTTCGTGGATTACACGGACGGAGCTTTGGTTTTGCGCAACGGCGGAGAGCGAAAAGAGGACTGACAACGTCGCGGCAAGATAGAAAGCTGCGGCGAACCGTGCTGTCATAGCGTAAGTCATACACCGAGTGATGGCGTGGCGGGGAAGGTTACGAGTTGAGGTAGTATATCCGGTTTCTTCAAGATCAACTGCATAGATTTGCACGCCGGAGTCCATTGCCGGAGCTTGAGAAAAAGGAAATTTCCCAGGGTTTCGGCGGCCCACTGCACTTATTTGCACATCATTCCCAGCGCTTCGGGACGCAGTGTCAAGAGCTGCCGTGACCACGGAAGCTGCCGAGCTGCGCTCGGCTTGGACGGGCAAGGCGCCCGTTCCCAACACCAGTTCTAGGCTTGTTTTCTTGACCGCGAGATGGCCTCGCGGGCTTCCTTGTCGGCGCTGCGGCGGCGTTCGGTCTCGCGCTTGTCCCATTGCTGTTTGCCTTTGGCGAGGGCGAGTTCGACTTTGATTTTGCCGTTCTTGAAATACATTCGGGTGGGAATCAGAGTGAGTCCTTTTTGCTGGGTCTTCCCGATGAGCTTGCGAATTTCTTCTTTGTGAATCAGGAGCTTGCGGGTGCGAAGAGCGGCGTGATTGGCGGAGTTGCCGTGGTCATAGGGGCCGATATGGCAGTTGAGGAGCCAGAGTTCACCGTCCTTGATCAGGCCGTAGGCGTCCTTGAGATTGGTCTTGCCGGTGCGGACCGACTTTACTTCGGTTCCGGTGAGAACGACTCCGGCTTCGAATTTTTCGAGCAAGAAATAGTTGTGACTCGCGTTCCTGTTTACGGAGGCGTCTTTCTCTCCGGAAGCGGTGGGCTGGCGGCGAGGATTTTTCTCCCGATTGGGCTGGGTCTGATGGGTAGTCTGCTTGGCCATGGCACTGAAAAGAAAGTAACAGGTCTCAGGTCTCAGGTGTTAGGTCTTGGGAAGGGCTCGCAGCAATTCCAACTTTCGAATCGATCGGTGGCCTGTCTTCCCTGAGACCTGAGACCCAAGACGCAAGACCTGCACTCCGGGACAGGTACTACTGAGTGTAAACATCGACGTACCAATCACTTCGGGTGCCGGTTCATGCGATGCTATAATCCGAATTTCCGGTACTTTTTTGCGCGCGACGGCCGCTGGTACGCCCGGCTGGTTGACTTTTACGGGCGGCGTGACGCGTCCCGGCTGGTCGGTTGAGTCGTCGTCGCTTGCATCGTGGCCGGATGAGTCTGGCCGGGGACGCCGCCGGCGAGAGAGATTTTCATGAGGACCGCTTGATGAGACGCCTGATCCGTCCAGCTCTGTTCGTACTGTTGCTGCTCTGCTTGAGGCTTCCTGATTTTGCCAAAACTGTTGATTCCGCCAAGGCGCTCTACGAAAAAGGCCAGGATGCCGAGGCGCGGCAGAACTACGAGCAGGCTTTTGACTATTTCAAGCAGGCCTACAATCTAAAACCGAAAGACCTGAGATATCGAACTGCCTTCGAGCGGACCCGCTTTCTGGCCGCTTCCTCGCGCGTGCATCGCGGGCAGATTCTGCGCGATGCCGGCAAGCTCGACGAGGCGCTGGTGGAATTCCAGAAGGGACTGGAGACCGATCCCTCTTCATTCATCGCGCAGCAGGAACTGAAGCGTACGCAGCAGATGATTCGGGAAGCGGAGAATCCGCAACCGCAGGCTTCGGCGCCGGGAGGGTCCGCGTTGCGCCGGCGGTTGGAATCGGCGCAGGGCCCAGTGGAGCTGGCTGCGATCTCGAACGTGCCCATCACTCTCAAGGTCACGGAAAAAGCCAACGTGATCTACGAGACGGTGGGCAAGCTGGCCGGCATTAACGTGCTTTTCGATCCCGATTACACGCCGCGCCAGGTGCGCATCGAACTGAACGGCGTGACGCTCGAAGACGCGTTGGAGATTATTTCGTTTGAGACCAAGACTTTTTGGCGTCCGGTGACGCCCAATACGATTTTTGTCGCGCAAGACAATCCTGCGAAGCGGAAAGAGCTGGAACAAAACGTCATCAAAACTTTTTATCTTTCCAACCTTTCCCAGCCTACCGAATTGCAGGACGTAGTGAACGCGATGCGCACCATCCTCGAGGTGAGCCGGATTCAGCAGTTGCCCTCGCAGGGAGCGATCGTGGTGCGGGGCACGCCGGATCAGATGGCCCTGGCGCAGAAGCTGGTGGACGATCTCGACAAGGCGAAACCCGAGGTGCTGATCGAAGTCGCGGTCATGCAGGTGAGCCGCGACAAAGTACACAAGCTTGGAATCAACCCTCCGACCAGCGCCACGGTGCAACTGCAGCCCAATGTCAACACGGGCACAACCACTTCGACTGCAACCACCTCGACCACGAGTACTACGTCCTCGACCTCCGGCATCAACCTGAACACACTCGCCAACCTGAACGCCACCGACTTCCAGGTAAATATTCCGTCGGCTACGGCGATTGCGTTGTTGGGCGACAGCAACACGAAGATCATCCAGAACCCGCAGATTCGCGCTCTGGACGGACAGAAGGCCACGTTGAAGATTGGCGACCGGGTGCCGGTGGCAACGGGATCGTTCCAGCCGGGTATTGGTGGAGTCGGTATCAATCCTCTGGTCAATACTCAGTTTCAATACCTCGACGTGGGCGTGAATATCGACATCACGCCGCGGGTTCATGCGGGGCGGGAAATATCGTTGAAGTTGACGATGGACGTCTCGGCGGTGACTTCGCACGTGAGCATCGGCGGCATCGACCAGCCGGTGATCGGACAGCGCAAGATTGAACACGAAATCCGCCTGAAGGATGGCGAAGTGAACCTGCTGGGCGGAATGATGGAGGATACGCAGACCAGGGCGCTGAACGGTATCCCGGGCCTGGCGTCGATTCCGCTTCTGAAATACCTCTTTTCGGAGAAAGATACCGAGCATTCGGAAAACGAAATCGTCTTCGTCCTGGTACCGCACATTATCCGCGGGCCTGACCTTGCCCATGGCAATGTCGACATGATCGACGTAGGCACGGCCAATGCACTGTCGCTGAGACATTCCGGCGGCAAGGCGGCATCGCCGGCGAGTTCGGTTGCGCCCGCTCCGGCTTCCCAGTCCGCACCTGGAGCTCCTCCGCAGACGCCAGCTCCCCAGGGGCAGGCCGCCCAGAACTTAATTCCGCAAAATCAGCAGAATCAGGCTGGCGCGGGTGCGGGAACGTTCACGTTTGATCCGCCTACAGTGAGCCAGGCCAAGGGCTCGACCTTCACGGTGAATGTCATGCTTTCTGGCGGGCAGAACGTCTACTCCGTGCCCGTGCAACTCAACTACGATCCGAATCAGTTGGCAGTGGTCAACGTTTCGAACGGTGGATTCCTGTCACAGGATGGGCAAGCTGTGGCGTTAGTGCATCGCGACGATCCCGCGACGGGCACGCTGCAAATCACGGCCACGCGGCCTCCGGGCGCCGGCGGCGTTTCGGGACAGGGCGCGGTGGTGACGCTCACATTCATGGCGAAGGGGCCGGGCCAGTCGGCTCTGACCATCACCCGCGGCGGAGCGCGGGACCCCGCGATGCAGCCGATTGCAATGAGCGGAGCGCAGGCGGCGATTACGATTCAATGACTGATTTATGAACAGGGCGATAAACATTCGGAGGGTTGGCTTCGTGGTTGCCCGCCAAGAGCACGGGTTCACGCTGATCGAGTTGATCATTGCGACCGCCATTCTTGCGATCCTGGTCGGGGCGGCATTTCCTCTGGTCAGGATGACCATTTATCGGGAGCGCGAGCACGAGCTGCGCCAGGATCTTTGGATGATCCGCGACGCGATCGATCGCTACAAAGACGCTGCCGATCGGGGCGCGTTTCAGCAAAAAGTGGGGAGCGAAGGATATCCTCCCGATCTCGACACGCTGGTCACCGGGGTGGATGTTGCCGGCAAGAAACTGAAATTTCTCCGCCGGATCCCGGTTGATCCCATGACCAAACAGGAATGGGGAATGCGCTCCATGCAGGATGACAAAGACTCGGATTCCTGGGGTGGGCAAAACGTTTTCGATGTTTTCACGAAGTCGGACCAAGTCGCTTTGGACGGCACGAAATACAAGGACTGGTAAATGACTTTCAGGTCCAAAGCCCGCAGCCCTCAGTTCCGCAATCCCAAAGTCCGCAATCCCAAAGCCCGGACTCGCGGTTTCACGCTGATTGAGATGGTGGTGGTGATCAGCATGATCCTGATCCTGCTGTCGATCGCGCTGCCCATGTACAACCAGAGCGTCATCCGCGCGCGCGAAGCCACGCTGCGACAAAATCTGGCGACGCTCAACAAAGTCATCGATCAGTACACGCTCGACAAGCAGAAAGCGCCGCAGTCGCTTGAAGATTTGGTCTCGGCGGGATACCTCAAGTTTGTCCCGAACGATATTACCGGCAGCAAGGACACCTGGGTGCTGGAACAGGAAGACTCGCTCAAGTCCATCGACCAGACCCAACCTGGCATCGTGGGCGTCCACAGCGGCTCCGACCAAACGGCCATCGATGGCACCCTTTATTCGAGTTGGGTTTACTGAGCCAAAGCTGACGCTTAACCCATCCCTTCTGTTACCTTATCCGTTCACTATTCTGGAGATGAGTTCTGGAGGCTAGCTTGGATTTTCTCAACCGGATGCAGCCCTTCGCGCTGCTCGTCATGCGGCTCGTTCTGGGAGCGATCATGATCGCGCATGGTTATCACAAGGTGTGGGGCGGGTTTCATCATCACATGGATTTCGTGGGATCGCTCGGCCTTCCTAAGTGGCTGGCATATCTTTCCGCTGGGACGGAATTCTTCGGCGGAATCGCCATTGTGCTTGGACTGTTTACACGCTTCTTCGCAGCCGCGTTCCTCATCGAAATGGCGGTCGCCATCTGGAAAGTGCATTTCAAGAACGGGCTGATGGGCAATGGCGGATACGAATTTCCGCTGGCACTGGCTACGATTGCGTTCGGGCTGATGTGCTTCGGCGGCGGGCCTGGGGGGGCGACGTTCGGCAAGTCTGGCGGCTGGAAAGCAAGGTAGGTCTGATCAAAAGTTGAGTTTACTGCGGTATTTTCCGCTTTACCGAGGGGGCTCTCGCGAATTCATCGCAGTCTGCGAGCTGCGGTCGGCTTGGACGGGCGAGGGCGCCCGTCTCCACACGAAGCAGTTGCCCTGCGGGGCTTTGGGAACGAACTGAAGGCTAAGAGCTAACTGCTAACTGCTGAACTCAAAATTCCGCCAGTTCTTTCATCGCCCGAAACAGGTCGCTGGCCTGGGGCAGAATGGCATTCTCTAGAATCGGCTGATAGGCGACGAAGGTATCCGTGGCCGCGACGCGCTTCACCGGGGCATCGAGGTGATGAAAGAGTTGGTCGGCGATGCGGGCGGCGATTTCGGCGCCATATCCCCAGCTCAGCGAATCTTCGTAAGCGATTAGGGCGCGGTTGGTTTTCTTTACCGACGCGGCAATCGCCTCCCAGTCAAACGGATTCAAACAGCGCAGGTCGATCAGTTCGACGCTGACGTGATGCTCGCGCTCCAGTTTTTGCGCGGCCTGCAGCGCGCGCGGAACCACCGCGCCGTAGGTGATGACGGTGAGGTCGGTTCCGGGCTGCACGACTTTCGCTTTTCCGAATGGGACCATGTAGTCGGGGCCGGGATACGGCGAGCGTCCGTAGGTTTCGCGGTAGAGGCGTTTGTGTTCGAGGAACAGAACCGGGTCGTCGCACCGGATCGCAGTGCGCAGCAGGCCCGCGGCGTCGAGCGCGTTGGAAGGGAATACGACGCGCAATCCGGGAGTATGCGTGAAGATGCTTTCGCCGCACTGCGAGTGGTAAATCGCGCCGCCCGTCAGATAGCCGCCAATCGCCACCCGGATCACCACAGGCGCCGAGAAAGCATTGTTCGACCGCCAGCGGATGATGGGGAGTTCGTCGCGCAACTGCATCATCGCCGGCCAAATGTAATCGAAGAACTGGATCTCCACCACCGGCTTCAATCCGCGCGTGGCCATGCCGGTGGCGCGCCCGATGATGTTGGCTTCGGCTAGCGGAGAATTGAAGACGCGGTCGGAGCCGAACGCGATTTGCAGGCCAGATGTCAGCTTGAAGACTCCGCCTTTACCCTTTACCAGCTTCTGCTTCACGTACTCTTCGCGGCTGCAATCGGCGACATCTTCGCCAAAGATGAGGACGCGCTCATCGCGGCGCATCTCGTCGCGCAGGGTGGTGTTGATGAGGTCCGCCATGGTTTTAGGCGTCGAGGCAGCGGAGCGCTTGCCATCCGCGGCTGTTTCGGGGGCGGCAAACGCGGGCTGCGATTCGAACGACGACGATGTGGGATCGAGGTCGGGCGAGTACACGAAGTTATAGATGGTTTCCGGCTGCGGCACCGGGGCTGCGAGTGCGCGATCGGCATCGGCCTGAATCTGCTCTTCGACTTCCTTCTCGATTTTGTTGATCCCTTTTTCGTCGAGGATCCCTTCACGCAGTAGGAACATCTGCAGGCGCGGAACGGGATCGCGCGCGGCGTCGGCCTGGCGTTCGGCGTCGGGGCGGTAAAGGCGTTCGTCGTCGGAGAGCGAGTGCGAATAAGGACGAATCACATGGGCGTGGACAAATGCAGGACCATGGCCGCCGCGGCAATGGTCCGCCGCGCGCCTGAGGGCGGCGTAAGCGACGACGGGGTCGGTGCCGTCAATCTCTTCGAAATGAAAGTTGGGGAAGCCGGAGACGAGGCGCGAAATATTGCCGCCGGAGGTCTGCACTTCCACGGGCACGGAAATCGCGTATTCGTTGTCCTGCACGCAAAAAATTACCGGCAGGCGGAGGTTGGATGCACTGTTCAGCGCCTCCCAGAATTCGCCCTCGCTCGTCGTGCCGTCGCCGAGCGAAACGTAGGTGATTTCGTCGCCCTGGAATTGGACATCCTTGAACTGGCGGTAATCGCCTTCGACTTTTTGGGTGGCGTGGGGATGCCTGGCGAAATAGCGGCCGGCTTCGGCGCATCCGATGGCCTGCAGAATCTGGGTGCCGGTGGCGGACGATTGCGTAACGACGTTGAGCCGCTTGAAGGCCCAGTGCGAAGGCATCTGGCGGCCGCCGGAACTGGGATCGTCGGCCGCGCCGACGGCGCCGAGCAGCATTTCGTATGGAGTGGCGCCCAGGGCGAGACACAGTGCGCGGTCGCGGTAGTAGGGATAGAACCAGTCGTAGGCGGGCTTCAACGCTAGCGCTGCCGCGACGCCCATGGCTTCGTGGCCTGCGCCTGAGATCTGGAAAAAAACCTTCTGCTGGCGCTTGAGCAGGATCTCGCGGTCGTCCACGCGCCGCGATGAGAACATGATGCGGTAGGCATCAATCAGTTGCTGACTCGTCAAGCCCTGATAGTTCTTGGCTTTTTTCGCGATGCTGAGTTCGTTCAGCTTGGGATCGACTTTGGTAGTGGCCATGCCGCGTTCTTCACCCCGCAGAGTTTCAGCCCCGCATCATTGTAAATCAGCGGGCAGGTGTCGGATCTCAGGTCTCGGGAAAATCTTGGCACTTGAGTCGCCGAATGAGACAGCCCTTCCTGAGACCTGACACTGGACCCCTGACAACTGGTTTATCCTGATCTCTCCATGATTCGTTTCCTGCGCCCGTTTGATCCGCATCGCATCCGCTTGCTGGTGTTCGACCTCGACGGCACCCTGATTGACTCCCGCCTTGATTTGATTCATTCCGTGAACGCGATGTTGCAACATATCGGCCGTCCCGTGCTGGACGGCCACGTGATTGCCAGCTATGTGGGAGATGGCGCTCCGGCGCTGGTGCGTCGCGCTATCGGCGACACGAACGACGAGGCGCTGTTTCGAGCGGCTATGGAGTATTTTCTTGGCTACTACCGCATCCACAAACTCGACCACACCACGGTTTATGCGGGAATGGCGGAGACGCTGGCGGGCCTGGCTGATCCGTCGCGGGGTAACCCCTCAAATGGAGTGCGGCGGCAGATGGCGGTGTTGTCGAACAAGCCGGTAAATCCCTCGCGCGATATTGTCCAGGCTCTGGGGTTGGGAGAATTCTTTGTGCGCATATACGGCGGCAACAGCTTTACGACCAAGAAGCCCGATCCGCTGGGAGTGCATACCATATTGCACGAAACCGGCGTTGCCGCCGATGAGGCGCTGATCATTGGAGACTCGTCGATCGACGTCTTGACGGGCCGCAATGCTGGGATGTGGACGTGCGGCGTAACCTATGGCTTCGCTCCGCAATCGCTGGAAAAGGTGCCTCCTGATGTGCGGATCGAGACTCCTCGCGAACTGGGGGAGTTGTTCCACGGTGGCTAGCGGGGATATCTGAATCGAGCGCCGCCTCGGTTTATTTCGGCTTTTCGGACGGCGCTATCTGGACCTGAATGGCGTGAATGTTGTCCGACTTTGTAGTGTCCACGAGTACAACTCCAAGATTGCCGTTCACGTCGCGCGCTTGAACAGTTCGCGTGGCCTGCGCTCCGGAAGGGTCTGGGCGCATTGTGTCCGTCGTTTGTATGGTCACTTGCAGACTGGAGCCGGGATCGCCGGGGATAGGCCGCTGCACTTGATGTTCGGTGATTTGCTGACCCGTTGAGTTGGTGCGCTGGGCAGCGGTTGCGCGCTCAACCAAGTGCAGGCTGCCGTCGCCAAACGATCCGGGGACATTGATCGAATAGGTTTCGACTGTGCTGCGGGTTTCTCCGGAAGCGCTCTCGGACTCGTTACTCAAGGTGCGGGAGACCTCGCCGAGCTTGCCTTCCGAATCGCGGCGCGAGATCCGCTCCTCGGTGCTGCGGTCCTTGCTCTTGCCTTCTTGCCTGCTGGTAGCTCGCCGTATTTCGCTGACTTGCCAGTTTCCGGCGCCGTCGGGAAGCAACGTGGTTTTTTGAGATTCAACGGTGTCATTCGCGCTTCGCTGGCGGCGCTCTTGCACCTGGATTGCGGGAGCCAGACCGCCATTCGCGCTTGGGAGCATCATCGTGGTCTTGGTCTCCTCCAAATCCGCACTCGTCTTTCTCGTCTCCTCGATTTGGCGCTGAATCAGCTGAAGCTTGCCGTTGCCATCCGGATTCGAGATTGTGCTTACTACGTTCGAGTCACCTCCGGGGAGCGCGTGCCTTTCCTCTTCTGTTACCTGCACCAGTGTTTTCGCTCCATTGGCATCTCGACCGAAGGTGCGCGTGATCGTTCGCACAGAAGTCGCGTCCAGTTGCACCGTTTCCTTTTCGACGTCCTGATAAGCTTCGAATTGCCCATCGGCCCCGCGGCGCTGGAGCGATTGCTTGTCCAGCGTGCGATTGTCGCTCTGGGTGTGGCTCTCAATGGTGCGTGTGGGATTTATGTTGCCACTTTGTGTCTCGGTTGTAGCGGTCCACGAATCGGGGGCGGCCTCCCTCTGCGAGTCGGATGTTTCGGCCCA
>Ga0210410_10003958_pt1 | contig 13056 bp, 10 predicted proteins | sample IncBWC4MmetaG_FD_161058 | JGI IMG/M metagenome (GOLD analysis project Ga0210410, IMG submission 161058) | Forest soil microbial communities from Barre Woods Harvard Forest LTER site, Petersham, Massachusetts, United States - Inc-BW-C-4-M | ecosystem: Environmental > Terrestrial > Soil >... | reverse complement strand
CGCGATCCCGAAATCGGTTATCTTCACAAGTTCCCTCGCGTCTTTCTGCGACAGAAAGATATTCTCCGGTTTCAGATCCCGGTGGATCAGCCCTCGCGCGTGTGCCGCTTCCACTCCCGCGCAAATTCCTTCGAACAATTCCAGCGCCCTGGCGGCATCCAGCCGCTTCTTCGCCCGCAGTTCCTGCCGCAGCGTAATCCCCTGCAGCAGTTCCATTACGAGAAACACCCGTTGGCCCGCTTCCACCCCAAAGTCATACACGGTCACCACGTTGGGATGAGCGAACCCTCCCGTCACCTGCGATTCCTGCCGGAATTTCTCGATCGCCTTTCGGTCCGCGAAGAATTCGTCCCGAATCATCTTCACTGCCACTTCGCGGTTCAGGGACATGTCCGTCGCCCGGTACACCTTTCCCATGCCGCCGTGTCCCAGCCTTTTCTCCAGCCGGTAGCGTCCCGCCAGCATCCGCGGAGTTGCCACCAGCATCAACGCCGTGCCTTCTTTATTGCATCGCGTCGTTCCCGTGTCGTAACACGTTCCGCACGTGGGGCACTCCTCAAATGATCGCCCCGGTTGTATAGCGCTCCCTCGCATCAGCAAGAGCGCCAGCGCGCCCGCCACGTTTTCCAGCAACGCCGTGTCTTCCTGGCTGTACGGCTCCTCCGACAGCTTTCCCCCCAGCACCAGCAATGCCTCCGTGCTTCCCTCCTTCAGCGCCACGGGCACCAGCAATTCGACGTGTGCCTTTTGCAGGAAATCCTTGTCAACCTGCGGAAGTTGCTGCCCCACCCAGCCTGTTCCGGCTTGCGTAATCGGCACCGGGCACTCCAACATGCGCACGAGTGGGATTAATTTGTTTGTCGCTGGCAAGTCCGTTGAGAGGGACCCTGCCGGCGCTGCCGCGACGATGCGATAAACACTCTCGCCAGGCTTGCGGACCAGCAATCCGCAGCCTTGTGTGTGCAATGCTTCCGCCACGCGTCCCACGACTCGCAGCGCTACTTCCTCCACGTTTTCCGCTCGCCGAATGTCTTCCACGATTTCGCGGAACAATTGCTGGGCATCGTACTTGTCCCTGAAAAATCTCCGGTCCAACGCCGACAGCCATTTCTGCCGCTGCGTCGATATCAAGGCTGCAAGCGCGGCGATCGCCACGTAACTCCCCGCATGCGTCTTCAGCACCGAAAACAGCGGCTGCCTTCCCTGGGCGACCACGGTCCCCACCAGCAGCCCAATCGCCACCACCGGAATCGCCACCAGGACTCGCCGCGCCAGCGCATACTGCACCCCTCGCCGGATGATTACCCGCACATCGAACAATCGCTGCTTCAGAATCGCGTACGCGAACGACATCGGAAATATCAGCATGCCCACCGTGCAGGCCATATATACGTACGGCGAATCGAAGAATTGATAGAACCACGGGCTCAGATTGATCAGTGCTGTGCCGATCACTCGCGGCAGATAAAACACCATCGCCACCAGCGCACCAAACACCAGCACCCGGAAGCGTCGCCGGTCCGTCACCGTTTCCAATTTCCAGTAACTCAGGGGCAGCACCACTAGCACGGCCCCCATGTACACCAGACTCTGCACGCCGAACGCAACCACTACCCACGGCGGGGTCAGTGCTGTCAAATGTTCCGGGTCGTATACTGTCCTGCCAAAGAGATAAAGCGCATACACCGTCGCGACGATCGGCCCGGCCCAAAATCCCGCCCACAGCCATCGGTTCACAAACAACCGCTTCGGGTACAAACAGAAAAACGCTGCGAGCAGCGGCGTCCGAAATGCCGCGCTCACATACACCAGCATCGCCGGCACTGCCACAAACAATGGCAAAGCGCGTGTCGCTGCCGACAGCCCCCATTGAAACGCTTCAAACACCGCCGCCATCACTACCAGCACCCAGCCACCGAGCCTCGATACAAAATCGCGCGGCCGGTTGAACACCACAAAGAATCCAATCGCCAGCGTGATCAATTTGTAGGCCAGGAAAATAACGTTCGAAGCCCGCCGTGTATTCGTCCACTCGTCCCAGATTCTCCCGTGAATGACCATCGTCAAGTCGAGAGTCTGCATCCCGCGCTGCACACGAATCCCCGTCGGCCGGTCGGCTTCAAAATTCATCCGTTGCGCCAGCCAGTCCACCACTGTCGCAATTTGCTGTCCGTTTACGCTTAGGATTTGGTCGCCCGGTTGCACGCCGGCGCGCTCCCCGGCCGTTTGTTGGCTAACATCCGTCACCACAACTCGCCCGGATTGCTCGTCGAGACCTACGCCGTCCGGTGCCAGCCCAAACAGCATGTAGTAGCCCAGATAGGCATTTCCTATCAGGCTGATGGCAGCGATGGCCACGATGCGCCAGGGATATCGCGTGGAAACCACTGGAATGGCGCGATTATAGGTTCATCCCGCGCATCTTTCCACAAATCAACTGCCCCAGACTTCCGCAGTTGGTATGTTTCGCTGGATAACGGATTTAAGTCAGGATTCGCAGCGACTTGCTTTGGGAAGGACGATCAAAAAGAAAAGACAGAGAAGTAAAAACTGTTGGAGGCGCGGGTGGGAATCGAACCCACGCATAAAGGTTTTGCAGACCTCTCCCTTACCACTTGGGTACCGCGCCTCAATCCTTAATTATATCGAAATTCTTCCCTGCATGTCAGGCCAATCGGCCCGCTTTTGGACCATAGTTGCCCGGAAAGCTTCATTCCCGCCGTGGAAACGCCCTCGCTCTTCAATGGAATTCACTTTTTAACGGGTTCTTCGATCTGCGCTTCCCGCAGGAATCGCGCCGACTCTTCCGGCGGCGTCGGGTTGATATAGAAGCCCGTGCCCCACTCGAATCCCGCCACCTTGGTCAGCTTGGGGATGATCTCGATGTGCCAGTGGTAATGGTCGTTAATCTCTTCGCCGATCGGCGAGGTGTGAATCATGAAGTTGTACGCCGGCCGGTCCAGCACCGCGTCCATCCGCATCAGGGTGTCTTTCATCATGTTGGCCAATGCGCTGTACATGCTGCTCTGGTTGTTTTCGTAGGCCGAGCTGTGTACTTTCGGCAGCAGCCACATCTCAAATGGGAATCGCGGAGCGTAGGGGGCCAGCGTGATGAAGTGATCGTTCTCTCCGATCACCCGCTCGCCGGTATCGCGTTCCTGCCGGATGATGTCGCAGAAAATACACCGCTCTTTTTCGTCGTAGTAGTGCCAGCAGTTGTCCACTTCTTCGCGCACGCGGCGCGGCACAATCGGCAGCGCGATCAACTGCGAGTGCGGATGCTCCACGGAAGCGCCCGCTGCTTCGCCATGATTCTTGAAAATCAGCACGTAACGGAAACGCTTGTCGTTTTTGAGGTCCAGCATGCGGTCGCGGTACGCCCACAGCACGTCTTCAATCGATTTCTGCGGCAACTGGGCCAGCGTCGTCTGATGCTGCGGCGTTTCGATCACCACTTCATGCGCGCCGATGCCGTTCATCTTGTCGAACAGGCCCTCGCCTTCGCGGTCCAGCTCGCCCTCGATCCCGAGCGCTGGAAACCGGTTCGGCACCACGCGGATGTTCCATCCCGGTGTGTTCGCCCCGGTGCCATTCCGCCCGTAAGCCAGGATTTCCGGCGGGGTCTTCGCTTCGTTCCCCGGGCAGAAGGGGCAATTCTGCGGCGCTTTGGGAAACACGCTTTCGCGCAGAAAATCGTTCGGCCGCTTTCCGCGGTCGGTCGAAATAATCACCCAACGCCCTGTGATTGGATCCTTGCGTAACTCCGGCAATGCATTTCCCCCATTCGAATTCTCTCAGGATGCTCCCAGAACGCACCCAGCTAGTCAGGTATTGTACCCCGAATGGTTCTTCCACCTGTAGCTCAGGCCTTCCATGCCTGAGGCTTTTCATGGCGATGGCGGAATCTTGCCGACACCAGGAATAGCTTCACCCCTCAAAGTGATGAACTACACGTAAACCAACGGCGGCGGCGCGGCCTCAGGCTCGCGGTCCAAGGGCGTTCTTATGGAGCCGCACGACCGGCGGTTTTCCCGGTGTGTTGTCGATCCCGACGACGTCGAACCGCACCGGACATTTCTTCACATGGCGCTCCCGCAGAAAAGCGTGGGCCGTGCGCACCAGCACCTGGTGCTTCTCCCTGCTGATGCTCAATTCCGGCAGCGCGATCTTCCCTTTCACGACCGCGCGCGTCCTCACCTCCACAAATGCCAGTGTCTCGCCGTCGAATCCCACCAGGTCCAACTCGCCCTTCTCCCGCGCCGGCGCGTAATTCTTCGCGATGAACACATATCCCTGCCGCCGCAAATACCAGTAAGCGTATGTTTCCCCACGCACGCCCACGCGCAACGACTCCTGCTTCCTGTCTGCATCCGCCGCCGGAACAACATCGCGCAGCCCGTACCGCGACTTCCATTTCACCCATGCAAACCCAATCCGTGCCAGCATTCCCATGCATATTTACCTTCTGCATAGTATACCGCAGAGTTATAAAGAAAATCCCGCGGCCGGCACCTTGGGCCAACCGCGGGATCCGCTTCCTTCTTACTGGTGACTGATTACCGATTACTGATTACTGTTTTCTCCGCCTCCCGGATCGACTCCTCCATAATCCGGATCGCACAATCCGCCTGCTCTTCGTCAATGATCAGCGGCGGCGAGATCCGGATCGAGTTCTCGCCCGAACCAAGCGTCAGCAATCCCCGTTGAAACGCATTGTCCACCACGGCATCGCGCAAGTCGGCCGCGCGTTCCTTGGTGCGTTGATCGCGCACGATCTCCACGCCAATCATCAAGCCCTTGCCGCGCACATCGCCCACGATCTTGAAGCGGTTCGGCCAGTCGCCGATTTTGCTGAAAATATAATTCCCCACTTTTTCCGCGTTGGCCATTAAGCCGCCTTCGATCAGGTCGAACGTGGCGCTCGCCGCGGCCAGGCACACGGGATTCCCGCCGTACGTGGTGCCGTGCGAGCCGGTCTTCCAGTTCATCACGCTTTCTTTCGCGATGAACGCCGCCACCGGCATGCCGCTGGCGATTCCCTTCGCGGTCAGCACGATGTCCGGCGTGATGCCGGCATGATCGTAAGCCCACCACTTCCCTGTGCGCCCCATGCCGGCCTGCACTTCATCCAGGATCAGCATGATCCCGTGTTTGTTGCAGATTCGCTGCAACTCCTGTAGGAAAAAGAGCGGCGCCGGGATGAAACCGCCTTCACCCTGAACCGGTTCGACGATGATCGCCGCAACCTCTTCCGGCGCAAAGAGCCGCTTGAAGATCTGCTGCTCCAGCAGTTCGATGATTTCGCCGCCGCAAGTTTCTTTCGTGTGGCCCAGCGCGCAGCGATAGGCATAGGGATAAGGAATATGCTCGACACCGCCGAGCAGCGCCCCAAAATTCTTCCGCTGCGTGCTCTTCGAAGCCGTCAGCGAAAGCGAACCCAGCGTCCGCCCGTGGAAGCAGCCGTAAAACGCGATCAGTTTGTCGCGCTTGGTGTGGTACCGCGCCAGCTTGATCGCGCCCTCCACCGCTTCCGTCCCGGAATTGCCGAAAAACACTTTCCATTTTTCAGACTTCGGCATCGTCGAAACCAGCTTTTCCGCGAACTCCGGCATATGCCGGTGATAAAAATCCGTCCCGGCGATGTGGATCATCTCCGCTGCCTGCTTCTGAATCGCCGCCACCACCTGTGGGTGACAATGCCCCGTCGAGCAGACCGCGATGCCTGCGGCAAAATCCAGGAAGGTATTTCCGTCCGGGTCTTCCACGATCGCGCCCGAAGCGCGCTCCGCCACCAGTGGGTAATCGCGCGTCAGCGAGGGCGACATGTACTTCGCGTCGTACGCGATTACCTCTTTTGCCTTGGGCCCGGGCAATGCCGTCTTGATTCTGGGTAGTTTGGTTTCCGTGGCTGTAATCATGAATTCTCCAAATTGCGTTTCGCTGGATTCGCAGGAAAAGTGTTATTGCCGAAGGGAGGAAGAGTGCAGGTTCGTGGACCACTGACAATCTGCCGAAACCTGCGGGAGATACTACTTAATCGACGCTATAAAGCCCGGGACGCAGATTCGCCGGGCGAAACTTGCGGGGCACACGAGGACCCACGGCTATGCGGTCATGTTTGAGGAAGTGAAAGTGCTTCATTTGCGTTTCCAGCGGACTTTTCCGTCCTTCGTGTCCTCCAATATTATACCACGGTCGGAGAGCTCTTTTCGCACCCGATCGGAGGCCGCAAAGTCTCGCCGCGTCCGCGCCGCCTGGCGTTCCGCGACCAGTTTTTCGATTTCCGCGTCGCTCAAACCGCCTTCGTCGCTGCCAAAGCCAATTACTTTCAGCTTTTCCGCGTCGTTGTCTTCGAGTACGGCAAACACCTTGTCGAAGCTGCCCAGAAACTCCACCGCCGCCGCAACGTCTCCCTGCCGGAACTCGCCCTTGTCCATCGCGGTGTTGGCTTCGCGCACAAAATCGAAGACGGCCGCCAGCGCCTGCGCCGTGTTCAGGTCGTCCGAAAGCCCGGCGTCAAAATCGTCCGCCGCCTTTGTGATGCGCTCCGCCATTCCCGTCCGATTGCCCGCTGGAAATTTCTCGTTCTTCAATCGCGCCGAAAAATTTCGCAGCCGCTCCACCGAACTCGTCGCCTGCTGCAATCCATCGAAGGTGAAGTTCAGTTGCCGGCGATACGGAACGCTCGCCAACGCAAAGCGCAGCGCCGACGGCTTGTATCCCTTCGCGAAAAGATCCCGCAGGGTGAAGAAGTTCCCCAGCGACTTGGACATCTTCTCGCCTTCTACCAACAAATGCTCAGCGTGCAGCCAGTAGCGTACAAATTGCTTCCCCGTTGCCGCTTCGCTCTGCGCAATTTCGTTTTCGTGGTGCGGGAAGGCCAGATCGATGCCACCCGTGTGAATATCCAGCGTGTCGCCCAGGTATTTCATCGCCATCGCGGAGCATTCAATGTGCCAGCCTGGCCGCCCCATCCCAATCGGCGTCTCCCAGAACTGCTCGCCCGGCTTAGGCGCCTTCCACAGCGCGAAATCTCGCGCGCTCTCTTTTTCGTAGCGATCGTTGTCCACGCGCGCGCCTGCCTGGATACCGGACAAATCCACCTTCGAAAGTTTCCCGTAATCCTTGAATTTCATGATGCGGTAATAGATCGAACCTTCGCTCGGATAGGTGTACGTATTCTTTTGCAGCTTCTCAATCAGCACGACCATATCGTCGATATGATCCGTGGCGCGAATCCAGTGTTCCGGCGATTCAATACTTAGCGTTTTGCAATCCGCAAAAAAAGCCTGCACGAACTTTTCCGTATATTCCCGGATGCCCACTCCTGCCGCGGCCGCGTTCGCGATGATGCGGTCGTCCACATCGGTCAGGTTCATCACGTGGTTGAGCTTGAACCCGCGCCACTTCAGGAAACGCCGCAAAATATCCTGAAACACAAACGTGCGGTAATTGCCGATGTGCGCGTAGTCATAGACCGTCGGCCCGCAGGTGTACATCCCCACCTGCCCGGGCTTCAGCGGCGCGAACGGTTCAATTTTTCCGGAAAGGGTGTTGTGCAGCTGGATTTCGTGCATCGCGTCTCGGCTAGGCCTTTCTGGCAACAAGCAAATAAGCGATTGTATCCGAGCCTCCGCCAAAGCCGCAACGCGCTGACCACTGGTATTCATTCAAGTCGTGGATGAAACACTACGGCCATTGAAACCATTGGGAGCAGCTTCCGGCCGGCTATTCTTTGCCCAAGTAGTCGGCCATTACTTTGGCGCAGCCTTCGATAAATTCCTGATCCGATTTGCCGAACGTATCGGTGAAATAGCTTTCGATATCGAGCTCGGCCGCGAGCTTTTTCCTTGCGTAGATGGGAACGACGATTTCAGACTTCACCAACGGCGATCCCGCAAGATACCGCGGATCCTTGGAGACATCCTGCACAACGACCACTTGGCCGCTGCTGGCCGCCGCGCCGCAGAGTCCCCGGCTAAGTGGTATCCGGGCGTTGGGTGTAAAGCTGCCCGCGTAAGGCCCGACGATCAGGTAGCCCGCGTCCGCCGGATCGACCAAATAAAAGCCCACCCAGTTGTAGCGCGCCATGTTTTCGTGCAGCCGTTTGGCGATCTGCTCCATGACAGCCTTAGCCGTGGGAGCGGCCGCGGCATAGCGTTGCAGTTCCTGGAGGAGCTCTTTCGGCGTCAGCGCCAAGTTTCTTGACCTCGTGTGGGGAGTCAGCAGCCGGCCCCGCGGGAATTTAGCCCAGGGCGGACTTCAGGCGCTTGGCGGTTTTCTCCAACTGCTTCTTCATCGCTTCGACCTGCTTGGAGATGTCCTTTAATTCTTCTTTTGCGATCTTGCTGGCCGCCGACACCTTGCGCGCCTGGATGTGCGCTTCACGGTTGGCCTTGCCCAGAGCGGCTCCGACCTTTTTCCCGACTTCGGTGAATCTGTTTTTCTTCGCCATGATATTCCTCCTGTAAGGAGTTTCATCGTATACCCAATCAGGCAGGTTGTACCCGCAAAAAGTTTGCACAACTGAGCCACCAGTGATTGACACCGTCAAGCGGGGACGAATACAGTCGAATGATTCCATTCTGAAGCGCAGAGCCGGGAGAAAATGCAGATGCAAAAGCATGTGGCGGTTTGGATAGCGATTACCGCTCTAGCAGTTGGGGATGCGCGGCCGCAGGAAAAATCCGCGCAGCCTGCAGCCCCTCCCCCGGCGGAGCAGAAAAAAGTCCTCAGCCCGGAAAACTTTCTTGAGCTGCGCAGCGTACAGGATCCGCAATTTTCGCCCGACGGCCAGCGCGTGGCTTTTGTGGTCAGCGAGCCGCTCAAGGGTGAAAAGCGCATCCGCCACATTTGGCTCTACGAGAAAAAGACCGGTACCGCGCGGCAGTTCACCTACTCCGAAAAATCCGAGACCTGGCCAAGATGGTCGCCCGACGGAAAAAAGCTGGCGTTCCTTTCGAATCGCGGCGGCGACGAACAACAAATTTACATCTTGAACATGAGTGGCGGCGAGGCCGCCGCGGTAACCAAGGGCAAAGCAAACGTCAGCGCCTTCGCATGGTCGCCCGACGGCCAATCCATCGCCTACATCGCGCCCGACCCCAAGTCCGAAGCGGAAGAAAAAAAGATCAAGGATAAGGACGACGCACGCGTAGTGGACAAAGACGACAAGCAACCCCGCCTGCGCATCCTGGACCTGGCAAAAAAAGAGGAACACGCCGTCACGCCCGCCACCTGGAAGGTCAAGGAGTTGAAGTGGATGCCCGATGGTCAAAGCGTCGTCGTGCTGGCCACCAGCAAACCAGCCTCCGATCTGTTCACCGACGGCCTGTACGTCATCTGGCTGCGCGGTGGCATGGACGAGCTCCGCGCGCCGCACGGCCCAATCAATGATTTGAAAATTTCGCCGGATGGCAAGCTGGTCGGCTTCGCAGCCTCACGCGACGACGGCCCAACCCCCCACGATCTCTGGCTGATCGGCTCCGAAGGCGGCGTGGCGCGTAATCTCACCGGGGCCAGCCTCGACCGCCCCGCCGGAGCCTATCACTGGGCTAAAGACGGCTCGGTGACTCTCGTATATTCCGAGGGCTTTCACAATAAGTTTGCGGTCTATTCCCGCGCCGGAGAAAGAAAGGATCCTCCGGATTTGCCCGCAAATCCCGGCGAATTTGACGTGTCTCCGGCGGGCGAGATTGCCTTCGTTGGGCAAACCAGTGTTGCACCGCCGGAACTCTGGCTGCGCGATGCCGCCGGGGAGGCGCAACAGATCACCCACCTGAATGAATCACTGAAGGCTTACGGATTGATCGCGCCGGAGATTTACAAATACAAATCGTTCGATGGCGTGGAAATTGAAACCGCGTTGCTGAAACCCGCGGGCTACGACGGTAAATCCAAGCTTCCGACCATCGTGCTGGTGCATGGCGGGCCCACCGGAAATTGGCGCGACGCCGTGGATATCTGGGGCCAGTTGCTGGTGGCTCGCGGATATGCTGTGTTGTATCCGAATGTGCGCGGCTCTGTTGGCTACGGCGAAAAATTTATGGAGATGAACCGCGCCGATTGGGGCGGCGGCGATTTCAAGGACGTCATGGCCGGGGTGGAAGATCTGGTCACCAAGGGAATTGCGGATCCCAAGCGGCTCGGCATCGGAGGCTGGTCCTACGGCGGCTACATGGCGGAGTGGGCCGTGACACAGACGGATCTGTTCAAGGCGGCCGTCTCTGGCGCCGGCATGGCCAACCTGATCTCCGAATTCGGCACGGAAAACGGCTCGGCGGAGGACGAGTGGTTCTTTGGAACTCCCTACGAGCACCCCGAGCGATTTCTGAACAGTTCGCCGTTCCTGTACATAAAAAACGCAAAGACGCCCACCCTAATCCTCCATGGCGAAGCCGACCCCGTCGATCCCCTCGGCCAGAGCCAGGAGCTTTACCGCGGCCTGAAGCGTTACGGCGTGGCATCGGATTTCGTGGTCTACCCGCGTGAGCCGCACGGTCTGCAGGAAGCCAAACACCGCGTGGACATGCAAACGCGCATGGTCGCCTGGTTCGACAAGTATCTGAAGAGCGCTAAGTGAGCCTGCTGCGTTGTCTTGCTTCCTGATGGCTGTTATCCGCTCGCGGCTATCCCTCAGCGGCTCACAGCTACCAGCGATCAGATAACAGGAATCCCCAGCGCGCAAAGGAGGAGCCCTGGACCTGGACCACGCCAAACTCAACGCCGTCTATTCCACGCCGAACATGCGCCGGCGTTACGAAGTGTGGTTCGTGCGCTGCGGCTTGGCCGAAGGCAGCGGCGCGTGGTGGTTCCGATATTTGCTGGTGAACAACAGTAAAATCTCTTCCGAACTTTCACCCCGTCGCCATTTTCAGGTTTGGGCTACGTGGTTTCCCCGTGGCTCCGCGCCGCAGGCGTTTATTGTAGAAATTCCCGTTGAACAACTGGATTTAAGTACCCGCGGACATGTTCCCTTTCATTGCCGCGCCGTCGAAAGCGGCATTGAAGAGGGCCGCTGTTGGGGAAATCTGCGCCCGGACGGCCACCACATTTCCTGGAATCTGCGCATCCACTCGCACTTTGGTGCGCGGCTGAGCGATAAAGGCTGGATCGGCTTTTCGCGCTCGCCTCATTCGGACGCTGCCTTTTCCGGTGAGATTATCTTCGACGGGGAAAAAGTCAGTGGCGAGCCGTTAGGCTCCGGCGTACAGGGCCACAATTGCGGATACCGCCACCGCAGCTACTGGCGCTGGATGCATGCGTATTTTACGCAACCCGATGGAGGCAGCACGCTGGAGGCGCTGGTTTACGACCTGCCGTTCGGCCTGGTCTTTCGAAATGCGGTCCTGTGGCACCGCGGGAAGCCAACCCGAGTGCGCAAAATCAAAGAATTGAAAATCGCCCGATCCAGCACACATCTGCATTGGAACTTTTCCGGCCAATTGGACGATGGCTCGCCAATCGATGCGCTCATCGAGGGCGTAGCTCCTGGAGTTCATGAATTGCCCTACGCGAAGACGGGTGGGTCGGGAACTTTTCCGGTGTCCAATGCGAGCCTGGCCCGCGCGATTGTAAAATTGGGGCAAGGCGAAACCCTGGAAACGGGAAGCGGCGCCGTCCTCGAAATGGGAGGGGCCTAACGTGGCGGACAGAGCGAAGTGGGACGCGGGACTCTACGACGACAAGCACTCGTTCGTCTGGAAACTCGCCGCCGGAGTGCTGGAATTGCTCGATGCGAAATCCGGTGAGCGCATCTTGGATTTGGGTTGCGGCACGGGCCACCTGACCGCAAAGATTGCGGAAGTCGGCGCGCACGTGGTGGGCGTCGATCGCTCGCCGGAAATGATCCGCCAGGCCAAGGAGCGGTATCCGTCCCTGCGCTTTGAAGTGATGGACGCTCGAGAGATCGCTCTGAACGAAAACTTTGACGCGGTCTTCTCCAACGCGACGCTCCACTGGATCAAGGAACCCAAGCGCGTCGTTGTCAGCATCAAAAATTTGCTCCGCTCCGGTGGACGTTTCGTCGCCGAATTCGGCGGCAAAGGCAACACCGGTGAACTGCTCATGGCCGTTCAGCACGCCTGGGCAAAATTGGGACTCGCAGGGCCCGCGCCACACCCCTGGTATTACCCAAGCGTCGCCGAATACGCTGGATTATTGGAGCAACAAGGCTTCGAAGTCACCCACGCAACTCTCTTCGACCGTCCCACGCCGCTCGACGACGGCGAGCGAGGCCTGCGCAATTGGCTGGAGATGTTCGGCAGCGCCTTCGTCGAAGGTCTGCCGGAAGCCACACGGGAGCGCCTGCTGGTGGAAATCGAGCGGGAACTGCGCCCGAAGCTCTTCCACGACGACCACTGGGTGATGGACTACCGGCGCCTCCGCGTGGTGGCAAGATGCCTGGAATAGCCGCAGGCGCCAAAAAATTGTGGCATGGAAAAACTGGCCACAATAGGTAGAGTAGTGCTTTACAGACCCCCATACGCGTGATACGCTTTTCTCCCGTACCGCCATCTTAGCGCCAGGCGGCTGGGCCTCTGACCGAGAACCTGCCAAACGTGTGTGCTTTCTGTCTGTTACAGGCAGAAGCGTTGCGTGAAGACTCCTCTTCCCGAGGAAAGGAAAGTCGTCTCTCTTCGCGCCAAAAACCCTGGATGAATTCATTCGCTCTGGTGGTGTGTTTATCTGGAACGTGAGTGCATCGGCCGGGTTCTAGGAGTATTGGATCGGCATCGTGGAATAGGGGTCTGGACTCCGGGCTCAGTTCCATTGACCCGGGGCCGCGAAGCAGTAGGCTACGACAAGAGGGGACACCTTGCTCAAGCTGCGCAAAGTCGAAATCGTGGGGTTCAAGTCTTTCTGCGAACGCACCGTGGTGACGTTCAGCGGCACCGGCACCACTTGCATCGTCGGGCCGAACGGCTGCGGAAAGTCCAACGTCGTGGACGCCATCAGCTGGGTGCTGGGAGAGCAGAGCCACAAGTCTCTGCGCGCCGAGCGGATGGCCGACTGCATCTTCAACGGCACCACCAAGCGCCCGCCGATGGGCCTCGC
>Ga0210410_10003957_pt1 | contig 13057 bp, 11 predicted proteins | sample IncBWC4MmetaG_FD_161058 | JGI IMG/M metagenome (GOLD analysis project Ga0210410, IMG submission 161058) | Forest soil microbial communities from Barre Woods Harvard Forest LTER site, Petersham, Massachusetts, United States - Inc-BW-C-4-M | ecosystem: Environmental > Terrestrial > Soil >... | reverse complement strand
TGATGATGTGGCCGCCCTCATGATAGGCCGACAGCCGAATGGTGCCCTGCTCGGGCTTGCCGGCGGCCGCGCGCTCGGCCGGGGTCTCCAGGCCGTGGTCGGCGGAGTTGCGCACCATGTGGGTGAGCGGATCCTTGATCAGGTCGAGCACCTGGCGGTCGAGCTCGGTGTCGGCGCCGTGCATCTCCAGTTCGATCTGCTTGCCGAGTTCGCCGGAGAGGTCGCGCACGATGCGCGGCAGTTTCTGCCAGGCATTGCCGATCGGCTGCATCCGCGTCTTCATGACGCCTTCCTGCAGTTCGGCGGTGACGTTGGAGAGCCGCTGCAGCGGCACCTTGAACTCGGTGTCCTCGTTGCGCCTCGAGATCTCCAGAAGCTGGTTGCGGGTCAGCACCAGTTCCGACACCATGGTCATCAGGTGTTCCAGCGTATCCACGTTGACGCGGATCGACTGGTTGGCGACCTTGTCGGCCTCGTGCACTTCGTCGGCGGCGGCCATCTTGCTTGCCGCGGGTTTTGCCGCGGCCGGCTTTGGCTCTTTCGCTGCCGGCTTTGCTTGCTTGGCCGGCGCGGCCTGTGGCGCCGGCGCGGCAGGAGCAGCCGCGGGCGGCGCGACCGGCGCCGTGGGCGGCGATGCGACCTCGATCGCGGTTTCGCGGAACGCGCGCTCCAGTTCATCCAGCGATACTTCGCCAGGCCGCAACGGCCGCTCCAGCGTCTGCGGTGTCAAGGAGCCCGCCGCAACCGCGGGCGCGGCGGCAGCCGGCGGCGCGATCGGCGGAGCCGCGATCGGCGGAGCCGACGCGGACATCGCTGCCATTCCACGCTCCACCATCGCCTGTAGTTCGTCGATCAGATCCTGATCGGCCCCGTCGGGCTCGGCCTCGGTCGCCTCGAGCTGACCCAGGATGTCCTTGATGCGGTCGATGGTGGTCAGGATCAGCGTGACCGCCTGCCCGGTCACCGGCATTCCGTCGCGAAATTTGCCCATCAGGGTCTCGGCGGCATGCGCGAGCGCTTCCAGCCGCGGCAGTCCCAGGAAGCCGCAGGTGCCCTTGATGGTGTGGACGAGGCGAAAAATATTATCGAGTATCTTGGCGTTGTTCGGCTCCTGCTCGAACCGCACCAGCTGATTGTCGACGGTATCCAGGCTCTCGCTGGTTTCCGTCAGGAACTCCCGCAACAGATCATCCATGAAACAGGCTTTCAGACGCACCGGCGCGCGACTTCGACACGCCTTTCAGAACGAGGCCAGCTTCACCGCAAAGCGTTTAATATTGGTTGAGCAAATGAAAAAGAACGGGCTCAACAAAGAGATAAGGCGCCCTGAGGAATCTTCGGGCGCCCTATCAACCGTTGGTTAACCATGTTTACTCAGGAAGCGGTAACAACCACCGCATCGCCCTCGGGCGCAAGCACCACATTCAGCCCGCAGGCCTGGGCCAGCAGCCGCGTGTAATAAGGCTGCACCGCATGGGCGTCGACCGCGTGCGTCGAGCCCGCACTCAGGAGGTCGGCGATATTCTGCGGCATGCGCGCGTTGAGCCCGGAGGCTGCGACGCGAAAGCCGAGTTGCTCGCCCTCGCCGATCGGATCGACGGTCAGCACGCCGCCGCGCGGAATCGTCTGCTGCGCGATCACCATCATGTTCAGCAGCAGCTTGACCCGGTTCTTCGGCAACAGCACGCGCGGCAAATTCCACGCGATCGAGGTTTTGTTGTCCTCGAGGTGACCGCGCGCCATGTTCTGCGCGTCGCCGAGATCGATCTGCGCGCCCGATGATCCCGCGGCGCCAAACGCCAGCCGGCAGAACTGCAGCCGCGCCGACGCCGTCTTGGCGCTCTTGCGGATCAGGTCCAGCGCGAATTCGCGGTCTTCCGGCTTGGGGTTGTCGTCAAGGACCTCAAGGCCATTGACGATGGCGCCGACCGGGCTGATGAGATCATGACAAACCCGCGAACATAGCAGCGCCGCCAGTTCGAGGGCGTCGGGGGCTGGGGCGGGACCGGGAGACGAGGTGCCAGACATAGAGTGTTCCTGTAAATCCGCTGAAGGCCCCGACCGAGGCGAATCACGCCTGCTCGACGGTTTGATACACTGCGGACGCGCGTGCTGCCAACACAAGGCGGAAACCGTAAGGAAAGACCAACAGCAAATGAGATTAGCCCATGAATAAGGCAACTTCGCCCGCAACTGTGATCGAGGACGAGGCTGCCGCCGCGCTGATGGAGCCCTTGACCGACCTGGTGGTCCGGGCCGGAGCGGCGATTCTGGCCGTCAATCGGGCGGCGATGGGGATCGAGGGCAAGCTCGACGGATCGCCGGTGACGGAAGCCGATCTCGCTGCCGACCGGATCATCGCCGAAGGGCTGGCGCGGCTGGCGCCGCAGGTTCCGGCCCTCTCGGAAGAACGCGTCAATCTGGCGAAGCCGGCCTACGATGGCAGCTTCTTCCTGATCGATCCGCTGGACGGAACCAAGGAATTTTTGGCCGGCCGCGACGAATATACCGTCAACGTCGCGCTGGTGACCAACGGGGTGCCCATATTGGGCGTCATCGGCGCGCCCGCGCTCGGACTGATCTGGCGCGGCATGGTCGGCCGGGGCGCGGAGCGGCTGACGGTCGGCGAAACGTCCCCGCCCGAGCCGATCCACACCCGCAAGCTGCCGGCACGCGGAAAACCCTGGATCGCCGCGGTCAGCCGTTCGCATGGCGACTGCCGCACCGAAGCCTTCATTGCGGCGCGGCCCGGCGCGATCCGCAAAGCCCTGGGATCGTCCGTCAAATTCGGCCGGGTGGCGGAGGGACAGGCCGATATCTATCCCCGCCTCGCCCCGACCTCCGAATGGGATATCGCCGCCGGCCACGCCATCCTCACGGCCGCCGGCGGCCGAATCACGGATGCGCACGGCGCCGCGCTGCAATTCGGCAAAGGCGGTAACGGCTTCATCGTGCCGGAATTCATCGCCTGGGGCGATCCGGCGGCGGCGGGTGATGGCGTCGCTGCGAGGCGACTTTTTACTTAATTGACGACGCGGCTTCATTGACGACGCGGCTTCGCAGGCGTTGTAGCGGAGCAACTTGGTGATTTAGTGCACTGTCACCTTAACCCCCTTCACGAGTGGGGAAAATTGGAGGATGACCGCGCCTATGCGCTGTTCAAGAATCTTAAAGTCTTGGACCAAGAAACGAGCGAACGAATTCGCGTTGCTGTATCAAAACTCAAACTGCTTGTCCTCGAAAAGATCGATGATCCGGCCGACAGACGACAAAGCAGCTCGTAGGGCGGATTGGAGCCGAAGGCGTAATCCGCCGTTTTCCGACCTGCGACACCCTGAACCGATTTCGGACATGCCGCGCTGTCGTCCACGGAGCGTTATACCCATGTCGCCATCGGCAAGCTGCAACAGGTCCAAAGCCCCCACCAGCCGTCGAGCGTTGGCCCAATTGCGTCGCCGATTTCTCGCTAGCCGCGGCTGATTTAGCGCGGCATGCCGGTTCTTGGAGTTACGGTGACAGAGTTTGGACTGCACCCCTGGAATGAGACGCGATAATTTCTGTGACAGTGCGGTTGCCATGATGCGTTATCGTGGTTTGGACTGCACCCCATAAGTGAGACACGGTAATTTCTGTGACAGTGGGATCTCGCGCGCGGCGCACCACCCGCTGGCTTCATGCGGTGGACCCTCCCCGCGCCCCTGCGGATTTGCGCGTAAAATCTAATTTCCTGAGCCGGATCAAGCCGATTCTATCTGTCCAGTCCCTTCGGCAAAAATATTCTGGTTTTCCGAAATCGCAAATCAGTTTATATCCGCCGCCGTCCACCCCACTCGAGGGGCGTATCGCGATCGTCACGAACGCGGGGCTGGATGCGGTGGCCGCGGGCGGCGCTTCTGACGAGAGCGCTTTGTTGGCGGACGGCAAAATCGAGTGGTCCTGACGCCTCGACGCTGGCGTCAAGTTTCGCGGAATTATCCGCGAGGCGACGGTGACAAAAAAGCCCGATCGCCGGGGAGAGTTCGACATAAGCCGTAAAACCATTGCGTGCGGGGATGCCGGGTGATTTCCGGTGCGACCGCTGTGAATACTCGTGTGCATCTTGCACTACCACTTCGCACACGAGGCTGCGGGTGCACTGGGCACCCGGCATTCCCCACGCCCTCTTTCGGGGCGGAAATTACATCAACGCCTCGGGCGCAATCCGCGTCGCGAGATCGCCGAATGACGTCCGGCGTCGATTCCATGAACAGGCTTTCGCCCCTCACGCGCCCCAGGCGCCCTGGTCTTGCCACTTCGGAGTTTTCCGATTAATCCGTTCACGACATCAAGAGTTGAGCTGACGCTCGACGCCAACCTGCTCCCGAGCAAGGTGGCATCCCCGAAAAACCGGGGAGATGCGGCCGATCCGGCAACAAACGGGACAGCGCCGCAAGCTTTCGTCAGCTTTTGCCCGATGGCCGGGACCTGATGAACCAAAGGCGGTGCGTATGAGTGATCCCCAGCAATTTGCCAGCGACAATTATTCCGGGATTTGTCCCGAGGCCTGGGCCGCGATGGCGGCGGCCAACCAGGGCCAGGCGCCCGCCTATGGCGAAGACGCGTGGACGGCGAGAGCCTCGGATGCCTTCCGCGTGCAGTTCGAAACCGCATGCGAGGTGTTCTTCGTCTTCAACGGCACCGCGGCCAACTCGCTGGCAATGGCTTCGCTCTGCCAGTCCTATCACAGCGTCATCTGTACGGCTTCGTCCCATGTCGAGACCGACGAGTGCGGCGCGCCGGAGTTCTTCTCCAACGGCTCAAAACTGCTGGTGGCGCCATCCGCGGACGGCAAGCTGACGCCCGACGCCATCCGCGGCGTCGCGACCAATCGGAGCGACATCCATTTTCCGAAGCCGCGCGTCGTGACCATCACCCAGCCGACCGAGACCGGACAGGTCTACAGCCTCGCCGAGTTGCGGGCGATTTCGGCCTGCTGCCGCGAGCTTGGTCTCAGCCTGCACATGGACGGCGCGCGTTTTGCCAACGCCTGCGCTGGTCTCGGCTGCAGCCCGGCCGACATGACATGGCGCGCCGGCGTCGACGTGCTCTGCTTCGGCGGCACCAAGAACGGCATGGCCGTGGGAGAGGCGATCCTGTTCTTCAACCCCAAACTCGCGGAGGATTTTGATTATCGCTGCAAGCAGGCCGGGCAGCTTGCGTCCAAGATGCGCTTTCTGTCGGCGCCCTGGGTCGGCATGTTCGAAACCGGGGCCTGGCTGCGCAATGCCGCGCACGGCAATGCCTGCGCCGCACGGCTGGCGCGGCAGATCGAGGGGTTCCCCGGGCTCGAGATCCTGTTTCCCGTTCAGGCCAACGCCGTCTTCGTTCGCATGAACGATGCCAGGCTCGCCGCGTTACGCGAGCGCGGCTGGCGCTTCTACACGTTTATCGGCGGCGGGGCCCGCTTCATGTTTGCGTGGGACTCCTCACCGCAACGGGTCGACGAACTCGCAGCCGATATCCGCCAGATTGCATCAGGCGCCGGCGAGGAGGAGCGTGGATGCGCGCCCTGATTCTAGTTCTTGCCAAAATCCGCGCTGTCGCGTCTGCGCAATTCGTCCATCAGGTACTGGAGGCGAGGGGACAGGCTGGAAAGTTCGGGGCGCAGGCTCTGCCGCAGCCTTTCGCCCACGGCGTCGCAAATCGACCGGCTGGTCCGGTAATCGAACGTTTCGGTGCTGTCAGTAATCCGGCCCATGACGGGTTCCGCCTTCGCGATCTCGATGAATTGTTGCTGGGTCAAGTCACGGGGCCGAATATTGTTTCCGCCTGCGATGGAAATGCATGCTTTCTAGTAAAAATTGCATGAACGGGAACCGGGAACCGGAACCAGGCCGTTCCGACTCAAGGCAAAAGCCCCGGCGCATCAGGCCGGGGCTTGCGCCATCGGCGATCGAACGATCGCGCTCAGTAGCAGCGATTGACCAGGCGCCAGCGGGGGCCCCACGGCGTCGGCACCAACTGGCGCACATAGCAGCCGCCATAGCCATAAGAGACGGGGCCGCCGACATAGAAGCGGGGACCGCCCCAGCCGCGATGCCAGCCGTCGCCATGCCAGCCACCGTGCCAGCCGCCCCAGGCCGAGGCGGAGGTCGGCGCCAACGCAGCCGCACCAAGCGAAGCTGCGGCAACTGCAACAAGCGAGAGTTTGCGTAACATGGTCGTCTCCTCGGGGTTCGGCGCGGTCAGCGCCATCGATGAGGTTTTCCCGTCAACGCCCCCTGAAGCGGAAGCGTTCGGTCGATGGCAGCCTAGGCTTGCCAAGCTGAATGAAGCCCGCACGGTCGTGTCAGGGAGGGTTAATCTTCGTGAAATTGTTGTCATTCATCCGGCCGCCGCGGTTCGCCTAGCAAGCGCTTCGCCGGGTCGCTTGCCGTTCGCCGTTGGCGCCGATATAAGCCCCCGCAACTTCCCATCAGCTTTGCAAGGACGAAATCATGGCGATTGAACGCACCTTTTCGATTATCAAGCCCGACGCGACCGCGCGCAATCTGACCGGCGCGATCAACGCGCTGATCGAGAAGGCCGGACTGCGCATCGTCGCCCAGAAGCGCATCCAGATGACCCGCGCCGAGGCCGAAGCCTTCTACGCCGTCCACAAGGCCCGTCCGTTCTTCGGCGAGCTGGTGGATTTCATGATTTCCGCACCGGTCGTGGTCCAGGTTCTCGAAGGCGAGGGCGCCGTGCTCAAGTACCGCGACGTCATGGGCGCGACCGATCCCGCCAAGGCGGCCGAAGGCACGATCCGCAAGCTGCATGCGAAATCGATCGGCGAGAACTCGGTGCATGGTTCGGATGCCCCGGAGACGGCCGCGATCGAGATCGCGCAGTTCTTCTCGGGCAACGAGATCGTCGGCTGATTGCGGCCGGCGCGCGCAGGCCGGCCGGCGATCGCCGCTTGCGCCAGGGGGGTAGGCTGTGAACTGGCTGTTGCAGGTCGTTGATCCCGTCACCCTCGGCGGGTTTTTCGCGCAGCTTCGCATCGACATGCAGACGCCGGTATTCTGGCTGGCGGTCGGCAAGATCATCTGGATCAACGTGCTGTTGTCGGGCGACAACGCGCTGGTGATCGCGATGGCCTGCCGCGGCCTGGTCGGGCGCCAGCGCGTGTGGGGCATGGTGATCGGCGCCGGCATCGCGGTGGTGCTGCTGATCGCATTCACCGGCATCGTCGCCAGGCTGATGGTGCTGCCCTATCTGAAGCTGGTCGGCGGACTGGCGCTGCTCCTGATCGCGGCCAGGCTGCTGGTCCCGGAAGAGGAAGGCGACGGTGTCGCCGCGGGCACCAGCCTTTGGCACGCGATCCGGATCGTCGTGATCGCCGACATCGTCATGAGTCTCGACAACGTCATCGCGGTCGCCGCCGCCGCCAACGGGCAGCTTTCGCTGTTGATCCTGGGTCTCGCCATCAGCATTCCCATGATTGTCGCAGGCGCTGCGTTGATCATGCTGGTGCTCGACCGCTTTCCGATTCTGGTCTGGCTCGGTGCGACGCTGCTCGGCTGGATCGCGGGCGATGTGATCGAGACCGATCCGGCGGTGCAACCTCTCCTGCAACGGCTTCTCGATGGCCAGATCGCGCTCAATCTCGACGCGACCTCGACCATCTTCGGCGTGTCGCAGCACTTCAGCGTCGGCGCTGACCTAGTCGAATACATCTGCTCGATCCTTGGCGCGATCGCGGTGTTGGTCGTTGGATCGATTTGGCGGAGGCGCAAGCTGCGGGAGCTCGACCATCTCGCGCTGCCGAAGACTGGCGAGGCGGCCCGGCCGCTGGACCGGCCGTAATTGTTTAAGTCAGCGCCGCACGATGGATCCGGAGCGGCCGACCAGCCGCGCCAGCTGCTTGAAACGGCTGCCGACGCGATCGGCGACCAGATCGACCAGGCGGTGTTCGAACACCAGCATCAGCTTGCGGCCCTGGCTTCGGAAGTGGGTGGCCGGCAACACGCCCGGCCGCGCCGCCGAGATCAGATGGGCGACGCGAAAAGCGGCGCCCAAGAGCCGCGCGCGTTCGTCCATCGCCGGCGGCACCAGGGCCTTTATCCGCGCCGGCGGTTCGTTCTGTTCGCTCAACCCCGCATAGCGATAGAACACCGACAGCGCCACGAACGCCCGGCCCTGATGGCTGATCGAGCCGAAATTGCCGTTGGTGATCAAATTGAGCGTTTCCTCGCCGCGGTGGTCGGGATGCACCCGCCAGCCGATGTCCGACAGCAGGCAGGCGGCGTGGCGCAGGCGGCGGTCTTCCTCGGTCTCGCGCAGCTTGACCACCCGCACCAGCCGGTCGGACCATTCGATCAATTCCTGGGCATGGCGCGCCGATCGCGACAACAGCTCGTTGAGCGACTGCGCGGCGCAGATCAATCCGTCCCTGGAGCGTTCGGCTTCCGGCAGCTTCTCGTAAAGCAGGCCTTCCCGCACGCCGAAGGTCGAAAACACGATGGTCTTCGGCTGCGCGACGCGAATGATGTGTTCGAGCACGAGCGCCGCATAGGCCAAAAGCGGACGCCGCGCATCGGCGACGACTTCGATATTGGCCAGCATGTCCGTCGCTACCAGGCGGCGCAGGCGCAGGGCGAAATCAAGCGCGTCCTGCGCCGGAATCGAATAGCCGTGCATCACGCCGAGCGGATATTCGCTCTGGATGATGTGGATGCGCGCCAGCGCACGCCAGGTTCCTCCGACCGCGTAAAAGGTGCGGCCGCGGCCGGCCTTGAGCTGGGTTACATCCGAAAGCTCGGTCCTGACGATGCGCTCTGCGCGCTTCAGCGATTTATGCGACAGGTCCTGCAGCGCCAGGCTTCCGAGCGGCAGCGTGACGCCGCCGCGAACGCGGTTACCGTGCACGTCGATCAGTTCGAGCGAGCCGCCGCCGAGATCGCCGACGATGCCGTCCGGCCGGTGAACGCCCGAGATTACGCCGAGCGCGGACAGTTTCGCCTCGCGCGGCCCCGACAGGATTTCGATCTTGCCGCCGCAGATGCGCTCGGCCCTGGCGATGAAATCCGGGCCGTTGCTGGCGTCGCGGCAGGCGGCGGTGGCGATCGCGTGCACGCGGCCGACCTTCATCACCCGGCACAGCGCGCGAAAGCGCCGCAGCGCCGTCAGCGCCTTGGCGACGGCGTCCGGCGCCAGAATGCCCGTGGTCTGGACCTCGCGGCCGAGCCCGCACAGCGCCTTCTCGTTGAAAATCGTGATCAGGCTGCGCGCCATCGATTCATAGACGACGAGGCGCACCGAATTCGAGCCGATGTCGATGACCGCGACGCTGGATGCGCGCTTGCGCGGCCGTTTCACCGCTGGGATCCCTTATGATGAATGCTGACGCTCGGTACGGCGCGTGAGGCGGCGTGGCGAAGATTCCTTGAGAGACTTTCCACGGCCTGACAGACTCGGATTCGTCATGAAATAATTATGCAGGTTGAAAGGCTCTTCGCCTTTCGCGGCCTTCATACGCGTCGACGACCCGTCCGGCAACAACTGCCAGCTCTGCTCGTTATCCTTGAGGTTCGCCACCATGATCTGTTCGAGAACCTGCTGATGCACCGTCGGATTTTGCAACGGACAGAGGATTTCGACGCGGCGGTCGAGGTTGCGCGGCATCATGTCGGCGGACGAGATATACACAGCCGCTTTTGCGCTCGGCAGGCCCTGACCCATGCCGAAGCAGTAGATTCGGCCGTGTTCCAGGAATCGGCCGATGATCGACTTGACGCGGATGTTGTCTGAAAGTCCGGGAATGCCCGGCCGCAAACAGCAAATGCCTCGCACTACCAGCTCGATCGGCACGCCGGCCTGCGAGGCCTCGTACAGCGCGTCGATGATGTCGGGATCGACCAGCGAGTTCATCTTCATCCAGATCGCGGCCGGCCTGCCGTGACGGGCATGGCTGGTCTCGCCGTGGATATGCTCGATCATCCGCTTGCGCAGCGTGAGCGGCGATACCGCCATCTTCTCGATGTCGCTCGGCTCGGCATAGCCGGTGATGTAGTTGAATACCCGCGCGGCGTCGCGTCCGATGATCGGATCGGAGGTGAAATAGGACAGATCGGTGTAGATGCGCGCGGTGACCGGGTGATAGTTGCCGGTGCCGGTATGGACATAGGTCGTGAGGCTGCCGCCCTCGCGGCGCACGATCAGCGACAGCTTGGCGTGGGTCTTTAGCTCGAGGAAACCGTACACCACCTGGACGCCGGCGCGTTCGAGATCGCGCGCCCAGCGGATGTTGGCTTCCTCGTCGAACCGCGCCTTGAGTTCGATCAGCGCCGTCACCGACTTGCCGGCTTCCGCGGCTTCCGCCAGCGCGCGCACGATCGGCGAGTTGTTGGAGGTGCGATAGAGCGTCTGCTTGATGGCAACGACATCGGGATCGCGCGCGGCCTGCTGCAGGAACTGCACCACGACGTCGAAGGATTCGTAGGGGTGGTGGACGATCAGGTCCTTTTGCCGGATCGCGGCGAAGATGTCGCCGCCATGATCACGCACGCGCTCGGGATGGCGGGGCACATAGGGCGGGAATTCGAGATCGGGCCGGTCGAGCCGGGTCAGTTGCGACAATTCGTTCATCGCCAGCACGCCGTCGACCAGCAGTACCTCATCGTCGGCCGCGGAAAGCGCCCGCTGCACGAAGCCGCGCAATTCGTCCGGCATCTTGGCTTCGATCTCGAGCCGGATCACCGATCCCCGCCGCCGCCGCTTCAGCGCGGTTTCGAACAGCCGCACCAGGTCTTCCGCCTCTTCCTCGATTTCGAGTTCGGAGTCCCGGATGACGCGGAACGCGCCCTGGCCCTTGACGGTGTAGCCGGGGAACAGCCGGCCGATGAAGAGGCCGGTGGCCTGCTCCAGCGTGATCAGCCGCACCGCGCCGTCCTTGCCGGCAGGCAGGCGAATGAAGCGGTCGATCTTGCCGGGCATGCGGATCAGCGCGTTCATCGGCTTGCCGTCGGAGACCCGCGCCAAATGCAGCGCGATGGTGAAGCCGAGGCTCGGGATGAACGGAAAGGGGTGCGCCGGATCGATCGCCAGCGGCGTCAGCAACGGGAAGATATTGTGGAGGAAATGATCCTCGATCCAGCTTCGCTCGATCTTGGTGACATCGCGGCCGTCGACCAGAACGACACCGACTTCGGCCAGGACCCCGCGCAGATCGCGCCAGATCGCCTGCTGGTCGGTTGCGAGTTTGGAGACGGTCTCGTTGATGAGGACAAGCTGCTCGGCGGGCGTGAGCCCGTCGGGGCTGCGCTCGGTGATGCCCTCGCGCACCTGGGCCTTGATGCCGGCGACGCGGACCATGAAGAATTCATCAAGGTTGTTCGCGGAAATCGACAGGAATCGCACCCGTTCGAGCGCGGGGTGGCCGGCATTGACCGATTCCTCGAGGACCCGGCGATTGAAATGCAGCCAGGAAAGCTCGCGGTTGATGAAGCGTTCGGGGCTATGGGCAATCGTCGGAACAGCCTCGGGTTCCGACTCTTTTTCTTTAATTACAAAAGCTTGCGCGGGTTCCATGAAGTTTCAATCTATCCCAGAGCAGGCACCAGCGCAATTCTAGGCACGGATGCGGCAAAGCATGTGTTATCGCGATGACGTTTCAATGACATTGACGTTCACCGCGCCCGCGCCGTCAAGAGTGAGCGGGCCCGCGGCAATCAAGCATTGCGCAGTAATTCCGCCGCTAACGCCCGGGTCACCGGCCGGCCCAGGCGCAAGGCCTCACCGTCGAGGAGTTCGACAGCCCGCCTTGCGGCGGCATAGGACCGCTCGATCCGGGTTGCCAGATAGCTGACTACGCTCTCATCGACCGCCATTTGACGGTCGGCGCAGAACTTGACGATCAGCGCGCGAAACAGCGCATCGTCGGGCGGCAGCAGCGACACCGTCGGCACGGCGCGCAGGCGCGAGCGCAGGTCGCGCAGTTCGATCTGAAACGCCGAGGGCGGCCCCCGCGCGGTGATCAGCGCGAAAGCCTGGTCTTCCCGCGCCAGATTCATCAGATGAAACAGCGCGCGTTCGTCGAGCTCGGACGGATTCAAATCCTCCACGACCAGCGCCCCGGTCGCCAGCGCGGCGGGCACGGAAGCCGGGGTCAGCGCGTGCGCCGACGTTGAACGCGCGCCCGCTTGCTCCGCCCAGATCGCGGCCAGATGGCTCTTGCCGGAACCCTCCGGCCCAACCAGCAGCATGATCCGGTTGGGCCATTCGGGCCAGCTGTCGACCAGCGCCAGCCCTGCGGCGTTGGCCGGCCCCTCCAGGAAATTGTCGCGCGTCAGGCTCTCCGCATGCGGCAGCACAAATGCGAGCTGACGGGGTTCAACGCGGCCTGGCACCTGTATGACTCCATGCCGGAACCGGCCGGCGCAATGAATTATTTGACTTCGATCGTGCTCATGTGCCGCATCCACTCCACGAGATAGAGCGACACAGAAGCCAAAGTAAAGACCGTGACAAGACCCATCAGGATCAGATCGTACGGGGTCGGATTGAAGCCAAATCCAAGCGCTGCCAGCACCAGGGCCGCGAACGCCACCTGCGCCGCGGTATTGAGCTTCGACACCATCAACGGTTTCATCGGAATCGGCTTGCCGAACAACCATGACACAATCACGGCGGAAACGATCATGATGTCGCGCGACACCACGAGGATGACGATCCAGCGCGGTACGGCGCCCCAGATTCCGAGCGCCACATAGATCGAGACCAGCAGCGCCTTGTCGGCCAGCGGATCAAGCAGTGCGCCCAATTCGCTCGCCATATTGAAGCGCTTGGCGAGAAAGCCGTCGACCGCGTCGCTGACGCCCGCGATGATGAAGATCGCAAATGCGATCTCCATCTGGCTGGAGGCGATCGCCCAGACGATGATCGGGACCAGCAGGATGCGGCCCAAGGTAATGATGTTGGGGATACTCACACGGCGCTTCCCGGCTACCGGCCTGATTTTACGAAAGATCCGGCCCTTTGCGGGGTGAGCCGGTTCCTGTTTACATAGTACATGCGCGGAGCGCTTGCGAGCCATTGC